>OBEQ010678650.1_pt1 | contig 12334 bp, 11 predicted proteins | sample 1670901 | NCBI WGS metagenome assembly OBEQ01 (sample SAMEA104232315, study PRJEB22302) | groundwater metagenome | biome: forest; feature: aquifer; material: groundwater | place: USA | collected 2011-08-07 | depth 5.4 m | reverse complement strand
GCGCAGCGAGGAGGTGGACGACGACTACAAGGGCAGCAGGCCGAAGTCTGACGACGACGACAAGGGCAGCGGCTCGAAGTCGGATGATGACGACACGGGCAGTGGCTCGAAGTCTGACGACGACGACAAGGGCAGCGGCTCGAAGTCGGATGATGACGACAAGGGCAGCAGCTCGAAGTCTGACGACGACGATGCGGGCAGCACGCCGGATGTTGCCGAAAAGGAAGGCCAGGATTACGACATCCACGCCACCGGCAAGCAGTCGGTGACGCAGGACGGGACCAATGACCAGGACGACTTCGATATCCAGGTGACCGGCAAGGCATCGGCCTCGGTGGATGGTGGCGGCAGTGCCGACACCTTCACCGTCGAGGCGGACAGCGCCAATGCCCATGTCACGGTGGACGGCGGAGCCGGCAACGACACCATTACGGTCGAAAAGGCCAACGATAAGGCCGATGTCGAGCTGGTTGGTGGCGACGGAAGCGACACCTTCGTGGTGCAGGATATAGCCGACGACATGTTCATCTTCGGCGGCAACGGCGACGGTGGTAGCGGGTCGGGTGGCAACTGGATGGATGTTGTCGAGTTCGACCTGGGTGACAACACCAGCATGAACGGCTGGACGGTCGAAGTGGATAGCGAGACGCACGACCTTTCCGGCAAGGATGGTTCGTTCGACCTCAACGACCAGCAGGCGACGGTCCACACCAGCGATGGCAAGGACATTGATCTCAAGGATGTGGACAAGATCGAATGGTAAGGTGACGGGGCCGCCGGTGGCGGCCCTTCCACAGCGAACACCGCGGAAACAGGAAGGCGGCCGGCACACGGCCGCCTTTTCTTTGCCTGAATGAGCCCCATCAGCGGCTGACGAGCCGTGTCTCCGGCCGTAAACTCTTGATCATGCGCAGCACCGTCTCTCGCCAGTCCCCGCCATGACCCCGGCCATGCGCTCCGTGCGGCGGCGGGTGGTGACACTGGTCATCTATGCGGCGCTGTATCTTTTGCTTGATGGGCTGGCGGCGCTGGACCCGCTGGGGCCGCCGCCGGTGGCGCCGTGGGCTCCGGCGCCGGTGTTGGCGTTGGCGGCGGTGTATTGTGCCGGCAGCCTCGCCCTGCCGCTGGCGGCAGCGCTGCCGCTGCTCGCCGGACTGGCCTGGCATGGTGCCGCGGTGTGGGGCGGGGCGCCGGTGGCGCTGTTGCAGGGCTTGTGCTTCGGTGTCGCCGGACTGCTGCTGAGGTACGGCGATTTCCAGGGCCGGCTGGAGCGGCTGCGTGATGTGGTGGCGCTGATCGTCATCGTGTTCGTCGCCGCGCTGGTCAGCGCCCTGACCCATGGCACCGTGATTGCTGCCGAGGGCGGCGGGTTGGCGGCCATGGGGCAGGCGGCGGCCGGCCTGTTCTTTTCCCAGGCGGTGGCGGCGGTGGCGGCGCTGCCGTTGCTGCTGCTGACCTGTCAGCGAGGTTTGCGGCCGTGGCGCGGTCGGCCGTCATGGGAGACGCTGCTCCAGTTCCTGTCACTGGTGGTCCTGAGTTGGGAAATCTTCGGCCAGTTCGTCAATCACGAAGTCCGCTTCTTCTATCTGCTGTTCCTGCCCTTCGCCTGGATCGCCGCGCGCCACGGCGTGGCTGGGTCGGCGGCGGGACTGTCGGCGATCTACGGAGCGCTGATGGTCTCCCATTGGCTGTTGGTGCACCAGCAGGCGGCGGTCGTCGAACTTCAGGTTCGTATGCTGGCGCTGGCGGTCATCAGCCTGCTGCTGGCGGCTGTCGTCAGCGAGCGCCGCACCGCTGAACAGCAGTTGCTGGCACGACAGTCGGAACTGGCCCATGTGCTGCGTCTTAACATCGGCTGGGAGATGGCCTCTGGCCTGGCGCACGAGTTGAACCAGCCGCTGACCGCGGCCATGAGCTACACCGAAGCGGGTGTCCGGCTGCTGCGTGCCGACCCGCCCAATCCCGACAAGGCGCTGTCGGCCTTCACCAAGTCCATCTCGCAGATCCAGCGCGCCAGCGACATCATCCGGCGTCTGCGCGATTTCATGAAAAAGGGTGAGATCAGCGTTACCGCCACGTCGCTGGCGGCCATTGTCGATGATGCCATCCGTATGGTCCGCACCGAGTCGGCGGCTGATCTGGTGGTGCTCCAGACTCAATTGCCGCCCGGCCTGCCGCCGGTGCTGGCCGACAAGATCCAGATCGTTCAGGTGATTCTCAATCTGGTGCGCAACGGCGTGCAGGCAATCGCTGGCACGGGCGCCACCGAAGGGGTGATTCGCATCGCGGCACGGCTCGACGGGGCGATGGTCGAGGGCATGGTTGCCGACTCCGGCCCCGGCATCCCCGCCGACGTGGCCCCGCGGCTGTTCGATCCGTTCGTCACCAGCAAGGCCGCGGGGATGGGGCTCGGTCTGTCGATCAGCAAGTCGATCATCGAGGCCCATGGCGGCCGGCTGTGGCTCGACACACCGCCCGGCAACCGACCATCTGGACAGGGCACGGTGTTCCGGTTCACCCTGCCGACGACCGGCGCGTAAGGGGGAAGGGCTGAATTATGCCGACGGAGGAAATGCTATTCGTCATTGATGACGACGAAGCGGTCCGCGATGCGCTCGACATGCAACTGTCGGCCGCCGGTTTCACCGTGCTGCCCTTCGGTTCGGCCCAGTCCTTTCTGGAGGCATACGAGTCGCGCTGGCACGGCTGCATCGTCACCGATGTGCGCATGCCGGGCATGACGGGAATCGAGTTGCAGCAGGACTTGGCCCGACGCGGCATTCCTCTGCCGGTGATCGTCATCACCGGCCATGCCGACGTGCCCATGGCGGTGGCCGCGTTGAAGGCCGGCGCCGTCGACTTCATCGAAAAGCCGTTTCGCGATGAGGTGCTGATTTCGGCGGTGCGTGAAGCTCTGACGCGGGCTCGTCACGCCAATCCTGGCATCAGCCGCACCGCGTCGGCGGACCATTTCGCGGCGCTGACGGTCCGCGAGCGTGAGGTGCTCGACCTGCTGGTGGCCGGCCTGTCCAGCAAGGAAATCGCCGGCCGCCTGGGCATCAGCCCGCGCACGGTCGACGTTCACCGGGCTCACATCATGGATAAGGCCAAAGTGCATAGCATCGCGGATCTGGTAAGGCTTGCATGCGGCGGTGCAACATGAGTATTTTCTAATAAGTAATTTTACTGATGCCGGCCGCTCAACCGCATCGGTAACGTCACTGAATGGAAACCTTCCGCCGAAGTGTCAATCGCATGACCAAGTTGGTGCGCCGTGACCCCACCTTGCCGGGGTTGAGTTTCTTTCCGTTTCTCCGTTGGCTGCCTAAGGTCAACCGCCAGATCGCTCAGAGCGATTTCATCGCGGGCCTGACCGGGGCTATCGTCGTTCTGCCGCAGGGCGTCGCCTTTGCCACCATCGCCGGCATGCCGCCCGAATACGGCCTGTACGCCGGAATCGTGCCAGCGATCATCGCCGCCCTGTTCGGCTCGAGCTGGCATCTGGTGTCAGGTCCGACGACCGCGGCCTCGATCGTGCTGTTTTCGTCGCTCAGTGTCCTGGCCGAGCCGGGTTCGGCCAAATATGTGCAACTGGCTTTGACGCTGACCTTCATGGTCGGGGTCATTCAGTTGGTCATGGGCCTGTTCCGCATGGGCTCGCTGGTCAACTTCATCTCGCATTCGGTGATCATCGGCTTCACGGCGGGGGCGGCGGTGCTGATCGCCGCCAATCAGGTGAAGAACTATTTCGGCCTGCCGATCCCGCGCGGCAGCGATTTCGTCGAGGTGGTGCACTACTTCGCCACCCATCTGGCTGATATCAACTGGGCGGTCACGGTGGTGGCGACCATCACCCTGCTGTCCGGTCTGGCCACCAAGAAGTTCCTGCCCAAGATTCCCTTCATGATCGTCGCCATGCTGGCAGGGACCGCGGCGTCAATCATCGCCAACACCATCGGCTACAAGGTGCCGACGGTGGGGGCGCTGCCGTCCAGCCTGCCGCCCCTGTCCATGCCGAACCTGTCGCTGTCGGCGTTCCGCGAGCTGATGCCGGCGGCCATCGCCATGACCCTGTTCGCCTTGACCGAAGCGGTGTCCATTGCCCGCGCCCTGTCGGTGCGAAGCGGCCAGCACGTCAACGGTAACCAGGAATTCGTCGGCCAGGGTCTGTCCAACATGGTCGGCGCCTTCTTCTCGGCCTATGTGGCGACCGGCTCGTTCAACCGCTCGGGCGTCAACTATCAGGCTGGCGCCCGCACGCCGCTGGCTTCGGTGTTCGCCGGCCTGCTGCTGGCGGCGGTGGTGGTGCTGGTAGCGCCCTATGCCACCTATCTGCCGACTGCGGCGATGGCGGGTATTCTGTTTCTAGTGGCCTGGGGCCTGATCGACTTCCACCACATCCATCAGATCATCAAGACCAGCAAGGCCGAGACGGCGATCCTGGCGGTGACCCTGCTGGGGGCCGTGTTCGTCGAACTGGAGATGGCGATCTTCGCCGGCGTCATGCTGTCGCTGGGCCTGTACCTCAATCGCACCTCGCATCCCGCCATCGTCCCGGTGGTGCCCGATCCGGCCCAGCCGCGCCGTCAGCTGAGCCCCGATCCCGCCTTGCCCGAATGCCCGCAGGCGCGCATGGTCCGCATCGACGGTTCACTGTTCTTCGGCGCCGTGCCCCATGTGGTCGAGCGGCTGCGGGCCATGAACCCGCGCCAGAAACATCTGATGCTGATGGCCCAGGGCATCAATTTCATCGACATCGCCGGTGCCGAGGCCCTTGCGCAGGAGGCCGAGCGGCGGCGCAAGGCCGGCGGCAGCCTGATGCTGCTCAACGTCAAGAGTGGTGTCGCCGAGCCCCTCCGCCGAGGGGGCTATATTGAAAGTATCGGCCAGGAGAACATCTTCGATTCCAAGACCCAGGCGGTGGCCTCGCTGATCACGCGGATGGATCCGGACATCTGCCGGACCTGCAAGAGCCGCATCTTCCGCGAATGCGAGAACGCCGCCGCGGCCCCGACGACGCTGACGAACGCCGCCGCCGAGTAGCCGCGTCGGCGAGACCCGAGCGGGAGGCGATATGACCTGCTACCGACGTGTCCTGGCGGCGATCGACCTCGATCGCCGCGGCGAGGCGGTTGCGCGCCAGGCCTGGGCCATGGCCGAGCCCAACGCCGCCTGTTTCGCCCTGGCGCATATCGTCGATTACGGCCGCGGTCTGGACAGCGACCACATCCCCTTCCTGACGCCCGCCGAGGTCGAGGACAAGCTGGCCGTCATCGTTCGCGCACGGCTGTCGGCCCTGGCGGCACGCCTGGGTGCCGATGATGCCGACATCCTGGTCGGCTTCGGCGATCCGGCCGAGAGCCTGCGCCGTCTGGTGCTGGGCTGGCAGCCCGACGTGGTGGTGGCCGGGCTTCAGGCGCCGCATGGCCTGGTGGACGGCACCCCCCTGTCGGCCCGCAACCGCTTTGCCGCCGTGCAATGCGACTCCGTCCTGCTCCCCCGTCCGCCGCACCCTCACCGCCCGATCTGGGGATGGGCGGCGCGGCTGGTCGGGGGGCGGGGGGCCTGAGAGGCAGCCTCCGAATGGAGCGGAAATCAGTGCGTTGGGCGCTCGTCAAACACGGCGTCAAGTGTCGGTGCATCAACGCCCCGATCAAACCAGCGATCCAGGGTTTCAAGATCGGCGGCTGTCACTTGGCTGCGCACAGGGCCGGAAACCGGGCCGAACCGACGCTCAAGCAGGCGCAACAGGGCTCGCGCTTCCCCTTCCTGCCGGCCCTCCTCACGGCCCTCCTCACGGCCCTCCATACGGCCCCGCTCGAGGCCAATCCGTTCCACGCTGGTGACGTACCGCATCTTCGCCTTCTCCTCGAACGCCGCGATATTCTGCCACATCTGCTGATCGAGGTCAGCCGGCAAGCGCATCATCCAGTCGATCACCGCGAACAGGTCGATGATCCGTTGTCGCTCCCAGCTTCGTTCATAGAGCAGCCGAACAAGTTTCCATTTGGCGGTATAACGCGCCGGCATGTCGTCCCGGGTCTTTCGCGTCAGCAGATGCGCCGCCGTCACCAGGGCGAACGGGTTGTTCCTCGCCAACAGGTCATCCTCCTGGCCAGCCAGGTCAAGCAGCTTGGCGACGGGAAAATCGAGGTGGTGCCGGCAACCGAGAACCTCGAAGCCGAAGGAGGCCGGCTTCCAGGCCGGAGCGTCGTCCGCCAGGACGGCCATGCTGGCGATCGGCTGCCGATACCGATCGAACAGCCGATAGTTGTAGACGAACATCCGTTCCGGGAACGATGCCTCCGCGCTGCCCTGCACCTCGATATGAATGTAGATCCAGGTCTCAAGGCCGGTTGCCCCGGTTACCCGGACGAGCTTGTCGACATAGCGCCGCCCCAGTTCGGCATCCTGCACGACCGCTTGCAGTTCCTTGTCAAGAAAGACATGTCCGCATGACCAGTCGATTCCGGCATGTGCGGCCGGAAAGTAGAACGCCATAAACTCAGGCAAACTCCGTTCAATCGCCTCTTTCCATGGGCTATCGTAATCATCGCCGTTGGCGGACATGGCTTCCGTCGATCCGTTGCATCATCGGAACTGTGGGCCGGGGCTGCCCAGACGTCAATCGCCTATGACGGGCTCGGTATAGACCGGGAGGGGCATCATGCCGTGCGACCCGGGCCGATATCGCATTGATGTCGGGAAGCCGGCTGCCATCACCGCCTGCCCGCGCTTCCCGCAAAACGGGTCACGATACCCTTGGCATCCTCGGGTGGCGCGGATATGGTTCCAGCTCTGGTCGTCGTCTCCCCTGAAAGCCATCGTCCGCATGGAAACCGCCGCCGCCCTGACGCCCTCGCAGCTATTCGACTTCCTGCTGAAGGTCGCGCTGGTGCGCCCGGTCTATATCTGGGGGCCACCGGGCATCGGCAAGAGCGCCCTGGTCGAGGGCTTCGCCCAGGCGCTCGGCGTGCCATGCGTGTCGCTGCTGGGGAGCCAGCTCGCTCCCGAAGACCTGATCGGCGTGCCACAGATCGCCGACGGCAAGAGCCGGTTCTGTCCGCCGGAGATGATCGCCCGCGACGAGCCCTATGTGTTGTTCCTCGACGAACTCAACGCCAGCACCACCGAGGTCCAGAAAGCCTTCTACTCGCTGATCCACGAGCGGCGGCTGGGCGCCTACCGCCTGCATCCGGACTCCATCGTCGTCGGTGCCGGCAACCGAGCCCAGGATAACGCCATCGTGCGGCCGATGCCTTCGGCGCTGATCAACCGCATGGTGCATGTGCAGCTCAAGGCCTCGGCGCGGGATTGGCTGGCCTGGGCCGACGGTGCCGAGATCCATCCGGTGGTGCTGGAGTATATCCGCCTGCGCCCCGACCATCTGTGGAGCGCGCCGCCTAAGCACGAGGGCACCTTCTCGACGCCGCGCACCTGGCACATGCTCAGCGACGCCTTGACGCAGTTCGGCACTGAACCCGAGCCCGACACCGCCCATATCCTGGCCGCCGGCTGTCTGACGCCGGAGCATGCCGTGCAGTTCCGCGCCTTCCTCAAGCAACGGCGCACTCGTTTCGACGTCGCCCGCCTGTTCAAGGGCGAAACGCGCTGGCCGGACCAGCCGCAGGATCGTGACATCCTGTATTTTCTGGCGCAGAGCTTCCGCGCCCATCTGGTCAAGGATCTGCCTGCCGAGCCGGCGGCGCTGCGCGAGCATCACCGCGATACCGCCCATCGCGCCAAGGGGCTGCTCAAGGATCTGGCGGCGATCAGCCTGGAGGTGGCGCAGATGGTGGTGGCGGAGAGCGACGAGTCGCGGCTGCCGGATTGGCTGCTGGTCGAGATCGTCCGCGACCTGCCACGTCTGGCCCAGCGGGCGGGCTGAGGCCATGGCGGGCGGGCGCCGCCGGCCGGAGCCGAACATCGACGAGGCGACGCGCGCCTTCCGCGGCGGCTATGCCCTGGTCGAAGCCCATCCGCTGTTCGCGCCGCTGCTGCGCCATGCCCATGTCGTCCGCCGCAAGGAGTCGCCCTTGCCGCGACCGGGCTGGGTGCTGGTCACGTCGGATCATTTCATCCGCTGCGACGCCAAGCGGCGTGGCGAGCCAGAGGAGTGGGCCTATGTGCTGGCCCACGCCCTGCTGCATCTCGGCTTCGGTCATTTCGCCGGCTTGGCGCAGGGGGCGCTGTGGTCCCGGGCCTGTGATCTGATGGTGTATCGCTTCCTTGCCGACCTCAAGTTCGGCCGTCCGCCGGCCGAGATCAGCCTGCCGGAAGCACCGCCGGCCGGCACCGAACGCGAGCTGTTCGACTGGCTGCGTGGCTTGCCTCCCGACGGGCTGGCACGCTGGAGCGCCAGCAGCACCATGACCGGCGCCGACATGGAGCAGGCGGCGCGGCCTGCTCCAATTTATATGGGGCAGCCGGTGGACTGGCCGGGCCTGCTCGCCCAGGGCCTGCGTCAGGCGGTGGCCAGCGCCGTGCTGGTTGCCGGTGGTGCCGCCGCCCGGCTCGACAGCGAGGTTCGCCTTCATGGTCCAGGCGCTCGGGCGCGTGCCTGGTTCATCGACCATTACCCCTTGCTCGGTGCCGCCGCCGCGGCCTTCCGGGTCATTGAGGATATCGAGGTCTGCCGCCGCGCCGATATCTCGGTGGCCGCCGTCGATATCGCTGCCAGCGAGATCTTCATCAACCCCGCTGCCGGCCTTAACGATCTGGAATGGCGGTTCGTCATGGCCCATGAAATCCTGCATGCTGGCCTGCGCCATGATGCGCGCCGTCGCGGACGTGACCCATTCCTGTGGAACGTTGCCTGCGATTACGTGATCAACGGTTGGCTGCTGGCGATGAACATCGGCGTTCTGCCGGCAATCGGCGCCTTGCACGACGCCGCGCTGGACGGGCTGTCGGCCGAAACCGTGTATGACCGCCTGGCCAGCGATCTGCGCCGTGTCCGCAAGCTGGCCACCCTGCGCGGCACTGGCGCCTGCGACATGCTCGATCCCGCCGCTTTTGGCCGCTGGGGCGCCGTGCCCAGCGATCTCGACGACTTCTACCGGCGCTGCCTGATCGAGGGGCTGGACTATCATCGCACTGCCGGGCGCGGTCTGTTGCCGGCGGGTCTGGTCGAGGAAATCCGGGCGTTGGCCTTCCCGCCGATTCCCTGGGATGTCGACTTGGCGCGCTGGTTCGACGAGCAATTCCCCGCCCTCGACAAGACTCGCAGCTATGCCCGCCCGAGCCGCCGCCAGGCCGCCACCCCGGACATTCCACGGCCGCGCTGGGTATCGGCACCGGGGGCCGACGAGGGCCGCACCTTCGGCGTGGTGCTCGACACCTCGGGCTCGATGGACCGCACCCTGCTTGGCCACGCCATCGGCGCTATTGCCAGCTATGCCACCGCCCGCGACGTGCGCCGCGCCCGCATGGTGTTCTGCGACGCGGCCGCCCACGACCAGGGTTATGTTCCGATCGAGAGCTTGGCCGACCGGGTGCGGGTGGTCGGGCGGGGCGGTACGGTGCTCCAGCCGGGTGTCGATCTGCTGCTCGAGGCGAAGGACTTTCCCGCCAAAGGCCCGCTTCTGGTCATCACCGACGGCATGATCGACCGGTTGGTGATCCCGCGCTCCCACGCCTTCCTGATTCCCCGTGGCGCCCGTCTGCCGTTTCCACCCAAAGGCCCCGTGTTCCGGATTGCCTGATCCGGCGAAGGCCGGTGTGGTGGTATCATACCGGCGAGCGAAAGTTTTGGCGCCGGTCCTCCAGCGGCCATTGAGCGGCCATTGAGGCCGCGGCCAAGCGCGGAGCGCGCCCGGCGAGGGCGTTGATGGAGATTACCCCTCGGGCATTATCGCCTGAAGCCGTCCGCCCAAGCGTACCGGGCAGATGCGTTTGGCCAGACCGGTCTTGTCGTCGGTTTCGACGAACACGCCGCAGATGGTGGCGTCCCCGTCGGCGGGAGTCAGGCGCTCGCCGGGCATCTTGCGGACGAAGCGGCCGATGGCATTTTCCTTTTTCATGCCGATCACCGAATCGTAGTCGCCGCACATGCCGGCATCGGTCTGATAGGCGGTGCCCCCCGTAAGGATCTGCGCGTCAGCGGTGGGGACATGGCTATGGCTGCCGACCACCAGTGAGGCGCGGCCGTCGCAGGTATGGCCGATCGCCATCTTTTCGCTGGTCGCCTCGGCGTGGATGTCGACGATCACCGCGTCGACGGTGGCGCCCATGCGATGGCGGGTGAATTCGGTTTCGATGGCGGCAAAGGGGTCGTCGAGCGGGTCCATGAACAACCGGCCCATCACCTGGATCACCAGCACCTTCTTGCCCCGCGGCCCGACAAAGACTCCGGCGCCGCGGCCGGGCGTGCCGCGCGGGTAGTTGAGCGGGCGCAGAAGACGCGGATCACCGTCGATATAGCCGATGATCTCGCGCTGGTCCCAGGCATGGTTGCCGGTGGTCAGCACGTCGACGCCGGCTGCGTAGAACTCTTCGCAGATCTTGCCGGTAATGCCGAAGCCATGGGCCGAGTTCTCGCCGTTGACCACGACGAAATCCAGCTTCAGGCTTTGCCGCAAGCCCGGCAGCGCCGCGATCACCGCATCCCGGCCGGACCGGCCGACCACGTCTCCCAGATACATCAGCCGCATCGGCTCGCTCGCCTCCTGGTCTGTCGTTGAGTTGTCGTTCAATCACAATGCAAATTCTGTGGTCATTCCCGCGAAAGCGGGAATCCAGCGGCCTGGACGTCCGGTTTGGCGGAGCCGTCGTATGGATCCCCGCTTTCGCGGGGATGACGATCCGGGGAAACCGAGAAACCGGTTCCGGCACGCCTCAACCCCGCTTCCGTCAGGACGTAATCCATCGCCTGATCATTGTCGTCATGGGGGATCACGGCCAACCGTTGCGCCGCGTAACCGACGCCCACCACGAGCACCGGCCGGTCCACCCGCAGGGCCTGGAGCGTCCGGTCGTAATAGCCGCCGCCATAGCCCAGCCGGTGGCCATCATCGTCGAAGGCCAGCAGCGGCACCAGCAGGCAATCAGGCGCCACCAGCGGCGCATTGGCGCAAGGGTGCCAGGTGCCATGGGCGCCGGCTTCCAGCGGCTGGCCCGGCATCCAGGCGCGAAAGTCCAGCGGTCGGCGCGGTTCGACGACGACGGGCAAGGCGGTGACGACGCCGCGTTGGGCCAGGGTCGCCAGCAGCGGCCGGATATCCAGCTCGTCACCGATCGGCCAATAGCCGGCAACGACGCTCGCCTGGGTCAGAACCGCCGACGCCAGAAAATGATCGCGCACCTGAGAGCTTGCCGTCTCGGCCTGAGCCAGATGGGCGGTGCGCCGCAGCGTCAGGGCATGCGGCCGGAGCGATTTCTTGAGGGTGGAGAGAGTCGTCATGTCGGGTTGGGAACGAAGCCGCCTCGGCCGTTGGCGTTTGCTAGTCCTCTCGTGGCCTGCGAGTGCAGGTGGGCACCATATATCGCGACCACGGTCACGACAGGGACAGCTCCCATGAGGATCGATATTGGCCTCGGGGACATTGGCTTACCTGACGAGCCGTGCAGCCCCGTTCCCACAGTCAATCTAGGCTCTCCGCAGCCGTTCCGCAATGCCTTCGACCCGATCGGCCAGGGCATTGACGGCGGCGGCAAGCGACTCGTCCAGCCGGCTCAGGTCGGGTTGGCTGGCGTCTGCCCGCGCTTCGACCAGTTCGTCGGTCAGCAGCAGTCCCGCCATGACCAGCAGCAGCGAATCGCCCACTTGCCCGACCGCTCCGGCCAGCCGCCGCACCCGGGCATCCAGCTCCTGGGCACGCTGTACCACATGGGCTTCCTGGCCATCGTCGCAGGCGACATTGAACGGGCGATCGTTGATGTTGATGGAGATCAGCGCCACCGGTCAGCCCTCCAGCAGGTTTTGCACGCGTTCGATGGCGCCGTCCAGCCGGGCTGAGACGCTGTCGACAACCTGCTCCAAGGCGGCCTTCTCGGTCTTGACCGCGGCCAGTTCGGTTGCCATCTGGGTCGTCATTTCGCCCGTTTCGGCGACAGCCCGATCCAGTCCGGCGACCGCTTCGGCCAGTCGCTCGAGGGCTGCGCGGCTGCGCGGCAAAGGGTTGGTGTGTTGAGTCACGCAGATACCTCCACTGCCAGCAGGATAGGCAGCGTGTCGCGGTGCGTCAAATGGCTTCAGCAGTTCTCAGTATGTGGCCGAGCGGCCGTGTTAGGGTCGGAAGAGGTTTTCCATGGGAGGACGAGCTGTTCAGCGTGGCAACGGCGGTGGAAGGCCGGTGATGATGGTGCGCAGCAGGCTGTTCCAGGACGGGAACAG
>OBEQ011692364.1_pt1 | contig 12335 bp, 15 predicted proteins | sample 1670901 | NCBI WGS metagenome assembly OBEQ01 (sample SAMEA104232315, study PRJEB22302) | groundwater metagenome | biome: forest; feature: aquifer; material: groundwater | place: USA | collected 2011-08-07 | depth 5.4 m | reverse complement strand
GTGAGCGCATACGCCCGTCACGTCCGATGGATCATGCCCCATCCTGCCGTTGTGGAGCGAGGTCCGCCGGCCATGTTGAACGTAAGCCAGCCCCATCCCAGCGCTAATCCCAAATACCACCAGCTGCGTCGCTGCCACGCAGCGCGAAAGGATCCCGCCAAAAACGTGCGATCGTACAGCAAGATAACAATCGGCGCTGAGGCCATCACTTCTTTGGTCCCCATGCCAAGCCAACACGTGAGCGCGCTGACCAGATACCACCGCCGTGGAGTCGATGACGACGCGCCTCGAATCACGCCATAGAGCGTGAGCAGATACCACAATCCCATCAAGGATTCGGCGCGCTGCACGACGTACGTCACGCTTTCGGTTTGCAGCGGATGTACCATCCAGATCAGCGCGATGGATGCGGCCAGCCCTGTGGCGCGTGGGCCGTAGCGTTCCCGGAGATGCGGTGTTGTGAATGTGCGGCGCAGGATCCCAAACAGCGTCAGGGTCGACAGCAGATGGATCAGCAGATTGATGACGCGATAGCCCTCGACCTGCAATCCGCAACCGGCGTAGTTCATCGCGAAGGACAGGTTGAGAATGGGCCGTCCCGCGACGGTAGTGTCGCGCGGAATGTTCGCGAACACATCCGGAGACCACAGCCGCCGGATCGAGGGATTGTCCCGAATCGCCGGCTGGTCATCAAATAGGAAGGGATGTGGCAGACTGGGGACATAGACCACCACGCCAACGGCGATGAGCAGCCAGACCGGCCACCATGAGTGGGCGGGGTTCGGCCTGATGGTTTCATGAGAAACCGGGTTCAGAAGCGCCGAACTATCGGCATGTGCCATGGCGCTATCCTACTCGGCGACAAGGAGTTTAGCAAGGTTCGCTTGACCCCCGACGCCAAAAGCCCTATACTGAACGTTTCCTATGGAGCAACTACCCTTCCACCCCATATCCGAAATCCTGGAGGAAATCCGGGAAGGCCGGATGGTCATCGTGGTGGATGACGGGGATCGCGAAAACGAAGGCGATCTCGTCATGGCCGCCACGTTCGCCACGCCGGAGCACGTCAATTTCATGACCAAATTCGGCCGCGGCATCGTCTGCGTGCCGATGGAAGCCCAGCGGCTCGACGCGCTCAATCTGCATCCGATGGTCATACCCAACCAGGATCCGATGAAGACGGCCTGGACGATTTCCGTCGACGCTAAAGAAGGCGTGACGACCGGCATCTCCGCCCACGACCGCGCGCACACCATTCAAGTCCTCATTCATCCGCACGCGGCCCCCGCGGATTTGGCGCGGCCGGGACATATCTTTCCCTTGCGGGCGAAAGAGGGCGGCGTGTTGCGGCGGGCCGGGCATACCGAGGCGGCGGTGGATGTGGCGCGGTTGGCGGGAGTGTATCCGGCGGGCGTGATTTGTGAAATCATGAACGACGATGGCACGATGGCGCGCAGCCCGCACTTGTTTGCGTTCGCCGCGCAGCACCATCTCAAAATTTGCACGATTGCCAGTCTCATCGAATATCGGCGCCGGTTTGAAAAACTTGTGACGCGCGTCGTCACCACGAAATTGCCGACGGAGTTTGGCGAATTTGAGCTGTTCCTCTACGCCACGAATGTGGATGAGCGCCATCACGTGGCGTTGGTCAAGGGCCAGGTCGACGACGGCAAACCGGTGTTGGTGCGCGTGCATTCCCAGTGTTTGACCGGCGACGTGTTCCAGAGTTTGCGCTGCGATTGCGGGCCGCAATTGTGGCGCGCGCAGCAAATGATCGCCGAAGTCGGGCGCGGGGTGATCCTCTACATCAATCAGGAGGGTCGCGGTATCGGGTTGGCCAACAAGCTCAAGGCCTACGCGCTGCAAGATCAGGGATTGGACACGGTGGAGGCCAATCGCGCGCTGGGATTCGAGCCGGATTTGCGCGACTACGGTCTCGGGGCCCAGATTCTCGTCGATTTGGGATTGAAGGAATTGCGCCTGCTCACGAACAATCCCCGCAAGGTCGTCGGATTGGAAGGCTACGGGTTGCAGATTGTCGAACGGGTGCCGATTGAAATTGCGCCGCGCCCCGAAAACGCGCGGTATCTGGCCACCAAGCGGGATAAGCTGGGACACTGGTTGAATGGGGGCCAGAGCTAACGCCACGATCGTCCGGGCGCGTCGTCGACAGACGCGTCGCGCCAGCGCGCCGGCGGTGGTGTGCGTGGCATCGCGATTTAACGCGCCGATTACCGAGCGGCTCGTCACCGGCGCGTTGCGGACACTCGCGCAACACGGCATCCCTCGCAAGCGGGTGCGCGTGCTCTGGGTGCCGGGAGCGTTTGAATTGCCGATCGCCGCGGCCTGGGCCGCGCACCATCTGCGCCCGGCGGGCATTGTGGCAGTCGGCTGTGTATTAAAGGGAGAAACGCCGCAGTACGCGGCGATCGGAACGGCGATCGCGCAGGGATTGATGCACGTGTCCGTGCAGACGCGCACGCCCGTCGGTTTTGGCGTGATTGTGGCGGATTCCTTCGCCAAAGCCCGCGCCCGCGCGGGGGGTGCGGTGGGTAATCGCGGCGAGGAAGCGGCCGCCGCCGTTGTGGACTTGTTAAATCTCAAACATCAGCTCTAATTAACATCATGCGCAAACGCACCAAGGCCCGCGAATACGCGTTGCAGCTGCTCTATCAGCTGGATGTCACGCGCGCGGAAGCCGCCAGCGGCATTGAGGATTTTTGGCAGCATCGGGATGTGTCGCCGGAAGTGAAAACCTTTGCCACGGACTTGGTGCGGGGCACGGTCAAGCACCTGGGCGAATTGGATGGGTTGATCTCCGCGCATGCCAGCAACTGGGACATTCGCCGCATGGCGGTGGTGGATCGCAACATTCTTCGGATGGGCGCGTACGAACTGTTGTACGTGGACGATGTGCCGCCAAAGGTGTGTTTGAATGAGGCGATTGAACTGGCCAAGCGGTTTGGCGATGAGAAATCCAGCAAATTCGTCAATGGCATTTTAGATACGATTCACAAGAAGCATCTGGCCCGTGAGCCGCAGGCCGAATCCCACGATCCCACCACCCCGTCACCAACACCCGACCCATCCTAAATGCCCGTCTCGCCCACCGCTGATTTGCATACGCACACGCGTTATTCGGATGGCACCGACACGCCGCAACGCGTGCTGGAGCTGGCCAAACAGGCGGGGTTGTCTGCGATCGCCATCACCGATCACGATATCCTCAACGGCTATCAAGAAGCGATTCCGATTGCCGTACAACTTGGACTGGAGCTTATTCCGGGTTTGGAAATGTCCGCGTCCTGGGATGGGCGCGAAGTGCACGTGCTGGGATTTTTGATTGATCCCGCGCATGCGGCGTTTCAGCGCATCCTGGCGGATCAGCGCACGCGCCGCGTTCACCGCATTCATGACATGGTGGAGGCGTTGCGCGCGCGGGGTTTGATGATTACCGCGGAGGAAGTATTGGCGTTGGCTGGGGTGGGCGCCGTGGGTCGTCCGCATGTCGCGCAGGCGCTCCTGAAGCACGGCTATGTCAGCACCCTCAAAGAAGCCTTCGACCGGTACATCGGCAACAACAGCCCCGCCTACGTGCCGGGCTCACCGCTCAGTCCAAAAATCGCGATTGACGCCATTCGGGCCGCGGGCGGCGTGCCGGTGCTCGCGCACCCCGTGTATTTGAAAGATGACAGCTTGATCGAGCAGATGGTCACAGACGGATTGGCGGGTGTGGAGGTCTATCATTCAAGCCATACGCCGGATATCGTCCGGCGGTATGAGCAACTCGCACAGCGGCTGGGACTGCTCAAGACCGGCGGCACCGATTATCACGGCGCGTCAAAGGAAGGGTTACCGATTGGGTCGACGAAGGTGCCGTATGCGCTGGTGGACGCATTAAAAGAATGGAAACGCACGCACACGAGCGCTTCATGAGGATGGCGTTGGCGTTGGCGGCGCGCGCGCTGGGCGACACGTCTCCGAACCCCGTGGTGGGGGCGGTCGTCGTCAAGGGGACGCGCGTGGTCGGAACCGGGTTTCACCGACGAGCCGGGCTGCCGCACGCGGAAGTCGAGGCGCTGCGACGCGCCGGATCGCGCGCGAAGGGCGGCACGCTCTACGTGACGCTGGAGCCCTGCAATCACACGGGCCGCACCCCGCCTTGTTGCGACGCGATCCTGCGTTCGGGTGTGCACCGGGTCGTCATCGGGATGCGCGATCCCAATCCCATCACCAACGGCCGTGGGCTTGCGCGTCTTCGGCGCGCTGGTCTGCGTGTCACGACCGGCGTGTTGGAAGCGGACGCTCGGGAACTCAATGAACCGTTTACGAAAACCATGACGACGCGCTTGCCATGGGTCACGGTGAAGATCGCGCAAAGTCTCGACGGAAAAATCGCGACCCGCACGGGCGACTCGAAATGGATTTCTTCCTCGGTCGCCAGAATCCTGACGCATCAGTGGCGGCGCGACATGGATGCCGTGGTGGTGGGTGTGAATACGGTGCTGCGCGATGATCCCCGCCTAACCGCGCGCGATCCCTCGCGGCCCTTTCGAACAGGGCGCCCGATTCGCGTGATCGTGGATACGCATCTGCGCACGCCGCTGTCCAGCCGCTGTTTGCAAGGCGCGCGCGCAACACCCACGGTCATTGCCACGACGGAACGCTCCCCGCGCAAGCGCGCCAAATTTGAACGTGTGGGGGTGCGGGTGCTGGTGCTGCCGCCGGTGCCGCGCGGCGTGCCGATGCGCCGGCTGTTCAAAGAATTGGTGAAGCGCTACCAGATTACGTCCGCGCTCATCGAAGGAGGCGGGGAACTGGTCGCCAGCGCGTTGCAGGAACGCGTGGTCGATCGGCTCCGTTGGTTTATCGCACCGCTGGTCATCGGCGGTCAGTCGGCGCCTTCATCGGTTGGCGGCACGGGGATTCCTCGTCTGGCAAAGGCCATCACCTTGCGGGATCTGACGGTGCGACGCGTGGGGCCTGATCTATTGGTTGAGGCGGCGGTCGTCTATCCGCGTCGGTAATGTTTACCGGTCTTGTGCAAGAATTGGGCACGGTGCAGGCGATTCGCCGCGATCGGGGGCTGGTGCGCCTGATGGTGTATGCGCCGAAGACGGCCGCCGGGTTGCGGGCGGGTGAAAGTGTCGCCGTGAATGGCGCGTGCCTCAGCGTGGTTCGCGTGCAGCAGAGCGCGTGCACCTTTGAAATGATTCCGGAGACTCAGCGCTTGACGACGCTGGGATCGTTGCGCGCCGGAGCTCGCGTGAATGTGGAGCGCAGTTTGACGCTGAGCGATCGGCTCAACGGCCACGTCGTGTTGGGACATGTGGATGGTGTGGGGCGGATCGTGCGGCGGCGGCAGCGGGGTCCGGATGTGGAGTTGGTGATTCAGTTGGGCAAGTCGCTGCGCCGCGCGGTGGTGCCCAAAGGGCCGATTGCGCTGGATGGCGTAAGCTTGACGGTTGGGGCGCGCCTCACGCCGACGGCGTGTCCGGTGTACCTGATTCCCGAAACGATGCACCGCACCACATTGGGGTTTCGGCGCGTGGGGGACCGCGTCAATATCGAAGTGGATTATCTGGCGAAGTTGATGACGCAGCTACTTGGTCGTTACTAGAAGAGAAGAAGATGCGCAACGGGGCGTGGCTCAGCTTGGTAGAGCGTCTGGTTCGGGACCAGAAGGTCGCAGGTTCAAATCCTGCCGCCCCGACCAGTTTGCGATGCGAGTAACGCGGATGATTCGGATGAAGAAACGCGTGCAGGTCTTTTATGCGGGACAGGTGCAAGGCGTCGGGTTTCGCTTGACCGCCGAGGAGACCGCCAAGCACTACGGCGTGCTGGGGTGGATCCGCAATCTGCGCGATGGACGCGTGGAACTCGTGGCCGAAGCGGAGGCGGAAATCCTGCGGCAGTTTCTCGGCGCGATCCGGAGTGGTCCCATGTGCAAGTTCATTCATTCGGCGGAGGCGAGTTGGAGCGCTTCCACCGACGAGTTTGAGGATTTTGACATTCGGTATTGACGACCGTCGACGGAACGGTCTCGTTCGCAGCACGCGGACCGCCCATGCGATACGCGCTCATCTCTGACATCCACAGTAATCTGGACGCCCTCTCAGCTGTTCTGGATTTTCTGGCCACGCAACGCATTGACCACTACCTGTGTCTTGGCGATACGGTCGGCTATGGCGCGGAGCCGGAAGCCTGCCTCGCGCGCCTGCAAGGGCTCCCGATGACTGGCGTCGGCGGCAACCATGATTGGGCCTGTGTGGGCAAATGCGAGATCCGCGATTTTAATGAAGCCGCGCGGGCTGGCGTGTTGTGGACGCGCGATCGTTTGAGTTTCGGCGACATGGATTTTTTGCGCCGCCTGCCGCTGGTGGCGACCGAAGGTCCGGTGACGATGGTCCACGGCACGCTCGATCATCCGGAGCGGTTTCATTATTTGGTCGATCTAGCCCAAGCTGTCGATACCGCAGTACTCTGCCGCACGACGTTTTGCGCGTTAGGCCATACCCATTCGCCGATCGTCTGCGAATATGACCGCCGGGGCAAGCGCATCGCCCGCGTGCTGACGAAATTCCACGAGTTGGCCGCCGTGCCATTACTGGAGGATCCGACCTCCATGTGTTATCTGATGAATCCCGGCAGCGTGGGACAGCCCCGCGATGGCGACCCGCGCGCGTCCTGCGCCATTCTCGATCCCGACGCGCATCTGGCGTCGTTTCATCGCGTGCCGTATGACATCGCATCCGCCCAGCGCAAGATCCGCGCCGCGCGGCTGCCGGAATTTTTAGCCGACCGCCTTGCGGCCGGCCGATAATCACGCACATCACCATGACCACGAGCATTCCACGCGACATTCGCCAGCACGTCGACGCGTTGCGCGAGCAGTTGCGCCGCCATGATTACTGCTACTATGTCCTGAGCCAGCCGGAAATCTCCGACGCGGAATACGACGCGCTGCTGCGCGCGCTCCTCGAACTGGAAACTCGGTATCCCGCGCTTGTGACGCTAGATTCCCCCAGCCAGCGCGTGGGGGGCATGCCGCAGGCAGGGTTTCGGCCGGTTCGGCATCGGGTGCCCATGCTCTCGTTGGATAATACGTACAACGCCGGGGAATTGGCGGCCTGGCATCAACGCGTGCTCAAAGGACTGGGCGATCGGCGGCACACATATACTGCCGAACTCAAAATCGACGGCGTCGGTTTGGCCTTGCGCTATGAACGAGGACAGCTCACGCGGGCGGCCACGCGGGGTGATGGGACCACCGGAGAAGCAGTGACAGCGAATGCCAAAACGATCCGCGCGATTCCGCTGCGGTTGCGCGCGGGAGTCCCGACGCTGCTCGAAGTACGCGGGGAAGTCTACATGGCCGTGAAGGAGTTCCACGCGTACAATCAGCAGGCCGCTCGGAAGGACGAGGAAACGTTTGCCAATCCGCGCAATGCCGCCGCCGGCAGCCTGCGCCAAAAAGATCCTCGGGTGACGGCCGCGCGTCCCCTGCGGTTTTTCGTCCATTCCTACGGCGTGGTCGAAGGCGCGCGGTTTGATACACACTGGGAGTTTTTGCAAACGTGTCAGGTGTTGGGATTGCCGATCACTGAGTACGCCGTCCTGTGTCGGACGTTCGAGGAGGTCATCGCGCGTTGCCAGCAATGGCAAGCCGCACGCGATGAGTTGGCCTATGAAGTCGATGGGATGGTCGTCAAAGTCAACGAGCTCGCCTTGCAGGCGCAGTTGGGCCTGACCCACAAGTCGCCCCGCTGGGCGATCGCGTACAAGTTTCCGGCGCATCAGGCCACGACCCAGATTGTGGAAGTGATCCCGTCAGTCGGACGCACCGGGACGATCACGCCGGTGGCAAAACTCACGCCGGTGTCCTGCGGCGGCGTGACGATTTCCAGCGTCAGCGTGCATAACTACGATGAGGTCAAGCGGCTTGGGCTCAAGATCGGCGATTGGGTGATCATTCAACGGGCCGGGGAAGTGATTCCGCAGATCGTGAAAGTCATCACATCCAAACGCGCCGGGTCCGAGCGTGCGATTCGCGTGCCGTCCGCGTGCCCGGAATGCGGCGGGCCGGTGGAAAAACACAAGGCCGAGGATGTGGCGTATCGCTGTGTGAATCTCCAGTGTCCCGCGCAACTGGTGCGGCGGCTGATGCATTTTGCCAGCCGGGAGGCGATGGACATCGAGGGCTTGGGCGATGTTGTCGCGGAACAGCTGGTGGAAAAACGTCTGGTGTCGGACGCGGCCGATCTATATCATCTGACAAAAGTGCAGTTGCGGACATTGGAGCTCTTTGGCGACAAGAAAGCCGAGAATCTGTTGGCGGCGCTGGCCGCCAGCAGAACGCGAGGATTGGCGCGGGTGCTGTACGGGCTTGGCATCCGGCACGTCGGGGAAAAAGCCGCCATGACCCTGGCGGAGCAATTCGGATCCATCGAGCAGCTCATGGAAGCGACCGAATCCCGATTGGAAGCGATTCATGAGATTGGGCCCGTCATGGCCGCGTCGATTGTGCAGTATGTGCATCAGGCGTCCTCCAAGCGCCTGATGGAGAAGCTCAAGGCGCAAGGCGTGCGCGTGACCCAATCCGTTCGCCAGGGCCCCAAGCCGCTGCAGGGCGTGACGTTTGTGCTGACCGGCGAGCTGACACAGTTCACGCGAGCCGACGCGGAGGCGCGCATTCATCAATTGGGAGGCACGTCCGTTTCCAGCGTAAGCAAGCGGACGAATTACGTCGTCGTCGGGACGAATCCGGGTTCCAAATACGACAAGGCAAAAACCTTAGGGGTGACCATCATCGATGAAGCCCAATTCAAGCGTTTGGTGGATCAGTAAGCGGCGTGCGCGCGTGGTCGCGGGCGTCTGCGGTGTGGCGTTGATGGCCGCTGGCGGGTGCGAATCGTTCCAAAAGAAATTCACGCGTCAGAAATCCTACACGCCTGCGTCGCCCATTGTGAGTTTCCTGGATTACACGCAGGCGATGACGCCGCTGGATCGCTATCGCAAACACTATGCGCTCTTTGACTATTGGCACGCGGAACTTATCGAGGCGCTGCAAACACCGGCGGGCTCCACGATGCCGGGAATCTCGTCGGGTAATGTGAATCCGAAACGCGTCCGGCTGGCTGCGTCCGAGTCGCTTCAGGAACTCCAGGCGCTCCAAGGATTGCTGCAGGAAGAACCGGCGAGCCGGTTGCAGCTCTTGGTGGAGGCGCGCACGAAGTTGACGACGCAACTGACGACGAATGCGTTTGCCGGATCGCAGGCCTCGACGATCGTGCAGATGCTGGATCAGCAGGGCCGCGAGATGCGGCGTAGCTGGTATTGGCGTAAGGTCGAAGACCTTCTCAAGGCGCCGGCGCCTGCCGCGGCCGCCCCATCGGCAACGCCGCAGGCCTCATCGGCGTCCTCTGATGCAAGCGGACATTGAGCAATTCCTGGCGTATCTGAAACTGGAGCGAGGGTTAAGCCCGACGACCATCGCCAGTTACGGGCAGGATCTGCGGATCTTTGCCGGTTATTGCCGGCAGCGGGGCATTCGCGAAGCCTCTCGCGTGCGGCCATTGCTGGTGCGGGAATTCCTCCAGCATCTACGGGTCCAGGAGCAAACGCCTGCGACCGTCGCCAGGAAACTGGCGTCCATCAAAGGGTTATTCCGATTTTTAGTCGCCCAAGGACTGCTGAAAGAAAATCCGACCGGGTTCATTGAAACGCCCCGTCTCTGGCACAAACTTCCGCAGACGCTGAATGAATCGGAAGTCGCCCAAGTGCTCCGGGCGCCCGGCACGGCCGCGTTGGGCCTTCGGGACCTTGCGTTATTGGAGTTGTTATACGGTACCGGTTTGCGGGTGTCGGAGATTACCTCGTTGGAATTGGGGCAGGTGAATTTTGACGTCGGGTTCATCCGGTGTCTGGGCAAGGGGAGCAAAGAGCGCATCGTGCCCTTGGGAAAATTTGCGCATGCGGCCCTGCAGCGGTATCTGCACGAGCTGCGGCCGCAGTTGGTCCGTCGGCAGCCGCAGGTCCAGGCCCTGTTTGTCAATCGCGCGGGCCACCAGATGACGCGCCAGCGTATCTGGCAGCTGGTCAAGCGGTATGCGGCAGACGGCGAGCTTACCAAGCGCATCGGGCCGCACACGTTTCGCCATTCGTTTGCGACGCACTTGCTGGCCCACGGGGCGGATCTACGCACGGTGCAGGAACTCTTGGGGCATGCTAATATCGCGACGACGCAACGCTACACGCATGTGGATCGCTCGCGCCTGAAAGCGATCCACGAAAAATTTCATCCTCGGCCCTGATGAGACGGCAGGCGCGCAGGCATTCCATGAGTCACGTGGTGCGGATTCCCGCAGACGCTCGTCATCTCTTGGAGGAGCTTGGACGGATTGCTTGTGAGTGTCAGGTTCAGGCGTACGCCGTGGGAGGGTGCGTGCGGGATTGGTGGCTGGGCCGTCGGCACGCGGTGGATGTCGATGTCGTCGTCGAAGGAGACGGCCTCGCGTTCGCGCGGCACTTGGCCGATCGGTGGCGCGTGCCGCTGACGGCGCATGCGCAATTTGGAACGGCGACATTGCAGGTGATGATCAACAAGCAAGCGCATCGGTTGGATGTCGCGACGTGCCGCAAGGAAACCTACGCGGCCCCCGCCGCATATCCCCGCGTGACGCCCGGCACGTTGCGCGAGGATTTGTTTCGGCGGGATTTTACGATCAACGCCATGGCGATGAGTCTTGCGCCCGACGCGTTTGGCTGCGTGATTGATCCCTTCGGCGGGATGCGGGATGTGCGCGCGAAACGGCTGCGGATTCTCCATACCAACAGTTTTCTCGACGATCCGAGCCGGATCTTGCGGGCCGCGCGGTTTGTGCCGCGCTTCGGCTTGCGGCTTGACGCCACGACCGCCGCGGCGCTTAAGCGCGCGGTTGGGGCGGGTCTGATCGCGCGATTGAACCGGGGGAGAATTCAGAAAGAACTCGCGCAGATGCTGCGGGAGCCGCGCCCGCTCGCCTGCGCGGAGTTGTTAGAGCGGTGGCTGCGGGGGCAGGTTCGCGGCACGCGTCGTGCGCATCGCGAATGACGATTGGCACATTGCAGGTGGATGTGCATGTGCCAAACGCGCAGTCGCTGAAGGACAAGCGCTCGGTGATCAAGAGTCTCAAAGATCAGCTGCACAACCGGTTTCACATCGCCGTGGCCGAATTGGAACCAAATGAAAAATGGCAGCGGGCATTGCTGGGGATCGCTGCCGTCGGGGAATCGCGCGGCCAGGTTGAACGTTCGTTGCGGCAGGTGGTCGAGGCCTTGCGCGCCAACCCGTTGATCGCCTTGATTCACATTGAGGAGGAGTATTGGTAACGATGTATGGCATCCGCAAAGACCGGTTCGCCGGGCAGCTTCAGCAAGAAATCGCGACGATCATTCATCAGGAACTGAAGCATCCCGGGCTGGGGTTTATCACGATTACCAGGGTGGAGCTCTCCAACGATCTCAGTCATGCCAAGGTGGGGTACAGTTGTCTCGGTGGCAGCGCCGAGCGCGCGCGCTCGCAAGAAGCCTTGGATCGTTCAATCGGATTTATCCGCAGCTTGGTGAAAAAACGCCTGCGCCTGAAGATCATTCCGGAGCTGGTCTTCCGGTACGATGAAACGATCGCGCAGGCCTTGGATCTGACGGCCACGCTCGACGCCTTGAAAGAGGAGCCGCCGTCTCCGCCGTTGCCGTGACCATGCTTGACGGGATGTTGATCGTCAATAAACAGCGAGGATGGACGTCGCATGACGTCGTCCAACTTGCGCGAACGAAATTGGGCGTCCGCCGGATTGGCCATACCGGGACGCTGGATCCCATGGCCGAAGGCGTTCTCGTGCTGCTCATCGGGCAGGCGACCAAGCTCCAGCAGCGCGCGCAAACCCATCGCAAAATCTACGAAACGGTCATTCAATTTGGCGCGCAAACGGACACCGGCGATGCGTGGGGAACCGTCATCCGCACGGCGGAGGTGCCGCCGCTGACACCGGAGGCGATCCAACAGGTCTTGCACTCCCTCCTCGGACGCGTCGAGCAAATCCCGCCGGCCTACAGCGCCGTCAAGGTCCGCGGGCGTCCGTTGTATTGGTGGACGCGCCAAGGCCAGCGCCAGACCGCGCCCTCGCGCACCATCGAGATCGAGGCGTTGGAATGGATCGGACTCGAGGAACATCGCCTACGGTGCCGCGTCACCTGCTCGGCGGGGACGTACATCCGCACGTTGGCGGAAGTCATCGCCGAACGGCTGGGCACCGTCGGACAGGTGGGGGGGCTGGCGCGGGGGGCCGGGGGAT
>OBEQ010695459.1_pt1 | contig 12336 bp, 10 predicted proteins | sample 1670901 | NCBI WGS metagenome assembly OBEQ01 (sample SAMEA104232315, study PRJEB22302) | groundwater metagenome | biome: forest; feature: aquifer; material: groundwater | place: USA | collected 2011-08-07 | depth 5.4 m | reverse complement strand
GGTGGCCCGCTGCACCCGTCGAGACATAGTGCAAGCGCGGTTGCGACCACGAGCCACGCCTTGGGCGCGCCGGCAAGTTGGCACGACGAGTTGTCGACTGTTCTCATGCTGCGCGCGAGGATAGTCGATCCGCCGTGACCGCCAATAGCAGGAAGACGTTCATTTCAAGATCTCGCGCGCTCGCGGGCCGTGAGTGTGATCCCGAGTGTGATTGAAGGCTGTAACGCAGTGTATTCGGCTGTCTTCGATCCCGGTCTTTGACGATCTTTCCTGCCCTTCTACGATGTTCGTCACTCTCGCTTGCGAGCGGTCGGCGTAGCATCGCTTCGCGATGTCCACTCTGCGTTCGGGTTTCTGCCTGGCTCTCGCTCCGCTGCTCGCCGTCGCGTGTCGCAAGGAGCCGACGCACGGCACGGCACTCGTGATCCATCCGGTCGACGCGGGCACAGCCCCGACGACCGAGAAGGCCCCGGCGGGACCGGTGCGCGCTGCATCGCTGAGCTTCGACCTGCTGGTGTACTTCACGCCGCACCCTGCCATGGATCCAGAGGCCGCGCTCGACGGCCCGTGCGTCGGCGCCGCCAAGGCGTTCGAGCGCATCAAGGGCACGGCGGAATTCTCTGACCATCCTGCTTTGCCCGCGTTCATCGCCCGGCGCACGCCCCGCAGCATCACGCCGCCACCCGATCTCGAGCGGTTGAAGTACTTCGGTGTGGCGCTCACGCCCGAGCAGGCCAGTGGCGTTCAGGCGAGCGACGACCCTTTGATGATCCACTTCGCCGCGCCCGCCGCCGACGCCTGGAAGGTGCTTCGAACCTCCTCAGAGCTGGCCGCGTGCCTGGCCGACGCCACCGGCGGGCTGGTCTATGACAATGCCTCGATCCAGCTGTTCACCCCTGCCAGCTGGCGTGAAAAGCGGCTCGCCGGCTGGAAGGACGGGCGCTCGCCCATCGATCGCCACTTCGCCCTGCACCAGTACATGAATGGCGAATATGGCCGCGCCGTGACCATGGGGCTGGGCCGCTTTGGCCTGCCCGACCTGGTCGTCAACGACTGGGTTCACTCCGACGGCCATCGTGTCGAGCAGTTGGTCGTGCTGGTCGCGGCAGCGCTCGATGAAAAGGCAACCCTGGGCAACGACGGCTGGGTCGAGATCGAGGCCGACGACGTCGACGAGTCGAAGCAGACCCGCAGGGCGCGATTTCGCCTGGTCACGCGCGAGCCCGGAGAGGGCGATGCTGACAATCGTCTCTGGGAGGTCACGTTCGAAGGCTTCGCGGGCGCGACGGTGCGCGAGCGCCAGAGCACAGCGTTCAAGCAACTCTTCGGCATCGAGGACCGGATCAGTCGTGTGGAAGAAGACGACGCCGAGATGAACGCCGCCCGAAATCGCGCTCGCTCCCGGCTCGATGACGTCCGCGCTCGGTTTCGCAAGGGTCTTGGACCCAGCAAGCGACTTCTGGTCAAGGCTCCCTTTGCCGGCCCGGGCGAGAAATCGGCCTCCGAGTGGATGTGGGTCGAAGTCATGGCGTGGAATGACGAGGACATTCGCGGGATTCTGGTCAACCAGCCGTACCAGATCCCGGGGCTCATGCAAGGCGCCGAGGTTCGGGTGTCGCAGAAGGACCTGTTCGACTACACCATCAAGGACGCCGACGGCACCTTCGAGGGCAACGAGACCTCCGCCATCATCGAGCGGCGCGAGAAGGCGCAGGCGCACTGACCGGCCTGCACGTGCCGCGCAAGGCTGAGCCACACGAGGCGACGAGGCCTATTGCTTGATACGAGCCAGGCAAGCCGCACGTAGCCACGTTCGTTCAGCCGAGTCCATGGTCTGAACGGCGTTGCCGAATGGCAGCCCGGCGGAGGGCTTCGACAGCTGCTCGGCCAGCAGACGATAGTCGGGCATCGCGATGGAGTAGGTCTCCCATCCAACATCACCGCCGGTCAAACGAAGCGACTCATCCCCGGCCTCCACGATCCACTGCTCGCCGAAGGCGTTCTCGAAGTACGAGCGCTCCCCTTGCGGGGCCTCTTTCAGCCAGGCAGGTGGATGACCGCTCTCGGGTGTGTGCCTGTTGCCTATGGAGAGGAGTTCCATGGTCGCCTCCTTGGCTGTGAGCTGCTGGTTCCATCGCTGAGCAGAAGCAGCTTCATTCTACCTCTGCGCCGGACCAGCGCGTCGCAGCAAGAGGCGAAACATCCGGCACGGCACGTGCACCTACGCCCGCACCTGGATGACACAGGACCACGACGATCATCTTCGCTTGCTGGTAGCTGAGCTGAGCGAGGCGGAGCTTCGAGAGTACCTTGACGCCCTCTGTGGCGAGCTCGAGCGGCTGGCGGCGCTACTCCAGCATGACCGAGCGTTACCGCATGAAGGTGGATCAAGACGGGTCCCGCTTGGCAAGCTACCCTCGCGCATCGCGCGTAACCGCGCCAAATGGAATGAGTGTCGAGCGAGGCGGTCTGTCGCCGAAGCCGAACTGCGGAGGCGCAGCACGCTCATGGGGGATGACCGGGACGAGCCAACCCTGACGGACCTGGAGCGGCTGGTGGAACGACTTGGCCGCGACATCGGGAGGCGATGAGGCTGGGCCTCTGTGGGTGTTCCGGAGTGACCAGGTGCTGTCACCCTGCGTTCCCCCGTGTAGCGCTCGCCTGCTCGTTGGTCCCGCTGCTCGTGCTCGTTGCTTGCGGTGATCAGTTGATCGGCCGCGGCTGGGGGTTCTTGTTGAGCTCGAAGGGCGCCCGGTAGCTCTTGGGCCCGTGCTCGATCTTGAAGTGCCACTTCTTCACGCGCGCAGCGATGCAGGCGTCGAGGTCGGCGTCGAAGCCCTTCACCTCCGACTTGCTCACGAGACCGTTCTTGCCGATGGTGAACGTCACGACCACGCGGCCCTCGAGCCCGGCGTGCTTCTCGAGGGCCTTGTCGTAGCAACGCTCGACGCCGTCCCAGTAGAAGCTATGGATGATGCCCTCGACGTTGAGTGACTCATCCTCGCCTTCGAGCAGCTCGAACTCGCTGCGGACGAGGCCAGCGGGCGGCCCCCATTCCCGGCCGATCCTGGGGCCCGGCTCGCGCTTCGCCTTCGCGATCCCCTGGGCGAGGTCGCCGCCCGGCGCCGCGTCGGCAGCGACAGCGTCGGAAGGGGCGGGCGAGGGAGACGCCGTGGCGTCGACACTCTTGACCCCCGTCGGCGGGCTGCCCGTGCACGCGACGAGCAGCAGCAGCGCGGGAGGTACGGTCCTTGAAAGTGGCATGGTGGCTCGTGCCGTGACGTCCACGGTACCGCAAGCTCCCCGCTCGTGGCGAAGCAAGTACCGGTAGGCGCGCCGGCCCGGGTCACAGGCCGGCGAGCAGCGCCTCCAGATGGTCGTAGCTCTCGCCCGCGCCATCCGCCATGCCCGTGGCCAGCACGGCGTCGCGCACTTCCTTCGACTCGAACGCGATCACGACCAGCATCCTGGTCGCTGGTCACGGTGGCGCGTGTGCCGCCCAGCCAGCGCTTGATCAGGTCGGGCGTGGTCATGGCCTTGATCACCAGCCGGCGCGGCGCGTTGAACTCGCGCGTCATGATGATCTCGTTGGCGGCTCCGGTCGTAGCTCTAAAATCCATGACCGACGCCTCGCCGCGGGCCAGCCGGGCCAGGATGGCGCGGCGGGTGGGATCGGCGAGCGCGGATCTACAGCGCGACGCGCGCATGTCAAGCTGCCCGAGCGGGTCGTGACGATGCGGGCGTTCGTTGAGGTGCTTTACTTCCGCGACGAGATCATCGTCCACTACGCGCCGATGCAGGCACCCCTTGGGTCCTTCGGAGGTCGTTCGTCGATGTCGCGAAGCGTGTTCGTCCTGTCCCTGATCCTGGTCACGGTCTCGTCGCTCCCGGCGACGGCGCAGGAGACCCCACCGCCACCTCCTTCCGCGGGCGAGCCGGCGGCGCAGAAGCCCCCGGCCGAGGCGGCGCCCGAGCCTGCGCCCACGCCCAGGCCGGCGAGTCCCAAGGTGAACGCCCTGGCCGAGGCGCGCGCTGCTCGCGCTGCGGGCGACCACCTGGCGGCTGCACGCGCGTTCGAAGCCATGTACGCGGCGAAGTGCGACCCGATGCTGCTCTACGACATCGCGGTCCAGCTCGAAGACGGTGGCGAGGCGCGTGGCGCACTCGCCTACTACTCGCGCTTCATGGCCGAGGCCAAGAAGGCGCCGAACGGCCTGCGTCAGAGCGTCGGCCCGCGGATTGCCGAGCTGGTCCTCGAGCTGAAGCGGCAGGGCCAATCCGGCTCGGAGGTCAAGACCGTCGCGTGCGGTGACCAGGTCACCATCGAAGCAAAGTACAGCGGTCCGAGGCCGAAACCATTCGTCAAGCCGTCGCCCGCACCTGCAACGGCCAGCGCGGACGAGGCAGGAGCGACCGCCGGAGGCGAGGCGACCTCCGCGTCAGAAGAGAGCGACGAGGGCGAGACGTACGATGCCGAAGATCCGAAGGCCGGGGTGCTGCTCGAGCTCCAGCTGTTGCCCGGCTCCGAGTGGCGCGGCGGCTTCTTCATCGGAGCATCGTTCGCCCGGTTCGCGCTCGGCGTGGGCCTGGAAGCCTACGAGCTGCCGCTGCCGGGCGGCGCCCCGAACGCCGACGACACCGCGCCCACCGCCGTGCTGCTCACGCCCGGCGTGCGGATTCGCATGGCCCAGTCCAGCGACGCGAAGATCGAATGCCTCGCCGCCTTCAACCTCGGCCTCGGCACCACCTTCGGCGGCGAGGACCCGGCGGGAACCGAGATCAGCACGCTGCTCATCAACTGGCGCCTGGGCCCGGTGCTACGGTACTGGCTGCACTCGCAGCTCGCGGTCGCCCTGTGGGTCGGCATGGGTGCCGAGCACGTGCGGCTGAGCATCACTCAGAGTCAGAGTGGCGCGCAGGCCGACCACAACTACAGCGACGTCGCGACGTTCGGCGCGTTGCAGCTGATCGGCCGCTTCTAGAGCGTTGGCCGCCGGAGCACGATGAAGAAGCCGAAGCGCGAACCCCAACGAGTCCTCGAGGCCGTCCTTGCCGTGATCGCGGCCAATCCCGAGCTGCGGGTAGGTCAGGTCGTGGCCATCGCGACCCACAATGTGCTCGGTCACTTCGATCCGTTCAGCATCGAGGATCCTGCGCTGGCAGAGTCGCTCGAGCGCCTCGCCGAACAATACCGCTCCCGATCGTAGGGCATCGATGACCGAGCGTGCTGACGGAAATGGACGTGCCGGCCGCAGAGCTGTCTGGGAGATCAGGTGAGGGTTGCACCTGCGGCCGGCACGCGGCGACAGCTACTACAAGCGCGATGCCAGCGCGCGGACCGCGAAACTCTTGAGCGCAGCTCCTCGGGTGCCGCCCGTAGACATCAACGGGATGACGAGCAGTGAGGATGAACGTTCTCAGCGTGAGGTTCGTCGTTCTCAGTCGGTGCTGTCCGGCCGGCCCCAAGGTGGGCTCTGCATGTAGCGCATGACGATGCTCATCGCTCAGCGCGCCAACGCCACTGGATAAATGGTTAGACTTGGTCCGTCATGAACGCGGCGAGCCGAAGGGTACGCAACGTCTACCTCGTGCTCAACCTGTTCATCTGGCTGCCCACGTCGCTGATCGTCGGCATCAATACGCTGTTCTTGCTCGACGGTGGGCTCAACAACGTGGAGGCCTTCGCAGCCAACGCGTTCTACACCATCGGACTGGCCGTATTCGAGCTGCCGACCGGCATGGTGGCTGACACCTACGGCCGGCGCACATCGTTCTTGCTGGGAGTTGGTACACAGCTGGTCGGAAATCTGCTGTACGTCGGCATGTGGTACTTCAAGGCGCCGTTCTGGGGCTGGGCCATCGCCTCGGTCGTGTTGGGCCTCGGCTTCACGTTCTTTTCCGGCGCGCTCGAGGCTTGGCTGGTCGACAGCCTCAAACACACCAACTACGACGGAGAGCTCGAACCCATCTTTGCCAAGGGGCAGATCATCAACGGCGCCGCGATGCTCGTGGGGACGGTGGCCGGCGGATTCATCGCCCAGCTCACGAACTTCGGAATGCCCTACCTCGCCCGAGCCGCGCTCCAGCTGCTGAGCTTCGGTGTCGCCTTCGTGATCATGAAGGAGATCGCGTTCACCCCGTCGAAGACCCGGCTCTCCACCCAGTTCAAAGAATTGGGCCGTGCGGCGCTGAAGTACGGGCTCCGCAATCGCCCGGTCCGCTGGACTCTGCTGGCGGCGCCGTTCTACATGGGCACCGGCATCTACGGCTTCTATGCCGCGCAGCCGTATCTCTTGCAGCTGTTCGGGGACCAGCACGCGATCGGCATCGCGGGCATCGCTGCAGCTGGCATCGCCGGCACGCAGATCGCGGGCGGCTTCGCCGTGCCTCTCATCAGGAAACAGTTTCGCCGTCGCACGCACATCTTGATCACGTGCGCGTCATTGACCATTGTGACGCTCGCGTTGATCGGCTTGATTCAGAACTTCTACGCGGTCGTCGTGATGCTGGTCGTGTGGGCCATGGCGTATGCGGCGAGCATCCCCGTGCGACAGGCGTATCTGAACTCGCTCATCCCGTCGGAGCAGCGGGCGACCGTGCTGTCCTTCGATTCGATGGTGAACTCCTGCGGAGGTGTCGCGTTTCAACCGTTGCTCGGGCGCGTCGCAGACACTCTCGGCTACGCGGTCTCCTACGTGGTCTCAGCGGGCATCGCATGCATCAGCTTGCCGCTCTTGCTCGCTGCCCGGCGCGAGAACGTTCGCCAGGATCTGATCACGGAAGAAGAGCGCTCCCAGCACTAGCGTGCTCTACGACCCGATCGGATGCCAGAGCTGCAGCACGAGCGCCATCGCCTGATGCACCAGCAGCAGCGCAGCCCCTACGAAGCACGCAGCAAGCGCCATGCGTGCGCCGGCCCGGACCATGATGGTGGCGACGCGCCGGCGGCGCGCCCGCCCGTCGTGGCCGGTCGTCTCGGCGGACAGCTGTGCCTCGAGCTCGTGCAGCGCCCGCGCCTCGGCGGCCAGGCGCTCGCGATCGGCGCGGAAGCGCTCGGGCAGCGTCCGCGCCCATTCGCGCGCACTGACGGCCAGGGCGCGCACGCGCCGCGGCGGCAGCGCGATGAGGATGCCCGCCCCGATCGCGATGAGCGCGACGCGCCCACCCGCCAGCTGCCCGAGCAGCCAGGCTCCCGCGCCCGCCACCACCCAGGTCACCAGCCTGACCGCCAGATGGCGCGCCGCAAGCGACGAGCGCGCCCCCACCGCTGCGCCGGCGAGCACCAGCAACGCCAGGAGCAGGGCCGAGGGGTACGCCAGCCAGCGGTCCGCGTAGCGGAACGACACGGTCGCCGGCTGCCCGGCGGCCAGCCAGTAGCGCGCGTGCTCGAGCCGGATCCCACCCTTGGGCAGCTCGATGCGCACCGGCATCGCGCCGGTGTGAACCGAGTCCTCGCGTCCATCGGCGGCCTCGCTGGCGCCGCCCGCCGGCCCCGCCGCCTCGCCCAGGTCTGCGGGCGCCTGGCTCCAGTGCGCCTGGCCCGCGTAGCTCTGCGCTCCGACGTCGCCTGCCAGCCCCGAGTAGATGTTGCCCGCAGGCAGGAACACGCTCCACGCCAGCGACGAGACCGGGAGATCGAGCGCGGGCAGGCGCAGCTCGGGCCGGCCGAAGTGATCGAGGGCCTGGACGTGGTCCTCGAAGACCAGCTGCAGCGTGACCGGCTCGAGCTGCTCTCCCACACGGCGTGATCGATCGAGCGGCAGCACCAGCTCGCCCGACGGGTTGCGGCTGGGCTTCACCGGTCGCCCATCGAGCAGCGACGATCTCAGGCTGGCGTCCGCGGGCAGGACCAGCGCGAGGCTCGGCCTTAGCCGGTTCTTGAGCGTGACCCGCATCTCGGTGAGCACCTTTCCTTCCGCGGAGACCACCGAGAAGGCACGCACGCGGTCGACGCTCTCCGCGGCGGTCTCCTGCTCGGGCAGGCGCGTGGTGTGCAGCACGACCGTACGTGCACCCGCGTCGTGATAGCGGTAGGCGCGCAGGATCGGACCCACCGCGCTCTGCACCAGCTCGGGCGGCAGCTGGCGTGCATCGATGGACGAGGGCCCGGCGCGGCTCACCTCCTCGAGCTCGGCCTTGCCAGGTACCTCCACCGCCAGCCAGCCCGACTCGCGCTCGACTCCGAGCGCGCGCGGCAAGGGCACGTCGAACGAGGTCTGCACGCCCGCGCCCAGGTCGCGCTCGAGCCGTACCGAGATCTCGTAGTTGTCGCGGATGGGGAACTCGGTCTCGCCGCGCAGCACGCGCGTGCTCCCGCGGTCCTCGATCTCGTAGCGAAAGCCGCCCCGCCCGTCGGCCGAGACCACCTTGACCCCGGGCGGCAGCTCGATGGAGAACTCGTGCGCGCCCGCGTACAGGATCCGGTAGCGGACGATGCTGAACACCTCGATGGCAGTCTCGTCGACGGACAGCAGGCTCAAGGTCTCGGCGTAGATCCGGGCGCGCGCGTCGCGCGCCTGGCCGAGGTCGTGAAAGCCCACGATGTGCAGCCGGGTCGTCGGGCTGAGCACGGACTCGAGCACGGTGTCGCCGCCCTGGGTCGTCACCGTCGACTGCACGGCAGAGTCGAGGTGAGGCTCGAGCGCCACCCCGGGGAACCGGCAGGCGAAGTGGGTCACCGGCGTGCGCACCACGCGGAATTCGTACTCGCTCGAGCCGCGCGGGCGCGGCGGCGGCACCAGCAGCTCCATGTCGATGACGACCTCGCCGGTCTGCCGCGTCACCCACACCTGGTAGCCGTGCGCGCTGACCACGCCGATGGCTCGGCCGTTGACCGCGGCGTGCGCCAGCACCACGTCGTCGCCGACGAGCGGCACCGTCTTCCAGGCGTCGCCGCCGCCGAGTGTCACGCTCAGGCGCAGCGTGAATGCCAGCGCGCGCTCGGGCCCGTCGTGGATGACGTGGCCCTGGTAGTCGGCCTCGCCCAGGACCACAGCCGGCGCGGGGCGCAGGGGCGCCGCCGGAGCGGTGGTCGCGCGCAGCGCCGACGACAGCCGCTCGAACACCGACAGCGGCACGTGCACCGACGCCACGCCGTAGTCGAATGCGCCTGCGCTCTCCTCTGCGGGGTCACCTTCCTCGTCGGCCTCGGCAGGCAGCGCCATCAGCGCGTCGAAGTCGGCGTCGGCCGATGCGGATTGCTCGTCCGCATGGGCCACTCCCGCCAGCAACAGCAGCATCGCCGCCGCCGCGATCGTTTCACGCCGCATGGGTCACCCCCGAGCGCTGCCACACGCACACCAGCACGGCCAGGAGCAGCAGCGACAGGAGCATGGGAAACAGCACGGCGAGGTGCACGCACAGCCCGAGCGCCACCAGCACGCACAGGTTGGACAAGCTGAGCCAGCGCGTCAGCGTCCACGGCGACCAGGCCAGCTCGCGCAGCCCGAGCGGGCCGCGGGCGCGGCGCAGGCGGATCAGCTCGACCAGGAGCGCGAGATCGATGCCCCAGACGACGCGCCGGTGGACGCCCAAGAGGTGATGGCCCAGGACCAGGAGAGCGATGCCGCCGAGCGCGGCCCCGAGCCAGCGCCACCAGGTCTGCCGTGGCCGCAGCGCCCATGTCGTCAAGAGGAAGGCCATCAGCATGGCCGCCCACACGGTCACCGAGGCCACGCTCCGGCTCACGTAGAAGAAGGCGATGCGTGGCTGCTCGTGATCGATGAGGATGCGCTTGAAGCGGTAGCGCTGCCCGACCAGCGGGAAGGCCGCCGGTGAGACCTCGCCGCCGCTGCGTGCGTCCGCCGCTTGCTGGTAGATGCTGCGGCGCTGCGACAGGATGCTCTTGTACTCTTCGCCGGCCCAGGCCTTGTGCCCGCCGAAGGCCTCGTCGAGGAACCGCTGCAGCCGGCGCAGGGTATCGTAGCGTCGGCCCGACTGCTGGGTGAGGTTCGCGTCGAAGTCGAGCGGCACGATCCCGTCGGGCGTGTACACGTGCCAGGTGATGCGCAGCGCGTCGACGTCGAGCTCGGGCAGGACCAGCTCGGCGGTGCCGATGTGACCGAGCGCCGTGCCGCGACGCTGGTAGGCCAGCTCGAGCACGAAGCTCGACTCCTCGACGGTGACCGTGCCCGCGCTCGGGATGGCGAGCAGCTGTCCCGGCTGCAGATCCTCGGCATCGGTCAGTAACTTCCGGTTCGCGTCCAGGATCAGCGATGACTTGTCGGGGTCGGAGTAGTAGAGGTGTGCGATCTGGCGCAGCGTGTCACCCAGGCGCACGCGGTGGGTCCGCCCGACGGCAGGATCGATGCGCTCGCTCTGCCGCAGCGAGAACAGGAGCGTCTCGCGGCCTTTTTCACGGGCGAGCGCGGGACGAACCGGGTGGCCATCGAGCAGCGCGTGCGAGAGCGTGGCGTTCGCGGGCAAGCGCACGCGCAGGTACTGCCGGGTGTTGTTGCGGATCTGCAGGCGCAGCTTGCCGATCTCGGTGCCGTCCTCGAGGAAGACCGTCGAGGCCTCGATGTCGTCGATGATCGTGCTGGTGAGCTCGACCTGCTCCAGGCGCGTGACCGATAGCGTGATCGACGGCGGCGCGGTGAAGGCGAACCCGAGACGCACCGGAGTCGTGCTCATGTCGGTGAGCGCAGCCGGCAGCTCACGCACGCCGAGCGTCCGGGCACCCTCGAGGCCGGCGGCCCGGACGTCGAGGCCGGCCAGCGCGCGCACGCCCACCTCGCCCGCGAAGGGAATGCCCGCCCCCGGCCGGGGTAAGTACAACGGCGCTGCGGCGCCCGGCTGGGTCGGGTAGCGGAAGCGGACGGTCACCGCCGTGTGATCGTCGATGGGGTAGCGGAGCACGACCGTGAGTGTCGTGCCGCTGGTGCGAAACTGCAGCACGGCGTCCCCGATCACTTCGGTGATCTCGACCTCGGGCGGGAGCTCCAGCTCGACGCGATCGAGCTCGCCCTCGAGTACGTCGAGGTCGAAGACCACGCTGCCCTCGATGATCGCCTCTTCGACCGTGAAGAGCGCACGCGCGTGCGCCTGCAGCGACACCGCTCCCGCCGCCTCCTTGCGGTCGATCGCGACCCGCCGGCTCCACTCCAGATCGAGCTTGCCCGACGCGTCGAGGTAGCCTTCGAGCAAGGTTCCGCCCGGGCGAGGCGTTGCCGCGGTCAACGTGCCGCCCTGCAGCTGCGCCTCGATGCCGGTCTCGGGCACCAGTAGCGCCAGGCGGGTCACGCCACCCGCAGGCAGCGAGACGCCCAGGCGCCGGGTGAAGCGATCCTGCTCCTGGCCGAGGTGGAACGTGACCTCGACCTGGTAGACGCCGGGCCGCTCGATGCCCACGGTATAGTACCCGTCGACCTCGACGAGAGAGGTCGGTCTACCGTCGAGCCGCACCCGCCCGGGCGCGGCGTCGGCATCGATGATGGGCACGCGCACATGACCGTCGGTGGCGAGGACCTCGAAGCGGGTCACGAGCGTGCCGCTGAGCAGTCCCCTGTGGAAGGCGCCCTCGAGCCGTCGGTCCAGGTAGACCACCGGGTCCGGCGGTGCGGGCGGAGGCTGCCCACGGCTCGCCTGTGCGACCAGCTGCATCCACACCTGTAGTGGTAGATCGACATAGGATCCGCCGTCGTCCGCGTACAGCGGGCTGGCGAGCGCGGCGACCAGCAGCAGCGCAACGAACGTGCGTTTCATGGCTCCTCCACCGATTGGCGGTGCCGATGGAGGGCAAGATGGATGCCGGACGAAGGAAGTCATGCCGGCCGCGGAGTTGCCGCAGCGGCGTGTCAAGGCGGACGCGGGCGAAGCGTCAAGGGAGCCACGCCTCGGGGTCGTCGGCGCGCTGGCCGCCTTCACGGGCGCGGCGGCGCCGCAGGCAGCACGAACACGGCATAGTCCGCGTCCTCGTGCACGGGTGGGCCGAGCCGGGCCGTCAGGCGCGCGCGCACCCCCGACAGCCGCGCGGGCACCAGCACCTTGTTCGCTCCGTGGTGCAGCGCCAGCGCCACCGCGGCCGCCGCGTCGACCTCCCCGGCGTAGACGCGATCGACCTCGCGCCGCAGCTCGAGATAACCGGGCACCTGGAACGCGTTGTGCGAGCAGACCACGCGCACACCGGTGATGGACGCGAGATCGAACGCGTCGCGCGTGACGGGCATGAGCACGAGATCGGCGGGCCCGGAAGTCTGTGCTGCGACGACCACCGCCGCGGCGGTCGCCAGCGCTGCAGTGAGCGATTGGATTCGACGTACGTCTCCAGCCTAACGGAACGGCCATCCAGAGCAAGACGCCGAGGAGCGCGCCGACGGCCACGAGTGCGACAAGACT
>OBEQ012732075.1_pt1 | contig 12339 bp, 10 predicted proteins | sample 1670901 | NCBI WGS metagenome assembly OBEQ01 (sample SAMEA104232315, study PRJEB22302) | groundwater metagenome | biome: forest; feature: aquifer; material: groundwater | place: USA | collected 2011-08-07 | depth 5.4 m | reverse complement strand
GCCTCGTCGGGCCGCGTCCGCCGCTGCCGAGTGAAGTCGAGCAATATGAACCTTGGCAGCGCCGCCGCTTGTCCATGAAGCCCGGCATCACCTGCACCTGGCAGGTGTCGGGGCGAAACCAGATCGACTTCAGCGAATGGATGAAATTGGACTTGCAATACATCGACAAGTGGTCGTTGTGGCTGGATCTGGCCATTCTCGCCCGCACCCTCAGAGCCGTGGTCACCAGGCACGGAGCCAAATAAAATGAAGGTGTGGGTCGCGTTTCGAAGCCATGCTGTGATAATCGCTGTGCTGGTTCTTGCCTTGCTCATCGGTTCCCCAGCACAGGCGGATAACAAGGACTCACTGATCCCTTCGCTCAAGCTCTTGTACGAGTGGTTTTTTGGACCCCGAATACTCCATGTACGGGCGTTGGCTGAGGAAGGAGGAGACGGCTCCGCCGAACGGCCTTTCATCCGGATATCCGACGGTGTCAGACGCCTGCGTCCGGGTTCCCGACTTATCGTTCATGAAGGCGTTTACGAGGAAACGGTACGGCTGACCGCTTCGGGTCTACCGCATTTACCCATCGTGATAGAAGGGCGGGGAGCCGTGATTGATGACACGTCACTGGATCCCTACAAACCCGCTTTTGACATCCGGGGTCGAAGTCATATAATCCTCCGGGGGTTTACGGTGCTCCGGTCGCGTGCCGGGGTGCAGATATCAGAAGGGAGCCGTGGTATCACGGTGGAGAATCTCAAAGCCTGGCGTTGCCATTTCGCTGTCAAGATAAAGAACTCCTCGGAGGTGAATTTGAGGAATTGCCGCGCTTATCTATGCCGTAATGGTTTTCGCGGGGAAGGGATTTCCAAAAAAATCACCCTCGAACGGTGCGCGGGTTTCATGAGCCGCGATGTTTATAAGAACATGGATCCGAACTATTTGAACGGCGACGCTTTTATTTTTGAGAAAAGGATCTCGGACCTCACGATACGGAATTCGGCCGGCGTGAAGAACTGGGACTCAGGCTTTGACATTAAATCCAGCGGAGCGCTTTTAGAGAATGTCGTGGCTTACGGCAACAAGAATGGGCTCAAACTCTGGGGTGAACACATCACGGTGCTGAACGCGTTGGTGTACGGCTCGGTCAGCCAAAAAAACGACAAGGGCCGTGTGGATGGGATGGGGGTGAACGTACGAAGAGGTTCCGCCGAGATACGGAATTCCATATTCGCGGAGAACGAAGCCGAGGACATCAAGGTGGGGAGTGACGGCTCTTTATTTCTCATCCATTCGACAGTGGCGCGTCGTTCGAAAGAAGGGAAGCTTCTCGGCCACTATGGTTATTTTAAGGAAGACGATGTGAGGTGGTATCAGGCGGGTGTTACTGGAAGCGATCCGGACTTCGTCGATTGGGACGGAGCGGATTTTCGGCCAAGGGTCACGGCATGAGAGCGCCATTTTTTTCTGTCATTTTAACGGTGTATAACGGCGAGCACTTTTTACAAAATGCGCTCGAGAGTCTTCGCCGACAGCAATTTGAGGACTGGGAGTTGATCGCTGTCGACGATGCCTCAACGGACGGCACCGCGCGGATCCTATCTTCATTTGTCGCAACCGAACCGAGAGCCAGGCTGATCACCAATCAAAAAAACCTTCATATGGGCGCGGCGGCGAATGTGGGGATGCGGGCGGCAAGAGGCTCATGGTTGGCAAGACTCGATGCGGATGATCAATACCACCCTGATTTTCTTCGCCGCATGTATGAAGAGGCTGTCTCGGCGGCGCCGGCAGAGTTCCTGACTTGCTGGCCACGTATCATCGACGAGAAAGGCCGCGATCTCATTGGGATAAGGCTCCCCTCGGCGGCGTCGCTCAAGCGCCTCATGCCGGTTAAAAATCATTTGTATCACGTGGCGACCTGTTTTCCAAAAAAGCTCTGGGATTTGACCGTGGGATATCCCGAAGACAGGATCCCCGGTTCGGACGCGGTTTTGTGGAGAACCTTTTTTGCAAAAGGGGCGCGGTTACGCTGTATCCCTGAGTTCCTAATCGATTACAGGGTCCACAATGCCAATTACACCACTTCGTTGGAAGTTACAAAAAAAAGCTCGGCTCGCGATTGGATGTTACAACTCTACCTCAAGGAAGGCCTGTTGGAGGATGCCCGCCGTGAACTCCGAGAGATCCAGCGCGCGGAGCGCCGCAAAAACTTCAAATACGTATTCTATTGGGCCCTGACGTGGTTTGGACGTCCGGCCGCGCGATTCATGATGTGGGAAGTGTATCCGTGGTTTCGGGTTTTTAAAAAAATATCAAAATGAGCCGTCCACGTTTTTCGTACATTGTTTGCTCGAATCCACGCACGGGCAGCACGCTTTTTTGCGAGGCGCTTGTCGCGATCGGACATGGCCGGCCGTCGGAATTTTTCCACGAATGGCTGGTCCCAAGGCTTTACATGAAGCCGATGGAGATCGACGATTTCGCCGATTATGCACGACAGATCGTGGTTGAGCACGCGGCGCCAAACGGCGTTTTTGGGACAAAAATGCATTGGAGGCAATTCCGCTTTTTTCTTCGCCAGATGCGCCGCAGCGGCCGGTTCGCCGGGCTCGATGACGCGGCGATCGTCCGCGAGGTGTTCGGCGACGTGCGCTACGTGCACATGACACGCGAAGACCGGCTCGCGCAAGCCATTTCCGAAGAAATCGCCGACCAGTCGAAAGCCTGGAGTCGGCGCAGCGACCAGGCGCGGACCGAGAGGAAGCTCCGCTTCGATCCCGTGGCGATCCGTGACAAGGTGGAACGCGCGCGGCAGTGGGAGGATTCCTGGGAGGGTTACTTCCGGCGGCACGGCATTGAGCCATTGCGCGTGAGTTACGAAAAACTTGTTTCGGACTACGTGGGGACAATGACCCGCGCGTTTGAATACCTGGGTGCGGACCGCACTGCCGGCATTCCGAAGCCACAGCTTGAACGTCAATCGGATGAGCGGAACGAAAAATGGCGCCAGCGTTATCAGAGGATAGGAGCGGCCACGCTCGAGTTTGCCTCGGCGCGCCGCCGTTTCAAGCGGACGCTGAAAAGTTTTTTGTTTGGTGCCGTGAAAGAGGCGATCCGGCTCGCGCAGGCGCCGTTGGCCTGCTCACAAGTTCTGGCGAGCGGCTATCTCTCTTTCCTTGGCGCTCTGGCGCCAAGGTTGCCTCAGCGTGTCTCGAAAGGCGTTGAGCGATGCGTGCGCTTTACCGATTGGCCGGACGTGGCACTAGGAGTCCGCAAGATCCGGTTTGGGGAGGGAACAGCCCGTCGGATTATCGCCAGGTCTGAGGGTCCGGAGTCCGAGGCTCTTTTTCGATCATCCGTCCGCGAAAAACAAGAGGTCTATCGTTTCCTCGAAACGCGATTTGGAGGGTATCGCGCCGCAATCCTGGTGGGGCCTGAACCGCCATTATTGGCCGCTTTTTTAGCTGGTTTTCCGGGCTTGCGGCTCCTTATTCTTGATCCCTGTCCTGTTTCACGCGCGCGGATGCTGGAAAACGCGCGCCTAAACGGTCTGGCTGAGGCACGCGGGGCACTTCCGGGAATCCACGCGGGATTCGAAAGTTTTGTTCATCGTCGAGTGATAGTGAAGCCAGGGCTTCACGGCAAGACAGCTCGCACCATTCGACTGTGGGAAAGCCGCTCCGAGGTCCCGGTTATCGACGCTCGGGAAATCGCCGCGTGGGCCGCCGCTGACCCGCTTTTTGTGAGGGTTCCTTCGGGCCCGCGGCAGCCGATGACGCTGGAAGCCTTATGGCCACTTTTTTCAGAACGTGGCGCAGATCTTCTCGTAGAGGTCTACCGGCCGTACGAAGACGCACTCAACCGGCTGCCGTTCGCCGCATCGTCCTATCATTTTTTTCAGCTGACTCCCAAAGGTCCACAGCCGCGCACCGCCCTGCGCTCGCATCGGGATTATTCCGAATATTTTATCACGAAGAAAATTAAATCATGAAAATACCCGCTGTTGTTTATTTGTCCGAGACAGGCAGTGGTTTCGGCACGATCCGGAGTCTGGCCGCGCGCGGCATCCGCGTGATTGGGCTCAACCCTCGCGTCGCCTTCACAAGCCGGTCGCGCTATTTCAAGGATGAACGGTGCCCATCGCCGGAAAAAGACGCTCAAGGGTTTATCGACCGGCTTGCCGCGTTGGGTGAGCGAATCGGACCGAGCGCGCTTTTTTTAAGTGACGACTTGGCGGTATTTCTCGTTTCAAAAAACCGCGCGCGGCTTGAATCAAAATTCCTCTATCCGTATCTTAACGACCGGGTGTTGTTCGCGAGTCTCGACAAAAGCGTCATGTACGATATTTGCGTCCGGGCCGGCGTGCCGGCACCGCTTTCATTCCGCGCCTCCAGCGAGAAAGATCTTGCTCAGGGCGAGCGATTTCGCTTCCCGGTTGTCATAAAACCCGTTGTTTCCCGTTTTACAATCAACGGCGCGCAAGCGTCTAAACCCTATCTTTTTCGGGAAATCTTTGGGTTTGCGCGATGCATCGTCGCGCGCGACCCCGCCAAAATGTATGAGCGGGCGGGAAAGGCGATCGCCGCGGGACTTGAGGTGTTGCTCCAGGAGGAGATACAGGGGCCGCAGGAAGGCCTTTACGCGTGCAGTTTCTACGTGGATCGCCAGGGACGGGTTCGCGGGATCTCCACGCACCGGAAAATCCGGCAAATGCCGGCCGATTTCGGGATCGCGAGCCTCAAGGAAATCATTGATTGCCCGGAGATCGAAGAATCTACGCGGCGTTTTGTGGTCGAATCGGGGATGCGCGGTTTTGGCAGTGTCGAGTTCAAATGGGATGAGCGTGACAAGATATTCAAGTTCATAGAGATCAACCCCCGCGCAATCCATTCTATCCTTTTGTCCTGCGTGAACGACTGCGATTTTCCTGTGATGCAATACGCGGACATGACGGGCGAGATCCCGTTCCCTAAAGTTTTGAAGCCGAAAACGAAAAAAGGGTGGTTTCATCTTCAAGGCGAGCTCGACTACATCGCCACGTACGGCTGGGACCGGCGGTCGCCGTATTACGTTTCCGCATGGGCCTGGTGGCGCTCGCTTACGTCGAAGCCGATGGTCGAGGCGTACATTTCATGGTCGGATCCACTTCTGTCGGTGGCGTATGTGTGGAGGTGCGTCGTGCGCTTTGCGAAAAAGTGGGTCAAGAACCTGCTTCGCCATGTTTTCCGGATACGCGTCGGCCGATGAGTGCGCCCGCTAAGACGCGCGTTCCTGCGCTCGTGTATCCATCCGAAACCGGAAGCGGATTTGGCATCATCCGATGTCTCGATGGCCAGGATATTTTTATCACAGGCCTCAATGGACGCAAAGCTTTTACGCGATTTTCCAGACGCTTCAAGAGCCTTCTTTGTCCTTCCCCTGAGTCCGATGGCGATGGCGAGACGTTCATAGAATTTCTCTTACGTTGGGGGGAAAAAAACGGCCCCGCCGCGCTGTTCATCGCGGACGATTTGGCGTCATTCCTGGTTTCCAAAAATCAAGCACGCCTTAAGAAATTTTTTTATTACCCCTACCAGTCCGACAAGGCCGTCCTGGGCGGTCTGGACAAATGGATGATGTACGAGACTGCGCGTCAATGCGCCATCCCGGTGCCGGAATCCATTCTGGCTCGCAAACCTGAAGACCTCTCTCAGTTAGGTCCGGAATTCCATTGGCCGCTTGTGATTAAGCCGGTGGTGTCGAGGTTTGTCATAGACGGTGACAGCGCCACAAACGCGTACGCTTTCCGGAAGATTTTTGGTTATGCCAGAGCCGTCCGCGCGTCGAATCGGGCCGAGCTGGAGCGGCTCACGGCTAAAATATTTCCGGAAAGCATCGAGATTCTCATCCAGGAAGAAGTTCCGGGAAATTGTGACAGGCTGTATACCTACAATTTTTACGTGAACAAAAAAAACGAGATTTCACCGGGATCTTGTCATCGCAAGATCCGACAAGTTCCGGCAGATTTCGGAATCACTTCGGTTGGGGATTGCGTTGAGGCCGGAGTCATGGAAAATTACACGCGCGATTTCGTACGTGCCATCGATTTTCACGGCATGGGAAGCATCGAGTTCAAGAAAGACGCTGTCACCGGCGAGTACAAGCTCATCGAAATCAACCCCAGGCCGCCCCACTCCATTCTGCACGCCACTTCCAGCGGTTGTAATTTTATACTAGCACAGTATCTGGATTTGGTCGAAGGACGCGCACTGGCTCTGACGCCTAAGCCCGGACGCGAACTCTGGTTTCATCTCGAGGGAGATCTGCAGTATCTCGCGAGCAATTGTTGGGATAAGAAATCCCCTTATTACGTTTCTTTTTTTCAGTGGTTCGGGATTTTCACGGGAAAGCCGGTCGTTGAAGCTTTTTTATCGCGGCGGGATTGGTTGATGAATGCGGTTTATGTGTGGCGTTCTCTTTCCCGCTTCTTGCGTAAGTTTGTCCAAAACTTGATCCTTCACTGGACGGGATTTAAGGTGTCTCACAAAGGGATGCAGAAGGCCAAAAACGCCTCATGAATATTTTTCTGGCCGTTCTCAAGTATCCGCCGGATCACTCGGGAGACGGGCTGAGGCTGCATCGTTTTTTTACGAGGCTTTTGCGGAAGAAAAGCTTAAGCCGCGTGCATGTTCTTACTTCGTGGGACGGGGAAGAAGCCCGGCACTCTCGGCAACTGGACGAAATTAAAATCGACCGTGTGGTGGAATATACCGGCAAAAATAAATATGAGAAATCCGGCAAATGGTTGAAAAAAATCGCGGTGCCCTTTGGCGCGGTAAAAACGGCGGTGGCATTCTTTCGGGCGTCGCGCGACGCGGATATCGTTTTTACTTCGGGTGCGGGCTGGTTTCCGTCGCTGGTGGGCTGGCTGGCGTGGCTCAAGAGGAAGCCGCTCGTCAAGGAAATCGTTCTCATGGGAGCCGACGATCCCATGACCCTAAAGAATGAAAAATCATTTTTTTCGCGCTGGTTTTTTCTGGCGCCGTTTCGCCGCGCCGCGCTCGTGAGCGCCGTCTCGCTGCCTCTAAAAGAAAGCTGTCTTGCCTTTGGCCTAGACCCTGAAAAAGTCTGGAGCCGCACGAATCCTGTGGATGTTTCGGCGATGCCCATGCGGGAGCTGGAAAACATCCGGTCACTCGGCTCGTCACCCATGATTCTTTGGGTTGGGACGGTCACCCCGCGAAAGAATGTTGATTTCCTGATCAAAGCCGCCTCGCATCTCCGCGGCCCGGTCCAAGTCGTTTTTATCGGCCCGTGCCCGGACTCAGGATACCGCCGCGCGCTTGATGAATTTATTTCGTTGGCGCCGCCCGGCGTTGAAATTTTTTTTCCGGGCCCGGTGAGTGAAACCAGAAAATTATTAGAATGGTACGCCAAGGCGTCTCTTTTTTGGTTCGCTTCTCATCGTGAGGGGACACCCAACGTGGTGCTTGAGTCCTTGGCTTGCGGGACGCCGGTGGTGACGTTGCCGGTAGGAGGGAGTATGGCGGCGGTTATTTGCCGCCCCCAAGACGGTGAAATTATCGAGACCGACGATCCGCGAGTTTTCGCGGCGGTCGTCGAACGCTGGCTGGTCAAGTCGCCGGACTGGAAGGATATCGCAGAATTCAATCGCCGCCGTTTCGATGCCGAAGTCATTGATGAGGAATATGTTTCATGGTTCAGACGGATACTGGAAAAGACAAATCGTTGAAAAATCCTCTGTTTGTCGAATTTGCCGGTCTACCCGGCTCGGGAAAAACCACGCTTTCGCGGGCGCTCAAAGCTCGGTTTTCTTCGAAAGGGGTGCGCTGTTTGTCCGGCGAAGATTTTAAAACGCTCAAAATACACCGTCCAAATTATTTTAAAAAATGTCTGTATTTTGCCGACCTACTCTCAAATCACAGGGCTATTTTCTCTGTCCTTCGAGGTGGCGACGTTATCAGGGTGTTCTCAAACCGTGTCTATTTCAGGCGTCTGGTGAACACCATGGAAACTCTGCGGCTTTTACAACGACTGCGGCAAAAAGCGTTCGAAGAGCGCTACGAGATCGTTATTCTCGACCAAGCGTTGATCCAGGATTTATGGCTTTTGGCGGAAGGATTGCCGATTTCTGATGGCCTCGGCCCGGACAAATTATTGACCGGGCTAACCTCTTTTTTTGGATCCGTGGTCATTTGGGTACAAATCGACATTGATGGCGCAGTTCAAAGGATCAAAGCACGCCAGTCCGAGAAAAGCCAGTTTGACGGCGTTTCCATCCAAGAAACAACCGGTGTTATGTCCAGGCGTGACGGCTATTTTGAGAAAATTATTAAGCGTGTTTGTGAAACGAAGGAAATTTTTTTTAAAAAGATTGACGGGCGAGACGAAATCCAAGCCAACGCGGTTCAAGTTTGCGCATTCGTCGAAGCGGTTCTTCAAAGACTCAAGCGACAGGGTGAGTCGTCGGAAATCGGGACCCCTGTATGAAAGTTTTCGTTTTGGGCTTGCGTGGTTTTCCGAACGTGCAAGGCGGCATCGAGACGCACTGCCAAAACCTCTATCCACGCATCGTTCGCCAGACCGCCAGCCGCGTTATAGTTTGCGCTCGCAAGCCTTACGTAGATCCGGCGCTTGAAAATTTTGAAGGTGTGGATCTTATTTCCCTGGACTGTTCGCGCAATAAATATCTGGAAACCCTCCTGCACACTTATCACGGGGTGTGGGCGGCCAAGAAATCCGGCGCCGACATCTTGCATTTGCACGCGGTTGGGCCTTCCGTTTGGACGCCGCTGGCAAAATTACTGGGACTCAAAGTCGTCGTGACGCATCACGGGCAGGATTACAAGCGGCAAAAATGGAACCTCTTCGCGAGGCTTTTCCTAAGGTTTTGCGAAATGATGGGTATGCTGTTCGCCGACCGCGTCATCGCCGTCGGAGGGCATATTGCCGCTTTGATATGCCGCCGCTACCATCGGGATGTCGTCGTCATTCCCAATGGCGTGTCGCCTCGCGATCCAGGCTCGGAAGAAAATATCTTGCGGCAGTATCGATTGGAGAAACGACATTATATTTTAGCGGTAGGGAGGTTGGTGCCGGAAAAAGGCTTTCACGACCTCGTCGACGTTTTTATCCGTTTGCGTCACGAGGGCTGGAAACTGGTGGTCGTCGGACAGGCAGATCACGCGGACGCTTACAGCAAGGGACTGGAGAGCAGGATGCGTGAAAACCCGGATATCGTCATGACGGGATTTTTAGGCGGCAAGCCGCTTCAACAGATTTTTTACCACGCCGGCCTTTTCGTACTGCCATCCTATCACGAAGGACTGCCCATCGTGCTTTTGGAGGCCATGAGCGCGGGACTGTCCTGCATCGCCAGCGATATCCCGGGCAACCGAGAAGTCTGTTTACAGGATTCGCGTTATTTTCCGCCGGGAGATCAGGAGAAACTGGCGAAACTTTTGACGAAATTTATGCAGAACCCGTTTACTGAAGAAGAGCGCAGAATGCAAATCCAATCGATTTTAAGCAAGTACGACTGGGATAAGATCGCCGAGCGGACCTTCGCGGTTTACCGCGAACTCAAAGTCTAAAGCGGCAAATTTAGGATCACGTATGGTAAAATTACCGAGTTACTCGCACATTATGACAAACCTTGACGCTAAAGGATTCACGCTCTGGTTCACCGGCCTTCCTTGTTCGGGAAAGACCACGCTCTCCGACTTGATCGAAAAAGAACTTCGCGCGATCGGCCACCCGACCGAGCACCTGGACGGCGATGTCATCCGAAAGGAATTGTCCAAAGACCTGAGCTTCTCCAAGGAAGACCGTGCCACAAACATCGAGCGCGCCGTGTTCGTCGCGTCGCTTCTGACGCGCAACGGTGTGGCCGTGGTAGTTTCTTACGTATCGCCTTATCGGCAGATGCGCGACAACGCCCGCAAAAAAATAGGCGCTTTTATCGAAGTTTACGTGCATTGCCCCATCGAGGTCTGTGAAAAGCGCGACATCAAAGGCATGTACACCCGGGCGCGAAAAGGGGAGATCAAAGATTTCACCGGCGTGCAGGACCCCTATGAAGAACCCCTGTCCCCCGAGATCCGCGTCGACACCGATACGATGGACGTCGCTTCATGCACCTCCATCATCCTCAGTCACCTTGAGGCTAGCGGCCACCTAATGCCGAGAAACCCTTTTCCCGAAAACGCTCTTTTAACAAAGGCATTTGAAACCGCCGCTCATTTTCACCGTGGACAAAAACGTGAGGGTGGCATGCCCTACATCACGCATCCGATGGCGGTTGCCAAAATACTTAAAGACGCCGGGTATCGTGATGAGGTCGTCGCCGCGGGGCTTTTGCATGACGTGTTGGAGGATACCGGTTGCGAGCGGGAAAAAATGGAGAGGGCGGTCGGCAAGGAGATCACGGGGATAGTGCTCCAGATCACTGACCGCGACAAGACCGCGGAATGGACAGCAAGGAAATCGGCTTACATCCACCATCTGAAAGAAAGCTCAGCCGAAGCACTGGCCGTTTCCTGCGCGGATAAAACGCACAACCTGATATGCCTGGCCGAAGGCACTCGCGCGGCCGGGGACGGTTTCACTAAAAATTTTTCGGGGGATTTCGGAGAAAAAATTGAGAATTACAGGAATATTTACGAAGTGATTGCCGCCAGGGACCCGTCTTGCCGGCTGCTGCCCGCTTACCGACAGCATCTTGAAGTCCTTGCTTCGCTACACCGAAAAGCTTAAAGGGTGGATTTCCGGTGTTCTGGAGTATAAGATAAAGGGCAATAATCATGGACATCCTCTTTCGTCTTATTGTGTACCTGGCGAGCGTGTGGGTGAGCGTGAAGTTCGCCGACGCCTACTGGGTGGTGGGGCCGGTTTTCGGCATGGCCGTCATTTCCTACGACTCCAATAGTTTCCGCAATCTCATCATCGGCAAGCACGCCCTTTTTCTTTTAGCCTCGACGTTTATTTATGCGCTGGTTTATTGGATCTCCATCGGCAAATGGGGATGGCCGTCGGAAAGTTTAAATTATTTTGCCGGGCCTTTTCCTGCGGCGGTCGTGACGGGAAGTTTTTTTTTGCCGCTGGCGCATCGGGTGGTTTTCGGGACCTCCGCGGGTGTCACCCTTCGCGTGACGCTCTGGCTCAGCCTTTCTTTTTTTCTCGTAACGATGATGACTCTCCTAAACGACCGATTTTCACTCGGCCTTCACATCAATTTTATCGCCGTAGCCATCGCCCTCTGGCAGGGTATTTACCTCTATTTTTTATTGCCCTTCCGAACCTAAAAAGCCGCATAAAACGCTCAAATTTCTTAAGTTCGATTTTTTTGATATAGTCCTAAATTAGTGTATACTTTTGGTAACAATTGTTTAATCAAATAATAGTCATGGCATAAGGCTCTATGTATAGAGAGAAAAAGATCTTACGAATTATATCCCTCATACTGGTAGGGGCGTTCTGTATCTCGGAATTGTCCTACGCGGCTCCTTTGGAAAATCTGCCGGGGCTCCAGAGACAATCGCCCCTGGAAGTCATCGCCCAAGATCCCACCCGCTTTGAAGCTCCGCTAAATTTCGTCACGATGAAAGAAGTTCATTCCGCCCCCGGCGGAAAAGGCTTTATTATCCATATCCAGGACGCGCACTCAAACTTAAGCGGCCAGGAGAATCTGGCGGGGGCGCTGGATGAGATCCTATCCAAGTACGGAGTTTCCCTGATCTTGTCCGAAGGCGGAGCGGAAGATTGTTCGCTCACACCGCTTAAAAAAATAGCCCCACCTCAGGTCTGGAAAAAGATCGCTAAAAGCTATCTGGTTCAGGGCAAGATCAGCGGAGAAGAATATCTGAACCTTGTCTCTGACCACCCGATGAAGATCATGGGCCTGGAGGATCTGACCCTTTACCTTAAGAGCGTGCGGAATTACGCGATCCTTGCCGACAAGAGGGAAGAAACACTTAGTTTCCTAAACACCGTCCAAAGCGCGGTGGCTAAGCTTAAAAGGAAACTTTACCCCCCGGAACTTCTCGCTTATGAAGAAAAAAAACGGCCTGATTTTCTTGGGCTCATGGAACTAGCGCGCGCGAAAAATGTAGATTTAAGCGAGTTTCCGGAAGTCACAAAACTCCTTGAGCTTCAACTCACAGAAAAACTCATCGATTTTAAACTGGCGAACCTGGAACAGGCGGCGCTTATCGAGGAAATATCGAAAAAAGGCGGCGAGAAGGATTTGAAATCGCGTCTCAGTACTTTAAGCCAAATGAAAAACGACCGCGTATCTCAATTTGCCTACTTTCAAAATACTTTTGATATCGCAAATAGGAAGCGAATTTTATT
>OBEQ010311503.1_pt1 | contig 12339 bp, 9 predicted proteins | sample 1670901 | NCBI WGS metagenome assembly OBEQ01 (sample SAMEA104232315, study PRJEB22302) | groundwater metagenome | biome: forest; feature: aquifer; material: groundwater | place: USA | collected 2011-08-07 | depth 5.4 m | reverse complement strand
AGGGCAGTCATAAACCCGAATTGAATCAACGCCCATTTCCATCCACCGGCTTCACGCCGTACAACAGCAACAGTTGACATACATTGCATCGCTAAAACGTAATACACCATAACACAAAGAGCGGTAAGTATAGTAAACGTGTGTTCACCTGTAGTGGGATTTACATCGTTCTGCATATTCGATTGTAAAGAAGTCTTACCCTCATTGATATCAGAGTTTTTCACATTATATAATGTCCCCATCGTTCCTACGAATACTTCGCGTTGCAGTAATGACGAAAGTATGCCAACCCCAATTTTCCAATCGAACCCGAGTGGTTTAATTAGCGGCTCGATAACATGTCCGCCTTGACCAACAAAACTTAATTCCAATTGCTCGCTTGCCGAAGCATGTTCATGCTTGGGATATGTTGCTAGAAACCATAGAATGATTGATACTCCAAGAATAATTGTTCCTGCACGTTGCAAGAAATGCAACACTCGTTCCCATGTTTGTATCAAAATATTTTTGATTGAGGGAATTTTATATGGTGGCAATTCCATAATGAAAGCGGGGGGCGGGCTTTTCAATAAAGTTTTCTTAAATAACCAAGCCATTCCAAGTGCGGCAAATAAACCGAGTAAATACATTGAGATTAATGTGATTCCCGGTAATGAAAAAATTCCAAGTATTGTTTTCTTTGGAATGAATGCGGCAATCATGAGGGTATAAACAGGCAATCGCGCACTACAACTCATGAGGGGCGCGACTAATATGGTCACTAATCTATCATTTTTATTTTCAATAGTACGGGTTGCCATAATTCCCGGTATCGCACACGCGAATGAAGTCATCAATGGTATAAACGATTTTCCATGCAAGCCGACTTTTCCCATTAATCTATCCATGATAAATGCCGCTCGCGACATATATCCCGTATCTTCAAGAAAGCCGATAAACAAGAAGAGGAAAACAATTTGCGGCAAAAACGTTACTACAGCGCCAACTCCCCCTAATGCTCCTTTAATAAATAAATCCTGTAAATCTCCCGGCGGTATAACATGAGTAACCTGTACTCCAAACCAATCTATTCCACTTCCGATCCATTCCATAGGGGTATTTGCCCAGCTAAAAACGGATTGAAACATCAACATCATCGCCCCGATAAAAATAATGAATCCCCATACTCGATGAGTTAATATCTTGTCAATGGTATCACTTAATTTATGGGAATCATTGTCAATCCGTTTCACAGATTCGTCACAAATACGTTTAATCCATTCATAACGTGATTCGACAAAGACAAGTTGTGTATCGTATCCTAAGCCCCCTAATTTTTTGTGATCACCTTTCACATGAGCGATAATATCAGGGTCATATCTATCTTCATGTTCAAACAATGATTCAGGCGATGTTAGTAAGGTAATTGCTTCATGAAAAGCTAACGCTTCATGGAAGTGGTATTTTTGTTGAAGAAGTCCCGTTAATTCATCACATTCTTCCTGAATCACAGTGGGTAAATGCCATTGGCGTGATTTGGTAGAGACTTCTATTTTTTGCAAAATCATTCGTTTCAACAAGTCAATCCCGATGCCTTTACTTGCTACAGTTGGGACAACGGGAACACCAAGAGAACGTGATAGCGCTTTTGGATCAACCGTTGTTCCTTGTTTTTCCGCAATATCCATCATGTTAAGTGCGATGATGACAGGGAAGTGGTAGTCAATAATTTGAGTGATAAGATACAAATTTCGTTCAATGTTGCTTGCATCAACAACACAAATAATTATTTCGGGGAGGGTTACGCCTTCAATTTTTTGAAGAAGAACATCGGTAGCAACCCGTTCGTCGGGAGAACTTGCTGTAAGGCTATAGGTGCCGGGGAGATCAAGAAGAGTAACTTCACCGCCATCAGGGAAAATAAGTATTCCCTCTTTTTTTTCGACGGTAACGCCGGGGTAATTGGCAACTTTCTGTCGTAACCCTGTAAGCGCGTTAAACAATGTTGTTTTTCCCGCATTGGGGTTACCGATTATTGCAATATTATGTAGAGTTATGTCTGCTCGCTGAGACATACGTGAAGCGATCCAATCCTATGGTTATATTAACCGAAAGGAACTACCAGAATATCTTTTGCAATGTGTTCATTCAAGCCAAAACGCGTATTGCACACTTCACAAATAAGGTGACTATTTGAGTTACTCATGCAACGGATGATTGCATTTTCATAAAAGCCAAGTTCGCGTAACCGATGGCAAATATCCGGTGTTGATTGGATATCGTAAATACGAAAGTATTTTCCAACGGGGGCTTCGGTTAATGTTGTTGTACCCATAAAAGAACCTGTTATTTTTTTTGGCATTTGGAACACGTTCCAAAAATCTGTAATGATGAGTTTGCAAATTTGAAATGGTGTTCTTTGCAAACTTTCGTTTGAATTGTATCTAATTCAGGACTCACAAACTCAATAATATCGCCACAGGTCAAACAAATTAAATGATCGTGTCGTGGTCTGCCGAATGCTTTTTCGTAACGCGATATATTATCGCCGAAACGATACTTTGATATTAATCCACATTGCACTAATAGATCAAGTGTGTTGTAAACGGTTGCGCGGGAGGCTTTTACGCCTTTTCCACGAAGCATTGCATAAAACTGATCTGCATCGAAATGACCGTCATAGTTCATGATCTCATCAAGCAAATCGAGCCGTTCTTGCGTTACTCGAAGTTGTTTGGTTTGCAGATATTTTGTAAATGTATCTTTTGCTGTGGAGTGATCCACGTTGCTTATCCTTATTTAGACTTAATCTAAATATAAACAAAGAGTACGCCAAAAGCAAATTGTATAAATTTGGTTAAATTCAGCATTTTCTTTACCATGAATTCAACATTTTTTACAGAATAGAGAAAATAGTATGATATCATTATCAAATCAGATAGCGCTTGTTGTTGGCGGCTCGCGCGGAATCGGCGCCGCAACTGCGAGATTATTTAGTACAGCGGGAGCACATGTTGTAATAACCTATCAGCATGATGAAAAAGCCGCAAAAGAAGTTGCTCGTGCAATAGAAAAAAATAAACGTGAATGTTTACTTATCAAAGGAAGTATTGAAGCCGCTGAAGATTGCAAACGTATTGTTGATGAAACGTACAAACATTTCAAACGAATTGATATACTCGTTAATTCAGCGGGAATTTGGGAGCGGGGTGAAATAGGAAAAATGTCTTTGGAAAATTGGAAACGTACAATTGATATTAATTTGAACGGGATGTTTTCAATGTGCAATCTCGTTGTCCCCATTATGAAAAAACAAAAATATGGCAGAATTATTAATATTTCGAGCACAGCCGCCCAACGAGGAGAAGAATTTTATTCTCATTATGCCGCCTCAAAAGGAGGGATGATTTCTTTCACAAAATCCATTGCAGTCGAGCTTATTCGCCATGGAATATGGGTGAATTGCGTTGCACCAGGTTGGGTAGATACCGACATGGTAAGCCATGTTTTTGCTGATTCTAAGCAAAAAAGACAAATCTACGAGGCGAATCCGAGAGGAAAAATAGCTACTCCAGAAGAAATTGCAGGACCGATATTATTTCTTGCATCGGAATTGTCTGATCATATTGTCGGGGAGGTTATTAATGTTAATGGTGGAAGTGTACTATGTGGGTGAAATAAGGACTATTCTAATCCAACCATCATTATGGGGACGCGGAGTATCTGAGTATTGTTTTAAGTTTTATTAATTACTTGTATTTTAATTGTTTATGGAAACAATATAATCGAACAAATAGAAACAGATATTGAAGGAAAACAAACTGAATGAATAAAATCCCACAACTCACGTTCGCATTTTGGGTGATGAAAATATGCGCGACAACACTAGGTGAGACAGCAGGCGATTTGCTTTCTATGACTCTCGATGTCGGTTACGCTATCAGTTCAATAATTTTGCTTGGTTTTTTTGGCGCTACACTCGTAGTTCAACTTGCAGGGAAAAAATATCATCCTGTTGTATATTGGGCAGTTATTTTATCAACAAGCACGGCAGGCACTACAATAAGTGATTATTTAGACAGAAGCGCTGGCTTAGGATATACAACCGGTTCTTTATTATTAGTCTGTTTATTAATAATGACGCTTGGTATTTGGAAATGGAAAGAAAAATCGTTGTCTGTTACCAATATCAACTCATTCCGTTCGGAAATTTTTTATTGGACTGCCATCCTTATTTCAAATACACTGGGTACAGCTTTAGGTGATTTTCTTGCAGATAGCTCAGGATTAGGGTTTTCCGGTGGTGCGTTATTAATCGGCAGTCTCATTCTCATTGTCATTGGAATGTATAAATTTACAATGGTATCCCGTGTTGCCTTGTTTTGGCTTGCATTTGTTTTAACACGTCCGTTCGGCGCTACTTTCGGTGATTTGCTCACCAAACCTATTGAAAAAGGAGGTTTAAATTTTGGAACGATTGGTTCCTCAGCAATTTTATTCGGAATTCTTACAGTTTTAATCGTTGTTGAATTTTTTCAAAACAAAAAAATATCCAAATCTGTTTTGCTTTGAATGATTCTCTTTAAATTGCTTTACAGATGATAAAAGACGATACTTTTACTCAATTTCACGCTTCATAAACTCATTACATTCTCATTACTTAAAGATATTTCAATGAATAAAATACATATTGTTGGTTCATTAGTGCTTTGTTTGGCTTTTACGTTATCTATATTTGCAATTACTCCTCCGGAACAGAGCTTAAAGAAAAAAGATGTACCTCAATCAATTATCAAGTCATTTGAACAATCTTATCCTCAAGCGAAGATTAAAGGCTATTCAAAAGAGGACAATGAAGGTAAAGTTGCCTATGAGATTGAGAGCAAAGATGGTAAGATAAATCGGGATATACTTTATAATGCCGATGGTTCTGTTATTTCTATTGAAGAATCTATGTTAGTTTCTGAACTCCCACAGCTTGTACAGAATTCATTAAAAAGCGAGTTCTCAAATGCAAAAATTATTCAAGTTGAACGCCTTATCAAAGGTTCTGAACAACATTTTGAGGTAATTCTAAAAGTAAAAAAATTAAAATTTGAAATAATGTTTGGAGCAGATGGGAAGATTATCAAAAAAGAAAAAGTGTGATTTTATACACATGAGTTAAAATCATTAAAACACTGACCATTCGGTCTTTGGAGGAATTCGTTATTCTATAATCCCAAATGGAAAAAAGCCTTATAGAGTTGAAAAAACGATATTCTATAAGAATACTTCGTAAGTTATTGTATATCAATGGGTTGGTGACTTTAACCCGCTCTCTTGACTTACCTCTCAAGAAGGCTTTATAACTAAATATTGATTTTTTTCATCATTTTCCTTGACAAATTGCCGAAATTTTGTATATTTGAGCGGTTTCTCAATTTTGTTAAAAGGTAATGAATAGAAAAAGTACAAAGTTCCTTTCAGGAAAAGCAATCGAGCGAAAGCCGATTCCAAAAAATGCAGGCGTTGTTGAACTCGTTGATAATTATTTCAACGCGTACAATGCGGCACGATTGCGCGAAGCATGTCAATTATTTACACAAAAAATGCTTGTTCCTGATTCAACTGTTGGTATGAGTGTAACGGGCGCGTTAACACCTGCAGGACTTGGTGGAACATGTATCGTTCCGTTGATGAAAGCGGGCTTTGTTGATTGGATTGTAAGCACAGGCGCAAATCTGTATCACGATACACATTTTTCTATCGGACATTCATTGCATCGCGGATCACCAAACGTTGATGATAAAGCATTACGTAATGCAGGCGTAATACGCATATATGATATTTTGTTCGATTATGATGTATTACTAACAACAGATGCCTTTTTTAGAAGCGTATTGCGCCTTGAAGAATTTCAAAAAGAAATGGGCACTGCAGAACTTCACTACCGTCTTGGAAAATATGTTGCAGAACGTGAAAAAGTGCTTGGTATTAAGCATAGCAGTATCCTTGCGGCGGCATATAGATGCGGTGTTCCTGTATATACTTCGTCTCCCGGTGATAGCTCAATTGGAATGAATATAGCAGAAGTAGAGCTAATGGGAGGAAAAATTAGAATAGATGTATTGTTAGATGTAAACGAAACAGCATCAATAGTGCTTGCCGCGAAGAGAAGTGGTGGAAAAAGCAGTGTTATGTTGATTGGCGGCGGCTCACCGAAAAATTTTATGTTACAAACAGAACCACAAATTCAGGAAGTGCTTGGAATAGATGAAAAAGGGCACGATTATTTCCTGCAAATTACCGATGCACGCCCCGATACGGGCGGACTTTCAGGGGCTACACCGGGTGAAGCAGTTACCTGGGGTAAAGTTGATCCTGACTCATTAGGTGATGCTGTTGTATCGTATCTCGATACTACCGTTGCATTGCCGATAATGACATCATACGCATTGGCAAAAGTGAAACCGCGACCATTAAAGAAATTATACCACCGTCGCGAAGAATGTATGACGTTACTTAGTAACGAATATGCAAAAGCACAAAAGAAGAAATTGTCTAAATCTTAACTACACCCCGTAATGTCTATGGCTCGTAGAGTCAAATGACCTATCGGGAAATCATCACTAATAAATACTAAGGAGTCAACATGGGCAGATACAATGAATTGCACGAGCTACTTAATTCTTTTGAAAAGGACTTCTCAAAGTTCTATGAAAAAGGAAACAAGTCAGCAGGAACACGCGTTCGGAAACACATGAATGAGTTAAAACGCAAAGCTCAAGAAATACGAATGGAAGTTCAATCAATGAAAGTCGCTCCGGGTACCGACGAACCGGCGCAGTAAGTAAGAACCTAGTAACACTCCCGCAAGCGTGTACCGCTTGCGGGAGATGTTCTTATGTGGAAATATTCCATTTCCACCAAACTCTATCCACTTTACACCATCACTATCTTCTCTCAAAAAACTATTGGGAGAAAGAGAAGGGGAGTTGTCTCCCTAACCTAACATTCCTTACACACCTCCTATGAAACAAATACTCTTCGCCCTCGTTGTTGCTTCATTATTTACATTTGGATTTATTACCGGAAGCGATTACAAAAAAATCCATTTTGATGCGATTATTGTTGATACCCATAACGATGTAGCACAGCGTATGATTAATGGTGAAGATATTTCCATTAGAACAAAACACGGACACTCCGATTTACCTAGATTTAAAGAAGGAGGAGTTGATATTCAAATGTTTTCCATTTGGGTGCCGCCGGAAAAGAAGTCGCGTTCGTACTATGATCAGGCGAACGAGCAGATTGATTCTGTTATGAGTTTTGTGAAACGTAACCCAAAGCAAGTAGCATTTGCCAAAACTGTAGAGGAGGCAAAGTCACAAGTTGAGAAGGGGAAATTTGTTACCATGTTGGGAATGGAAGGAGGACACCCGATAGGAAACGATATAAAGAAGCTGGAACATTTTTACCAACGAGGTGTGCGTTATATGACGCTAACATGGAATAACAGCACAAGCTGGGGAAGTTCCGCAAAGGATGAAACGGATCCTGATGCACACCTCAAGCACAAAGGATTAAATGCGTTAGGCAAAAAAATAGTACAAAAAATGAATGAATTGGGAATGATGGTGGATGTTTCGCACGTTGGGGAGCAGACTTTTTGGGATGTGATAAAAACATCCAAAAAGCCTATTATTGCTTCACATTCATCGGTGTGGAAGTTGTGCCACCACCGAAGAAATTTGAAAGATGAACAACTGAAAACGATTGCAAAGAACGGGGGCGTTGTTTTCATTAATTTCAATCCGGGATTTATTGACAGCACATTTAGCGCGAAAGAAGCTGTATTCCTTAAACGAAATAAGGGCAGGATTGATTCTCTGAAAAGCGTTTTGAAGGTTGATGATTTTATTAAAGACCAGCGTGTAGCCGAAATGCTCCACGATGAATACGAAAAAATCCGTCCGCCACTGAGTATGCTTATTGACCATTTTGATTATGTTGCTAAACTTATCGGTGTTGACCATGTCGGCATCGGTTCCGATTTCGACGGCATCAGCGTCACCCCCTTAGATATGGATGATGTTACGTTTCTTCCTAATATTACCCATGAACTTCTCAAACGCGGTTATACGGAAACAGATGTGAAGAAGATGCTTGGTGGGAATTTTTTGAGGGTGTTGAAAGCGAATGAAAAGTAATTTGTAGAGACGCATTGCATGCGCTTCAAGTTATAAGCGAAAAGATTATTTAGAATAAAACGATAGCAGTCGTAGGGGCGGGGTTTCCCCGCCCAACCCGTAGCGGACAAGAAACAAATGTTCTGGGAACACTGTGTGTCTTTGTTTTATGTGTCGAAAATTTTAGTTGTAAATAAATTTGGTAGTAGGGTGAGGATTTGTCGAGCAAGGCATCAATGAACAATACAATGTTTGTTAATATCCGAAGGTGCAGGGCGAGGAGACCTCGCCCCTACAATTAGTGTTTATTTTATAAACACATCCGTTTCACCAATGAAAAATATCTTTTAAACTAAAACCGGTAATTTTAGATATGCTTGCTAAAATACCCAAAATTGTTCCGAGACCGACAATGATAACCCATGTTTTTTGATACCATTTTTTCATTGGAGGCTCTTCAGGCTGTTTCGTTACTTGGAGTTCATGCTCACTTTGGTCAATAATACTCATCTCTGTATGAGCTTGCACCGTGTTTTTATCACCATAAAAATTATAGGTATCACCTCTTCTGATCTCCTTCGCCTCTTGTTCTTCTTTTTCTTTCTTCGTCATTGGTACATCCCTCAATAATGATAATACCTCAACTTCTTTTATTTTGCCATTCGTGCAATCAATAGTACGTCTTCCTTCTGCCTCATACTGTCTCAATACATTATAAAGAAACAAATTAGGCTTTGCATTTGTTTTCATGCACTCGCTGCAATTACATTGCACCATCTCCTTAACGTCGGGATTATTTAGCGTTCCATGAATAATGTCTATCTCGAAACGAATGTTGTTTAAGAATTCTCCTTTGTTCACTCCTCGTAGGCGCACAGTTATTTTTCTATTGAATGGTTCAGCCTTTACCAGCGCATCGCAATTCTTATATGTAAGCGCTAAGCCATATCTCCAATAGTTCTCATTTTTAAGAAGCTCATGGAGGCGAACCATTAATCGTGAAAGAATTCCAGCCGGCATAAAGTTATAGTGATACTCAAATCTCAGGTTCTCCGCCTCATCCCATGGTATTCCTGAATCGCTTGCCGGTAGAAGTTCCGGCACTATATATGTTTGTTGGTTCCTAAGCTTAAAGCACAATTCAAACTTCTGCATTAATTCCAGCAGGTATTTATACTCTTGTTCATCATATTCCCTCCAGTATATTTTCAATTCCTTATAACTGAATTTCCCCTTCTTCGTTTTCACTTCTTCTTGATCTAATATTTTATACACCGCTTTCGTAGCCCAATCCGGTTTCAAGAAAACGCGATCACGGAGTATCATATTATCTCCAAAATACAAAAATACGCCAAGGTCGTGGTAGTATTTGCTTAAATGATCTGCCCGCTCTTGTTCAAGTCCATGGTGTTGACATATTGCACAGTACTCCTTGTATGAAATATAATTTTTATCATGTTGTTCCAATTCTTTTCGTATATCTGTCCATACTTTGGGTAGAGTATTCCCTACGAGAGGGAGTTGTGTGATTTCGCGAACAATCTCATTCTTAAGATCTTCGATGCCATCTCCCCTCGATGCACTTACGCTGAAAAACCTTTTCACGTTAGGAAATTTATCTTGAATACTCTTCCCATCGATCTCTTTTGTGCGTTCATCGCACTTGTTCATCACCACAATAACGGGCGCGTTATCCGAGAGCAACCGTATCACGTTGAGCCAATAGTCAAATCCGATAATATCATCATCGGTTCTTGCTTCCCAGACAAACAGGTACAAGGAACGCTTCGTAAGAAAAAACTGATGCGTGGAATGATAAATTTCCTGCCCGCCAAAATCCCAAAAGTTAATATCAAACGAAGATGTTGTTCCATCAGCATTTTTTATTGCATCATTAATCGTCCATTTAATGATTTGTATCCCTTCCGTGCTTACTGTGCTATCCGGAGCTTTGCCATTTATAAGGCGATACATCAACCAGCTTTTTCCAACATCTCCCTGTCCTACTACTAGCAATTTTGCTTCATACAATTGTACCGTCTTTTGGTTACGCAATTCCTCAAAATAATTCTTTATTGCTTCCTTCCCTTGTTTTACAACCTCAATTGGTGGTTGTTCGAGTGGGTTATCGTACAAACTTAAGATTCCCATACTATTATATTCAATCCATTGGATTTCCAAATTAAAATCTATTATCCACTTAGGTAGATAACGAATTGGATTATTACCTAAAGAAAGTGAATTCAGGTTTTTAAGATCTTTTAGAGGTGTTAAATCACTAATTTGATTATCACTTAATGAAAGTGAGTTAAGATTCCTGAGTTCATTAAGAGGTTTTATGTCGCTGATATGATTATTAAATAAATAAAGGGTGTTAAGATTCCTGAGTTTATTTAATGGGGCTAGGTCACTGATGTCGTTGTAATGTAAATACAGTGACCTCAAATTTGTTAATTTACTTAGAGGGGTTAAATCAGTTATTGTGTTAAATCCTAAGTTAAGTTCAATTAAATTTCTAAGTTCTTTCAAAGCAGATATATTGCTTAGTTGGTTCTGCCAAAAATAAAGATGTGTCAGTTTTTTTAATACTTTTATCGGTGATAAATCACTAATTAGATTATCTGATAAATTAAGACCCGTTAAGCTTTTTAATTCTTTTATTGAAGTTAAGTCTCTTAATCGGTTAAACCCTAAATTGAGGTATTCAAGATTGGTTAGTTTAATAATAAGAGTCAAATCGCTTAAATTTGAGTCGTAAAGGTTTAAGCCAATTACCCGGTGATAATTATCTAAAGCGTATGAATGGAATTCCTTACCGTACATAAGGTGTTCAAGATTGCTTATTTTTAAGTTTATCTCAAGTTTATTTTCAATCTCTCGTATTACATCAATATCTGTCATAATTATCTTCTTTGTTTATTGGTAACGATTATAACACATAACTTTTTTGAAAGTAGCAAGAGTTTAGGTATAAAACAAAATAAGTGATAGCACCTATATTAAATGTTTTGGGTACCAAAAAAAGACGACCCATCAGGTCGTCTTTACATTATCAAAAAAACTAAACCCTTCTAATACAACATCCCCGCAATCGCGGCAGTCATTAAGCAAGCAATAGTACCGCCTAACAATGCCCGCATACCAAGCTCAGAAAGATTTTGCCGTTGGTTGGGGGCGAGAGTACTAATACCGCCTATTTGAATTCCGATGGAGGCAAAATTAGAAAATCCTGAAAGCGCATACGTAGCAATGATCATTGATCGCGAAGTTGGTTCGATAACGCCGGTGGCTTTCATTTTGGCAAGCGTGCCATACGCGTAAAACTCATTAATCATTGTTTTCTCACCGAGCAGTTGACCCATTGCCAGCATATCGTGCGAAGGAGTGCCTATAAGCCACGCAACAGGTGCAAAGATGTATCCGAAGAGGAAACCTAGCCTCAATCCGTCGTACAAATTATTGGTAACATGGGCAACATACGTGTTGAGACCCGTCCAATTTCCAATTTTGAACATCATGGCATCAACCAAATAGACTAACGCAGTAAACACAATAAGCATCGCCGCAACGTTTACGGCAAGTTTAAGTCCATCGGTGGTTCCGTTGGAAATTGCATCCAGCATGTTTGAGCCGACTTTATCTTTACCAATATGCAGGTCGCGTACAAGCGCATCTTCATCTGTTTGCGGATAGAGCATTTTAGAAACAACCACAGCCGCAGGCGCCGACATTATTGATTGCGCAAGCATGTGCAGAGCAAAAAAGGCTTGTGCATGCTGGTCGGTGCCGCCAAGCATCTGCACATACGCGGAGAGAACGCTTCCGGCGGTGTTCGCCATTCCTCCAATCATCACGCATAAAATTTCAGAGCGATCCATACTTGGAAGATAGGGACGAACCATAAGAGGCGCTTCGGTTTGACCGAGAAAAATATTCGCGGCAGTTGACATACTTTCCGCACCGGAGAGTTTCATTGATTTACTGAGTACCCAGGCAAACCCGTAACAGATTAATTGCAAAATACCGAGATAGTAGAGCAACGCTGAAAGCGCTGAGAAAATAATAATGGTAGGAAGCACCTGTATGGCAAACACAAATCCCCACGGACCGGACGGATCGGCGAATGTTGGACCGAATACAAATTCGGTACCTTTATGGAATACCCCAATCATGGCTACGAATTGTT
>OBEQ010909356.1_pt1 | contig 12340 bp, 13 predicted proteins | sample 1670901 | NCBI WGS metagenome assembly OBEQ01 (sample SAMEA104232315, study PRJEB22302) | groundwater metagenome | biome: forest; feature: aquifer; material: groundwater | place: USA | collected 2011-08-07 | depth 5.4 m | reverse complement strand
GATTAAAACCCACCATCACTGACGCTGATCAAATGATAAAAAATACCGCCACCGCCGCTGGCATTACCCAAACATTTGAAACAAACGTAAAAACGGGCAGTACTGCTCCGCCACTTTTGGAGCTTAAGGTACCCGGAGGCTGGTTAAATCCCTAAAATAAGGATAGTATATAGAAAATTATGGCAAAAGAAGAAAACAATTTGATGGAAAAGATTATCAGCCTCTGTAAGCGGCGCGGTTTTGTGTTTCCGGGAAGTGAGATTTATGGGGGCATTACCGGAATGTGGGACTATGGCCCGGCTGGGGTTTTGCTGCGCAAGAATTTAAAAGATTTATGGTGGAAAGAATTGGTGCAAATGCGAGACGATATGGTTGGCATAGATGCGGCGATTATTATGAACCCTAAAGCCTGGGAGGCATCTGGCCACACCAGTTCGTTTTCTGATCCCCTGGTTGAATGTAAAATTTGCCATTTGCGGTTTCGGCATGACAAAGAAGAAGAAATTACCGCCCACGAAAAAACCCACAAAGGCAAAAAAGTGGAATGGACAGAGCCCCAGCAGTTTAATTTGCTGGTAAAAACCTATCTGGGAATTATTGAAGGCAAACAGCAGGAAGTATTTTTGCGAGGAGAAATTACCAATGGCGTGCAGGTGAATTTTAAAAACGTAATGAATTCCACCAGGGTCAAAATTCCTTTTGGTATTGCCCAAATTGGAAAGGCATTCCGGAACGAAATTACCCCCGGCGGATTTATTTTCCGTGACCGGGAATTTGAGCAAATGGAAACCCAGTTTTTCATTAAGCCTGAAAAAGCAGAGGGAGAGAAGTGGTTTGAATATTGGAAAAAAAATCGCATGGAATTTTTGCTTTCACTTGGTATTACTAAAGAAAAATTACGGTTTAAAGACCATGAGAAATTAGCCCACTATGCCAAAGCCGCCACCGATATTGAGTATGAATATCCTTGGGGGTTTGACGAAATCATGGGAATCCACAACCGGGCTGATTGGGATTTGTCACGCCATCAAGAATATTCTGGAGAAAAAATGGGCGTGTTGGATTCGGAAACCAATGAAACATTTATTCCTTGGGACATAGAAACTTCAGCGGGAGTTGACCGCAATATGTTGGTCTTGCTGTTGGAAGCCTATAGAGAGGAAGGCGAGCGGGTTTGGCTTTCGCTTTCGCCCAAAATTGCTCCCTACAAGGTAGCGGTTTTCCCGCTTCTGGGAAACAAGCCAGAACTTATTGCCAGGGCAAAAGAAATTTTTAATGAATTAAAAAAGGACTATATGATAGCCTGGGATGACCGGGGTAATATAGGTAAGCGCTATGCGGCACAAGATGAAATTGGAACACCATATTGCGTGACAGTAGACTTTGACACGTTAGAAAAAGGTGAGGTAACCGTGCGCGACAGAGACGCGATGAAGCAAGAAAAAGTGAAAGTGGAAGAATTAAAACAATATATTAATGATGCCTTACAAAAAAACTAAATTAAAAAATGGGCTGCGGGTGATTGCGGTTCCCATGAAAAACGCTAAAAGCGTGACGGTTTTGGTGTTGGTGGGAACTGGGTCAAAATACGAAACCAAAGACATTAACGGCATTTCCCACTTTTTAGAACATATGTTTTTTAAGGGAACACCTAAACGGCCAACCACGCTGAAAATTTCTGAAACACTGGATATGATCGGGGGCCAGTATAACGCTTTCACCTCAAAAGAAACCACCGGTTTTTGGGCCAAGGTTGATAAAAAGCATACGGACGTAGCGCTAGACTGGATTTCCGACATGTTTTTGAATGCCAAGTTTGAGGCGGCGGAAATTGAACGGGAAAAGGGTGTGGTGATTGAAGAGCTGAACATGTATTTAGATACGCCAACCAGCCATGTTTCAGAACTTTTTGAAGATTAATTGTATGAAGACCAGCCGGCCGGCTGGCGCATTGTGGGTGAAAAGCAGAACATTTTAGACTTTACCCGCGAAAAAGTGGTGGATTATTACAAAACCCATTATTCAAACCAAAATACGGTAATTGCCATTGCCGGGGATATTAATGCCAATGAGGCCGCCAAGAAAATGGAAAAGTATTTTGGCAAATCAAAAAACCAAACAGCTTTGCCCAAACTGGCAGTTAAAGAATTCCAAGAAAAACCGGAAATTTTATTGCATCACAAAAAGACCGACCAAACCCATTTTTGTTTGGGGGTGCGGGCCTATGACATGTTTGACCCCCGCCGGCATGCATTAACCTTAATGGCGGTAATTTTAGGCGGCAACATGAGTTCACGCTTATTTATTTCGGTGCGTGAACGCAACGGGCTTGGTTATTACGTGCATACTTCCATTGATACCACCACTGACACGGGGTATCTGGTAACCCAGTCAGGGATAAAAAATGATAGTTTAGAAAAAGCGATTGGCTTGGTGCTGGATGAATATCGCAGTCTGCGTGATAGAAAAATTACTCCCAAAGAATTGAAAAAAGCCAAAGACTATATTCGGGGTAGTATGGCTCTTTCGCTGGATGGCACCGACGCCCAAGCTTCTTTCTATGCTAGTCAGGAAGTGATGGGCAAAGAGCTATTGACGCCCGAAGAAAAAATGAACATCATTGATAAAGTCACGGTTTCTGATATAAAGAAGGCAGCTGAAGATATATTCAAGAACGAACGGCTGAATTTATCGGTCATCGGTCCGTTTGAAGAATCGGAAAAAGAAAAATTATTAAACATATTGCACATCTAAATGGCTGAGCAGACGCTGGATATTTCATGGACAACCATTGCCAAGATTCTTTTGGCGGGTTTTGCCTGCTATGCCCTTTTTTTGGTGCGGGAAGTGGTAGTTTGGTTTTTTTTCGCCCTGGTGATTTCTATTTTATTGGAAATACCGATTAATTTTCTGGTGCGCTTTCGGTTGCCAAAAGTGGTTTCAGTGATTTTGGTATATGTTTCCATTTTCGGCTTGCTGGGGCTTTTGATTTATATCGCCTCGCCCGTCTTTATTTTTGAAATCAAGCAGCTTTCAACAAACATCCCGGATTATTTTGAGAAACTAAATCCCATCTTTAAAAGCTTGGGCCTTACCATAGCCCAAAATTTTGAAACATTCAGCTCCTCCTTAATTGCAGCCCTCCAGGAAAGCTCAGGCTCCATTATTAAGGCTATTTCCGTATTTTTCGGCGGGCTCACTTCCGCCTTGCTGATTTTCGTATTTGCGTTTTATATCTCGCTGGAAGACCGTGGTCCGGAGCGGGTGCTAGTGCTTTTAACACCCAAGAAATATGAACCATATGTTATTGGTGTTTTTGAAAAGGCCCAGCGCCGTGTTGCGGGCTGGTTTGGCGCCAGGATTCTGGCTTGTCTGTTTGTGGGCGTGGCTTCCTTTGCTGTTCTCTTTTTACTGGGGGTAAGATATGCGTTCCTGGTGGCGCTGATTGCCGGATTTTTGAATTTTGTGCCCTTTATCGGGCCACTTATCACCGCGCTCGTGGCACTGCTGTTTATAGGGGTTTCAGATTCGTGGGCGCTGGCCGGCTATACCATTGTGACGCTGACAATCATTCAGTCGCTGGAAAATAATTTGGTTACTCCGCTTTTAATGAAACGGTTTTTAGATTTGCCGCCCATTTTGGTGTTAGTTTCACTTTTGGTGGGAGGCATGATTTTCGGTTTTTTGGGCATGATTTTCATGGTGCCGGTTTTTGGCATCGTCTATGAATTTTTGAAAGAATTCTTGCAAAAACGCAAGGAAGAATCAACCGCGTACTAAATGGGCGAAAAGAAATTCTACATTACAACCACCCTTCCCTATGTAAATGCCGATCCGCATATCGGCTTTGCCATGGAAATTATCCAGGCGGATGTGGTTGCCCGCCACAAGCGCCAGCAAGGTCGCGAAGTTTTTTTTAATTTCGGCGCCGATGAACATGGCGTAAAAATTTTGCGAAAAGCAGAGGAAGCGGGCATGGACCCCAAAGTCTACTGCGACATTTATGCCGCTAAGTTTGATAACTTAAAAACCGCGCTTAACCTTAGCTATAATAATTTTATTCGCACTACTGACGAGCATCACGTAAAAGCCGCCCAAGAATTTTGGAAGCGGTGCGAAAAAAACGGCGATATTTATAAAAAAAATTACAAAGTAAAATACTGCGTTGGTTGTGAATTAGAAAAAACGGATTTGGAATTAGAAAACGAAAAATGCCCCATTCACCCGAATTTGGAAATTGAGTTAATAGAAGAAGAAAATTATTTTTTTAAATATTCAAAATACCAGCAGCCACTGTTAGATTTATATCAAGCCCGCCCCGATTTTGTTATTCCGGCTGGAAAATTAAATGAAATCGCTGAATTTACCAAGCGGGGGCTGGAAGATTTTAGTATTTCCCGCTTAAAAGAAAAGATGTCCTGGGGAGTTGAGGTGCCAAGTGATGACAAGCACGTGATGTACGTATGGTTTGATGCGCTAGTAAGCTATATTTCCGCCTTAGGCTGGCCTGAAGACGAAAAAAAGTTTAAAGAATTTTGGCCCGGTATGCAGGTAGCCGGAAAAGATAATTTGCGCCAGCAGTCTTCCATGTGGCAGGCGATGCTTTTGAGCGCCGGTTTGCCTAATTCAAAGCAAATTTTCATCCACGGATTTATTACGGCTGGTGGCCAGAAAATGTCAAAATCGCTGGGAAACGTGGTGGATCCTTTTGAACTAGTGAAAAAATATGGCGCGGATGCGGTAAGGTATTTTTTGCTCCGGGAAATCACTCCAACGGAAGACGGGGATTTTACCATAGAAAAATTTGAGCAAAGATACAATTCAGATTTGGCGGGAGGAGTTGGCAACTTGGTGGCCAGGATGCTGGGCATTGCTAAAGATATTTCGTGGGAAATGGCAAAAAATTCCAAGGTAGTTGATGATGCTAAGCTTGCGGTTGATGAAGCGCTGGAGGCGTTTAAGTTTAACGAGGCCTTGGCTGCCGTTTGGGGCCTGATTTCTTTCTGTGATAAGCGCATTAACGAGCAAAAATTATGGGAAAGTAAAGATGTCAAAATGATTGGCGAAATGTTTTTGGTTATTTCGGAAATCGGGAAACTCTTGGCCCCATTCTTACCAGAAACCGCAGAAAAGATAAAAAAAGCGGTTGAAAACAAAAAGTCAGAAATTCTGTTCCCAAGGCTTGACGTACACCGATAAGTTTGCTATAAGATAAGCAATCTGCCCATTTACACTTCGCCAATCCAGGGGATGGCTTGGCAAAACCCACCTTTTCGGAGGATTCCGCCATGCTCGTTTTGAGCCGAAAAAAAAATGAAAGCATTGTCATCAACAACGACATCACCGTCACGGTCGTTGAGATTCGTGGTGACAAGGTTCGCCTGGGCATTGTCGCCCCCAAGGAAGTGCCCGTCCATCGCCAGGAAGTCTACGAAGCCATCCATGGCAAACCCGCCGACACGGAACCCAACCCGTCTGCCGTGGCCAAGCCCGTGGAATAACCCGTGCGCGGAGCAATCACCAGATTGCCTCCGCGCTCTTTTTTTGTGGTAAAATCACCTTATGATAATTGACACCCATAGCCACTTACAATTTGACGCATACGACAGCGACCGGGAAGAAGTGATAAAAAGAACCCTGGCCCAAGATATTCAGTGCATTAATGTGGGCTGCTCTTTGGCTAGCTCCAAAGCTGCCGTTGAAATGGCTGAAAAGCAAGAAGGGTTTTTTGCGGCCGTTGGTTTGCATCCCACTGATGTTGATGAAGAGCTTGATATAGAAGCATATAAAAGGCTTGCCCTGAGCAGCAGTCGAAAGGTGGTAGCCATCGGTGAAATCGGCCTGGATTTTTTCCGCCCGCCGTTTGACAAAGAAAAGCAAAAAAAGATTTTCATACAACAATTAGATTTGGCAAAAGAGTTGGATTTGCCGGTTATTTTACATTGCCGGGCAGCGCACAACGAAGTTATTGAAATTTTGCAAACCCGCCAGCAGCGCGGCGTTGTGCATTGTTTCACAGGAACTTTAGAGCAAGCTAAAAAATACATTGCCATGGGTTTTTATTTAGGCATTAACGGTATCATTTTTAAATTTAATATTGATGAGGTGATAAAAAATATAGCGCTTGAGCATTTTTTACTGGAAACTGACTGCCCATTTTTAACCCCTCCGGCAGCTCCCCAAAAACGCAACGAGCCACTTTTCATGAAATATACTATAGAAAAAATTGCGGAACTCAAAAATATTACTACCGAAGAAATCTCTCAAAAAACCACTGAAAACGCCAAAAAGTTGTTCGGTGTATAACTTTTCTTGCATAAAAAACTGGGCGGGTGTACAGTGTATCAATTTGCGTTGTACATTCGCCCACCACATCTTACGCGAGGAGGCACCCATGTTCGCTTCACTTTTCGTGGTTCTCTCTGCCATTGGCGCTACCGCCAATCCGTTGCTCGCCAAAGAGCCGCCTCTCAGGCCCGTTGAGCCTGAGGTAGCCGCCGACATCAGCGGCTACTACACCTGCAAGGGCGAAGAAGTCGGTGGCAAGAAGTATTCGGGTATCGTCACCCTGATGAAGAAGAATGACGTCTATCTCATCAGCTGGGTGGTCGGTGGCGGTTCCAATTTCAGCGGTATCGCCATCCGCCAGGGAAATAACCTGGCTGCCAGCTGGAGCATCACCACTGAACGCGGCGTTGTGCGTGGCGTCAATCTCTATCGTGTTGAGAACGGCGCCAATGGCCCTCGCTTGATTGGACGATGGGCATCAGTTCCTGGGCCAGGTGTCCAACAACAGGAAACGTTGAGTTTCTTGAAGAAAATGGATATAGAGGATGAGTAACGCATGCGCAGTCTTGCGCAGAGCCCCGCCATTTACGGATGGTGGGGACTTTTTTTTGATAATAGGTTGTGTTATGATAGCAGTAAATAATTTCTCAATCACAGTTCTTTTAAGGGGGAATATTATGAAAAAGTTCCCGAGGCATCAGGTGAAGATTGTTTCCGTGGAAGACGAGTTCGTTATTTTTGATTTTGGTAAGTTTGCATTCATCGTCTTGATTGCAGAAGACGGTCAATCCCAGTCGTATGCATACCCAGAAAAACATTACGGGTGTTGTTTTAAGCGTTTTTGTAAGATGCACATTGATGAAACAATTTGTTGCAAGGACTTTCCAGTTATTATTGGTCACGACTACCAAAGGGCGCGAAAAATCGCCGCCAAAAGCGAAAACTGTGTCGTGACTGGAAGAATTCACAAATTTGTGAAGGAGATATTTCCAGATTACTTTCATCTCTTTGTCCGATAGCCTGTGCCCGCGCTTGCGTGGGCTTTTTTTTGCCCACAAAATATGATAGGATTTTTAAATATATGCAAAAGTACAACCCTCAAAAAATAGAGAAAAAATGGCAGAAAACGTGGTACGCGTCCACGGCTTTTAGAGCCCAAAATGGCGGTAAAAAGAAGAAGTTGTATTTGTTGAATGAATTCCCATACCCCTCCGGTGATGGGCTTCATGTGGGCCACTGCAGGCCGTATATTGGCCTGGATGTGATTGCCAGGAAAAAGAGGTTGCAAGGATTAAATGTGCTCTACCCGATGGGCTGGGACGCTTTTGGTTTACCCACAGAAAATTATGCTATTAAGCATGGCATTCAGCCAGCGGTAGCCACGGCAAAAAATACCAAGAATTTCAAACGCCAAATGAATAATTTAGGGCTGTCTTTTGACTGGAGCCGGGAACTAAATACTACTGACCCAAAATATTACCAATGGACGCAGTGGATTTTTATCAAACTGTTTGAAAAAGGAATGGCCTATAAAGCCAAAATAAATATCAATTGGTGCCCCAAAGACAAAACGGGTTTAGCTAATGAAGAAGTAATTAATGGAAAATGTGAACGCTGTGGCACGGCTGTTGAAAAACGTGAAAAGTCACAATGGCTTATTAAAATTACTAAATACGCCGACAGATTAATTAAAGACTTGGACCAAGTTGATTACCCAAGCCGCGTAAAAGACCAGCAAATTAACTGGATTGGAAGGTCGGAAGGAGCAGAGATAAAATTCTCAATTATCAATTCTCAATTATCAATTCCGGTGTTCACAACGCGCGCTGATACCATTTTTGGTTGTACGTTTTTGGTACTTTCGCCCGAACATCCATTGCTGGAAAAATTACAGCCGGAAAACGCCGCCGAAGTAGAAAGATATATTACAGAAGCAAAAAATAAATCGGATTTGGCGCGCCAGGAGCAAAAAGAAAAAACTGGTGTTGAATTGAAGGGCATTAAAGCTATAAATCCAGCGACGAAACGAGAAATACCTATTTTTATTGCTGATTATGTTATGGCTGGTTATGGCACTGGGGCGATCATGGCTGTGCCAGCAGATGATGCGAGAGATAAAGAGTTTGCTGAAAAGTATCAACTGCCTATTGTAGAAAATTACCTAAAAGCAGGTTTTGAAGATTTTGGCACAAAAAAAGTAAATCACAAATTACGCGATTGGGTGTTTTCGCGCCAGCATTATTGGGGTGAGCCGATTCCTATGATTGATTGCCCTTCCTGTGGCTGGGTTCCGGTTCCGGAAAAAGAATTGCCCATTAAGTTGCCAAACGTAAAAAAGTATCAGCCGACAGATACAGGAGAGTCGCCACTTTCAGCTATTGAAAAGTGGGTAAATGTAAAATGCCCGAAGTGCAAGGGCGTTGCCAAAAGAGAAACTGACACCATGCCAAACTGGGCAGGGTCAAACTGGTATTTCTTGCGCTACACTGATCCGAAGAATAACAAAAAATTGGCTGATGAAAAAGCATTAAAATATTGGATGCCGGTGGATTGGTACAATGGTGGTATGGAGCATACTACCTTGCATTTGCTGTACTCACGGTTTATCTTTAAGTTTTTGTGGGACATTGGCGCGGTGCCAAAAGAAATTGGAAATGAGCCTTATAAAAGAAGGACTTCCCATGGGATTGTGCTGGCTGAGGGCGGGGTGAAAATGTCAAAAAGCAAGGGAAATGTGATTAATCCCGATGACGTGGTTAAGCAATATGGCGCTGACACGCTTCGCGTGTATGAAATGTTTATGGGGCCGTTTGAGCAGATGATCCCGTGGGATACCAAGGGGATTGTGGGGGCAAGGAGGTTTTTAGAGAAGGTGTATGGTCTTGTAATGAAATCACAAATTACAAATCACAAATCACAAACAAATTCTAATTTGGCGAATTCGTTAAACAAGACAATTAAGAAAGTAAGTGAAGATATTGAGGCCATGAAGTTTAACACGGCTATTTCTGCCATGATGACGTTTGTGAACGAATGGCAGCTTTCTGAAACAGGTTTAGATAAAAAAGATGTGCAGAAGTTCTTAGCTATTTTATCTCCGTTTGCACCACATCTAGTGGCGGAGCTGCTAGCCCCGCGAAGCCTTGGCGGAGTGGGGTGGCCCAAATACGAAGAAGTGACGGAAGCGTCTATTATGATGATTGTTTCCGTAAATGGAAAAGTGCGCGACAAAATGGAAATGAAAAGTGGTTTAGATCAAAGCCAAGTGGAAGGCCTTGTTTTACATGCCCCAAAAATCAAGCCGTGGCTGGAAGGCAAAACCGTGCGAAAAATTATCTTCGTGCCGAATAAACTGATTAACATTGTAATTTAACCATGATTAAAAAAGTAGTGGTTTCTGCTGCAGGGCATGGCACTCGCATGCTCCAGTTATCAGAAAACAAGCCAAAGCATTTGATAGAAATAAAAAATAAGCCGTTTTTGGCGTATTTACTAGATCATATTTTTGAGGCTGGATATGAGGAGGTTATTTTGGTGGTGGGGTATAAACAAGATGCTATGAAAGAATTTGTGGCAAGTTATACATTTGATGGCGCGGCGCAAAAAATCACGTTGGTGAGCCAATTTGAGAAATTAGGCACCAAGGAACAGGGAACGTATGGTACCGCATGCCCATTAATGTGCGTTGAAGAATTGGTTAAAGGTGAGCAGTTTATGTCGTTGGTGGGTGACAATATGTACTCAGCGGCCGATTTGCGCGCCATGAATGTGGAAGATGATTTTTGCTACGTGGGCGGATTAAAACATGCAACCCCTGAAAAGTTTGGGGTACTTTTGACCAATGGTGAAATGCTTAAAGAAATTGTTGAAAAGCCTAAAGAGTTTGTGGGAGATTTGATTAACACTAGCCTGTATAAGTTTACTCCAGAAATGTTTGCCAAGTTGCCGTTGATTGGAAAATCCTCGCGTGGAGAGTACGAAATTACCGATGTGATTTCTCTTTTAGCAAAGGAAGGAAAAGTAAAAGTGAAAATTATCAAAGATAATTGGATGGATTTTGGCCGGCCAGAAGATATCGAAAAGTTTTCAGAAGAATTTTTAAAGAATGAAGGATCTAAATAAGACGATCGCTGTTTTGAAAAAGGGCGGAGTGATTATTGTTCCCACCGATACTGTTTACGGTTTTATTGCAGACGTCACCAATAAAAAAGCCGTTGAGAAAATTTACAAAATAAAAAAGAGACCAAAATCAAAGCCTCTGCCTATTTTTGTTTCTGGTGTAAAGATGGCTGGAGAAATTGCAGAAGTTGACCAGCGGGCTTTGAAAATGTTCAAAAAATACTGGCCGGGGCCGTACACGTTTGTCCTAAAAGCTAAAAGCTATAACCTAAAAGCTCAAAAAACCATTGCCCTGCGCATGCCAAAAGACACATTTTTGCTAAAATTACTCAAAAAATATAACAAACCGCTGGTACAAACATCAGCCAATATTTCAGGCCAGGAGCCCCTAAAAAATGCAGAGCAAATAATGACCACCTTCGGCAAAAGTAAGCTCGTAGGCCTGATTATTACCTCTAGTAAGGCCCGGGCCCCTTCGACAGGCTCAGGACAAGCAAGACCCTCAAAAATCATTGATTTGACAGGGAAGACCTTGACAAGGATTAGGTAAGTATGCTATTATTAAGGTATAGTTAAAGGGGTACATTTACAACTGAATACTTGCGAAATCAGCCGTAGACATAAGTTCTTGTGAAGAGAATTTATGCCTACGGCTGCATTTTCGCGGCCTATATCCGCTTTCTGCCTAGCAGGTAGAAAGTAAGTCCGACTAGCAGTCGGAGAAAGGTTTGTTATGAAGTACGTTCTGTCAGTAGACGGCGTCAGCGTGGAAGCCCTGTTCAATAAGTTTGAGGGTGCTGAAAATGCCAAGCGCTTTGTTCGGGGTGAGCTTGTTTTGGTAGAGGCCTCGTATCTCCTGCAACTCCAACAGGCGAGTCTGCCACCCATCGACAACTGCATGCTCTATGAGGTGCTGGGCATGAAAGACCAGTACGCCAAGGCTATGGAGGGCAAGAGAATGCCAGCGCAAGATCCCAATCTGTGGGATTTGCTGGTGCTGCCCGAGGTCACCTGCAACATGGTGATGGCGCAGTTCAAGGATCTGGGCTTGGCAACTTCGGACTGGTGCAAGGACTGGGATGCCGAACTTGACCCCAAGTACGAAGGGCCAAAGGCGCAAACCCCCTACCTGCTTGGCTTCACCCGGTCGTTGACCGGCGATCCGAGCACCGAGTCGGCCAACGACCGATGGAAGAAATTCCTGGATGGGGTGGAAGGCTATAACGATCCCATTCTGCGCGACGGTTTGCTTCTTGATTTGGGAGTGTATCTTGCCACTGGTAAGAAACAACTCCTCAACCTTGAGAAGTGGACGCGCACCCGCTCGCGCTTTCGCAGCGGCAACGTCGCTGACTTCGACGTCTATCCGGGCTGGGTGCCTGTGCGCAGCGACAATCCCGACTATGCCAGTCCAGGTGCTCGTGTCCGTCCCGCAGTTTCCCGCCAACTGGAGCCGAGCGGAGCGAAGGCGTAAGTTGGCTAACGTTCATACGCTTTGCAACAAATTGTTGCAAAGCGTTCTTTTTTTATGTAACATACCGGCGTGGCAAACAGTTTTCCCTATAAGCACGAAATAGTATGCCACAAGGAAACTGCTTGCATACCTATCGTGAGTATCAAAGACTCAGAAAACTTCTCTGCGACGGACAGAGGTAACACAGAAAATATACGCTTATTATGTTTTCGGTGATATGGATGTGGGTATGCAATATGATGGGCTCGCGCTTTCGCAACGGCAACGTCGCTAACTTCAACGCCAATCCGGGCAAGGTGCATGTGAACAACGACAATCCCGACTATGCCAATCCAAATGCCCAGATTATTTTCAAAAAAGGAAGTGGAGAAATATCAAGTTCAACTACGGTCACATTATATAACACAACAACAAACGAGCAAAAAATAATTACTATTAATAAATATGGTGTAATTACAG
>OBEQ010846460.1_pt1 | contig 12341 bp, 9 predicted proteins | sample 1670901 | NCBI WGS metagenome assembly OBEQ01 (sample SAMEA104232315, study PRJEB22302) | groundwater metagenome | biome: forest; feature: aquifer; material: groundwater | place: USA | collected 2011-08-07 | depth 5.4 m | reverse complement strand
TCAATCCCTTAGTGGGAAGCAGAAACTACATCGTTCACGACAGAGTCGTGTCGCCTTGTGCGGGCACTCCTCCGGAGTAATACGAATCCGCGCGACAAATAGAGGGTCCTCAGGGCGACCTCAGCGGCGCGCCAGTTGCACCGATACCGGCGTCCGTCAGCTCTCGACACAAACCGGCCAACCCCCCAGCGTCAGTGATCTGTGGTCGAAGACTGCCTTCCACAAGGAGATTGGCCATGGTTCCTTCACTAAAGTGGGCGACGATTACGATAGCGTCGTTGGCGTACGGCGTAGCGATTCTCGGAATCACGGGCTCGACGAGCGCCGGGCAGGACCAGCGCACGGCGCGGGATGCCATGCGCCGCGCCCGGTTCACGCACGATTCGGTGGTCGACCCCGAAGGTCCCTCCTTGCGGGCTGCGTCGGCGTCGGTGCCCTCCGAAGCGCCGACGGGGTTTGACAATCAGACCAATGGCTTCAATGAGCAGGGACCGGCGTTCGACACGTTGGACGAAGACACCGCCGTCGCCGGCCGCTCGTTCAACGACAACCGGTTCATCTTCGAGGAGGTGGAGACGGCCGAGGATGGTCTCGGTCCAACGTACAACGCGCAGAGCTGTCGCGAGTGTCACCAGAACGTCGTCACCGGCGGTGCAAGCCAGGTCACGGAACAGCGCACCGGACATCGCTTGAACGGTCAGTTCTTCGAGTCGCAAGGAGGCTCGCTGATCCAGTCGCGGGCGACGTATCCGGAGGCCGTGGAGCTCGTTGCGGTGGGCGATGACATTCGCACGTTCCGAATTTCGACCAACACGCTCGGTAACGGCTTCATCGAGGCGATTGCTAACGACACGTTGACTCGCATCAGAGACAGCCAGCCGCTCGGCTTGCGCGGCAACGCGGTTGTGGTTTCGGTTCTCGAAGCGGGCGGTCGCGCGCGGATCGGCAGGTTCGGGTGGAAGGCGCAGCATGCAAGCCTGGAATCGTTTGCCGTTGACGCCTATCTGAACGAAATGGGCATCACGACGCCGCTGCTTCCCATCGAGAACACGGTGAGCGGCGGGGATGTCACCGGCTTTGATCCTGTCCCGGATCCTGAGGACGATGGCGAGGACGCGAAGGCATTTGCAAACTTCATGCGTGCGACCACAGCGCCTCCGCGTGGCGCGATCACCCCTGCCGTCCTGGAGGGGGAGCAGGTGTTCACGCGCGTCGGGTGCGCCACGTGTCACGTGACGTCGATCACCACGGCGCCGGCCGGCACGTCGATCAACGGCGGCGCGATGCTGGTTCCGGCGGCGCTGGGCAGCAAGATCATTCACCCCTACAGTGACTTCCTTTTGCACAACGTCGGGACGGGCGACGGTATCCCCATTCAGCCGACGCCGGAATATGCGGTGACCGCAAACCAGATGCGGACGGCTCCCCTGTGGGGATTGCGTACTCGGAATCGACTGATGCATGACGGCCTGTCGTTCACGAGGACAGAGGCGATTCTGCGGCATGCGGGGCAGGCCGCGGTCGTGACGCGGCGGTATCAGCTCCTGACCCCTGTCGAGCAAACGGCGCTGCTCGCATTTCTGAACTCACTGTAAATCAGGGATCAGGGATCAGGGATCAGGGATCCGTATGGATCGGCGGAGCCCGTGAAGTACCCGACGGAGCTCCGAAGAGCGCTCCGTTATTGACGCGAACTCCTGTTCGCTCACATAGCGAAGGCGCTGTGCAATCTCAATCTGAGTGTTTGCCTCCGCGAGACTACCCAACGCCAGCGTCAGGAAATGTTTGTACGACTTTGGCTTGAGCTGGTGTCCTTCACTCACGTTTGAAGGAACAGAAACGGCCGCTCTCTGTAATTGCGATGCAAGGCCGTAGCGCTCGTGCGGCGGGAATGTCTTCGTCAGCCGGTACACCTCCATCGTAAATTCCATTCCGAGCCGCCACGCCTTCAGATCGCGGTAGGACTGAACCAACATCTCCACAAAGTCCGTGCAAGATTCCGCCCATCGCCAAACTTCTCGTGATTTCAGCGAATCGCATTCGATAGCGGGCAATTCCTGCGATGTCATCGCCGCGGAACCACAGCGTTTTTTGCACACCGCACCCGCGAACCTCGAACCTCCTGATCCCTGATCCCTGATCCCTGATCCCTGATCCCTGATCCCTGATCCCTGATCCCCGATCCCCGATCCCCCGTCACGCCGTCTGGGTTTTCGGCGCCGACCGAAGCGCCGCCAGCACGCGGGCCGGCGTCAGTGGGAAGATGTGCAGGCGCACGCCGGTCGCGTCGAAGAAGGCGTTGGCGATCGCCGCGGCGCCCGCGGCCAGCGCTTCCTCGCCCGCGCCGCTCGATGGGACATTCGGCCGGTTCACGACGACAGCGGTGACGTCCGGCGCCTCGCCGAACCGCAGCGGAGGATAGGTTCCCCAGTCGAGGCTGGTCACATTCGTCCTCGAGAACGTGACCTCCTCCTTCAGCATGCGGCTCGCCGCGACGCACATCTGGCTTTCAATCTGGTGTTCGACGACGCCCGGGTTGATCACCTGGCCCGGATCGATCGAGCCGAACATCCGCTTCGCGATGACGACGCCGGTCTCGGTATCGACTTCGATCTCCGCGACCGCCGCGCCGTACGACGACAGGTGCGTGCCGAGCGCGATGCCGCGGCCCCTGCGGATCCGTCCCGTCTGCCTGGTCGAGGCGGCGCGCCGCGGCGTCCAGTTCGAAGCTTTGGCTACGGCGTCGAGCACGCCCAGCCATCGCTCGCCGTTGATGTTCTGTTTTCGGAACTGGTACGGATCGATGTTCGCCATGTGGGCGACGTCGTCGATCGTCTGTTCGCCGGCGAACGAGAGCGCGATGTCGAGCGGCGAGCGCAGCGGCGCGGCTTTGAAGTACCCGTTCATGCCGGGCACGCGGTGGTTGACGATGCGCCAGTTCGGCAGCGTGTACTGATCGCCGGTGTTGAAGAGCGTCGGTCCCTGCGCGCGGATGCCGTCGCCTTCGCCCGGCTTCTTCGTCCCAACGAGGATCTCGGTGGTGTCGCCGGCGGTGAAGTTGTGTTGCCAGCCGTGGTACTCGTACGCGACGATCTTCCCGTTGGCGTCGCAGGCGATCTTCACGTCGGCGGTGTGGGCCATCTGGTAGTGGTCCCAGCCATGCTCGTCCCACCGCATGTACTGGAGACGGACCGGTGCGCCGACCTCCTGAGACATGACGGCGGCAGCCATCGCGACATCTTCCTGGCAGCCACGTCCGTACGACGGTGATGTCTCGTAGAACCGCACGACCACCTTGTCGAGGGGCAGGCCTGTGACGCCGGAGACGACCTGGCGCGTGCCGTAGATCGTTTGGCGCGAGGAGTAGACCAGCGCCGAGTCGCGCTTGACGTCGGCAATTGCGCAGTTGGGCGCGAATGGCCCGTGCAGCTGGTACGGCGCGTCGTAGCGGCCCGCCGCGACGTGCGGGGCGCGCGCGAGCGCGGCCGAGCAATCGCCGCGATCCAGCACGAAGCGATCGATCGTTTTGGCCGCGCGCATCTGGTCGTACAGGGCCTCCGGCGACGCCGGCAGGATGGCCGGCATGTCCCACGTCACCTTCAACTGCTGCGCGGCCTTGACGGCGTCCCACTCGTTGGGCGCAACGACCCCAAGGAAGTCGCCGCGGCGAACGAGGCGCGCGCCGGGAATGCTGGCAATCGAGCTCGCATCCACGCTCATCACCTTCGCGCCGTGGAGGAAGGAACCCTGGCCGCGCGGACGGACGACGCGGGCGTGCAGCATGCCGGGTACACGGAGGTGCTGCAGGTAGACGTACTTCCCGGCCGCCTTGTCCGGAACATCACGGCGCGGTACGCGGGTGCCGACGATGGTGTGCTTGCGGTAGTCCTTGATCGGCGCGCGGCCGGTAAACGGCACGTTGAAGCGCCGGTCGCCGAGCAGCTCGCCGTAGCTGACCGACTTGCCCGGCGTGCCGACGACGGACACGACGCCGCGGCTGACGGTGAGGCGATCGACGGGCGCGCCGAGCCGCGTGGTCGCGAGGCCGAGCAGCGCCTGCCGCGCATCGGCTGCCGCCAAACGAACGCGCACGCCGCCGCGCGCGATGCCGGCGCTCGCCGCCGTGAGCCCCTGGTTCGGCGACTTGCCGGTCTCGAGCGGCATGCCCTTCACCTGCGACATGTCGAGATCGAGCTCCTCGGCCGCAATCATCAGCAGCGTCGTCGAGATGCCCTGGCCGAGCTCGTGGTGGCCGTGAATGACCGTCGCGGTGTTGTCGGAATGGATCGCGATCCACGTGTCGAGCTGATCGGCATTCGGCTGGGCGGCGCCTTCCGAAGCACCCGTGAGCTGACCGGGGTTTTGCGCAAACGCCGACGGGGCGATCGCGAAGCCCACGACCAGCGCGCCGCCGGCCTTCAGGAAGTCCCGTCTCGGAAGTCCCGACGAAAAGTTTTCACTCATCGCCCACCCGCCATCGCGAGCCCGGCACGTTTGATCGCCTTCATCAGGCGTGGATAGGTGCCGCACCGGCAGATATGGCCGTTCATCGCCGTGCGAATCTCGGCGTCGGTCGGCTTGGGGTTCTTCGACAGCAGCTCCGCCGCCTTGATCATCTGGCCGTTGTAGCAGTAGCCGCACTGCAGCGCCTGTTCATCGATCACCGCCTGCTGGATGGGGTGCAGCTCCGGGACCGTGGCAAGTTTCTGTTGCTGCGCGTGCCACGCGGGCAGCCCTTCGAGCGTGGTGATCGATTTGCCTTCGACGCGCGAAAGGGGCGTCACGCACGATCGCGTTTCGACGCCCTCGACGAGCACCGAGCAGGCACCGCACTGGGCCAGGCCGCAGCCGAAGCGCGGCCCCTGCAGCGAGAGGTCGTTAATCAGGACGTAGAGGAGGGGAGTGTCAGGCGCAGCCTCCACCTCCTGCATCCGCTGGTTAACGATCAGTCTGGTGGCCACTGTCGTCCTCCTCCGCCCGCGATGGCGCGAACCGTATGAAGGGACCCCGAATCAGCGCGGATCTTACAGCACACCCGGCGGAGGCTGGAACCGAAATCACGAGGTTGCCAGCGCTCGCTCGACGTGCTGCTCGACGATCGCCTCGACGGTCGATCGGAGTCGCGGAATGCGCACGCGGTCGAGTGCATTGCGGGCGAACGCAGGCGCCATCAGGCGGCGTGTCGACGGATGCTTGTCGTCCAGTTGCTCGACGCCTACGTGCTGCGTGCAGGTAGCGTGGTTCGTCAGCATCTCGAGATCGGGCTTCACGTCCATGCGTGCGTGAGGCGACAGCAGCAATGCCCGCGTCAGTTGCCTCGCCGAGGTCCCGTGCGCCTCGACGCGAACCAGGTTCCTGCCGTTGAAGACCCCGCGTGCGCCGCCACCCAGAATGCCTTTGTGCCGCTGACGGCTGATGCAGCCGGGCGCCGCATGATCGATCAGCGTGCAGGTGTCCACCAGTTGATGACTGCCCGCCACGAACATGCCGTTCAGCGCGCATGCGGCGCCTTCACCGAGCAGCGCCAGTGTTTCGTTGCGAACGAGCGTGCTGCCGCAGGCGATCGCATGTGCCCGATAGTTCGAGCGGCGTGCGGCAATCACGTGCGTCGCGGCGATGTGGTACGCAGCCGTGCTCTCCCGCTGCAATTTGTAATGGTCGAGAGCGGCGCCCTCCCCGAGCACGACCTCGGTGACCGCATTCGTGAAGTAGCCGATGCCGTCAGGCCCGGTGTAGCTCTCGATCAATGTCGCCCGGCTCTCCTCACCGACGACGACAAGCACTCTCGGCTGCGACATCGCGGGCTTGGCGTCGGCTTCACCGTTCGAGATGAAGCGCAGGTGAACCGGCGCCTCGATCGTCGTGCGTGCCGGCACGATGACGGCTGCACCGTCCTCGAACAGCGCGGTGTTGAGCGCCACGAACGGGAGACGCTCGACGCGCGCGACCGTGGAGAAACAACCGCCGAGTTCATCGGCGTTCGACTCGACCAGGGGCGCGAGCGGACTGACCATCGCGCCATTCGGCAGCCCGACAGCGGTCGAGACGTCAGGCATGAAATAGCCGTTGACGAACACCAGCTCGATCTCCGCGAGATCGCGCAGCGGCAGCGACGTGACCTCCCGGCACCGCGACCCGCTGGCCGGTTTTGCGCCCAGGCTGAAATTCGTTTCGGCGAGCGCGGTGATGTCGGTGAATCGCCATCCGTCGTCGGCGGTCGTCGGAAATCCGAGCAGCAGGAAACGATCGAAGGCTTCGCACCGCAGGCCATCGAACTGAATGGACTCGTTCCGCCGCCGGCGCGCCAGCTCGAAGTCCGTCTTGTAGTGGCTCAACCACGGGGTCAGCGGCATCAGGTGTATGCTACCCGCCAATTCCCGCTGAAAGGATCGTTGCGATGCGCACCGCTCGTGCTGTTGTCGTCGCGTTCTGCACGCTTGTCGCCGTACAACCGCCGCCGATCCTGACCGCCCAGGGTGTGTCCGACGGAATGCAGCCGCTCGTGGGAACGTGGCAGCTGGCCGCTCTCGAGCGGGCGGCGGCAGGACAGCCGTTGTCGCGCGTGGCCAATCCCGTCGGGATGATGATTCAGGCGGGCAACGGATACGTCATCGAAATCGTGTCGCAGGCGGCGCGCCCCGCGACGCTCAACGCCGCAGAGCAGTTCATGACCTACCAGGCGTTCTGGGGCACCTCCACCGCCGATGCGAACGGATCCACGGCCAGCTATCACATCGATGGCGGTCTCGACCCGGGTCGCACCGGTCAGCGGTTCACGCGATCGTTCGAACGCAAGGGAACGCAGCTCGTTCTGACCGACATGTCCTCCGACGGCCTGCCGGTGATGCGGGCAACCTGGGAGCGGATTCCCGAGCTCGAAGCGCTGCCTGAATATCAGGAGCCGGTGGTCGGATTCTGGCAGTGGACGGCCGCGGGCCTGTACAACGCCGCGGGCGTGAATCTCCAGCCGGCCTATCGTGACGCGAGCGTGATCGTCTACACGCCGACGGGCCATATGGCGGTCCTGTATCTGGGACCTCAAGGGCGAAAGCCGTTCGCAGGACCGACGCCGACGTCCGAGGAGGCACGCAGCGCCTGGCAGGGTTCCGTCTCCTACTACGGCACCTACATCGTCCAGCCAAAGAGCCGGACGATGTTTCACTATCAGCTCGGCGCCGCCAACCCGACAGCGGTGGGCGGATCGTTCATGCGCAATTTCGAGATCGACGGGTCGCAGGTCATGCTCATCTTCCCGCCGACGATGCTCAACGGTCAGCAGGTGCGCAACACGCTGACGTTGAAGCGGCTCGCGGGCGTCAAGGACATGTGGCCGGGCTTCCGGCGCTGACATCGGATTCGCGAGGACACGTATGACCCACAGAGTGCTCGGTTTCGTACTCGCCTCGGCTGTGCTCCTCGCGCCCGCGCTGCGCGCGCAGACGACGGAGCAGCAGATCATCGCTGATGCGGCCTCCGCGCTTGGCGGCCGCGATCGCATCCTCGCGGTCAGGACGCTCGTCATCCAGGGCGGGGGCCACGACCTGAACATCGGGCAGTCGCTCCGCTACGACGAACTGGGACTGCAATCCGATGCCTGGCAGATTCGCGATTACAAGCGGATGTACGACCTCGCAAACGGCCGTGCGCGTTTCGAAGTCGTGCGTGCGGCGCAATACCCGTATTTCCAGGGCGTTGGAGGCGAACGCGTCATCCAGGCGCTCGACGGCGATGTCGCGTTCAACGTCGGCCGCAACGGCAACGCGCAGCGCGTCTTCGGAGGGCAGGCCGCGGCGCGCCGAATCGAGTATCTGCGCCATCCGCTCACGCTCGTTCGAGCGGCGCTCCAGCCCTCGGCCAAGCTCTCGAATGGCCGCTCGCAGGGCAACGAGCGTCTCGTCGACGTTGCAGCCGGAGGCGTGACGCTGACGCTGGCGATCAACGCCACGACGAAGCTGCCCTCCCGCATTATTCAGCTGACCGACAGCCCGACGATGGGCGACACCGCGGTGGAGACGCTGTTTGGCGAGTACACGGCCGTCAGCGGGGTACAGCTGCCCGCCCGGATGACGACCCGCACCGATCGGCGGCTCAGTGCCGACGTGCGCCTGCTGAGCCAGAGCATCGATTCCGACGTCGGCAGCCTCGCGGCGCCCGCCGCGGTCGTGTCAGCCACGCCGCCCGCGCCGCCGCCCGCGCCGATGACCACAGCACGCGAGATTGCGAAGGGGCTGTGGTACGTCGAAGGGACGACGCACAAGAGCCTGCTGGCGGAGTTCTCGGATCACATGCTGCTCATCGAAGCGCCGAACGACGAGCGGGTGCGCGCGGTGCTCGCCAAGGCGAGCGAGCTGCGGCCGAACAAGCCGGTCACCACGCTCCTCGTCACCCACCACCACGCCGACCACACGGGCGGCGTGCGTCTGGCCGTCGCCGAAGGCGTCACCGAAATCATCACGCACCGAAGCAACCTCGCATACATCAACGACGTGCTCACGCGGCCGCACACGATCAATCCCGACGAGCTGTCGAAGAAGGGGAACGTGAAGCTGCCGAAGATCACCGCGATCGAGGACACCGGCGTGCTGCGCGACGCGACGATGACGGTGAACATGTACCACGTGCGCGACAACTCGCACGCCGATTCGATGCTGATGCTGTATTTCCCGAACGGGAAGATCCTGACGCAGCCGGATATCTACATGCCGAATGACGCCCGGAACATCATCGAGGGCGAGCCGCTCGGCCACGCGCCGTGGCTGCAGAACGTGGCCGGCAACATCGCGCTGCGGAAGCTCGACGTGGAATCCCACGCGCCGATTCACGGCGACTATGTGACCAACCGGCAGTTCCTCGACTCGCTGATCTTCATGACGCAGTTCGTGCCGGGCGGAAAATCGACGAATTGACGGCACGCCGGGTCCGCGTGCGCTTGGATTGTTCGCTTCGCGGAACCCGGCCTACCCTGCAGATGATCGGTTTATCGTACGTAGGGCGGGTTCCGCCGAAGGCGGACCCGCCGGTGCCATCGATCAGAAGTTCAGATTCACGCCGAACTTCACCGTCCGTGGATTGAGCACGGACGTCGCGTTTTCCCAGGCCGCTCCATAGCGCGTGGTCATGGCCAGCACGGGGTTCGCGTTGAACGCGTTGTACAGATCGATCTGCGGCTGGACGCGGATCGTTCCGCGCCGGAAGTTGCGCGTCAGCCGGACGTCGAGCTGTCGAATGCGCGCCTCGCGATAGTACGTGCCTGCAGGAATCAGCTCGAGGGTCGCCGTCGCCGTACATGTCGGCCGGGTCCCGCACGCGCCGAGGTTGCGGCCGAGCGACGGCGCAATCTGCGCGTTGGTGGCGACGAAGCTGGAAGTCGTAGGAATCGGCGAGCTGTCCTGATAGGTCCCGCTCAACTGCAGATCCCACGGCATCGGGTAGATTCCGGAAAACTTGTACTGCGTCGAACCGGACCAGGACGGCGCGACATCGCACTGATACAGATCCTGCGGCGAGTCGACGACGAAGCAGCGGCTGACCGCCTGGCTGCCGGTCGACACACCGCCTTGCAGCACGCCGCCCCTGCCGTATCGCATGTTCACCGACGCATCGATGCCGTTGTAATGCTCCCGGTAGTTCCCGTAGTGGGACGCCTGCTCGACGAGGTTGTTGACCAGCCCGAACTTCGCGGGATTGAGATCGTAGAGGCCACAAATCTGTTTTCCGCTCACGTCGCCCGGCAGGTGCGCGTGGCTGGGGGACGTGATGCAGTACTGGTTGAAATCCGCTGGCGCGATGGCGAGATTGTCGGTCACCGTGAAGTTTCCGTACCACGTGCGGAAGTACCCAAGGTTCACCGCGATCCCCGGTTTCAGCTCGTGCTGGAGCTGGAAGGAGGTCTGCCAGTTGTAGGGCCGCACGTTCAAACCGTGCAGGACGTCGTCCGCATATCTCGTCGTCGCCTGCCGCGTCTGGCCGAAGGCGCTGTCGGACAGAGGTCCCAGCTCCGACTCCTGCGGAACGTAGTCGCCGTTGGCGTCGGTCCAGGTGCGCGTCGCGCTGAGCACGAGGAGGTTCGACGGATTGTTCGCGGTTGTGATGCCGAACGCCTCGAAGTTGACGTAGCGTCCGAGGAACGCCTTGAGCGCGGTCTTGCCGTTGCCGAAGAGATCGTAGGCGGCGCCCACGCGCGGATTGATGTCGCTCCAGTTGGGGACGTTGCCGACCGCCGTGAAATCGCGCGCCGGGACGTAGGTTCCCGCGGGCATGTGCTGGTCACGCACCATCCCGTTCAGATAGTCGTAGCGCACACCGAGATTGAGCGTGACGCGACCGACGTTCCACTGATCCTGGAAGTACAGCCCCAGCGTCTCCTGCCGCTGGTTGGTGGCCAGCGGCCCGGCGTAGTAGGTCACCGACACCGGCGTGGTACCGAGGAACGTGTAGCTTCGGTCCGCGTACGGACCAGGGTCCTGGTAGAAAAACGTTTCGCGCGGCGCGTAGAGGAACTGCAATCCGCCCTTGAACGCATGCGAGCCGGTCACGTACGACACAGCGAACTTCTCGTTGGTCGGATGCGTTTTCTGAGTGCCGAAACTGTCCGACAGACCGTAGCCGAAGCGATGGTTGCCGTACCGGTAGTTTCTCGATTGATCGAGCACGGCCGGATCGCCGGGCGTCGAGCCCACGCGCAGGCGCTGCTGGACGAGCGACACGAACGTGAAGCCGCCCTCGAACAGCAGCCGGTTGGTTGCCGGCGAGCTCCAGATCACTTGGCCATTCCGGTTCGGCCAGTAGAACGCGCTTCCCGACGCGGCGGCATCGCGCAGGCCGGTGCTGACGTTGTTCAAGCAGTTGCAGTTGCGCTCGACGCCGTAGGTCACCGCGACTTTGTTCTTGCGCGTCGCCTGCCACGTGAGGCGAATGCGATTGTCGAGGTAGTAGTTCTCGTCGTACAGCGGACGACTCAGGTCCGGCGTGTAAAACAGCGTGCCCTGGGTCTTGTTGAAGTAGTTGCCGGGGACGTAGGTCGAGGTGATCCAGTAGCGGGAGCTTCCAAAGAACCACAGCTTGTCGCGCAGAATCGGGCCGCCCACGCCGCCGCCGACGTCATACCGCTTGCGAATGGCGGCAATGACGGTGACGCTGCGCGCGCTCAGCGCGTTGTCGAGATTGTCGGCCTGCAGCCCCTGGTTGGCGAAGTTGCCTGTGAACGAACCGCTGAAGATGTTGCCGCCGTCGCGCGGCACCACGTTGATGAGCGCGCCGCCGCTCTCGGCCTCGGCCGTCGCGCCGCTGGTCTGCACGGTCACTTCGTCGACCGTCGCCTGGTTGAGGCTGCTCATCTTGTTGCCGGCCGCGACGAGCGTTCCCCAGAACATGCCGTCCCGCAGCTGCTGGAAATCGCCGGAGCGCGCGCCGTGGATCGTGAAGCCGGTTTGAAATTCACCACGGCTTCCGCCGACGTCCTGCGCTGATGCGCCGCTCGTCAGGATGGCGCCGGGAATCAGCGTCGCGTACTCGTTGATCGTCGGACCCGAGGGAAGCTGTTCGATAATCGTGCGGTTGAAGACGCGCTGCTGGTTGACGTTCTGGGTGTCGACCAGCGGCGCGGCCCCCGAGACCGTCAGCGTTTCCTCGAGCGAGCCGACCTTCATGTCGGCGTTCACGGTTGCAGTGAACCCCGTCGTCAGCTCGACACCCTCCCGCCGGAACGTGCCGAACCCGGACAACGTGAAGGTCACCGTGTAGACGCCGGGCCGCAGATCGACGATGCGATAGACGCCCTGATCGTCGGTCACCGCCGTACGAACCTTTTCGATCAGCGCGGGGCTGGCAGCCTCGACGGTGACGCCGGGCAGCACGGCTCCAGACTGGTCCTTGGCCACGCCGCCAATCGTGCCGCTCGACAGGCTTTGTGCGTGCCCGGCGGCGGCCATGAACAGGGTCAGTGCGAGTGCGAGAGAAACCGATGTCCCTTTGATCATGCCCCACCTCCCTCAACGCGTCTGAAAGGTCTTCGGTGTCATCGACGTCATCGTGAGCGCGGCGTCGAGAAACTGGCTGTACGGCACGAGCCGGCCGTGGATGGGCATCATGGAATCGACCTGCACCTTGCGGAACGTGATGTTCGACAGCAGGTTCTGCGTGAACGCGGCATGCCCTTCTGGCTCGTGGTCGGTGATCGTTCGCCGATCGTCGGGGAAGTACATGTCGGCGCCGGTCAACAGCCGGCCCGCCGGAAAGTACAGCATGAGCATGGTCGACGCGTGCGCGGTGTCTGAAGGTCCGCCTCCACGCTCGAACCGCTAGAACCCGTACTTCACGCCGAACTGCATGATGCGCTGCGC
>OBEQ012427933.1_pt1 | contig 12342 bp, 12 predicted proteins | sample 1670901 | NCBI WGS metagenome assembly OBEQ01 (sample SAMEA104232315, study PRJEB22302) | groundwater metagenome | biome: forest; feature: aquifer; material: groundwater | place: USA | collected 2011-08-07 | depth 5.4 m | reverse complement strand
CACCGTGTCGGCCGCGTCACGGCCGTAGGCATTGTTGATCATCGTCATGCCATCGACCCCGATCGACAGAAACGCGGCCGGTCGGCCGCCGCGCTGATTGGCGGCGATGATCCGGTCGACCCCCTCCCGCCCGCCGAAGCCGGAGAGTTCCGTTCGGATATTGTCAAAGAGACACCGCCAAAATTCGGAATTCGAATCTAAGAAATATAAAGATATTACATTCATCACTGGAAACCAAGCTAAAGCCGATTACTTAGCTAAGTACCTTGGATTTCCAGTGACACATATAAAACTTGATTTGGACGAAATCCAATCCCTTGATCTAAAAGAGATTGTTGAACATAAGGTACGACAGGCGTATGAAAAAGTTAAAGGTCCAGTAATTGTTGAAGATGTGTCGCTTGAGTTTGAAGCTCTGAGCGGCCTTCCTGGTCCGTTTATTCGATTCTTTGTTGATAAGATACCTTTTGAGACTATTTGTTCCATGATCAATGGAAGGACTCGCAAAGCGACTGCACGGTGCGTCTTCGGATATTATGATGGAGAAACGTTAAAACTTTTTGAGGGTATGCTTGATGGTAACATTGCAGAAACTCCTGAGGGTGAGAAAGGGTATGGATGGGATAAGCTTTTTATTCCCGAAGGATATACCGTCACACGAGCACAACTTAGCGAAGAAGATGACCAAAAAACGTATTTACAGATTAAGCCTTTTGCGGAATTAAAAAAATTCCTCTTGAATAAATGAACATATTACACATCATACTCAAACTTTAATAAATAATAATTCAATGGAAATCCCGCAAACTATTCTCAATAGATTTATTATTAGAGGGGATTATCTTGAGTGGATCAAAGAAGAGGCAGCCCTATTTGCATATCTTGATTTGACAAATATGCTCCATTGGCAGGATACACTTGGTTGGAAATTTAGGATTGAGGATGTAATAAACCAACTTCTAAGCTTTCCTAACCTTAGTGAAGTGAAGGTATACTATGGGCTCAATAATCGTGACAAAAAGAATTCCGACGCGTTTCATGATCGTATCAAAAAAGCAGGAGCCATCCTTAAAACAAAACCAATGAAGTATCTCGCAAAGGATATTAGTGAAGGAATGTTCTTCCAGCGCAAAACACTCACATTATTTGATGACACAATCAAAAATAAGATTAATGAACTGATAGATGAACTCCATAAGTCTGGAATAGTCATAGAGGAGCCAAAATGTAATTTTGATGTCGAGATTGCGATGGATATGCTAGATCATTCAGATAAACTCACTGCAATTATGCTTTTTTCTGGCGATTCTGATTTCTTGGAGCCACTTAAGCGTTTAAAAATTAAAGGTAAAAAGATTGGGGTAGTTGGTGTTCGAGGAAAAGTAGCAGCTGAACTCCATGACATTAAGGATAAATATATCGATTTTGGTAAATTTTATACAGGCAAAAGGACGTACATAAAAAGCGAAAATCCCGCTTTTGGCGGGACCGCGTGATTAGTAGAATTTCTCCTACAAAGGAGAATATAGCATACTCGAGACAAAAAATCAATGAAATTGGGGATAACCAAAATAATTCCCACTATTCTTGGAAAAAGTATATTTTATTTACAAAAACCTTGATGTGAAACTCTTATGTGCTCAAATTGGTTTAAACCTTATAGGACGAGTGACCAACCATTGGTATAAATTTACTTATGGGGTAACAACGCCTATTCTTAATAGAGAGTCACCAGAATGCTCGATCGGACTAGTCTTAAAACCTAGAGGTTGTAAAAACGACCTGTGGGTTCAAATCCCATCCTCACCGCCAAAATTCTGAATTCAAATTTCCGCCACACTGTGAACACTCAAAATTCACAATTAAAAGCTCCACTGATCGTAGGAATCTCTTTTGTACTAGGGTTACTTTTTGATTATTTTTTTAACGGCAAAATTCCTGGTATTGGATTCCCGATATATGTAGGTCTTATTCTAGTCGGACTATTGATTATTTCAACATACTCAAAGAGACATATAAGTAAACAAATACTCTGGCTCCTCATACCCCTCATATTTTTCAGTTCAATGGTGTTCGTCCGTTCAAGTGTATTACTCACCTTTCTCAATATTGTCGCGAGTATATCGTTGTTATTTCTCATTGCCGAAATATCGTGTATTGGGGTACTTAAAAATCTTTTTGTAAGTGACTATGTAAAAATCACTTTAGTCCCATTCAAATTTATTAGGTCATTCTTTCAGACGCTACCAATCATTTTTAAGTTTCGAGGTGATAGCACGAAACCAAAAGTATCTTCACACGTGGTCAAGGGAATACTGATGGCCATTCCTGTTGTTGTAATTTTCTTAGTACTTTTCTCTTCAGCTGACCTTATTTTTCAAAAATACCTTTCAAATGTGATTCATATTAATATTGACCCAGACACTATTTTTAGATCAATTCTCATACTATGTGTCACTTCTGCGTTAATAGGTGCATATTCATATACCCTTGGTAAAAAAGAGAGCTCAATAACTCCTAGCACGACAGATACATCACCTACTGTGGGTCATATAGAAACTTCTATACTTCTTGGTACGGTTAATGTTCTCTTTTTTGCATTTGTACTTCTTCAACTTCTCTATCTTTTTGGTGGTGAGAATACTATTACCTCTCAAGGATTCACGTATGCCGAGTATGCTCGGAAAGGATTCTTTGAGTTAATCGCTGTTGCCGTTATTTCGTTTTTATTACTTCTGACTACGGAAAAATATACCGCAAAAAAAGACACAGACCATACATTAATGTTTAGACTATTAAGTTCAGCTCTTATTGTTCAAGTACTACTAATAATGGTATCGGCATTTAAACGACTTTCACTCTACGAGGAGGCTTATGGTTTTACCACACTTAGATTGTATAGCCATGCATTCATTATCCTGCTCGCGGTTATTTTTATTTTGTTGCTGTATAAGATTCATAAAGATAAAAGAGAGAATGCGTTTGCGTTTCGAGCTTTTATCTCGATTGTTGCGTTCCTTGTTGTTATGAATATTCTCAACCCGGATGTACTTATAGCACAACGAAACATTGGACGCTTTGAGGCAACTGGTACATTAGATACCCAGTACTTAGGTAGCTTATCTGATGATGCTCTACCCGAAACAGTGAAGCTATTGGATAGTTCAAATGAAGATTTAAAAAAGAGTTTTGCACAAGAATTATACTCACGAACACGTAATAATTCTTCTTTCTTTTCTCAATGGCAATCATTAAATATATCACGCATGAATGCGGACACTATTCTGAAATTAAGAATAGCCGATATTGAGACTCTCAAATAGTATGGACTCTTTAGAGGACGTCATCCAATCCATACATAACTCTAAAAAAACTTTATATATCCTCTGCGGACTTCCTTACTCAGGAAAAACATATCTGGCCTTGGGTATCGTTAAAAAAACAAAATGCACCTATATAAGTATCGATACCATATTAAAAGATTTAGGATACGACTGGGACTCAAATACGTTGCCAAACGAGCAAGGATGGAAAGAGGTATTTTCTACAACATACCTACAATCCCAAGAAGCTCTTAAAAATGACTCAAATGTTTTGTATGACTCCACAAACCACACAAAAATAAGTAGGGACGCTCTACGCACAATCGCTCATGAGGTTGGTGCGGATACAAAAGTGATCTATATAGACGTTCCAATAGATGTAGTATGGAAACGCTGGGAAGAAAATAGAATCAACAAAAATCGTTCTGTGGTAAATGAAAATCTTGTAAAAATGACACTTAAGGCGTTTGAGGCCCCTACTGAGGATGAAGACGTACTCACAATTAATAATAGCTAGTTATGTACATGCTCACTGAGAGACACAACAAGACAATAATTAAAAAAATACTCCTCATACTCCTTGTATCTTTTCTTCTAAATCTGATGTGGGAAAACCTACATTCCTCTCTTTACGTTGAGTATAGAGGTAAAACAATAACAGAATCTATTCTTGTGAGGGCATCTATTATTGACGCACTCATTATCTTCTTAATTACTCTTCCCTTTATTACTATCCCACGTCTTAGAAAAAAAGATTGGATTATTATCATAATCGGTATTTTGATCGCTGTAGGTATCGAACTCTACGCACTTCATACCGGACGATGGTCATATAATGGATATATGCCCATAATTCCTTTTCTTTCTATTGGCCTCACCCCTACTCTACAATTAGGTGTTCTTGGATATTTGGCATATTGGTGTAGCATAAAAATATGGACGCAATAATAAAATAACTAAATGTCTGGATCCCAACAGCAATGTCGCTCCCTGTATTAACGTTATAAATTATCAGTGCACTCATCCCAATTTACATAATCTTCATGCCTGAGCATAGTTCATAAAGTAACGATCCTAATCAGAATAATAATTCATGGAGTACGTATGAAATTCAAAAACGACAGGTTCCAAAAAAATAGAGGTGGCTACTCCCGTCTTCTAGAAATTGCATGTCAAAAATGTGCGTCTTTAGTGTGCCGTTATCAGAAAGATGGAACAGGAAATTTAAGACGGATGTATAGAGACAGGATCAGTAGTCCAAGCATTTCTCTTTCAAACAAGGACCTCATATGTTCAAAAGGTCATCTATTAGGAGTTGCAATACTCTACGAAAAAGAGAAAAGGAAGGCTTTTCGGCTTCTTCCTCACTCCGTCACAAAAAAAATCGTTAAGGCATTGAAAGAATGAATGTAGTAATCATCGGATCAGGAGGACGTGAACATGCGCTTGCGTGGAAACTGGCACAATCTCCTAAAGTTAAAAAAATATATATAGCTCCTGGTAATGCAGGTACATCCTCAATCGGAGAGAATATCTCTTTAGATTATTTAAACCATAGTGAAGTAATTAACTTTGCGAAACAAAACAATATAGGCCTGGTGGTGGTTGGTCCTGATGACGCACTTGCATCAGGTATGGTGAATTCACTTCAGGATGCGCGTATTAACGTATTTGGCCCTACCAAAGAAGCTTCAGAAATTGAATGGTCAAAATCATTTGCAAAAGACTTAATGAGACAGTTAGATATCCCTACTGCCAAATATGCTGAATTTACTGATATCCAAGTAGTAAAGGAATATATACAACACAATTCATATCCCTTAGTGATAAAGGTGGATGGGTTAGCGTTAGGTAAAGGAGTGGTTATAGCTCACACCCATGAAGAGGCATTACATGCTTTAGAGGAAATGATGCTAAAGAAAACATTTGGTGCATCAGGAGATACCGTTATTATAGAAGAATATTTAGAGGGTGAGGAGATATCTATCCACGCATTTTGTGATGGAGATACTGCCTCGCTCTTCCCAAGCGCACAAGATCATAAACGAATATTTGATAATGATAAAGGACCTAATACTGGTGGTATGGGTACGGTATCCCCTGTACCCACAGTTTCAAAAGACACACTTAATGAAATAGAAAGAAATATAGTACTACCCATACTTCAAGAATTGAAACATAAGGGCAGAGAATTCAAGGGTGTGTTATTCCCATGAATAATGCTCACTAAAGACGGTCCCAAAGTATTAGAGTTTAATGCGCGTTTTGGAGATCCAGAAACTCAATCATATATGCGACTTTTAAAAACTGACCTTCTTGATATTATGTTCGCGTGTATAGAAAAAAGATTGAAGGATATTACTATTGAATGGGAAGAAAACTGTTCGGCATGTTGTATTGTCCTTGCCTCACAAGGATACCCAGGAGAGTACCCAAAGGGACTACTAATACAAGGAATCACAGAAGCGGAAGAAACAGAAGATGTAATCGTATTTCATGCAGGAACAAAAAAACTAGATACAACACTTGTAACTAATGGAGGTAGAGTGTTGGGGGTAAGTGCGGTGAGTGATACTCTTTCACATGCTCTCCACAATGCATATACCGCAGTTGAAAAAATTCATTTCAATGGTAAACAATTCAGAAAAGACATAGCGTAACTACGCTCTTTGACTCCCTAGTGCGCTGATGATAGAGTATTTCTTGATCATGCCTCTCACCTATTCCAGAACTACTCAGGAGGTTGGCCATGCAGTACATTGAAAGAACGATCCAAGTAAAGTCCACTCTCATGCAACAAGAGCAAGTTTGTCTTTTAGAAATGTTACGATCTATTTTCGACAGCCACATCTTAAGAGATAGGAAACATATGCCCATGGGGGTTGGTGAGACCCGAGTGGTATATGAAATCGGCACATGTGAAATCGGTCTCAATATGCCCATCAACCTACTTCTAAAGCTCAACAAAGATCCAGATCGAATGACATATTCTGAAGTAGCTACGTGCGAATGCGGAGAGTTTGGCGCATTTGAAACGTATTACAACTTTGTTGCGGGGTATATATCAACAATCTCATTCCTATCCATGGCTAAATACAAGAAATACCACGCCACTTACGGAGTGAGGAAGAAAAAACCCTACACATTCTCCCTTGCGGATAGCTGGGGAGGCACACAAGTCACGCAAGGCGACATTGGTGCGCTTCCCTATTTCCAAATGGTAGTAAAGTACAAAGGATTGTATGGATATCTTACTGAAGGTCTGCCACCACTCATCGAACCAAACCATACTGCTGAGTGCTATGATACCGATGACATTAGCACTGTTTCACATGGAAGGATTATAGATCTGAGTTCAAACCAATGTTTGCTGCGAGAGATCGATAAAGGAGGACTCATAAACCTTGCGAGGCGTCATCCAAATAATCTAGGAGTACGCACGCGAGGAAAAAAGTACTTTCTTGCGAGAAATCGATTAGATATTTAAGTGCTACAACCCGGAATTTTCCCCCCGGGTTATTTTTTTATAATTATCTCATTCTGGTATGGTATACTGAAATACATCATGATTCGTCGAAGATACATACTTTGGTACAACGTTCTTTTACTTTTCGTATTCACATTCCCCCACTCTGCGCACGCACATGAAGCATATGTATTAGACCATAACTATTTTTGGGACCATCTTAGAGCCCCTACAAGCTGGCAAGTATGGAACGCACTCTCCAACCCACATAATCTTCGTATCGCGATTACCGTCGCCATTGGGGTACTTCTCGCGCTCACTCTTAATTATTTCTTCAGAAAATCACGTATCGGAGAAAAGATTACACTATATACAGAGCGATTTTCCACTCTTGGATCATTAGTACTTCGTAGTACTATTGCAATTGCACTTTTCTTCTCCGCGTATACGTGGAGTTTTTTAGGTCCAGAATTATCATTACATACCATGCCTCTAGCACAACTCTTACGTGGTGCTCTTTTTGTGGTATCCATATTTATAGGCATTGGGTTATTTACTGAACTAAGTGCGCTACTCTCACTTATTATTTTTAGTATAGGGTTTTTCACCTTTGGTACGTATATATTCACGTACCTTAATTACGTAGGTGAACTAATAGCACTTCTTCTTTTTGGTACTCGTACGTGGTCTTTAGATAGCTATATATTTGGTCCCCTCAAACGATTTCAAAAATGGAAGAATTATGAACCATCAATTATTCGTATATTCTATGGTCTTGCTCTTGTGTACGCCGCAATCACGGTGAAATTCCTACATCCTGATCTTACTGAGCATGTGGTTACCACATGGCATCTTACTAACTTTCACCTGTTATTCCCTTCAGACCCTCTTTTAGTGGCATTAGGAGCAGGTCTTGCGGAACTTGCAGTGGGTATTTTCATACTTATAGGATTTGAATTACATGTAACCATACTCGTCACCCTCTTCTATATCTCCCTCTCTCTTGTGTATTTCAGAGAATCAGTATGGCCTCATCTTCTTCTTTACGGAATCTCACTCTACCTCCTTACCAAGCCTGAAATCTTCACCGTAGATCATATTCTTTTCCCCGAGAAAAAAGGGATACGGAAGAAAAAAAGGCTCTCCTTATGGAAACGTCCATTTCTCGCGCATAGGTAGTAACAATGAATACTAAAAAACTTCCTTTTTCTTCTTTCATTTGCTACTATACCCTTCGTAGTGCCGAGCTAGCTCATTGGTAGAGCGAAGCGCTGAAAACGCTTGCGTACCCAGTTCGATTCTGGGGCTCGGCACCACTTCGGGCAGTAGCGCAGCTGGCTAGCGCACCTGCTTTGGGAGCAGGGGGTCGCGGGTTCGAATCCCGCCTGCCCGACCAATAGTCTATCTAATTTTTCATATAATGCCCGAAAAACTCATTATTATAGGGGGAGGACCATCAGGATACACTGCGGCTATCTATGGAGCTCGTGCAGGTCTTGAGCCACATATGATTCTTGGCCCTGTACCAGGAGGACAACTCACTACGACGTCAATGGTAGAAAACTACCCTGGATTCCCTAACGGCATCCAAGGCCCTGAACTCATGGAAGCATTTAAAGCACAAGCACTTCGATTTGGTACACGTATTACCGAAGATCTTGTAAAAGACATAGAAGTGAGTAAAAGACCTTTTGTGCTTCAAGGTGAAACTGCTACGTACGAAGCCCATTCCGTCATTATATCCACTGGCGCGTCATCTCGGCTTCTTAACGTGCCTGGTGAAAAAGAATTCTGGGCAAAAGGGGTATCTACATGTGCGACCTGCGATGGATACTTTTTTAAGGATAAAAAGGTAGTCGTGATCGGAGGGGGTGATAGCGCTATGGAAGAAACATTAGAGCTTGCCCATCTCGCGAAAGAAATTATTATTATTCATAGAAAAGATTCATTTAGAGCAAGTAAGATCATGCAAGATAATGTGATGGCTCTTCCTAATGTTACAGTGCGATGGAATAGTGTGGTACAGAAAATACAAGGTACTACATTTGTTGAATCACTAGTGATTCAAGATGTGAGTACTCACAAAGAAGAAACAATTCCTACTGATGGGGTATTTCTTGCAATAGGTCATATTCCTAATACAGGATTTCTTATTAATAAAATTACATTGGATAAGGATGGATATATTGTGGTGACTAATAACGTATTCACGAATGTGGAAGGACTATTTGCTGCAGGTGATGTAGTAGATAAAAAATACCGGCAAGCAGTGACTGCATCAGGTATGGGATGCATGGCAGCACTTGAAGCACAATCATTTTTGCACGCGCAAAAATTATTGTAACAAAAAAATAATTTAATTTTTAAAAAGTGTGGTAAGTTATCCACACTTTTTATTGTATTGTCAAAGTAGAGTATATATAATTGATACAGAGAAAAATTTTGAAGAGCTTGTCGTTTCAAGAAATTTTTCTTCCATCGCCTAATCAAGTTGGGCATTCAAAATAAAAACTTGAAATCAAAACACGAAAGGGGGTGATTCCTCATGGCAGCAAAAAAGAAGAAAACAGCAAAAAAGAAGACAGCTAAAAGAAAGAAGAGATAGTCTTTTGGTAATTACACCCTAAACTCCTCGGGAAACCGAGGAGTTTAGTTTTGTGTAAAAATATATTAAAACAATGAAACTTGTTTGTGCTTAGGTAAAGGGCTATTTCCAAATACATCAACAACCCCATACTCTCCATCATATCCAGGTACAATACGTATATTCCTCTCTCGTACTCTCTTTATGCCCTCCGCAACATCACTATACCCCGCATGTGATATATCTAACTCGGGAACATGGAGTACTATATCTAATTCTGGGCCAAACGCCGCAATCATTCGTTCATATATCCCTACTACTTTCTTACTTTTTACTCCCACACCTGACGCTTGTGCGATGATTTGTAATAACGGGACGGTGGACACAAATTTCTTTACTTCTCCATGATGTTCATGACGAAGTGCTAACTCATTGACTCGTGATTCAACACCTACGGTAAGAGGAAGATGACACACAGGACATATATACATATTCTTTTTACTTTCTTCAGGAGAAAGAAGTACATTGCATGCACGATGTCCATCCCAATGATAGCGTCCTTCTTCAGGAAAGAATTCTATTGTTGAATCAATATAGTTACGAGGATCTTTTTTTGATCCTACCGCAGATGACAATGAACTAAATGATATATCGTGTAATTCATATACTGTTGCTTCACGTCCAAGATTAGGTGGTGAATGCGCATCTGAATTTGATATAAGATGAATTGATTTGAGATCATACACACGCGCATTCATGATAGGATCAGATGACAATCCTGTTTCTATGGTAGTAATACGTGGAGTTAATTCATCAAAACATTCTTCTATAGAATCAAATCCTGATTTTGATCCAAAGATTGAGAACCATGGTGTCCATGCGTGCGCGGGTACGATAATAACTCGCTCATCAACTTCCCAAATAATTGAAGAAAGATTTTTTACATCTATTCCGATGATTGGTCTTCCATCTGATTTAAGATTTCCTACTTTTGAAAGACGTTCGTTTATTTTTCCTACTACTTCTAAACTAGGAGCCCATATCAATATATGCACTCTTCGTGTTTTTCCTCCTTTTGAATAAATACATGATACTTCTGCAGTAAATAATATGAGTGGTTCACTACGATTAGGTAATGATTGTAGGTAGGGCTTACGAATATTCTTTTTTAATGTATAGACTCCTTCACCCGCTTCTACTAATTGAGAACAAAGCTCTTTGTAATACAGAGGATGGGTAAAATCACCTGTTCCTATGAGGTGTATTCCTTTTATTTGTGCCCATTTATACAAATCAAGCGCGTTCATCGCTTTCGCAGTGGCACGCGCATAATGAGAATGAAGATGGAGATCACCAATACAACGCATACCTTAGTGCTACCATACCTATGAAGAAAATACAAAATATCTACACATAAACAGATTTCTTAGTTGTCTGACTAACAGTTTTCATCGTGAGGTATTGAGGAGATCATACAATCTAAAAATTTGGCGCGAGCTTGCTTCGCAAGCGAATGCAAAGGATCAAAGAACCCAAGAACCAAAGGGTCAAAAGTTATAAAGAAACAAAAGATTTAAGATTCAGACTTGCGGAGACGGAACACGAACAGGTCGTTCGGAAACCACTCGTGGCCGGGTTCCGCCCAAATGTCGTACAGCCACAAACCGTCGAAGTCGCGTACCAGCTTGAAGACGTACGGGTTGCCGTAGGAGTCGGCGATCTGCTTCATGCCCATATAAATCCGTTCATTTAAGGGTTGGTTCTGATACTTCAAGCGATAGTTGGGACCGGTATCCGCAGGGCACAATTCCAGTCCGAGAATTTGAGCGCGCTCATAAATTTGGTCGGTCGTGGCACTACTCTTGAATCCAAGATCAGCGACAGTCAAACGAATTAGAGTGGCTTCCTCCGGATTCTTGCCGGGTACGAATTCGCGTTTTTTGAGCATCGACTTTACATAGTCTGAAATGTTTATACCGGCTGCTTCCATTTCGGAGATGAGTTGCTCGGCCGACTTGCCTCCTATCTCTACGTTCTCTCTGCGGATTTTCTTTTCGGGGAATGACGTGTAAACGTGTTCGAGATTCTCCGGCAATTTTTGGAATATTCCCGGCTCAAGCTGACCGACATAGGCTTTGGTGTTTTCGTTTATTTGGCTCGGCACGTGAGCGATTTGCTCTCTCGTACATTCAAATATGACAAGCATATCTTCCTCGGCATTTCTTCCTTGGCGAAGCTCATTGATGCGAGGGTCTTTCTGATATCCGAAGCCTTCGATAGTCCCGTTGATTTCGTACAGCAAAATAAGATCGTCCTTGGTGAACGGTTCTTCGTTCTCTCGTTTTTTCTCAAGAGCGGTGAGCATTCGCATATCTTCGCTCTTCTTGCGATATGCATCAGCTTCTCCGCCGAACTCTTGAAGTTTTCCGTCAAGAGCTTCCTGCATGACCGGTTCAACGCCTTGATGCGGTAAAATGCCTCTCACTTCTCCGATCCTATTGTCTCCGTCCATGCGAATCGCAAGACGCGGTTGCGTGGGCTCGCCGTTTGAGTCATTGGTGTAATACACATAAAAGTCGCCGCTTTCTATCTGCGTCTGCGCCGTTGAATGTCCGGCGGTGCACCAGCCGGTGCCTTTGCCCTCGAGCGATTGAAAAAGTTTCTCTGCATCTCCGTCTCTCCCCTGTTCGTATTTTATCCATTCGCCGTGAATCTCCTCGCGGTTCTCCATCGAAGCGGCGAGAGACTTGGAAATAAGCTCGGCATACAGGTTCGGAAACTTCTTTGAAAAGGCTTCCCTGATCTCTGGTTCTTTGAGATTCTTATTATCCGCCTTTATTTTTTCATAAATGTCGGCGATCTGCGCGAGCGGTTCGCGGTAGATATCGGGATACGGCGCAACTGTCGAGTCAGTGCGTTTCTTGAATTCGCCGCGTTCTTTATCAAATTGGGAAAGTTTGGTGACATTT
>OBEQ011208250.1_pt1 | contig 12342 bp, 10 predicted proteins | sample 1670901 | NCBI WGS metagenome assembly OBEQ01 (sample SAMEA104232315, study PRJEB22302) | groundwater metagenome | biome: forest; feature: aquifer; material: groundwater | place: USA | collected 2011-08-07 | depth 5.4 m | reverse complement strand
TGCCAGCTGCGCCGGCTGGCGCAGTCGACCCGTCCCGCCGACTGGCGCTCGGCCGCGGAGCTGTACCAGGGCGAGCTGCTGGCCGACTTCGTGGTCGACGAGGAGGCCTTCGAGGAGTGGCTGGCGGGCGAGCGGCGCGAGCTGCGCACGCTGGTCTGCTCGCTGTGGTCACGCCTGGCCGTCGCGCTGCGCCAGACGGGCGACGACGCGGGTGCGGAGGGCGCGCTGGTCTGCTGGCTGGCGCTCGACGGCGCGTCGGAGGAGGCCCATCGCGCGCTCATGCAGCTCTACCAGGACACCGGTCGACGGGCCAGGGCGCTGGCCCAGTTCGAGGTCTGCAAGCAGGCGCTCGCTCGTGCCTTCGGCGTCGAGCCCGACGCTGCCACGGTGCAGCTCCAGCACGCCATCGCCGAGGCGCCGCAGCCCCGGCCCAGCCTGCCCCTGCCGTCGCGGCCGTCCATCGCCGTGCTGCCCTTCGCGATCTCTGACCCCGAGGAGACCTGGCTCGGCGACGGCATCGCCGAGGACATCATCGTCGCGCTGTCCAAGTTCGAGCGCCTGCTGGTGATCGCGCGCCAGTCCTCCTTCGTGTTTCGCGACCGTGACGCCGACGTGCGCGAGATCGGGCGCGCCCTGGGCGTGCACTACGTGCTGTCGGGGACGGTGCGCCGCGACGGCGGTCGCATGCGGCTCGGGCTGCTGCTCGCCGACGCCGAGACCGGCCTGACCACATGGGCGCAGAGCTACGACGTGCCCGCCGAGGCGGTGCTCGCCGCCCAGCACGAGATCGTCCAGGTGCTGGTGGCCACGCTGGCCGGGCGCGTCGAGGCCGATCGGGTCGCGCGCTTGCGCCGGGGCCCGCTCGCCAGCCTGGAGGCCTACGACTGCCTCCTGCGCGCCAAGGCGCACCACCATCGCTTCACGCCCGAGGACAACGCGGTCGCGCGTGCCTGCCTCGAGCGCGCCATCTCGCTCGATCCCGAGCTGGCCCTGGCGCACGCCTGGATGGCCTGCGTGATCGCGCAGGGCTTCTCCTTCCGGCCGCCCGACCCGGTCTCGGCCGAGAAGCTCTACCGGCACGTGCAACGCGCGGTCGAGCTGCAGGAGGACGACAGCGAGTGCCATCGCCTGCTCTCCGCCTACTACCTGGTCTACAAGCGCCACGACGAGGCCGAGCGCCACCAGGCGCGCGCCCTGGCGCTCAACCCCAACGACGACCGCATCGTGTGCCAGCGCGGCGAGCTGCTCACGTTCCTCGGCCGGGCCGCCGAAGGCATCCCCTGGATCGAGCGCGCCATGCGCCTGAACCCGTACCACGCCGACGGTTTCTTCTGCGATCACGCGCGCGCCCTCTACCACGCTGGCGACGCCGCCGCGGCGCGCCGCCAGTGGACAGCCATCCGCGCCCCGCGCCCGGTGCACCACGCCTACCTGGCGGCCTGCTGCTCCCGCCTCGGCGACCGGCCGCTCGCGCAGGCGTACGTGGCGGAGGCGCTGGCCGCCGACGCGGCGTTGACCCCCGAGCGCTTCCTCGACGGGCTGCCCTACAAGACGGCGGAGGCGAGCACGACCTTGCTGGAGGATCTGAAGGCCGTGTGGAGCACTCGGCGCTGAGCGAGCGCGGCATTGCTGGCCTCGTGGACGATGAACAGGTCGACCTTGCGGTTCTTGCCGATGATGGTCTTGCCCAGCGTGATCTCGCGATAGACCTTGAGCCCGCGCTTGCCATAATTCGTGACGATGTACGAGGCGATCAGGTCGGCATACTGCTTGCCGGTCACGCACCGACTCCGAGCTCGAGCTGCCCTCCCGGCAACGCCGCCGGCGTCGCAAGCAAGTCGTTCGTCGCGCGCGCGCCCAGCTCCTGCAGGCGTCTTTCGGAGATGGTCACGGCCTCGGCGCACAGATCGTTACCCATGCAGCTGCGGCCCTCGCGCGCGGCGGCCACCAGGGCCGAGCCCGAGCCCATGAACGGATCGATGACGATCTGGTCTGGCAGCGTGCTCTGCCGCACCAGCACCTGGCTGACCTCGGGCGGCTTCTCCGCCGGGTAGCCGTCGCGCACGCGCGGCTGCTCGATGATGTCGGCGGTGCCGAGGTTGTTGAGCTTGCGCTTGCCCTTCTCGAAGAAGAGCACGAACTCGTAGCGCGCGCGGTAGTGGTAGCCCATGCCGATCTGGCGCTTGTCCCACACGAGCGGCTTCCAGAACTTGAACCCGACCTGCTCGCCGATGGGCTTGGCCACGAAGGCAGTCTCGGGATCGCAGTAGAGGTAGAAGTGCGTGTTGCGCTTGAGCACGCGGTGGACCTCGCGGAACAGCTCCTCGAAGCGGCGGTTGGGAAAGATCGCGAACCAGTCGTTGCTCGACGCCTTGCTGTGCTTGAGCCGCGTGGTGGTGCCGATGGCGCGGTGCTTCTCCAGCGACTCGTACGGCGGGTCGGTGACGACCAGGTCGACCGACTCGGTCGGCAGCGTGCGCAGCCACGCGACCGCGTCCATGTTGGCGAGCGCGTACCGTGGTCCGGTCGCGGCGGGCGGGGTGCTCAGATGTCCAGTCACCCGAACACCCTAGCGGCCCGGTGTGACATCGCGTCGGGAGCTCGACCTACCCGTCGCTGGACAGGTAGCGAGCGAACGCGCCCGCGGCCGGGATGCGCCGCCACCACCAGCCCTTGCTGATGCGGAAGTGCTGGCTCAACCGACCCTGGTCGTCGTCGACCGTGGCAGCGCGGAAGCGCTCGTCGGCGTCGTCGACGAAGCGCAGCAGCTTGCCTCGCAAGGGTTCCACGGCCTCGCGCAGGACGACCTCGATGACGTCGCGCATGGTCAGATCGTTGGTGTAGTCGTCGACGGTGGCCGTGTACTCCTTGGCTTCCTCGGGAAACTGGGCCCATCGTTCGAGTAGCTGCGCCGCGTCGACGTGCTCGTGCGTGGCGGCGAGCATGGCTTCTTCTTCAGGGGTGAGGCGGAGGAGCAACGGCACCCCCGCAGCATACGCGCGCGGTGACGCATTCGCCGCTCGCCGCTCGCCGAGTCGTCACGCGCGGCGCACAGGGGCGCTACGCGCGTGGCATGTCATGCGCGGGATGCCTGCATCCGGCCTGCCGCGCGTGAGCTGCCTCATGGTGACCCGCGATCGCGTGGCGCTGGCGCGCCGCGCCCTGCGCTGCCTGGCGGCGCAGACCTGGCCGCACCTCGAGCTGGTCGTCGTCGACGACGGCGAGCAGGACTACGCGCCCGCGCTCGCCGAGCTGCCGGCGCGCATCGGCGTGCGCTACCTCAAGCAGCGGCCCGAGCCCGGCCGCTACCTGGGCGCGCTGCGCAACCTGGCGCTCGGCCACGCGACCGCCGACCTGTGCGTGCAGTGGGACGACGACGAGTGGTACCACCCGGAGCGGATCGCGCGCCAGGCCGCCGCGCTGGCCGAGAGCGGCGCCGACGCGGCGGTGCTGAGCTGGACGCTCATGCACCTGGATCTGCCCGACTGGGTCGAGCACGCCTACCGCGCCGATTCGGGCGGCGGCACGCCCGGCACGGTCATGCACCGGCGTGGCGAGGTCCGCTACCCCAACCTGCGCAAGGCCGAGGACACGCGCTTCCTCGCCCGGCTGGCCGCGCGCGGCAAGGTCGTGCGGCTGGGCGCCGAGCACGCGCACCTGTTCATCCGCTGCTTCCACGGCAGCAACACCTGGCACGCCGGGCACTTCTTCGCTCGCCTCCGCCGCAGCCCACGCGGCGTGCTGTCCTGGGCCATGGCACGCCTGCGCGGCGATCTGCGCACGCACCGGCAGTTCCGCCTGAGCGCGCCCGAACGCGCGGCGGTGGCGGCGTTCCTGGCCGAGAGCCGCGAGCTCGGCCTGCTGGCGCGCCCGTCGCGATGAACGCGCGCACGCTGTGGACGCGCACCGCCCTGGTCACGCTGGGACGCGCCAGCGTCACCGGCGCCCAGGTGATCGCCGCGCTGCTGCTGGTGCGTCTGGTCTCCCCGGCCGGCTGGACGCAGCTCGCGCTGCTGCTGTCGGTCTACATGGCCGGCCTGGCCTTCGGACACCTGGGCCTGCCCAGCACGGCGGTCTTCTTCATCGCGCGCGCCGGCGCCGGCGAGCGTGACGCGGTCATCCGCCGCACCAGCGCGCTGCTCGTGGCTGCCGCCGCGGCGACCGCGCTGCTGGTGCTGGCGCTGCGCCCGTTCGTCTCGGCCGATCCGGTGGTCGCGACGGCCTGGCCGTGGCTGGCCGCCGCGCTCCTGCTCGAGCTTCCCACCCTCGGCCTGCCTGCGATGCTGGTGGCGCTGGATCGCCCCGGCCCGGCCGCCCTGGTCGAGGGGCTGTCGTCCGTCGCTCAGGTGGGCGCGCTGGTCACGCCCGTGCTGCTGGGCGGCGGCGTGGTCGCGGCGTGCCAGGGCCTGGCCGCGTACGCGCTCGGGCGCGCGCTCGCCAGCGCGGTGCTCACCTGGCGCCTCATGGACGCGCGCGCGCCGGCCGGCGCGTGGGCGACGCGCGCCGGGCTGCGCGCGCAGCTCGCCTACACCGCGCCGCTGGTGCTGGCGCTGGGTGCCAACGTGCTCAACCGCAGCATCGACAAGTGGCTGGTCTACGCGCTCGCCCCGGCCAGCTTCGGCCGCTACGCCGTCGCCGCCACCGAGGTGCCGCTTCTGTCGGTGGCGACCTACGCCATCGGCGCGGTCATGGCCGCGCGTCTGGCGCGCGCCTTTGCCGCCGGGCGCGTTGACGAGGTGCGCGCGCTCTGGCTGGCCCAGACCAGCCGCATGACGCTGCTGGTCGTGCCACTCTCCGCCGCGCTCGTCGTGGCCGCCGCGCCGCTCATGGAGCTGGCCTTCACGCCCGCCTACCGCGATGCCGCGCCCGCCTTCCAGCTGTTCGCCGGGGTCACCGCGCTGCGCGTGGCCGAGTACGGCCTCATCCTGCGCGCGGGTGGCGACACGCGCTCGCTCTGGTCGTCCAGCCTGGTGCTCCTGGCCGGCAACGCCGTGCTGGTGCCGCCGCTCGTGCTGGTCCTCGGCGCCGGCGGTGCGGCGCTCGGCATCTTGCTCGCCAACCTGGTGGCGTGGATCTTCATCCTGCGTCGCATCGCGCGCCTGCTGCGTACGCCGCTCGCCGAGGTCTTGCCCTGGCAGCTGTACGCCGGCACCGCCGTGCTGTGCGCGGCCTGGGTGCTCGTGGTCGATCGGTCCGCCCGCCGCGCGCTGCCACCGGGAACCTCGGCGGCGCTCGAGCTGGGCGTGCGTCTGGGCGGCTTCGCGGCCGGTTACCTGGCGGGCGCGACGCTGCTGCGGCTGCGGCGCCTGGTGACGCCGCTGCCGCAGTAGGACAGGACAGGAGGGGAGCTTGCGCTTACGTGCGCAGGGCGAGCCGGATGGCCGCTTCGACGGGCGAGGTGTCGTCGTCAGCCCGGGACAGGTCGATGGGCTGGCGGGCGAGCAGGGGCGGCTGGGCCAGGAATCGTGGCTGCGTGCCACGATGGATCTGCGCCGCATGCACCAGCAGCGGATGGCACAGGTAGACCGTGCCGGCTGCGCCCGTGGCGAGCACCTGCGGCCGAGCCGCCGACTCCCCGAACCCGCTCTTGATCATGTCGCGCACCGAGAGCCCCTCCTCACCGGCGGGAGCCAGCAGCCGCGCCATGTCCATGTGCGAGCCGACCCGGATGCGCGTGGGCGCGTCGTTCTCGTCCACATCCGAGAACAGGAACAGCATCAGCAGCAGGCGCCCCTTGGCGTTGACGTTGGCCCGCCAGGCCATGAAATCGGGGTTGTCGTAGCCGAAGAGCCCGTCGATGTGCCAGCCGGTGTCGCCGCCATCTTCCTGTGACGGGAAGCGCACCGGAAAGGTTCCCATGGCGCCACAGCGCGACCAGCGCCCGACGCCCACCAGCCGGTCGTACGCCGCGTGCAACACCCTGGTGTTGGCCGCCTCGACGAAGGGCTTCTGCATGTACATGTCCAGGCGCACGACCGGCTTCGTCCATGTCGTCGGATCGGCCGGGTCGCACGGCAGGTCGCGCCACAGGATGGCGCGCGCCTCGTCGGCGAGATGGCGCGGAAAGGCAGAATCGATCCTGACGAAACCGTCCTGCACGAACTGCTCAACCTGCGCGTCGCTCAGGACGCGCGTCACTTCACAATCGTTCGACACGATGAGCTCCTATGTATCAGGCCAGCGAAGCTCCCCTGGGGAGTCGCTGACGTCGATCTTCCGGCGCGCGCGAGCACGCGCCGCCTTCACTTGCGGACGAGCGAACCCGTCAGGCGAGGAAGAAGACCGAAGCGATGCAGAAGCAGCTCTTCATTGCGGGCCAATCTCTAGCACTCTAGCTTTGACACATGCAACCCCTCCGAGATCGGATTGCCATCGTCCCCGGGGCGAGCCGCGGAGCTGGCCGCGGCATCGCCGTCGAGCTGGGCGCCGCCGGCGCCACCGTCTATGTCACCGGGCGCAGCACGCGCCAGGCGCCGGCACCGGGCTACGCCGGCTTCCTCGAACGCACCGGCATGTCGGCCATGCCCGGCACGATCGACGACACGGCCGACGCGGTGAACGCCGCCGGCGGCCGCGCGATCCCGGTGCGTTGCGACCACGGTGACCCGGCGCAGGTCGCCGAGCTGTTCGCGCGCGTGCAGCGCGACCACGGGCGCCTGGACCTGCTGGTCAACAATGCCTGGGGCGGCCACGAGTCATTCTCCCTCGCCGCGCTGAGCGCCCCCTTCTGGGAGCAGTCGCTCGCCCACTGGGAGTCGATGTTCGACCACGGCGTGCGCAACCACGTGATCGCGTGCCAGCTGTCCGCGCCCCTGTTCATCCGCCAGCGACGCGGCCTCATCGTCACCACGACGTTCTGGGACCGCGACCGCTACCTCGAGGGCAACCTGTTCTACGACCTGGCCAAGGCGACCATGAACCGTCTCGCCTTCGCGGTCGCCGAGGAGCTGCGCCCCCACGGCGTCACCTCGCTGGCGGTCGCGCCCGGCTGGATGCGCACCGAGCTGGTCATGGCCGGCCACCAGGCCGACGAGAGCAACTGGCAGGAACGGCCCGCCCTCGCCCGCACCGAGTCACCGCGCTACCTGGGCCGAGCCGTGGTGGCACTGGCGGCCGATCCGGAGGTGGGTCGCAAGACGGGCACGGTCCAGCTGGTCGGCGCGCTCGCGCGCGAGTACGGCTTCACCGACATCGACGGCCGCGTGGTCCCGCCGTTCGAGATGGAGCCGTGAGCACTTGCTCTGAGTCCTGGGTTGCGTCCCGGCTCAGCCGCGATGGGGCGGTCCGAACCAGGTGGTCAGGGCGTCGCGCAGGCCGTGGTCCGTGCCATCTCCGACCCACCCGACGTGGCCGTCGGGCCGGATCAACACGGCCGTGGGAGCGGCGACCGCGCCCAGCACCGGGAGCTCCCACACACCTGCGTATCGAGCGTCGACCCGTCGAACCCGATCCGCCCATGCAGCGATGTCGAGCGCGCCGGGCTGACCAAGATCGAGCAGCACGGGTCGGGCATCGTGCAGCAGGGTGAACACCCGCCGTGGGCCATCGGCGGTGACCACGTCGAGATCGGGCATGCGGCGCCCGAGCAGCGGGTGTCCCGTGCCGAGGTCGTAGCGAATGTCCAGACCCGACAGCATCCCGGCGTACCACTTGCGAGGCTCGTCCATCTTGAACAGCTCGGCCAGGGTCTCGCGCAAGGTCGTCGTCCGGTCGTCGCCGCGGGCGAGCGCCGTTTGCGTCATGGTGGTCTTGAGCACGCGCGCAGCGACCGGGTGCCGCTCGGCCTGATAGGTATCGAGCAGGCTCTCCGGCGATGTGCCGTTGACCACCTGGGCCAGCTTCCAGCCCAGGTTCACGGCATCCTGGACGCCGGTGTTGAGTCCTTGTCCGCCGACCGGGGAATGCACGTGCGCCGCGTCGCCGGCCAGGAGCACCCGTCGCTCCCGGTAGGACGCCGCCTGCCGGGTCGCATCGGTGAACCTCGAGAGCCACGTGACGTTGTGGACACCGTAGTCGGTCCCGTAGACGGCGATGAGCGCCTCGCGAAGCTCGGCGAGGGTCGGCTCGTCGCCTTGCCTGACTTGCTGCTCGATCAACACCATCCGCACGCGCTTCCCGTCCTCGATCTTGCCGATGCCATTGGTGCCTCTGTCACCACGGCGGATGCCCAGCTCCGGCTCCGCGCTCATCTCGGCCTCGGCAATCATGTAGCTGACGGACGGATCCCACCCCGGGAAGTCGATGCCGGCTTTCTTGCGGATGAGGCTGCGACCGCCGTCGCATCCGACGAGGTACTTTGCCCGCAACGATCGGCCGCCTCCCAGCTCGACGTCGACGCCGGTATCGTCCTGGGCAAAACCCGTCACCTCGAGTCCGCGATGGATCGGTACCGCCAGCTCATCGACCCAGGCGGCGAGGATGCGCTCGATGTCTTCCTGCCGCAGCGCGAGCCCGTAGCTGTGGCGCGTCGGAAAGTCGCTGATGTCGAGAGGGATCATCGCGAGGGAATTGGTCTGCATGGTCTTCCCTTGCGCGAGGAAGCGATCCGCGATTCCACGCTGATCGAGCACCTCGAGCGTGCGTGCATGCAGACCGCCTGCACGCGAGCCGGCGACGTCCTGGCTGGCGCGCCGCTCGACGATGACGACGTCGACCCGCGCCAACGCGAGCTCGGCCGCCAGCATCATCCCCGTCGGACCTCCACCAGCGATCACCACGGCATGGTTTGTCATGGCGATGACCGTGCAGCATGACCCGGGGCTTGCTGCAAGCCCCCCTGTCTGGCATAGGTTAATAGTGGAGAGGGACGCGAGTCGCGCGTCTCTGGCCACAGACTCAGCTGCTATGGCGGAAGCGCACGGGAATCGAACCCGCCGACCCGCTGCCTTCGCAGAGGCCCATCGGTTTTGAAGACCGAGCCCAGCACCAGTCCAGGATGCACTTCCGCGTCGGAAAATGGCACGGGCGACGTCGCTTCCGCAAGCCTGCGCGGCGCGGCGAGGGGGAAGTAGCTTAGTCGTCGTCGTCGTCGTCGTCGTCGCCGAGGACGTCGTCGTCGCCCAGGTCGTCGTCGTCGTCGTCGACCGCGACCTTGGCCTTGGGTGCGGGCGCACCCTTGGGCGACTTGACCGCAGGCACGGGCACGACGTCGCCCAGGTCGTCGTCGGCGTCGATGACGTCGTCGTCGTCGTCGAGGTCGTCGAGCACGGCCACGCGCTTGCTGGTCGGCACCGCGACCTCGTCATCGACGTCGTCGTCGGCCTCTTCGTCGAGGTCGTCGGTGTCGTCGCCGTCGTCGTAGACCTCGGCGGCCTTGCCGCGCACGATGGTGGCCACGTCGTCGGAGTCGCGCTCTACGCCGTGGGCGGCGCCGCCGGTGAAGTGCTTGCGCATGGGTTCCCAGTAATAGTCGATCCAGCCCTGCTCGTAGGCCTTGGCCTGCTCGGTGGGCACCGACTCGTGCACCATGGTCAGGCGCGTGCCGTCGTCGCTGCCGGTGAGCGAGAACTCGAGGCGCGAGTCCTCGTAGCCGTCGGGCCACTCGCTCGTGCGCCACGACTGCACGATCTTGGAGCCGTCGACCAGCTCGATGAACTTGCCCACGATGTAGCCGTCGCCGACGCTCATGCGTCCGCCCTCGCGTGCGTCGATGCGCGCGGTGCCGCCGGTGATCTTGGCGTGCGTGGGCGCGTCGAGGTAGGCGCGGTAGACCTCCGCCGGCGACGCGGGCAGCTCGACCGTCTGCAAGAGCGTGGTGGTCATGCGGATCGGGCCGGCCTCGTCGCCGCCGTAGGCGCCTGCCTTGACCGCCGCCCTGGCGCGCGCCTTGGTCGCCTGGTTGCGCGCCGGCCCGGCCGCCTTCTTGGCCGGCCTGGCGGCAGGCCGCGGCGTGGGCGCGATGGCCTTCTTGACCGCGGCCGCCTTCTTGGCCGGGACCTTGTAACCCGCAGCCTTCCTGGCCGGCGCCGCCTTCTTGGCCGGCACCGCCTTCTTGGCGGGCGCGGCCTTCTTCGCGGGTGCGGCCTTCTTCTTGGGGGCAGCTTTTGCCGCGGCCTTCTTCCTGGCCGCGGGGGCAGCCTTGGCCGCCGCCTTCGCCTTCTTTTTGGGCGCGGGCGGCGCGGGTGCCTTCTTCTTACTGCCGGTCTTCCGAGCTGCCGTGGGCTTCTTGGGTTTCCGACTCGCCATGCGCGAAACTCTACCAGAGGAAATCAACTTGCTCGACTCGGTAGTCGCCGGCGCGGTACGCCAGAGCAGCCACTGTCGTCAAGCCCGAAGATGCAAGCAAGGCTGGTACCACCTCTCCGCTGAAGCGTGCGCCGTCTGTCGATGGCCATGGTCCGGGCGCCAGAGCCGCGGCCAGAGAGCTCCAGCGCGCCGTCATCGTGGCCACGTCGAGGCGGGTGGCGAGCGGCGCATCGTCCTCGAGCAGGTGGGCCAGCGGACGCGCCGCGAGTGCGCCGGCCAGCTCGCGCGCCACCGTCGGTGACGTGGCGATGATCAGGAACGGCGCGCCCGCGCGCGGAGTGAGGATCGTGAGCGCCCAGTCAGCTGCGGGCACGAGCGGGACGACCAGCGTGCGCTCGCCCGCGCTGCCGGTGAAGTCGAGCTTCACGCGCGCGCCCAGGCTGGCGGTGAGCGACCCGCGCAGGGCGGCTTCGAGCGCGGCGGCGTCCAGCCGGCCGGGATCGGCCAGGCGCAGGGCGATGGCGCCGGCGCGCGAAAGTCGCGCATCCAGAGAGACGATCTCCAGGGATCGGCCCGGGCGGGCGGCCTGCAGCAAGGTGACCAGCGCGGCGGGGTCGGCGGGTGCACCGTCCACGCGGGGTAGCAGGCGCAGCACGCGTCCGGCCACACGGGCGACGTCAGGCTCGTCGACCGAGGCGATCAGACCCGCGGGCAGCGTGGCCACGCCCGCGGCGGCGACGTCGACGGCACCGACGGCGCCCGCGCCGGGCAGGCGGTCCGCCGTCGGCCACGCGGCGATGCGCTTGCCGCCCGCGGCGTCGACCAGGTGCACGCGCGTCTCGGTGGCACCGCCGCCACCGTCGCGCAGACGCAGCGACAGCATGGACGCGACCACGCCGTCGAGCCGCGCCGACATGCCGCCGGGCGCTGCCCAGTTGAACACCCAGAAGTCGTCGAAGTGGTGCGTGCCGACCAGATCGTCGAGGCGCACGTACACGCGCAGCGACGCCGCGCCGGGCGAGGCCGCGACCAGGCCGCGGTAGTCGGCCTCGCCGGCCAGAGCGGGCGGCGCGCTGGCCGGTTTCACCTTCACCGCCACGTGCGCCTCGAGCGCGGTCAGCACCAGCGCCTGGTGGAAGTGCTCCAGGTCGTTGCCGACCAGCAGGCGATCGGCGACGAAGGCGAACGCCAGCGTGGGCTGGCCCGGCTGCTCGTGGACGAAGTACTCGACACCCTCGTGGCGCCGGCTGGCGAAGCGCTTGCGCGCCTGCGCCAGCGGCGTGCGCGTGATCTCGGCGTCGGCCAGGCGGGTGGCAAGCACGAAGCGCGTGCCGGCCAGGTCGTAGACGGCGATGCCGGCCTCGTGGCCGAAGAGCAGGCGCGCGCGCTCGTAGGTCAGCTCGAAGCCGGCCAGCTGCTCGATGCCGGCCAGTCGTTCGCCCAGGCGCAGCCAGAGCATGCCGCGGCGCATGTCCTGGTCGGCGGCGCTGCCGGCGAGCGCGTGCGCCGCGCGCGAGTCGTGCCACGCGGTCAGCAGCCCGCGCAGGTCGGGCGTCTCGAGATAAGCGACCGCGCCCGCGGGCAGGCCGCGCGCGATCGTCGACGGTGCGCTGGCCGCGACGCCGGTGCCGGCGCGCGCCAGCAGGAGCACCAGCGCGAGCACGAGCGCGGCGGGCACGGGCGTGATCAGCAGCAACCAGCGGCGCATCAGAAGTCCTCCCGGAGCGAGACGAAGCGGCGTTCGTCGGCGTGCTGGCGGCGCGCCGCCGCGTCGAGGTGGACGGCGGCGCGGGCGCGCTGCCGGGCGGCGGCGGCCGGGTCGCGCAGGTAGCGCGCGCCCAGCTCGAGGAAGTACGCCGATGCGAGGTCGTCGCCGGCGCGCTCGGCGCTGTCAGTGGCGCCGGCAGCGAAGTCGGCGGCCAGCGTGCCCAGCGCGGGCAGGGTGCGTGCGCCCGCGTCGATGGCCAGCTCGCGCCGCAGCGCAGCCTCGGGCCCTGGCCCGGCGGCGCGGTAAGTGGTGAGGCCACCCTGCTCGAGGGCACCGACGGCCGCGGCGTGCAACCCGGCGGCGCGCCGGGCGCGGAAGAGTCGCGTGCGCTCGCCGGGCGTGCCACCCGCGAGCACGACCGCACGCTCGAACCCCGCGGCGGCGCCCGG
>OBEQ012087623.1_pt1 | contig 12343 bp, 12 predicted proteins | sample 1670901 | NCBI WGS metagenome assembly OBEQ01 (sample SAMEA104232315, study PRJEB22302) | groundwater metagenome | biome: forest; feature: aquifer; material: groundwater | place: USA | collected 2011-08-07 | depth 5.4 m | reverse complement strand
AGTACATCAGTTAAGACAGGATTATTTTCGATCAATTTTATCTTTACATAATTTGCAATTCTCTGGTCTTCACTTGGATCAATAAACATTACTCTTGATGGTGATTTTTGTTCTTTTTCAGTCTAATAAATCGCGATTTAAGATACAAATTATAGTCTCCAAGTAAGACATTCATCTTTTCAAGAAGTGTGGGAAATTGCGTTTTTACTTGTGCATATGAATTAAGTAAATTTGTAACAAGATTATTTCCTTCAGAAATTCCCCTCATGATTGTATGAGGATCATTTCTGTTGAGAAATGGTGATTCATCTCGCTTGTTCATTCGATCGAATTCTCTTGAATTATCTCTTCTTGAACTGTTCGTTCTTGAATTACCTACTCTTGAATTTCCTAAATCTTTTCGTTCATCATCTCTTGAAGTGAGTCGTTTGACTATTTTTGTTCCTGGAAAAATAAGTTTATCATATATTTCAGGAATTTTTTCATATGCACTAAGTCCAAAACCGATATTTTCTTCACTTGCTTCTTTTCACAAAGAAAAAAAATTTGTTGAAAAACTAATGTTTGATTGAGATTTTACTTGTATTCCATTTTCAAAAATATCTTCAGCTGCAATATTCATATTTTCAACTGAAGGAGAATATTTTAAAATTTTAAAGGACATTTTTTCGAAAATTCTTCCGTAGAATTCAAGAAGTTTTAAATCATGATCAGTGAGTGTGTGAGCGGTTAAACTTTGTGCAAGATCAGCTAAAATATTTCCTGTACCATTTCCAGGAAGTCTTCTGCTTTCGAATAAACGGGTTATATCATCAACTAAATCTTCATTGTTCTCAAATTCATCATCTTGCATAGTTTTTACCTTCCCAAAACCTCTTATATTGACAGAAAAAAGCAAGTTCTTTAAATAAATTATGGTTTATATTACTCTTTTGTAGTAATGTACAAAAAGATAGAGGATAGGGGAAATGACCGCAATCTTTTAAAAGGATTTCCAAACTTCTTCTGTTTTATGGCAAAAATGGAAAAAGCAGGTCAGCAGAAGCTCCAAGAACAAGTGCCAATCGCACATGAACTTGCAAAAAGACAAAAAGAAGTTTCTGTTGCAGAATTTTTTGAACGAAATAGACATCTTCTTGGTTTCGATAATAAAAGAAAAGCACTTTTAACAGTCGTAAAAGAAGCAGTTGATAACGCACTTGATGCATGTGAAGAAGCAAAAGTTCTTCCTGAAGTAAGTGTTGAAATTATCGATATGCAAAATGAACGTTACCGAGTAATTGTTGAAGACAATGGTCCAGGGATTGTAAAAGAACAAATTCCGAATATTTTTGCAAGACTTCTTTATGGAAGTAAATTTCATACATTAAAACAGGGAAGAGGACAGCAAGGAATAGGAATTTCTGCAGCACTTCTTTATGCGCAACTTACTACTGGAAGACCTGCACGAGTAACATCAAAAATTTCTCCAAAAGATCCTGCATATTTTGTTGAACTTCATATTGATACACAAAAAAATTTACCGCATATTGTAAAATCTGAAATTGTATCTTGGAAAAAAGAACATGGAACAAGAATCGAACTTGATATTGAAGCAACGTATCAAAAAGGATCGCAGAGTGTTGATGAATACTTAAAAGAAACAGCAATAACGAATCCTCATGTAACAATTATTTATACAACTCCGAAAGCTGAGCAAATGATTTTTCCAAGAGCTACGCAAGAACTTCCTAAGCAAGCAAAGGAAATAAAACCTCATCCCTACGGAGTTGAACTTGGTATTCTTATGAAGATGATGAAGAATACTGAGTCAAGAACAATTCAATCTTTTTTTATGAATGACTTTTCGAGAGTCGGAGCGCAAACAGTAAAAGAAATTTGCGAAAAAGCAGCAATTGCTCCAAATCTTCATCCCGATGAAATAAATATGCAGCAAGCAGAACGATTAATTATTGCAATTCGTGATACAAAAATTATTGCACCAACAACAGATTGCATTTCTCCAATAACTTCAGAAACACTTGAAAGAGGATTGAAAAAAGAAATTCCTGCAGAATTTTATGCATCAGTTACAAGACCTCCTGAAGTATATCGAGGTATGCCATTTGTTATTGAATGTGCACTTGCATATGGTGGAGAACTTCCGAAAGAAGAACAAATAAAAATTTTACGATTTGCAAATAGAGTTCCTCTTCTCTATCAAGGAGGAGGATGTGCGATTACAAAAGCGATTATGGGAATTAATTGGAGACCCTATGGTCTTTCACAAAGTGGTAATGCAATTCCTGTCGGACCATTAGTAATGGTTGTTCATCTTGCATCAGTATGGCCACCATTTACTTCAGAAGCAAAAGAAGCAATTGCACATTATCCTGAAATTATTAAAGAAATAAAACTTGCCGTACAAGAAGTAGGAAGAGAACTTGCACGCTATGTTGGAAAAAAGAAACGAGTTAATGATCAATTACAAAAGAAAAGTTATATAGAAAAATATCTTCCGCACGTAGGAAGCGCACTTGCTGAACTTCTTAAACTTTCAGACAAAGAACAAGGAAGAATTAATGAAGCATTAAAAGAAATTCTTGAAAAAACACGTCACATTGAAGAACTTGAAAAAGAAGAATTTGAAGACAGTGATGATAGACTTGGTATTCTACAAGATGATCCAGAAGAAAGTGAAGAAAACAAAGATGAGTAAATAAAACAGAGATGATGTATACATAACTCCAAAAAACAAATGACTCCAAAAAAAGAAGAAATAAAAGATGAAAAAAAAGAGAAAAAAGAATCTCAAAACGAAGTTATTGATCAGATTCAAAGCCTTGCAAGTGATACATATAAACATATCATGGCTCATGAAAAACCACAGTTAAAAATGCCATTACGTTCTTTGCAAAATGTACGTTATAATGAGAAAAATGGTTATTTTGAACTTGATAATCAGTTTAAGGAAAGAACACTTACTGTAAACACTATTAAAACATTTGCGCAAACACTTCGTATGTTAACACTTTCAAAACAGCTCGTACAAACAGATGACATTGCAACAAAAAGAGAAGCATATTATGTTTCAAAAAATTGGGGCGAAGCAAGATTTCATGAGCAACCCGAGTCCGACGCTGTCATGGATGATATTGAAGCAATGTTTATGGTAAACCGAGAACAACTTGGTTTTATTCCTGAAGAAAAAGGAGGCGATGTTGCAGGTGCATTAATCGTTGTTGACAGAGATCCTGATTCAGGAAACGAAATTAAAATTGATTGTACAAAAATGGGAACAGGAGCATATTCAGTTCCAAGTTCTGTTGAACATTTACAGTTTGAAACAACTGCAAAATTTATTCTTGCAATTGAAACCGCGGGTATGTATCAAAGACTCGTAAAACATGCATATTGGAAAAAAGCAAATTGCATTTTAATTTCACTTGGAGGAGTTCCCACACGTGCATGTAGAAGATTTATCAGAAGACTTGCAGATAGTAAAAAGCTTCCCGTGTATGTATTTACTGATTCAGATCCGTATGGATTTTTAAATATTTATAGAACATTAAAAGTGGGAAGTGGAAACGCTGCACACATCAATAAATTTTTCTGTGTTCCTCAAGCAAAATTTTTAGGAGTAACACCGCAAGATATTATCGATTATAAACTTCCAACACATCCACTAAAAGATATTGATGTTAAACGAATTGAAGACGGAATAAAAAATGATCCCTTTGTAAAATTTCATAAAGAATGGGAAAAAGCTCTGCGAGATATGGTAAAAATGCGTAAGAGAGCAGAACAACAGGCACTTGCAGCATGGGGACTTAATTTTGTAATAGATAAATATCTTCCTGATAAACTTGCAAATTTTAAGACTTGGCTGCCGTAATCTTTTCTTTTAATAATTCATTTTAATATTTTATTTTAATATTTTATTTTAATAATTCATTTTAATATTTTTTAATTTATATTTTTAAAATACTTTTTAAATATTCCTTTTTAATTTTTCAAAATGATTAGAGAAATTCAGGACTCTCATCACGAGTTATTGCAGTGTTTGTGTCTGCAAGACTTGTATATCTATTGATTCTTGCAAGACCTGTTGCTATGGGAACAAATGTGAGACCGCCATAAGGAAGACCCCATTTTTCGTCGAGAATTTTATAATCGCCTACTGATTTTTTTTCTTCAATATTTGCACCGCTTATACTTTTTAATACATATCCCACAATACGTTCATTACTATTATTGCATTCGTGATAATAAGGCAACTCTTGTCCAAGTATTCTTAAAAGCATTTTTTCAATGGAGTTTACGTATACCATTTCTTTAATTTTTGAGGCCTTAAATTTTTTTAAAACAGGATGCATAGTCCATGCAATGTTTGTATCGATAAGATATTTTAAGGCTGTTGTTCCATCAGCATATAATAAGGGCGCAGAATATATTTCTGCATTTTTGTTTTGAATTAATCTCTCTTGAAGATCCTCAAATGAAAAACCATTTGCAAAAAGCATTTCAAATTTTTTTGGTTTTTCTTCTATCGTTTCAAAAAAAATGCTCTTTTGCGAGTTATTAATACAGTCATATTTTATCTTTGCTACTTTATTATAATCTTTGATACGTTCTAAAAAAAATGCTAATCCTTTTGAAAAATTCTGTTTTTGTGTCATTGTGAAACATTTGAAAAGAACGAAAAACATTTATGTCTTTGCTTTTTTTATGAGTTCTTATATAAAAGCTTAAAAAGAGAAGGAAAACTCAAATAGAGTAATGGGCCTGTAGCGCAGCCTGGATAGCGCGGCAGCCTTCTAGCACGCGAGTTTTTAATGAGTGCGACTAAGCAAAGCGCAAAAAACACAAATTAAAAAACGAGTCGTGCCCTGAGTGAGAAAGGAACAAACGTGTAAGTCAGCTGTAGCTCGCGGGTTCAGGTCCCCTCAGGCTCATTTTTATTTGAATAGACTACATGAATAGTTCTTCCTTAGTTTATTCTCTAAATAAAAACAGCAACATTCTACATCTATTTTATATGTTTTTTATTTTTAATATATACAACGAATTTACACATAATAAAAAAATGCGCGGATAATTGTTTTATTTTGTTGTCTTTCTTATTACTACACCTGTCTTGTTTAGAACTACACAAAAAGAAATACTCGAGAGAGATACGATGATATTGAAACGTTTATACAAAAAAGAGATGAAAAAATAAAAAAACAAAAAACGCAGCATAAAAACGTTTCACGTACACGCGCTGCAGTGGAGGAACACATGGGAACATTCGGACACATTGTATCACTTGCAACAACAGCAGTTGCAGCATATATGATAGGCTACCACTACGGACCAGGCATGCAAAAACCTTGCAGTGTTGTATCAACAGATTGGAAAAGTGATTATACAACACAAATGCAGAAGATAGAATCAGTATATGAAAAAATTCCTGTAACACCAGGTGTTGCTGCACGAACAGATCTTGAAATAAGTTATGTTATTTCTGAAAATCCCTCCTTTAAAGGTCTCATCTATACAGACACAGCTTCAGGAAAATCAGGAATTATTACAAAGAATGACCTTATCGGCGAGAAAACATATAATATGCAGCCAACTTCGCTCGACACTATTCTTTCAAGTGCATCAATAAAAACATCTGTTCCTATTACAACTGCAGTAAAAACGCAATCAGGATCAAACATGACACCTGCTGCGCAACCGTAAGGAGGAATCTATGAACGATGATTACACAGAACGAGACAAACAATATTCAGAAAATTTAGAAGAAAGAACAGGAGAACACACAGATTTTTCAGTAAAAACAAGCAGCACAGAAACTGTTCCTTTCAGCGAAACAAAACGCACATACACATTAGAAGAAGCAGATCATAAACGCGAAAAAAATTTGATTGGAAAAATGCTGGATAAATTAAAACCCAACAATCAAGAAAACATAACTCCTGTATATGATAGGTCAAAAGAACAACAGCAAAAATTACAAGAAGCAGGAATTAATCTTGAAAAAGTTCCAGAGCCATTAAAACAACTCTATGTAAAAGCAGTCAATCTTGTACAAAATCCCGAAAAAAGATTTCGTGATCATCGCAAGGGACTTGAAAATCTTATCGGCGGACTCGAAGGAATTAAAGTAGATATTGATTCTTTGATGTATGGAAAAGGATATGAACCTATAAAAACAGAACCGCAAGGATTGTATGGTGAACTTTTATCACTCGAAGAAAAAAGATATGAACATGCACATGCAATTAAAGAATTAGAAAAAGAAATTGCTACAACCTATCAAAGGATTACAAGAACAAAAGACCTCTCAAGAGCAGAAACAGTTCCTGAAAAGAAAAGAGAATTAAATAAAGGTCTTGTTGGTTTTAGTAAAGACTTAACTATGTATGAAGAAACAAAGAGAAGTCTTGGAAGAGACTTACTTTCCTTTGATACTTCAATGAAAGATACAAAGAGACGAGTTGAAGATTTAAAAACTTTACGCGAATATGTTCTTGACCAACTTGATTGTGCAAAAGAAATTGCAAGCGACCACCCTGAAATACAAGAAACCTTCAAACATACTGCGTTAATTGCGGATCTTATTCCAAAAATGGATCAAGCAATTCGAGGTTATACAAAAATGAGTGAAGCATTCAGGGATCATGCACATGAACAACGCACCTATGCAGCACAATTAACAGATCGGCAATTACCTATTCGAAAAGAACGAGTTGACAAAGCAGATCCTCTCGAACCAAATAAACAATATCGCGAACAGAGAGATGAAAAAGTAACAGAACTCGCAAAAAAAATCCTTGAACAACAAGAGGATATTTTTCCAATTGGTTAAATTTTTATTTTTTTTATTTTTTTATTAAAAAAGAAGACAGATAAAAGGAGATGAAAATGACAGATCTCGAAGACATTATGATAAAAATAAAAAATCTTGACTATGATGATCTGGGAACAACAGAAGAAGGAGAACCTTATAAAAATATTTTGTTGAATAGACTACTTTCAATAGTATACAATCCAATCCCCTCAAAACAATATGACTCCTTTGAAGAATATGAACTAAAAACTAAACCTGGAGAAACTCAACAAGAAAATAAAGATAGAAAAGTAAGGATGAGAATAAAAAAAATCCTTAAAAATGAATCTGATTTTTTTAACTTTTAAATAAAATGATACTAATAATAATAATGACCGAGGTACACACTCATGTCTCTTGAATATAAAATCTCTGCAGAAGAATTTGCAGAACAGGAATATGCAATCATACGAAAATTACGAGGAGAACGATTCAAACTTAAAGAACATATTGAAAATTATGTTCCAAAAGAAAATGGAGAACACATCTTTCGTATACTTAAAGATTTCTTTTTAGTACAAGCGGTCTGTTATGAAAAATTACGAAAAACAATTCCCGAACAAGATCCATCTGCTCTTTCTTTGCAGCTTCAGATAGCAACAGGACTTGCAGGTGTTGTGGGTGAACGTGCAATTGCAGGAGCGCCAGACTTGCGTGTTTCTTTTTTTGAAAATAAAAAAATCGATTATCAAAAAGAATTTCCAGAACCAGTTACTGATCTTATCTCTCTTTATATTGAGAGTATGAACACTCTTGCAGGACGTTTTTCTCTTGAAACCGTAACTGACTGTTTTTTTTCATGGACCACTGAAAGTTGCGCAGCAAATCTTCGAAAAGAAAAAAAACTCGAGCAACATCATCTCATTTCTCCCCTCTATAAATCATTTTTTGATCCAACAATTATTAAGAAAAAAACAGAAGACTCAAAACCAAGTATCGATTTTGAAAAATATGTTGTTTCACCTATGAGAGAATCGCAAGGAAAAGAACTGAAACAAAACAATCCAAAAACAAGCGAATTAAATATAAATGAATCAAAAAATAATCGATTAAACAATGGTAGAACATATACCGCCGAATCAAAAAGAGAAAAAAGAGAAAAGAATGATGGAGAAAAAAATAATGCAAAATTTGATTTTATTTTCGGACACGATGAAGTAAAAGAAATGTTTCAAGAACTTACATCAATCATAGAACATAAAGAATATTTTATGAGTTTATTTGATGAAAAAAAATTATTCACTCATTATCTTCTTGTAGGACCTCCTGGAACAGGAAAAACAACACTCGTATCTCATCTTGCAAACAATTGTAATCTTACTTTTGTAAAAGTACCCTGCGTAGAATTGGGAAGTGAATTTTATTCAAAAACAAGTAGAAATTTGCATGAGGTATATGAAAGTGCAAGAAGAAAAATTACTGAAGGAAAAACAAACGGCGTCATCATTTTTTTTGATGAAATCGATCACATCGCAAAATCACGCGGGTATGGAATGTCAACTGAAAATGATTCATTAATTACAACACTTAATGATCATCTTGATGGCGGAAGCAGTGCACCAGGAGTTATCACAATTGGTGCAACAAATGTAGAACACATGATTGATTCTGCAATTTTAAGCCGTTTTAAAAAAGTGTTTGTAGGGTATCCTCAAACACCCGAAGAACTTGCAGGAATTCATGATGCAATCATAAGAAAGATAGAAACATATGCTCATAAACAATTATTTGAAAAAATAAAGTATGATGTAATTATGCCATTTAGTGATACAAACGATTCATTTCGATCAGGAAGAACAATTGAACGTATTTTGTATGATACTGCTAAAAAAAAAGCATTATCTTTTCTTCCAAAACAAGAAATGCCACTCATAACAACCGAAGAAATTGTTACAACCTATTTGCAATACAAAACTGCAGCAGAACAAAAGGTTTATTTAGAAAAAACTTTTTCAGAAATAATTTCTCAAGAAAAGTCCTCTTTTGTAGAGGGTAAAAAAACGAGGTTTGCATGAGTTATACGTCTGTAAAAGAGATGAATGATTTTTTTCAAGATAAAAGAAAACTTAAAGACCATATTGAACGTCTTGAATGTGATAAAAAGTTTTATCCAAATAGTGTTAATGAACTACTTGCCACAGAATCTCGCTGGAAAAAATATCCTCCTCTTTATCGAAGTATGAAAGATGATTTTACAAGACTAAAAGATCTTTTGATAGAGGATTCAAAGAAAATTTATCCAGAAAAACCAAAAAATATGGAACAACTAATGAAAATGAGAGAAAAAATTCAAACAAATCCTCTTGAAGAAATAGTTATAGAATCAAAAGAATCTCGACAACAAAAGAACGATGAAGCATGCAATCAGATACTTCAAAAAATGCAGTCTTCATTTCAAAAAACACCTGCACTCATTCATGCATTCTATGATTCACAAGGTCTCGTCGGTGAATATGAAAATAGAGAATTACTCATTTATGGTGCACTCTCTCGAACAAATATGGGAATTGAAAGTATTGCAGGAAGTGGAAAATCTGCACTTCTCTATGCATTTCTTAAAGCAATTCCTGAAAAAGAATATAGCACTATTCATCAGAGTACGGGAAAAGCATTTTACAATAATCCTGCAATCAATAATGCACGCATTTGGGTTATTCCAGAATTACAAAAAATATTTTCTCAAGATGCAGAAGAAATTATTAAAAACCTCACTGAAGGAGTTTCTATAACTCACACACGGACAAATAAGAACAGAGATGGAGTTGACACTTTTGAAATAACACCAAAAACAATTTTTTATTCATTTGCAATCACCAATAAACATCTCAAATATAGAGACGATGAATTTTATCGCAGGTTCGTTATTCTCCACACAGACATACGTAAAGAACAGAATAATAACGTTGCAAAACACTATGCACAAACAGACTTTTCTTCATCAGAACAGTCAAATACACCAAAAAGATTATTAGAACATCATCTAAAAATCTGTTTTGCTTCAGAAGCAATTGTTAAAAATCCTTTTTTAGAAAGTATCATAGAATCATTTCCTCAAGAAATAAAAGGCCATGTTCGATTCAGAAGCTCAGTTAAATACTTACAATCTTTAACAAAAGGAAAAACATTGTATGAACAAAGTACACTCAACCAAGAACCATTTCTTTTTTCATCCTTATCTGATGCAGTAGACATACTTTCATTATATCAGCATACATTAATCATGAATCTTCATGGCATTAATTCGATTGAAGCAGGACTCTTACAGGTATTAGAAAAAAATCCAGAAGGATCAACTTTTGAAGAAGTACAAAAAAAATTTCGTGAAGAATATTTGGCAAGTTTTCCTTGCTCTGAGATCATAGAAAAACTAACAGATCAAGAACTTATAAAAAAAGAAAAAGACCGATTTTTTGTAATTCCTTTTCCAAAGAGTTCTTTCTCTCCAGAGAATCTTCTTGAAAAAGCAAGCACACTTATGAAAAAAGAGTATCCAAAAGAACATGATCGTTGGTATGAACTTTCTCTCAAGAATCTTACATCAACAGGAGATAAAAGACTATGACTGATCTGTCAACAGAAACGTTTATGCTCTGGTTAAAAAAGAAAAAAGAATTGACCGCCCTTATTAATGAAGGAAAAAAAATATGCTCAAATATCTCCGAAGAATCAAATGATTTTATTGATATGATTGCATTTCAAGATACAGAACGCATCTATAATAAAATAACCTCACTCAAAAAAGAAATAAGGACAACATTTCAAAATCTTCCATTTCTACAATCACCAGAAATGGAATCTTCTGAGTGCATACACTCACTTCTAAAAGAATCAATAGAAAAAACATATCTTAAATGCGAAAATGCAAAACAATCACTTGACACACTTCTTGACGCATACATCAGTGAAAAATCACAGGATATGAAAAATGAACAAATCAAAAAAATAAGTTTACTTGCAAGAATATATACTTCTTTTGAAAAGAGTAATTTCTCATCACAATCAAATAAAAAAATCAATCAATTCTATTGTACTCTTGGAAATGTATATCAAAAAAAATTTGACGACACAATTGACAAGACTTCTCAAGAATATATTTCAATAGCAGAACTTCCTAAACTCATCTCCGTACAGAAAGAAATAGATGTTTTATCAAATGAGATGACAAAAATAAAAAACACACTTAAGACAAAAGCAGTAAATGAAAAAGAGCGAGTTCTTTTAGCAGATGTTTTTTTTCCAGCACCAAAACTTACAAAACTTGTTGAAGATTCTAAATATTTTTTTGAACATCCTGACACATACATTCATGAAAAAAAGAAAATGAAAGATGAAGTCGAAGAATTAAAAACACTTTTTGAACAATTACAAAAAGAACTATTCTCTCTTTCGGATGAAAAAATAATTACGGCAATAACAAAAATTGAAACAAAAAAAGCACACCTATTTCTTCCAGTAAATGTATATAATGAAGAATCTGTAAAAGAATACAATGCACTACTTCAACTTACAAAACAGCTTGGAACTGCAAGAAAAAATGAGATCATTCATTTTGCAAAAGATGTTATTAATCATACAGAAAAAATAATCAGTTCGTTTAATCAATATAAATCAAAAGCAGTTTATCAACCACTTAATGAAAAACTCAATACACTCGTGCAAGTGTTACTTAACATCGGTGCGGAAGAAGAATCAAGAGAAACAAAGATAAAAAAAAATGAACTAACTGAAAAAATAAAATATTATTATGGAAGCACATTTGAAGAAAAAGAAAAAAAATTTCCAACTCCCATTTCATTTATTGAATCTATGTATGAACAGACGATGAAAACTACAGTTCCTGAGCTTCAAGAAGCATGTACTCAAATAAGCGGATATGGTGATACCTCCTTTTCTTTTCAAACACTTACTGAACGTATAAACAAAGTAAAAAAAATAAATCTTCCAACATTTGAGAAAGAGGATCTTACAACCTACCAATTATTATTGCAAGGAATGAGACAATTTGATACAATGTAACTTTTTGAGAAAATTATTTTTTAATCTCATTCACATCTTTCAGAGATTTTATTTCAATTGGTTTTTTTAATTCAACGTTTTGTTTTTCTTTTTTTGATTCTTCCATTTTCAATGAATCATCTCCTTTTTTCAATTGATCATGCCGCAAATAATCTTTATTTTGATTTTTTGTCGGTAGACATATTTTCTCAGACTCATTCTTTTGTAAGGGAGTATTTTTACCTTCTTCTACAATAGTTTTCTCATCTGATTCAAAAAGGATTGAACGCCATCATGCCAGCGCATATCATTTTTTCTGCGATTGATAGTCAACCCATTGGTTTTTCGCATCAGTGGTTGCGCCATATTTTACGAGAAAAATTGCATTTTTCGGGTGTCATCGTGAGTGATGATCTTAACATGCAAGGTGCCAATATCAGTGCAAATTATGCGATGCGAGCACAAACGGCATTGGATGCGGGTTGTGATTTT
>OBEQ011500129.1_pt1 | contig 12343 bp, 15 predicted proteins | sample 1670901 | NCBI WGS metagenome assembly OBEQ01 (sample SAMEA104232315, study PRJEB22302) | groundwater metagenome | biome: forest; feature: aquifer; material: groundwater | place: USA | collected 2011-08-07 | depth 5.4 m | reverse complement strand
TGGACACCTCCATCTCCGAGAAGATCTTCCGCCAGAGCGTGGAGTAGTTGTCCGTCCCGTCGCAGATGACGTGGGGGGCCACGGTGGCGGTCTGCAGGAAGCTCGACAGCATCTTGGCCAGCGACGTCTTGCCGAGCCCGCGCTCCCCGAAGATGATCGCGTGCTGGCCGCGCTGGTGGATCGTGTCGATCACCTGTCGGAGCTGCGCCGTCCGGCCCGCGAAGAGCCCCTTCTCGTCGATGGGGGCGGCGGGGCTGAAGGCGCGGTTGACGGCGAGGGAGAGTCGGATCTGCTCTTCCCGGTCAAGGCCCATTGCGCTGCCTCTTCTGTACTGCGGGCGGACCCGTGGAACTGCCTCGGCTGTTTACGATTCCAGTATCGCGCGGCAGTCAATGCCGAGACCGCTGGCGCGCCCCACTGTCAGGCGCGCCTGACAGGTCCGCGGCCGCCGCCCCCATCGGGAACCGCCGTGGACGGCCACCGCGCGGTTGGCCTCGGAGATGCTGCAAGGAGGACTCCCGCATGCTCTGGAAAGCCCTGACGCCCATGCTGCTCCTCGTCGCCGTGGCGACGGACGCGGCCGCCATCCCGCTGTCCGACCTCATCTTCGACGGCGGCGCCGTGACCGTCGAGGACCTCCGCTTCGGCGCCTTCGCGGGCGGCGCTTTCGTCGGCGACTTCGAGGCCGCCGCCATCGACGCGGCGCCCTGGACGGCCGGCGGCGAGCACGGGCTCCGCTTCGCCGGCGACTTCGTCGAGACGACCTTTCAGAAGGAACTGCGCGTGGGCTTCGACGTGGAGGCGACGACCCCGGGCCGCCGCGTGGCCGGCGTCACCCTCGCCTTCGACGGCACCCTGACGGGCACCGGGCTCGTGCTGGGGCAGCTCGACCTCTGCTGCGACGTGAGCGACTCCGTGGCGCTCACCGCGCCGGGCGCCACGACGGCCCACCTCGATTTCGCGCGCGGCGTGACCGGCGCCCACGCGTTCCTCGCCTTCGCCTTCGAGAGCGGACCCAGCGGGAGCGCGCGAGTCTCGAGCATCACCGTCGCCTTCGCCACGACCCCGGTGCCGGCGCCCAACCCGCTCGGCTTGCTGGCGGCGGCAATGGCAGCGTTGCTGTTACCGGCAATCACCCCAAGAAATCGTTCGAGCTCGCCGCCGTGGACGGCCAGACGGATCGGGGCTTCGGTGCGAGCCGTTTCGGGTACATGACCATCACCGTGGAGGCCGACGGCGCCTGGCGCGGCGCGGTCATCGACCCAACGGCCGTGAAGCCGGAGTCGACGGTGATTGCCGAGTGCGACTCGACGAAGCCGAGCCAACGGCTGCCGGTGTGCTGGGAGCCGTGACGGTGCCCGTTTCGGGCACCGCCGCCAAAATGCAAAACGCGGGGCGTCACGCCGCCCCGCGCTTGGAAATGGTGGACGATACTGGACTTGAACCAGTGACCTCTGGCATGTGAGGCCAGCGCTCTGCCAACTGAGCTAATCGTCCGTGCTCAGGAACTTTACCCACCCGGTTCCCGCGAGTCAAGCGGGCCCGCCGTTCACGCGCCGGCCGCCCGGCTCGCCCCCGAGGCGACCACCGTCGCCAGCCCCTCCGGGTCGACACCGAGGCCAAGCGGATCCCTCTCCCGGTGACGATCCGCGAGACGTCGAGGAGGTCGTTGCTGAGCTGCGCCTGCAACTCCGCCGGGGAGAAGCGCCAACCCGCGGGGGTCAGGACGCGGATCCCGCGGCCCGCGCCGACGGCCAGGCGGCGATCTCCTCCTGCGCGATGCGAAGCCCCTTGAGCGCGCACGGGATGCCGCCGTAGAACGCCATCTGCATCAGGATCTCCTTGATCTCCGCGGGCGTCACGCCCACGTGGAGCGCGCCCTGCAGGTGACGTCGCAGGTAATCGTCCCGCCCGAGCACGGTCAGCGCGGCGAGGGTGAGCATGCTGCGCGTCTTCAGATCGAGCCCCGGGCGCGTGTACACGGCGCCGAAGACCATCTCGTCGGTCAGGCGCAGCAGGTCCGACGCGAGATGCCCCGGCGGCAGCGGATGCTCCTTGCCTTCGCCGAACAGCCGGCGCTTGACGGCGAGCCCCTCCTGGTAGCGCTCCTCGGACATGTCGTTCCTCCTGTCGGGGGACGGCCCCGGTGGAGCGAGTATAGCCGCCGTCGGGAGAGGCGGGCGGAGCGCGACCGCGGGCCCACCGGGATCGACGTGGAAACCGACTCTCTTTCCGGTTCCCTGTTCGAGCGCCGGCTCCGCCGGACGAGGTCCATGTCCATCATGGACTCCATGGTGGTCGACCGGGCGGCGGCCCGGATGCCACCTCGAACTCGCACCACAGGTCGCCGCCGAGGCGCACCACGCAGCGGTGGCCCTGCTGGGTGAGGCGGGCCCGCGGCTGGGAGCTCAACAGCGCCTCGACCCAGCCTCCGCTCGTGATCTCGGGCCGGAACCCGGTATCGGGGCGATGGACGACGAAGTTGCAGCCCCGCTCGAAGAGGGCGGCGATGTAGGCGCGACGGCTTCGCTTGATCGTCCGGATCGGCACGATGGCGCGGATCATGTCGGCGGGCCTCCCCTCACTGACATGGGCTGCTGGCCGGCAGCGTACGCAATGGCCGGCGGGGCGCAATCAGGCGAACCACGAAGCCGGGCGCGGAATTTCCCGCAGGAGCCTCCCGGAGAATCCCCGGACGAGGGACGTGGTAGGCTCGGCCGCGTATGCTGATCGGGACGATCGCGGCGCTGTATCGGCTGCTGTACGCCGGCGTGCTGTGCCGCCTGCCGGAGCCGACCGCCGTCGCGCTCGGGCAGGCCGTCCTCCGCCGGGTGCCGCTCGGCCGGCTCCCGGTGTTCCGCTCGCGCGACCCGCGGCTGGCCGTGACGCTCGGCGGGGTCCGGCTCCCGAACCCGCTGATCCTGGCTTCGATCTACGACGACCTCGCGGTCCTGGAACGGGCGATGGGGCTCGGCTTCGGCGCGGTGACGACGAAGAGCATCACGCGCGCGCCGCGCCCCGGGCATCCCGAGCCGAACCTGGTCCGGCACGACTCGCCGGCGGGCCCGGGGCTGGTCAACTGCAACGGCTTCAAGACCCCGGGCCTCGACGCCTACCGCGCCGCCCTGCCCCGCCTCCCGCGCCGCGTCCCGCTGATCGTGGCCGTCGCCGGCGAGTCGATCGACGACTACGTGCGCCTGGTCGCGGCGCTCGCGCCTCTCGGCGACCTGCTCGAGTTCAACATCTCCTCGCCGAACACCGCGCTCGTCTACGAGTGGAGCCGCAAGCCCGAGGAGCTGCGCGCCCTCTTCCGGGAAGTGCGCGCGGCGACCCCGCGGCCGCTGATCCTCAAGATCTCGCCGGACTTCGCGGAGGAGAACGAGCGGGCGATCATTCCCGCGGCGCTGGACGCGGGCGTGACGATCGTCAACTACGGCAACACCCGGCGGGTGGCGGAGCCGCGCCTGTCGCAGGGCGCGGGCGGCCTGTCGGGGCCGGCGCTGTTCCAATCGACGCTCGCGAACCTGCGGCGGACGCGCGCCAAGTTCGGCGAGGCGGTGGAGATCATCGCCACGGGCGGCGTGGACACGCCGGACAAGGCCCTGGCGCTGATCCGGGCCGGCGCGAGCGCCTGCGGCTACTTCACCGGCTTCGTCACGCGCGGCCCCGCGCTGGCGCGCCTGATCCTCGACCGTCTCTCGGGCGAGCTCGACCAGACCGGCGCGCGCGATCTTGCGGCACTGCGGCGGACGGAGGCGCTCTGATCGTTACCCACAGGTTGTCCACATTTCCACAGTTATCCACGGCGACCCGAATCGCACCGTCTGGCGCGGCTTCGCGGCCACCCCGGCCGAAAACGACGGTCCATCCGTTCACCGCGGACGCCGCGGTGAGGATTCGCCGTACTCAACAGGCTGCGCCGGCGCCCGCGCGAAGAACATGCGCATTCCACGCGGAGAAACGAAATCTTGACACCCGCGAAGCCGATTCTTAACGTGAGCGAACCGTGTCCTCATTGATGCTCCTCCGTCGCGGTGAACGCGAGTCAGCCAGAGGAACAAACCGATGGAAGTGAGCCGCAAGCCACTGGCGAAGATCGAAGGACGGCGACGGATGCGGCAGAGCGGCCTGACGATCGCGTGGCGAGGCACCCCCACGCTCGACGACTGGGTGGCCTACATCGTCAACGGGACCAAGTCCAAGAAGCTGATCCTGGCCAACGACGCATCCGAGCGGAAGGTCAAGAACCTGATCTCGCGTCTGCAGACCATGTCGAAGACCGAGATCGAGAAGCTCGCCAAGGGCTGACCCGCCTCTACAGGTCGAGCGGCTCCACGGTGGCCACGATCGAGGGCCGGTCCCGCCAGAGCGCGGGATCGCCGTCGACGAACAGCTCGAGCATGTTGCCGTCGGGATCCTCGCAGTAGATCGACTGGCTCACCCGGTGGTCGGCGGTGCCCCGGATCGGCACGCCGTGCGCCTCCAGGTGGGCCTTGGCCGCCCGCAGCGCCTCGAGGCTGTCGCCGATCTTCAGCGCGACGTGATAGAGCCCGACCGCGTCCCGCGGCGCCGGGCGGGCGTCGGGCCCCAGGGCGAGCACCGCGAGGTCATGGTGGTTCGTCCCCGCCGAGAAGAACGCCATGTGGCCGCGGTGGCGCGCCACCTCCTTGAGGCCGAGGACGTCGCGGTAGAACGCCGCCGCCCGCTCGAGGTCCCGCACCTTCAGCACCACGTGCCCGACGCCCCGCACCGAGATCGCCATCGTCAGATCACTCCTTGCTCGGCCAGGCTCGCGAAGCGCCCGCGCCCGATGATCACGTGGTCGTGGATCCGCAGGTCCAGCAGCGCCGCGCACTCCACGAGCTGCCGGGTGAGCCGCACGTCCTCGCGGCTCGGGGTGGGGTCGCCGCTCGGATGGTTGTGGAGCAGGATCACGGAGGCCGCGGACTCGAGGATGGCGGGCTTGAAGACCTCGCGAGGGTGCACGAGGCTCGCCGACAGCGTACCCTCCGAGACCACCAGGTCGCGCAGGAGCCCGTTCTGCGCGTCGAGCAGGGCCACGCGGAACACCTCGCGCTTGAGCTCCTCCATGAGCGGCCCGAACGCCGCGTACACCTGCGCGGGGCTGCCGAGCACCGTGCGCTCGGCGGGCACGCGGGCGCGCAGCCGCCGGGTCAGCTCGAAGGCCGCGGCCAGGCGGACCGCCTTCGCGCGGCCGACGCCCTTGATCCGGGCCAGCTCCTCCACGGCCCGGCCCGACAGCTCCGCCAGCGAGCCGTAGGCGACGAGCATCTCGCGCGCCACGTCCACGGCGCTCCGGCCCGGCGCGCCGGAGCCGAGCTGGATCGCCAGCAGCTCGGCGTCGGCGAGGGCCTCCCCGCCCATGTGGTAGAAACGCTCGCGCGGGCGCTCGGCCCGGGGCCACTGGCTGATCGCGGACATGCCTCCTCACTACCCGCGTTCCCGCGGGGAGTCAACGTCACCGGTCAGATACGGGGCGTCGGGCCGCGCGATGCTGATCGTGCGCGGCTCGTCGCCGAGCCCCGCGATGTGGACCCAGACGGCGTCGGCGGGAATGAGCGGGCGCAGCGTGTCGGCCCACTCGATCATCGTCACCCCGTCGCCCGACACGTACTCGTCGAAGCCCAGGTCCAGCACCTCGGTCAGGCTCCCGGTCCGATAGGCGTCGAGGTGGTAGACGGGCAGGCGCCCCGCGTACTGGTTGACGAGGACGAAGGTCGGGCTCGAGACCGGCTGGCGCACGTCGAGCCCGCGCGCGAGCCCGCGGATGAAGCACGTCTTGCCCGCGCCGAGGTCACCGGTGAGGGCGACGACGTCGCCGGGCCCGAGGGCGCGCCCCAGGCGCTCGCCGACCGCCTCGGTCTCCTCCGGGCTCCGCGTCACCAGCTCAGTGGTCGACGCCACCACGCTGCGCCTCCAGGATCGCGCGCGGGATGGCCTCGATCACGTCGCCCGCGATCAGGCCCTCCTCGCCCGTCTCGCGCGCCGCCACGTCGCCGGCGAGGCCGTGCAGGTAGGTCGCGCAGACGAGCGCGCTCATCGGCGCGAGCCCGCGGGCGAGGTACGCGCCGACCATTCCCGTGAGCACGTCGCCGGTGCCGCCGCTGGCCATGCCCGGGTTCCCCGTCGGGTTGACGAGGACCCGGCCGTCGGGGGCGGCGATCACGCTGCGGTCGCCCTTGAGGACGACGTGGACCCGGTGCCGGGCCGCGAAGCGCCGCGCCGTCTCGATCCGGTCGGCCTGCACGGTCGCCACCGGGACGCCGAGCATCCGCGCCATCTCGCCGGGATGGGGGGTCAGGCAGCGGGGCCCGGCCGCGTCTCCCAGGACTTCCAGGTGGCCAGTGAGCGCGGTGAGCGCGTCGGCGTCGACCACCATCGGGACCGGCAGGTCGCGAACCAGCTCGCGCGCGAGCGTCTGGGTCTCCGGGTCGAGGCCGAGGCCGGGGCCGAGGGCGACCGCGTCGCGGGCGCCGGCGAGGGCCGTCAGGCGCTCCTTCCCCGCCAGGGCGAGCGTCTGGGCCGGCGTCTCCGGCAGCGGCTCGGGCATCGGCTCCCGCGGCCCCGACGCCACGATCGGCTGCTGCGATCGGGGCGACGCGACGGTCACGAGCCCGGCGCCCGCCCGCATCGCCGCGCGTCCCGCCAGCGCCGCCGCGCCGGTCTTCCCCGCCGAGCCCGCGATCACGAGCAGGTGGCCGAAGTCGCCCTTGTGCGCCGCGGGCTCCCGCGGCGGAATCTCGCGCGCGACGTCGGCCGCCTCGAGGAGGAAGACGCTCGCGGCCCGCTCGGCCTCGTCCGCGGGGATGCCGATCGGGACCACGCGCACCTCGCCGGCCAGGCCGCGGCCGGGCGCGAGCAGCAGCCCGCGCTTGAGCCCCGCGAAGGTCGTGGTGAGCGCGGCCCGGACCACCGGGCCGGGCCCGGCCCCGCTGTCCGCGGAGAGCCCCGAGGGCAGGTCGAGAGCGGCGACGGGCACGCCGCTCGCGTTCACGCACGCGATCGCCTCGGCCACGAGCCCGGTCGCGGGTCCGCTCACGCCCGTGCCGAGCAGCGCGTCCACGACGAGCGCGGCCGGCCGGAGCGCCGCGGCCAGTCCCGCGAGCTGCGCGGGCTCGGTGACCTCGACCGGCCGGAGCCGCGCGCGCCGGAGCGCGGCGAGCTTGGCCGCGGCGTCGCCCTTCACGTCCTCCGCGCGCGCGAGGAGGAACACGCGCACACGCGCGCCCCAGCCGGCGAGCACGCGGGCCACGACGAAGCCGTCGCCGCCGTTGTTGCCCTTGCCGCACACCACGACGACGGCGAGGCCGCGCACCGGTCGGCCCCGCCCCGCCAGGAACGCGCGGATCGCGGCCGCGGCGCCACGCCCGGCGTTCTCCATCAAGGTCGGGCCGGGGACGCCGAGCTCCTCGATCGCGCGCCGGTCGAGCGCGCGCATCTCGGCGGCGGTGAAGACCGGCTTCAGGGACGGCCCCGCGCGGGGACGGCGGGCGGCACGAGCAGCGGCGCCGCCTGGGCGAGGAAGTCGGCGAGGATGTCGGTGTAGAGGGCGCGCCACTCCGTGCGCGCGCTCTTGGGGATCTCGATGTGGAGGGCGCGCGCCGGCAGCCGGAGCACCCCTGTCTGCTTGGAGGCCGAGGCGGTGTACCGGATCGGGTCCAGCGGCTCGACCAGGACGGCCAGCACAGGCGCGCCAGGGTGGGCGCGCACGCGCACGTCGCGGATCAGCTCGAGGAGCGTGCGGAGGCGCCAGGCGTCGCTCCGGTCGACGCCGACGGTGGCGATCTCGATGCGGCCCGACGTCTCCCGGTGGCCGTTGCCGTGGATCTCGGTGTAGAGCGCGAGCCGCCCCTGCGCGGTCTCGAGCACGCGGCGCTCGAACTCCGCGTAGACCTCGCGGGCCGCCGCCGTCGTCACCTCCTCGGACGGGGACCGGCCGGGCACCCCCTCCGTCGGGCGATTCACCTGATAGCGGCGGCCCGGGCGCTGCGGCGTGTCGGGCTCGAGGCTGAAGCCGGTGGCGACGACGAGCCCGAACCCCGTGCGGCGCGCCACCTCGTCCGCGATGTCGCCCGTGTTGACGTCCGCGCTCCCGTGGGGCGCGGCCACGACGAATCCCGGCCGCCCCGGCCGCGTCGCGATGTGCCCGCGCGGGAGGCCCGGCTCGGGCTCGACCGGGATCATGGCGCAGCCGGAGAGGAGCAGCGAGACCGCGGCGACACTAGCAGGCCGCTGAAAAAGGCCCATCTGCGTCGTTGGCTCCGTCGCTCCTCCCTGCGACGTACAACCGACTCGGGCCTCGCCTCGCGGGGGGCGTTCCGCCGGCGCCGCTCAGCTCGAACACCCACGTACGTCTCAGTCGTCGCGATCCCCTCGGGCCTCGCCTCGCGACCGTGCCGCTCAGCTCGAACGGCCACGCCGCCTCGCATCTGGACCTTTTTGAGCGGCCTGCGGGCGGTTTCACTAGAGAGCCTGCGGATCGTCATCGACGAGCATGGCCTGGGCGCACGCGTAGTCGCCGTCGTGCGTGAGCGCGAGCAGGAGCACGCCGTGCGCGCCCCGCGCCGCCCCGATCTCGCGCGAGCGGCCGGAGAGCACGAGGACGGGCGCCTGGCCCCGCTCGCGCCGCCCCTCCAGCTCGCGCCAGCTCACGCCGAGCCGGAGCCCGGTGCCGAGAGCCTTGAGCCCGGCCTCCTTGGCGGCGAAGCGGGCGGCCAGGTGCGGGATCGGGTCCTTGCGCGCGCGGCAGTACGCCAGCTCGTGCTCCGTGAACACGCGCGCGAGGAACCGGTCCTGCCAGCGCTCGACGACGCGCCGCAGGCGCGGGATCGCCACCAGGTCGATGCCGATGCCCCGGACCGTCAGGCGCCGATCTCCTTCCGGATGAGCGCCGCCAGCTCGTCGGCCATGGCGGCGATCCGCGCCCTGTCGGGGCCCTCGATCATCACGCGGGCCAGCGGCTCGGTGCCCGAGTAGCGCACCAGGATGCGGCCGGCGCCGTCCATCGTCGCCTCCAGCGCGCCCAGGCGCTCGGACAGGCCCGCCACGCGCTCGATCGGGGGCTTCACGCGCACCGGGACGTTGACCAGGACCTGCGGGAACTTCGTCAGGCACGCCGAGAGCGCGGCCAGCGGCTCCCCGGTCTCGCGCATGACGGACAGGAGCTGGAGGCCGGAGAGGATGCCGTCGCCGGCCGGCGCGTGGTCGAGCAGGAGGACGTGGCCCGACTGCTCGCCGCCGAGGTTGGCCCCGATCCGCTGCATCTCCTCGTACACGTACCGGTCGCCGACCTGGGTCTTGACGATGTTGACGCCGGCGGCGGCCAGCGACTGGTCGAGGCCGAGGTTGGCCATCACGGTCGTGACCACGGTGTTGCCCTTCAGCCGGTTGGCGGCGGCCAGGTGGCGCGCGCAGACGGCGAGGGCGTAGTCGCCGTCGCGGATCGCGCCCGTGGCGTCGACCGCGATCAGCCGGTCCCCGTCCCCGTCGAAGGCCAGGCCGATGTCGGCCCCGGCCGCGCGCACCTTCCGCTGGAGTGCCTGGGGATGGAGCGCCCCGCAGCGGCGGTTGATGTTGGTGCCGTCGGGCCGGGCGCCGGTCGCGATCACCCGCGCGCCGAGCCCGCGGAAGACCCGGGGCGCCACCCGGTAGGTCGCCCCGTGGGCGCAGTCGACCACGATGGTGAGCCCCGCGAGGTCGAGGGGGAAGCAGCCGCGCAGGAACGCGGCGTACTCCCGCTCCGCGCGCGCGTGCTCGACGAGCCGCCCGATGGCGGCGCCGTGCGCCCGCGGCGCCGTGTCCCCGTCCTCGAGCCGCCGCTCGATGTCGTCCTCCCAGGCGTCGGGGAACTTCGTGCCTTCCGAGGAGAAGAGCTTGATGCCGTTGTCCTCGAAGGGGTTGTGCGAGGCCGAGATCACGATGCCGCCGTGGGCGCCGGGGGCGCGGGTCGTGTAGGCGATCCCCGGGGTGGGCAGCACGCCGACCGAGAAGCAGTCGGCGCCGGCGGACAGCGCGCCGGCCACCAGCGCCGCCTCCAGGAGCGGGCCGGAGCGCCGGGTGTCGCGGCCGATCACGATCCGCGCGCGGTCGACGCCGCGCTGCTCGCAGAGGGTGGCCACGAGCTGCCGGCCCACGCGGTACACGCGCTCCGGCGTCAGCGGATCCTCGTTGGCGACGCCGCGAATGCCGTCGGTCCCGAACAGGCGCGTCACCGGACGGTCCTTCTCTGACGCATGCCGCGGTCCTCCCTGATCTCCACGGTCACCTCGACCGTTCTCGTCGTCAGGCGCACTGCACCGGGCGCCGGCGCGAGCTCCACCGCGCGCGTCACGGGGGCGCGCGCGCCGGAGACGTCGACCGGCGCCGTCTGGATCTCCGTCCGTCCCTCCACCTCCGTGCGCGGGCCGCGGAGCCCCACCGTCGGCGGCGTGACCGCGACCCCGCTCACGACGTGCCCCGGCGCCGGCACGCCCGTGACTCTTGGCACCACCCGCACCTCCGCGGTCGCGACCGGCTCCAGCGTGACCCGCAGGCGCGACGGGCTCACGCGGAGCACCGTCACGTCCCGTGGCGCCACCACGCTGTCGGGGATGAGCTGCACGACCGCCTCGCCGGGGCCGACCCGCGCCAGGTTCACCTGGGCCCGGAGGTCGTCGCGCGTGAGCCGCGCCAGCGAGGACCGGAGCCCCTTGAACTGGACGTCGACCGTCTCCGGCGTCGGCCCGATCAGCATCATGCCCGACGGGACGTTCATGTACTCGATCCGCGCGGGCAGCATGATCTCGCTTTTCTCCCCGCCGACCACGAAAAACCACAGCGTGACCGCCACCACCAGGGCCAGGAGCTTCAGCTCCCAGTTCCGCAGGAGCCAGCTCATAAGCCCCCCTCCGAGCCTCCCCCCGCGGGAATGGCGCCGGCGAAGCCGGCGCTCGAACACCCGGTCCGGATCCGCGAGCACGCGGGCCCGCCGAGCACCGCGGTGCTGCTCATGGCGACGGGACCCGTCCGCCTGCCCCCGCCGGCGGTCTCAACGTGAGGCCGCGCTCACTTCGGCTCGGGCCGGAGCAGCAGACGGCGGAGGCCGCCCAGGAACGTCTCGGTCTGCGTGCGGGTCTCGCCGACGCCCATGAGCTCCGCCAGCCGCCGCCGCAGCGTCTCGCCGTCGAGCGGGGTCTCGATCTGCCCTTCCGCCACCACCGAGATGCGCCCCGTCTCCTCGGACACGACCACCGCCACCGCGTCGGTCTCCTCGCTGATGCCGAGCGCGGCCCGGTGGCGGGTGCCCAGCGCGCGCCCGAGCCGCATGTTGCGCGACAGCGGCAGGAAGCAGCCCGCCGCCACCACGCGGGTGCCCTGGATGAAAACGGCGCCGTCGTGGAGCGGCGAGTAGGGCAGGAAGATGCTGCCGAGGAGATCGGGCGATACGAGCGCGTCGAGGGGGACGCCCAGCTCGGCGTAGTGGCGGAGGCCCGTCGTCCGCTCGAAGACGACCAGCGCCCCGATCCGCCGCGCCGCCAGCGACTCCGCCGCCTTGAGCACGTCGTCCACCGCGTGGGAGCGCTCCGCCCGCGAGCTGCCGAACACCCGGTGCAGGACGGGCCCCTGCCCCACCTGGGCGAAGGCGCGCCGGAGCTCCGGCTGGAAGAGCACCACGAGCGCGATGACCCAGAACGACCACAGGTTCTCGAGGATCCAGCTCGTGCTGAACAGCTCGAGGCGGCGGGACACGACCGTGGCCGCCATGAGCAGGCCGACGCCGCCGAGCATCTGGACGGCGCGGGTCCCCTTGAACGTGACGAGGACGCGGTAGATCACCATCGCCACCACGAGGATGTCGACCGCGTCCCGCCAGCGAAAAGTCGCCAGGGTGTCGAGGATCATCGCCCGAGCGCGGAGGCGACGCGGACGGCGTCGCGGGTCTCGGCGACGTCGTGGGTCCGGATCAGCGCGGCGCCGTTCACCACGGCGACGGCGGTGGCGGCGAGCGAGCCGGCCAGCCGCTGCCCGGGCTCGTCGCGCCCGGTGAAGGCGCCGATGAACGACTTGCGCGAGACGCCGACGCAGAGCGGGCGGCCGAGGACGCGCAGCCGGCCGAGGCGGGCGATCACGGCGGCGTCCCACTCGTACCAGAGCACCGGGCCGTTGCGGAAGAAGCCGATGCCGGGGTCGAGGACGATTCGCTCCTCGGCGACGCCCGCCCCGCGCGCGAGGGCCAGGCTCTCGGCCAGGACCCGCGCCACCGTCTCGATGGGATCCGCCGGCTCCCGGCGGTCGGCGGCGGGATGCGCCATGAGGATCGCGCCGGCGCCGCGGGCGGCGATCA
>OBEQ011363427.1_pt1 | contig 12343 bp, 10 predicted proteins | sample 1670901 | NCBI WGS metagenome assembly OBEQ01 (sample SAMEA104232315, study PRJEB22302) | groundwater metagenome | biome: forest; feature: aquifer; material: groundwater | place: USA | collected 2011-08-07 | depth 5.4 m | reverse complement strand
GTTTTGAAAAATTCTTTTTGATTTATTAAGACTTCAAAGTCAGGACAGGCCACGATAGCTTCCCATATCACCGGATTTCGACATCGCTTTGCAAGCTCAAATAAGGCGGTTTCTGTTAGATCCACTCTTTGCTTAAGTAAATGTTCTACAGCAACTATATTTTTATGTGTTATCGCGATATCTAGAAAAGAACAGGGCGAGTTTTTAAATGCTTCAAAGCAAGGATGAGAAACCACGACTTCCCAGAGATCCGAAGAGACGCAATCGCTTGCAAAAAACGCCAAAACCTCTGCTGTAAATATCGGACTTTTCCAGAGTAAAAAACTTATAGCAGCTCTATTGTTAGCTAGCATGGCTTCTTTTAGGAGACGTAGGTAATCCTGAAGACTACCTAAACAGTGATGAAAGTTGGAATTCACCACGATCAGCTCCCAAAGGCCGCTATCTTGACTGCGATTGTTCACAAAATAATATAAAGCGTTGCTTGTCAGTTTCGCTCCTGCTTCGAGTAAATGTCTCATCGAGACAAGATTGCCACTCCTTACCGAGTCTTCGAGTACTTCAGTATCTAGATTTGTTGCTGCAAGAAAATGACTCATTTGGGGAATGTCCTTATTATTTTAAGAGTTCATGATCTTACTTTGTCTCAATAAATATGTCAAGTTTATCTATAATTTTTTCTTCCCTGTTACCCTCAGCGAGATTGCTAAAGAGGTTTTAAGCAGGTCTTTTAGAGAAGGAATCGCTTTTCTTTGGTAGTCATTATTTTTTTGACAGTTTTCGAGAATCCCCGTTAGGTGAGCCATTACCAACGATTCATTTCCGCTGCGCCAACAATTTTGGAATGGATGATTTTCTCAAACTAACATTTTTGGGGGTTCTTCCACAGGACCCCTACAAAGCTAAAAATTAAGTTTACTTTCGGCAGCTTGCTCGATATATTCGCCGCCGCAATAAGGTTTGTTGCGGGGTGGAGCAGCCTGGTAGCTCGTCGGGCTCATAACCCGAAGGTCGTAGGTTCAAATCCTGCCCCCGCTACCAAATTCGAGAAGGCCTTGAGGCGTAATGAGCCTTGGGGCCTTTTTTTTAAAGCCATGAAGTTGGGTGCAAGTATGCGAATACAAACGTTGGAAGAACCGATCCAAGAAGTCGTGAATGGCTTGGGATTCGAGTTATGGGGCTTAGAATTTCTGCCGCAAGGTAGGCATTCGCTCCTGCGCGTGTATATCGAAAATGAAAAAGGCGTCACTGTGGACGACTGTGCGACAGTTAGTCATCAAATCAGTACGTTACTGGATGTTGAAAATGTGATTAGCGACAAATACATGTTGGAAGTGTCTTCCCCAGGTTTAGATCGCTTTTTATTTAAACCTGAGCAATATGTCCATTATTGCGGAGAGACTTTGCAGCTGTCCTTAAAAACCCCCATTCAAGGATCAAGCAAAATGAAAGGGGAATTACTAGCGGTGGATGCTGATCGTATTCTGATTAAAACCGAAAAAGGAGAATGTTCCGTCGATTTTGCTCAGATTCAAAAAGCCCGTTTAGTTCCAAAATTTTAGTGAGGTGATAAATGAGCAAAGAGTTATTACTTGTCATCGAAGGGGTTTCTAATGAGAAAGGAATCGATCGAGGATTGATTCTTCAAGCCATGGAAGTGGCCTTGGCGACGGCGACTCGTCGAAAGCGCGGAGAAAATTTAGATATTCGCGTCATCATCGATCCTAAAACGGGGAAATATGACACCTTTCGTCGCTGGGCTGTCGTGGCAGATGAAACCTATCTGGATAATCCAGAAGCTCAGATGCTCTTGTCGGAAGCGAAGAAAGAATTCCCTCAGGCAGAATTAGGGGCTTTTGTCGAAAAACAAGTGGACTCGATTGAATTTGACCGAATCGCTACACAGACAGCTAAGCAAGTGATCATCCAGAAAGTTCGTGAAGCAGAACGTGAAAAAGTGTTTGGCGCTTTTCGTCAAAAGATGGGCTCTCTTGTGAGTGGCATCATTCGTCGGGTTACTCCTGATATGGTCTTTGTGGATTTGGGAGATGGGATTGAAGGGGGTTTGCCGAAAGAAGAACTGCTTCCGCGTGAAGCGGTGCGCACTGGAGATCGAATCCGTGCAGTACTGAAAGAAATTCAACCTGAACGTCGTAATGTTCAAATCTTCTTATCTCGTAGCGATGAGAAAATGATTTCAGCCTTGCTCCGTTTAGAAGTCCCTGAAATTGCTGAAGAAGTCATCGAAATTAAAGCGATTGCGAGAGATCCTGGTTCTCGAGCTAAAGTGGCGGTTAAAACGAATGATGGTCGGATCGATCCTGTCGGAGCTTGTGTGGGCATGAGAGGATCACGGACCCAATCCATTACAAACGAATTGGCCGGAGAACGAATAGATATCTGTATTTGGGACCCGAACCCTGCTCAGTTCGTGATTAATGCCTTATCCCCCGCGAAAGTAGTGTCGATTGTGATGGATGAAGATACCAAAAAAATGGATGTTGCAGTTGAAGAAACCTTTCTGTCACAAGCGATTGGAAAAGGAGGTCAGAATGTTCGCTTAGCTTCCAAATTGACGGGATGGAAATTGAATGTGGTGGCGAATACCGAGATGGAAGAAAAACAACACGTTCAACAACATCGAATTCGAGATCGTTTTGTAAAATGGCTCAATATCGATGAACCTTTAGCTTTGCGTCTGGTCCAAGAAGGATTTAATACTGTCGCTGAAGTGGCTTATGTTGAAAATACGGAGATGTTAGAAATCTTCGATGAGCCCACCGTTAAGCTGCTGAAAGAAAATGCCAGAAATGCTTTGCTGAGCATGGCTTTGTCTGGATCTCAAGAAGATGCAGGGGAAATGGATGAAGCTCTGACAAATTTAGAAGGAATGGATGCTGAGTTACTGGATGCACTCCTCAAGAAAAGTATTCTGACTTTGGATGACTTTGCCGAGCTTGCCGTAGAGGATCTAAAAGAAGTTTTCATGATGAGCGATGAACGTGCGGGACAACTGATTATGAAAGCCCGTGAACATTGGTTTGAAGAGGACGCGAACGTATGACGGCGACGACAGTTACAGAGATTGCTAAACGAGTCGGGATGAATCCCGAACAATTGTTGCTGAAATTCAAAGAAGCGGGTTTGCCGCAAAATGCGTTGAATGACTCTGTTTCTTCAGAAGAACAACAAGCATTAATCAATCATTTGAGTGGACGCAGCATGGTGGCGCCAGAGATCTCTTTGCGTCGAAGTAAAACGGTTCAGGCGAAAGGCGGTCCGGTCATTCAAGTTAAACAAACTAAAACGTATAACACGGGTGATGTTCGAGCCAAGATGAAGGAAGAGGAAGAGCGTCGGCAAAAGAAATTCGAAGAGGATCAACGCCAGGAGGCTTTGCGTCGTCAAGAAGAAGAACGATTAGCTCAAGAAGAGGCAGAACGTCGAATTCAAGTGGCGACCCAAGAGGTCGAAAGTGAACTCGGGCAATCTTTGGCTTCTCTCTCAGGAGCAGCCGCTTCGAGTGCATTTGAAGCGAGCTCTGATGCTTCAGAGGGCACAGTGGAAGATGACAAACACGAAAAATCAGAGGCGCATTCGAAGGAATTTGGGAAAAAATCGCTTTCGGAGGATCGTGGAGAATTTGAATCCGCTGATCAGAAAAAGCGGAGTGTTCCGCTGAAACGAACTCGCTCGGAAGATTTCTCCAGAACCAGTCATTTTGACATTAAATCAATTGATGATGAGGGAGAAGCACCTGATTTGCTGAAGTTGCATCCTGGCGTGAATATCCGCCATTACGCAGCGGGAAATCGTCGGCCTCATCACCATCGATCGACTCATCGAAACAAGTCGGTGGTCAATACGCAGAAATTTGAAAAACCCGTTAAAGACATGATTTATGAAGTCAAAATTCCAGAAGCCATCACAGTTGCAGATTTAGCGCAAAAGATGGCAGTTAAATCGGCAGAAGTGATTAAAGTTCTAATCAAAATGGGAGTGATGGCCACGATTAACCAGATCTTGGATCAAGACACAGCCGCTATCATTGTTGAAGAGATGGGACATAAATACCTTTTAGTTAAAGACAACGCCTTGGAAGATGCCTTGACCACTTCAGCCTCAACAGAAGTAGAGCGTGAGCTGCTGCCTCGAGCACCTGTGGTGACCATCATGGGTCACGTGGATCACGGAAAAACCTCATTATTAGATTACATTCGTCGAACTAAGGTGGCGGCTGGGGAAGCGGGCGGAATTACTCAGCATATTGGGGCTTATCATGTGGAAACGCCAAAAGGCATGATCACATTCTTAGATACTCCTGGCCATGCGGCTTTTACGGCCATGCGAGCGCGAGGGGCTGATTGCACCGATATCGTGGTTTTGGTTGTGGCCGCTGATGATGGGGTGATGCCTCAGACGATTGAAGCCATTACTCATGCGAAGGCAGCGGGAGTTCCAATTGTCGTCGCCATGAACAAAATGGATAAGCGAGATGTGGATCCTGACCGTGTTCGAAGCGAATTGTCTCAACATGGTGTCAACGCTGAAAATTGGGGGGGAGACACGATTTTTGTTCCCGTCTCTGCCAAAACCGGAATGGGAATCGATCAATTGCTGGAAAGTATTTTGTTGCAGGCAGAAGTCTTGGAATTAAAAGCTTCTCCAAGCGCTCCCGCAAAAGGTGTAGTAGTGGAATCTCGATTAGATAAGGGTCGAGGTCCCGTAGCGACGGTCTTAATTCAAAATGGAACGCTGCGCCAAGGAGAGATTGTCTTGGCGGGTCTGGTGTATGGAAAAGTTCGAGCGATGTTGAACGAGTTGGGCCAATCGCTGGAATCTGCAGGGCCTTCCACGCCTATCGAATTATTAGGACTTTCCAGTACGCCGAGTGCGGGCGACGAGTTGATTGTCGTGCAAGATGAAAAAAAGGCTCGAGAAGTTGCGCTTTTCCGTCAAGGGAAATTCCGCGATATCAAGTTCGCACGTCAACAAGCGACTAATCTGGAAAGCTTATTCAGTCGAATTGGAAAAGAAGAAGCGTCCAATTTGAAAGTCTTTAAAGTCTTGATTAAATCGGATGTGCAAGGCTCTTCAGAAGCCTTGTCGGAAGCCTTAACAAAGCTTTCTACGTCGGAAGTAAAAGTCGAAGTGTTGGGCAGTGGAATTGGGGGGATTACCGAATCTGATGTGAATCTGGCTTTGGCGTCTTCTGCCATTCTTTTTGGTTTCAATGTTCGAGCTGATGTGGCGGCGAAAAAATTAGCAGAGGCCGAAGGGGTCGATATTCGTTATTACAGTGTCATTTACCAACTGATTGATGATGTGAAACAAGCGATGAGCGGGCTTTTATCTCCCGAAATTCGAGAACAAATTGTGGGAACCGCAGAAGTTCGAGATGTCTTCAGATCACCGAAATTGGGTGCAATTGCAGGATGTATGGTGACGACAGGCTTGGTGAAACGTAATAATCCGATTCGTGTCTTGCGCGATCATGTGGTGATTTATGAAGGTTCTCTTGAGTCCTTGCGTCGCTTTAAAGAAGATGTCATCAAAGTCCGTCAAGGCTTTGAATGCGGTATCGGAGTCAAAAATTATAATGATGTCAAAGTCGGCGATGTGATTGAAGTCTTTGAGATTACTAAGATTCAACGCGTGATTTGATCATGGCGAATCAAACGAGACAATTTAAAGTAGGTGATCTTTTGCAGCGAGTGATTGCTGACTTGTTGCTGAAAGATCTTAAAGACCCTCGCGTCACCTTGATCAGTGTTTCAGGTGTTCAAGTCTCTCGTGATTTGTCTTTTGCTCGCATCTTTATTTCTATTTTGGTGTTAGATGAGCTCACGGAAGCTTTAGGGAAATCTGTGATTCAGAAGTTGAACGATGCTAAAGGCCTGGTGCGCTATACAATCGGAAAAGAAGCGGCGCTTCGACGGGTGCCTGACATTATATTTGCTTGGGACCGCACGGCGGAACATGGACAGCATCTGTCTTCTTTAATTGACAAAGCAAGACGAGAAGATTCGATTCAATGAAGATATCTGGGGACTCGGGGATTGTTTTAGTCAATAAGCCTGAAGGCCTGTCTTCGCAACAAGTCGTGAGTCGAGTGAAACGAATTTTTAGTACCAAAAAAGCAGGACATACCGGAAGTTTAGACCCCATGGCGACGGGAATGTTACCGGTTTGTATCGGTCGAGCCACAAAATTGTGCGAATACTTGTTGGACAGTGATAAATCTTACCGAGCAGAGGTTTTTCTCGGTGCCCAGACGGACTCCGGCGATCGAGAAGGAAAGATTGTTGCGACGGCTCCAGTCCCTGCTTTAACTCAAGAAAATATCGATGCGGTACTCCATACTTTTTTAGGGAAGCAGTCTCAAGTCCCGCCGATGTTTTCTGCATTGAAGCATCAAGGAAAATGTCTTTATACCCTAGCAAGATCGGGGATTGAAATTGAACGAGCGGCAAGGCCCATTGAGATTTATTCGATTCAGTGCCTCACTTTTTCAAAAACGAATTTGACAATTGAACTGCGGTGCTCGAAAGGAACTTATGTGCGAGTCCTAGGTGAAGATATTGCCAAACAATTAGGAACACTTGGGCATCTTATTGCATTGTATCGAATATCGTGTGCAGGGTTCAGAGAGAGTGAAATGCAGTCCTTGGAACGCTTGAAAGAGACTCAAAAAGTTATTCCTATAGAAAAAGTTTTATCGTATCCCCATGCCGATATTTCTTCTGGCGATTTGACTCAACTGATGCAAGGAAAAAGTGTTCATTTAGATTCGGCTTTGTCGGGTCGATTTCAGCTGCTAAAAGAGCATCGGCTCGTTGCGGTGGCTGATTTGTTGCAGGGGACGGTACAAGCGCGAAAAATAATTTAAAAGTTTAGAGTCTTATACTCATCGCCTTTCAAGGGACGGTTAAGCCCAGCACTTTTGCAAATTTCGCTCGCACGGCTTGACTGGGAGGTTTGTCGAGCAAGCTAACGATAAAAATCGCGAGGCTAGCGAAAATAAAACCGGGCAATAATTCATACATGGCATGGATAGCGGAAATTTTTGGCCAGATCATCACAGTTAAAGCCCCGACTAGCATGCCAGCAAAGGCTCCATTTCGAGTCATTCGAGGCCAAAACAGAGAAATCAAAATCACAGGGCCAAACGAAGCTCCTAAGCCCGCCCAAGCATGAGCAACTAAATTGAGAATCGAATTATTGTGAGGATCTTGAGCGAGATAAAAAGCGACAGCTGTGACGCATAAGACGCCTGATCGACCTACCAGTACAAGTTCTTTTTGAGAGGCTTTTCGTCGGAAGAACGTGTGATAGAGGTCTTCCGTGATGGCACTGCTAGAGGATAAAAGCTGGGCCGAAGTGGTGCTCATATTTGCAGAAAGCACAGCGGCCAAAAGCACTCCAGTGATCCAAGGATTAAAGAGATCTTTTGCAAGATATAAAAAAGCGGTTTCAGGATTCGCGAGCGGAGACCCTGCAAAATACGCGATAGCAAAAAAGCCCGTAAAGAGAGCACCGAAGAGCGAAAGAATCATCCAAGTCATGCAGATGAACTGAGCTTGCGGAATGGTTTTATGGTTTCTAGCCGCCATAAATCGCACCAAAATATGAGGCTGACCAAAATACCCGAGACCCCAAGCGAGGAGAGAGATGATACCGACGATACTGATATCACTAAAAGCGTTCGAAAAGTTTGCTCCTTGAGCTTGAATTAAATCCAGGGTGGGATGTAAACCATGCAAGGCATAAAGCGTGACAGCAGGGACAGTTAAAAGAGCGACAAAGACTAAGCTGCCTTGAAAAAAATCAATCCAACTGATCGCCAAAAATCCCCCCAAGATGGTATAGAACATAATAATTCTGCTGCCGATCATCAGAGATTTTGCATAACTCAAGCCAAACACGGTATGGAATAACAATCCGATCGAAACAAAACTGGCGGAAGCATAAAACGTAAAGAAAATCAGGACAACCAAGGCTGTGAGCGTTTTAAGAATATGTGTTTTGTCTTGGAATCGATTGTGAAAAAAACTTGGAACAGTCAGGGAATCTCCCGCAATTTCGGTATAAATTCGAAGGCGTTTTGCAACAAATTGCCAATTGAGATAGGCACCGATGGATAAGCCAATCGGTAGCCAAATTTGATTGATGCCATGCGCTAAAAATGCACCAGGTAAGGCTAAAAGTAGCCAACTACTCATATCTGAAGCCCCCGCTCCTAAAGCCGCCACGGGACCACTTAAACTTCTACCCCCGAGTACGTAATCAGCAAGCGTTTTGTTGCGATGAATCGCAAAATAGCCGATAGAGAATATCACGAAAATATAGAGTCCAAAGGTGATAATTAATTCCATTATTTTCTCCTCCGGGAAGTCCCTGTTGATTTTCGTGAAGAGGCTTGAAAAATGTAATTTATACCGGAAAGAATGATGAGAGAAGGGAGAGGAATGAAGACCAGAAGCAAAGTTGATATCGTCATTTTCTTCTCACTGGTTTAATAAGGAAGAGAGGCAGTTAATAACATTTATGTATCAAAGGCAAGGAGAGTATACTCATCAAATAAGCATACATTACGGGGATTTTTTACCATTAAAACCCTCAAAACGCCTCAAGATTTACAAACAGCCAAACTCAGCTCGGAATCGCTCGAAACTTTGCAGAAAATTCACGAGCATTTTGCTTTTGCTATTAGCCCAGCGGTTCAGGACACAATTACCGATCAAGTGAATGACCCAGTGGCTTTGCAATACGTTCCTCGAGCTGAGGAATTGCATATTCAGGACTTTGAGTCTTCAGATCCAATTTGGGATGATGACTACAGCCCGACGCCGGGAGTAGTGCATCGCTATCCGGATCGATGTTTGATTAAAATTTCGAATGTCTGTCCGGTATATTGTCGATTTTGTTTTCGAAAGGAAAAAATTGGACCGGGTTCTCCGGCACTGAGCTCGAAAGATCGTGCTAATGCCTATGCGTATATTCACCATCATCCGGAGATCTGGGAAGTGATTCTGACGGGAGGGGATCCTTTAATCTTAAACCCGAATGTTTTGCGAGAAGTGATCTCTGCCCTTGCAGAAATTCCGCATGTGCAGGTGATTCGTATTCATACTCGAGTTCCCTTAAGTGATCCGAAACGGATTAACGATGCACTTTTGGATGCCTTAAAGACGTCAAAAATGCTTATCATTGCGGTTCATGCTAATCATGCTCAAGAATTTTCTGAAGAGGCCAGGCAGGCGTTGAAAAAAATTCGATGCCGAGGCATCCCCATGCTCAGTCAAAGTGTTTTATTGAAAGAGATCAATGACAACGCGGAAACCTTGATGTGCTTGATGCGAACGTTTATGGAGAATGGAGTGAAACCCTATTATCTCCATCAACTGGATCCTGCTCGAGGGACGTCGCATTTTCATGTGTCGATTGAACGTGGCCAAGCCCTGATGAAGCAGCTTCGAGGACGGCTCAGTGGGGTGTGTCAACCCATGTATGTCATTGATATTCCAGGCGGATTTGGAAAAAGTCCTATTGGGCCTCATTATTTGAATTCAGATAAAAGTGGTGTTGAAGATTTTCGTGGCCAAATGCATCCCATCAGTGACTTTACTAAAAACTTAAATTCAAAAGAGGCAAATAAATAGAGAACACGAGAGTTCCAATGAATCCTGCCATCACAGCCATCAGAATTCCGGGCAAGTAAGCCTGAAGACGTTCCAGATAAAGCAATAATTTTTCTTGATAAAAACACTGAGCCTGTACAAAGCTTTCCTGCAGATTTCCTGTTTTTTCGCCCACGCTGACGAGATGAATCAAAAAGGGATCTCCTTTTTGCAAACTTAAAACGATGCTGAGTCGATATCCCTGCGATAAAAGAAATTGCCATGGCTTTGGAGCAGCGTGGATTAAGGGAAGGCCTGCTTCGAGTTGTATGGCTAATTTTTCGCAGAGGTTCAGCAGATGCTGTAGTCGTTTAAATGGAATGAGAATCAAGCTCAGCAAAACGGGAGTCAAGAGCAATAATCCTGAAAAAATTAAAGGGTGATGAAAAATGAGAATGCTCAAATAGGGCAAGGGTTTTTCGCCATAAAGCTTAGTCAAAGTAGGGAATACGGCGGAGTATAAAATCCAGAGAGTGCTGATCATAAAAATCAATAAGAAGAGGGGATATCTCAGGATTTGAACCCATGTTTTTTCTAGCTTTTTTTGAGATTCATGCAATTTTACGCTGGCAGCGATTGCTTCGGAGAGTCGTCCCGTTTCTTCGCCAATTTTAATCCATTCAATCAAAGCATGAGGCGCATTGAAAAGATCCAGCAGGAGGGAAAGACGATAACCCTGCTGCAAGAAGGGCAATAATTTTTTTGCAAATGCAGAAAAAATAAAGACATTCTCCCCGGTTATTTGAATGGCCTCTGTCAAAGGAATAGAGGCTTTCAGATAGGGCAAAAGTTGTTTAAAGAAAGGGAAGTAGCGCTTGGAATCTTTAGAGAACATGAGAGGCTTCCTCGAGGCTGATCAGGCCTTGTTTGGCCAAAATAAGGGCATGATCTTTGAGAGAAAATTGAGGCGGAGTCAGAGCATCCTGTCGGAGATAGGCTGCTTTTAGCGAGGGTTCCATCGGGGAGACTTCAAATATCGCGCAGCGTCCTCCCCCTTGCTTCTGCACTAAACGTTGAGCGAGGAGTAGAGAAACACTGGCACTTAAATTCCATCGATCAATTCCTAAATTCTCGAGGCGGAGCAAGCTTTCTAAGGCATTTTTAGCATGCAGAGTTGCGAGCACTAAATGTCCGGTTTGTGAGGCTTTGATAAGCATTTTTGCCGTTTTTTCATCGCGAATTTCGCCAATCATGAGGATATTCGGATCTTGTCTTAACACGGTTTTTAAAAGCTCATGAAAGTCGAGACCAATGTCTGGATTCACTTGGATTTGTGTCAATCCGGGCAGCAATATTTCGATGGGGTCTTCGATGGTCATAATATTTTTTTGGGGAGAATTTAAATGTGCAAGCATGCTGTAAAGGCTAAGACTTTTGCCTGATCCAGTGGGGCCGCTGACCAGAATTAAGCCTTGAGGATGTGTCAGAGCTTCAAGTATGGTCGACAGTTGTTCAGGCAGGAATCCCAATTCATAGAGATTTAAATTCTCAAATCCAGCACTGAGAAATCGTAGGGCGCATTTTTCGCCAGGAAAGCTAGGGCAGAAACTGATTCGGATATTTTTCCCCATAATCCGACCTTCTTGAGGCCGGCGCTGTTCTGCTCCGTTCAAATGAGACAAGATTTTCAGATGATGTAGGACTCCCTCAGCAAAAGCCGTGGGTAGGTTTGAGAAGACACGCAGCTGCCCATCGATTCGCAGACGAATTCGATAGTTTTTCTCGGTGGGTTCTAAATGCAAATCCGACGCTTTTTGCTTTTCACAGAGCTCAAAGAGAGACTGAACGTAAGTGGGAATATCGGAATGCATTAAGGGCTCGTGAGTGCTTTGCAGGAAGGAGGAAGAATTTCATTGAGAAACTCTGTTTCAGACTCGCAGACCCATTTCATCAGGCCGGAAAATTCTTGCGGAGTAAATAAAAGTTTGCCTTCGGGATGATGATAAGACACTTCAATCTTCCCTCCGTCTAGAACATTAATGGTCTCAATGGATTCACTCGCAAAAGATTCAGGAGATCCAATGCCGACAGAAGCATTGTCTTTTATTTTGTCAAAACCTAAGGATAATCCTCGATCTTGAATCAGGGCTTTAATGGGTTCGATCAAGGTGATGCCTTCCAATAAGCGAGCACGATTGACATGATTTTTGTATAGGGGAACGGCGAAGCTTGAAAGCAGAGCGATAATGATGATGCAGGTCATGAGTTCGATGAGAGAGAATCCGCGCTGAAGAGGACGAACGAGTTTCTTTAACATAGCCTTCTCTGTGAGTGATGAATAAACGTTACGAATTAGTATCGCTCTTCTCTCCTTTATGCAATGAAATTTTTCTTTTCTCTGCAGTGCAGAGTGCGTTGAAAGATGAGTCCCCATTTCATTGATGACAGACCCTAAATTTCCAGCTCGACTTTCTGGCCTGGCCTGGGTATATACCCATCGGAAATCAAGTTACTAGCTGAGGAGATGATCATGTCGTCAGGAACTCAGGCGTTTGAAGTTGCGCCTACTTTTTTTTGGAGACCCTTGCTGAGTATTGCGCTTTCGATTTTTCTTTGGATTTCATTTTTGTATTTGCAGCGAGATCTTTTGGGATATTCCTTAGAGCATTTTGGGACTTCATTTTTCGCCGCAATGTTGTTGCAAATCCAGCTGCTTTCCATTG
>OBEQ010833972.1_pt1 | contig 12343 bp, 11 predicted proteins | sample 1670901 | NCBI WGS metagenome assembly OBEQ01 (sample SAMEA104232315, study PRJEB22302) | groundwater metagenome | biome: forest; feature: aquifer; material: groundwater | place: USA | collected 2011-08-07 | depth 5.4 m | reverse complement strand
TTTAGTGCGTTTGTATTAGTTAGGATACACCCGGCACATGAGCGCCTGATGACAATCGGATGACAGTTCCGTCATCATCCGCCGTCCGGCGCCGGTTGAACCGCGCGGCGCGCGTCAGCGACGAGCTTATCGTCGGAATCCGACAACCGCGCGAACGATTGATTCAATCGAATACGCACGACGCGAAACGGACCGCTCGGCAATCCGCCGGGCGGTCCGTGTGTTTGCGGGCTTTGTGATTCGCGACTCAACGAGCGGTCAGGTTCGCGCTAATCCACCGCCACCAAGTCATCCTGCCCGAGGAAGGCCTGCGCCTCGCGAGGCGTCAGCCGCCGCACGTCCCGGCGGCGCAGCAAATGCCGCGACAGAATGTGGTAACTGTCGAAGTCGAAGCATTGCTCAGCGTCGAGAAACGTCGAGGTGCTGCCGTCCTCGGTGAACGTCACCGCGCGCACGAGCCGCCACTGGTCGAGCACGAAGGCGTGGCCCTCGTGGCGGTCCGGGTGGCGCTCTTCGATCAGCACCGGGCCGGGATACGGCCACGTCCTGATGCGCCGCGTCGCGAAGATGCCCGCCAGCCGCGCGTTGTAGTGCACCGGATTCTCGCGCCCTTCGCAAGCACCGGCGCACTCGCCCAGCTGCGTGTAGAAGCAGGCACCGTCGGTGCGCTCGAGGCCGAGCAGCTTCGGGCAGAGCCGCTGCGCGCGTGCCGATTCGTAGAGGAACTCTTTCGCCTGCCGGCGGCTGCGAAAGATCGCGAGCACCTCGCCGTGTTCGCGCAGCGATGGGCCGTTGAGCTGCTCGATGCGGACCGTGTCGTAGCCGTCGATCGGATCGCCGAGGTACAGCGCGACCAGTTTTCGCGTGATGCGCGACATGCGATTGTGGAGCGGCGAGAGCTTCTTGATCAGCTGCGACTCCAGCAGCAACGCGCCCAGCTCGCCGTAGGTCGAGCGCGTCTCGATGCGCGCGGTCTGCTGGCAGATGCGCATCTGTCGACCCGAGGTGTGGTCGCTGGAGAAATGCGACAGCACGCGGCCGCGGATGTCGACGCTCTTGCCGACGTACAGCGGCATGCCGCTGGGGTCATAGAAGATGTACACGCCCGGGCCATCAGGCAAGTCTTCGATCGCATCCGGCGTCAGGAACGGCGGCAACGTTGGGCGGCGCAGCAAGGTCGCGATCGCGTCGCTCAGCCGCTGCTCGTCGACGTGCTCCCGGACGTGCCGCAGAAACGCCCACACAACTTCCGCGTCGTCGAGCGCGCGATGCCGCCGCGCGCACGAGAGCCCGTAGCGCTCCATGAGGCTGTTGAGGCTGTGGTGCTGGTGCTCGGGATACAGCAGCCGCGAGAGCCGCACGGTGCAGAGGCACGTCGCGGAGAACGGTTGGCCCGCGCGCTCGCACTCGTGGCGGATGAACGCGTAGTCGAAGCGCGCGTTGTGCGCGACGAAGACGCAGCCGTCGAGCAGCGCGCGCACGTCGCGGTGGATCTGGCTGAAGGTCGGAGCGTCGGCGACGTCGCGGTCGGTGATGCCGGTCAGCTGCTGGATCTCGGGCGGGATGCGGCAGCCCGGATCGACGAGGCTCGAGTAGCTGCCCACCACCTGCCCGGCCTCGATGCGTTGGATCCCGACTTCGATGATGCGGTTGTACGCGGCACTGCCCCCGGTGGTTTCCACGTCAACAATGGCAAGCTTCAGATCATTGAGCATATGAGGCCTGATGGGATCGGCGCCGGCGCCAGCACCGGCACGCGTGACGACGAAACGATCAGTGCGAGCCGCTGCCCCAGACTTTCTTGAGGTAGCCGTCTCGGCCGGAGCCGATCCGATACAGGTTGTACCGGAGCGGGTTTTTCTTGTAGTAATCCTGGTGGTAATCCTCGGCGGGATAGAACGTCGAGGCCGGGACGATCTCTGTCACGATCGGCCGGCTGAATTTTCCCGAGCGCCCCAGCTCGGCTTTCGAGGCTTCCGCCAACCGCTGTTGCTCGTTGGAGTGATAGAAGATCACCGTGCGGTATTGCGTCCCCGTGTCGGAGAACTGCCGGTCCTTCGTCGTGGGGTCGATGTTGCGCCAGAAGACCTCGAGTAACTGTTGGTACGAAACCTTCGCGGGGTCGTAGACAACTTGCACAGATTCCGCGTGGCCGGTGGTGCCGGAGGAGACTTGCTCGTAGGTCGGGTTGACGACGGTGCCGCCGGTGTAGCCCGACGTGACCGAGACGACGCCGGGCACATGCTCGAAGGCGCCTTCCGTGCACCAGAAGCAGCCGCCCGCGAACGTGGCGGTTTCGGTGCGGGGGTGCGCGGAATTCGGCGCGGTCATCGGCGGCTCAGCAGCCCACACGCCGGCGAGGCCGATGAAGGACCCAAGCAGCGAACCGGCAAACCATCGAAGGCATTGTCTCATGCGGTGTTCGAGTCCGCTTCACGTGGTGACCGACGAGCAACCGTTTATGCTAGCAGCAGATACGCGTGCGTTGGCAACAAGCAAGTCAATTTCAGGATAGGTCGACGAGCGGCTGGTCGCAAGACCCGCGCGCAAGAATCTCCGACGGGAGAAACGCTGGAGGAGGCCGAGCGCGGATGATGGTTTATGCGCGAGCGGGTCGCTCTTCATCGCCCCCGGTCTCGCCGGCGGCGCCGGCCGCAGGCATCACGACGCTGGCTTGCGCGGCCTGATAACTCCACAGATCCGTGAATCGCCCCCAATTGATCAGGATGCGAAACAAACGCCGCGGATCTTCCTGCGGACATTGGATCGCCAGCTCTTCGAGCAGCACATCTTCGGGGAGCCGTTGCTCGGGGCTGTGGCGCAACATCTCCCGCACACGGCGGACCAGCGGCAGCTGCAACATTTGCTGCGCCAGGAGCCGTCGGCGCAGCCGGCGCGGGCTGGCCAGCATACGGCGGCCCAAATCCGTCAGCACCAGCCGGTCTTCCGGCGTGACGATCAAGCCCAGCAGTTCCGCGGCCTTCACCGCGAGCACGGTCCTCGTGAAGCTGCCGCTGAGCTCAGCGGTCAACTCGAAGAACGACACGTCTCCGCCCCGCGTGCTGACCGCTTCCAGCAGCCCGAGGATCTGGCGCACCTCGATGGGCGGAATCGGCGTCAGCGTCTTCGGCACCGCGGCCGCGCGAGCGGTCGTCGGGGCCGCCTCGACGCGCTGGTCCGGCAAGTACAAGCCCGTGATAATGCCATGCACGCGATCCACGAACGCGAGGAACTCCGGCGAGCCCGGCTGGCGCGGATACGGCATCGGGTTGTCCAACACCGTCTTGATCCGGCCGGGGTTCGCGTCCATGATCAACACGCGGCTAGCCATGAACGCGACTTCCTGGATGTCGTGGCTGACCATCAAGATCGATTCCGGATATCGCGCGCGGTCGCGCCACAGGTTGATGACCTCGTTGCGTAACGTCTCGGCGGTCAGCGCATCCACCTGGCTGAACGGCTCGTCCATGCACAACAGCTCCGGCTGCACGACGAGCGCGCGCGCCATGCCGACGCGCTGCTTCATCCCGCCCGAGAGTTCGCGCGGGTACGCTTCCTCAAACCCATCCAACCCGATCAGCGTGATGACGTCAGTGACGCGCTGGCGGCGCACGGTCGTCGAGACGCCCAAGGGCAGCAAGACTTGCTCGATGTTTTGCGCCACGGTCATCCACGGAAACAGCGCGAACTGCTGGAAGACGAGTGCCGATTTGGCGTTTGGGCCGGTGATGGGCTCGCCGCGATAGCGCACGTCGCCGCGGTCCGGCAGCAAGAGCCCCGCGACGATGCGGATCAGTGTGGACTTCCCGCAGCCCGATGGGCCGAGGATCGCGACCAGTTCGCCCGACGACAGTGTGAAATTGATATCGGACAATACGGGCACCGACTTGCCCGACGGCAAGTGAAAGACGTGCTCGACGTGTGAGAGTTGGGCCAACAGCTCGCGTGCCGCCGGAGCGGCGGATGGGTCAGAGGCCATAGCGTAACTCCGCGTGGCGGTAGAGCGGCTTCCAAATCACCCGGTTGATGATGACGACCACGATCGCCATTGTCAACACGCTGGCCGCGAGCACTTCGTAATGCCCCTGGCTTGCCGCAACGGAGATCAGCGAGCCGAGCCCGTGCGCGACGAACACGTCACGGCCCATCGTGACATATTCCGCCACGATGCTCGCGTTCCACGCGCCGCCCGCGGCCGTCACCCACCCGGTCACGACGTACGGGAACACCGCCGGCCACCACACCGTCCACCACGACTGCCACGTCCCGAAGCGGTACGTGCGCGCGACCTCGCGCAGTTCCGGCGGCACCGCTGACGCGCCCGCGATCACGTTGAAGAGCGTATACCACTGCGTGCCGAAGAGCATGAGGACCACCGCACCAAAGCCCATGCCGATCCGCAGCGCGTGAAGGATCAGCAGCAGCAACGGGTACAACATCGGCGCGGGAAACGATGCGGCGATTTGCACCAACGGCTGCAGCCGCGCGCGCCGGCGATCCGAACGGCCGATCCAAATCCCGACGGGAATCACCCAGAGGCTGCCGAGCAGCACCGCCGCGCCGACGCGCAACGCGGTCAACGCGGCACCGCCGACGATCTGCATCCAGACCGCCGGCGACAAGGACGCCAGCAGCCGGCACAGCCGCCAGATCGCTCGCGCGATGACCACGCCTCCGGCGGTCAGCAGACCAAGACGCAGATAGCGCATGATCGGTGTTAGCGCGCGCTGCGCGGGCCACGCGGCGTGGTCCGACTGCGCGTTCGTCCGAGCGGCGAGCCATTCGCTGATCGGATGCGCGACGCGGTCCACCGCGCGCTGCGCGAGCCATGAGCGTCGCACCCAGCTCAGGACCAGCGAGTCTTGCGTCTCGGCCGAGGCGGTGTCAGACACGCGGAACTTCTGCGTCCACACCAACACCGGCCGCCACAGGCACACGTCGACGAGCACGATGATCGTGACCATGGCCGCCAAGCCCGCGCAAATCGCCGACACGTCTCGGTGCGCGATCGCAACACTCATATACGCGCCGAGGCCCGGCAGACGAAAATCGTGCGCGCCGAGCGTGAACGCCTCGCACACCGTCAGAAAAAACCATCCGCCCGCCATCGCCATCATGCTGTTCCACGCCAGCCCGACCGCCGACGATGGCAGCTCGACGCGGCGAAACCGTTGCCACCAGTTGAAGCGATAGAGCGAGGCGGCTTCGCGCAGCTCCGGAGGAATGCTGCGCATCGATTGATAGACGCTGAATGCCATGTTCCACACCTGGCCCGTGAAGATCATGAGGATGGACGCCAGCTCGAGGCCGGTGTTCGTCCGTGGAAATAGCGTCACCAGAGCCAGCACCGCGCCGGGGAGAAAGCCGAGGACCGGGATGGATTGAAGAATATCGAGCAGCGGCAGCATCAGGCGTTCGGCGCGCGCATTGTGCGCGGCGATATAACCGTAGGCGACGGCAAAGGTGAGCGACAAGCCGTAGGCGAGGAAGCTGCGCAGCAGCGACTGCAGCGCGTAGCCGGGCAGCGCCCAGAAGCTGAGGCTGATGTCGACTTGCGGCTGCAACTGCGCGTGCCAATGGTTCGCGACGTGCGTCAGCCCATAGATGAACGCCGCCAACGCGACGATGATCGTCACGTCGGGCAGTAATGACGCGGAGCGGCGAACCGTCGCTGAGACAATCATGCGGTCATTATATTCCGGGCCTGATCAAGCCGCGACCGTTTTATCGACGAGGTGGCGTCTCAATTTGCGCAAGGGGCGGGTCCTGCCGCTGCGCGCACCCGCCCACATTGATACACGACCATCGACGAGGATACAACAAAGCCGTGGCGCGAGGCCACGGCTTTGCGTCGAACCGTATAGCCGAGCGGGTCCAGGGCCCGGCCACACGATGTTAGTGCGGTGCGCCGCTCTGGGCGGGAGCCTTGGTCGGCGGCGCGGCGGGCGTAGTGATCTGAATTGATCGGGCCAGCTCTTGGCCAGGCTGCGCGGCGTAGCGGACATTCACCGTCTGCCCCACGGCAACATCGGTGAGCGTCATCAACTTCCCGGCCTCGCTGACGGACGTGTGCGTCGGATCCAGACGCAACGTTTTGGTGCTCCCATCCGGCGCCGCGATCTGCAGTGTCGGAGGTGTGGCCTTCAAATCGATCATCGCGACGGAGCCGGAGGCGACCATCAGCTTCGCGGGTTGGGCCGTTCCGGCCGGCGCGCTGCTGGTCGCCGGCTTCGACTGCGACCCCGCCGCCCCGGCTTCCTCGGCACTCACCAGGCCGGCCATCGCACCATTGCTCACCACACCGAGGATCACCAACCACGCTAGACGCATCCGCATACCATTCCTCCTTGTACCGCGTGAGTTGAGACGAGCGACGAAACCGTGCAAATGTTACTGGCCGGTTGCCGAAGTCGGAGCCGGAGTCGGAGTCTTGGCTGCTTCGGTCGGCTTCTTCGGCGTTTTCTTCGAGACGTGCGGCTTGTGCGATCCTGTTGTCGAGGCTTGCGCGTTCGTCGACGAGTGGTGGCGCCGAGCGGCCCACGACTTGGACGGCTTCGCCGGCGCCGTCGTCGATCCGCCTGTTTCCGCAGCACCAACGTGTCCGACCGCCAGCACCGACATGATCAATCCCAGCATCCCTGCTTGCCACAACTTCATCACCGTTCCTCCTGCGCTGTCGTCCCCACGTACCCCAATTTCCGCTGTCCAGTGGTAAGCGGTCTTCGCTCCCACGCCGGCATGTCATGCCGCGCTAACATCGGTCTTCTCGGATGCCGCCGCGTCACGACGGTCGGCCGGGCTGTCGAAACAACGATGGTCGAGAAAATTCGCGAAGGTCCGGGCGCACGTCAAGGCGGAGGTCGTTCGTCTTGTCGCGTCCGAGCTCTTGCAGCATCCGAGTGCCTTCTATCGCCGGAAACAACCGGCGCTCTTGCTCGTGCATCTCGGACCGCAGTGCCGCTATCCACGTTGTCATTGATGGGTGGAGCATGGCGCGGATCGGTGAGGCCAACTCGTGGGCGCTCAGGATCGCCAATTCCTCGCACGCGCGCGCATGGTCCATCGGCACTGAGTCGGCGACGGAGCTCCGCAGCGCTGATCGCCATGCTCCGCACAACCGCCGCTCGTGGCGGCTGTGCGCGGCCAACTCGCCCGCCAGCGCGACCGCCAATTCGCCGGCGACGAACCGCGCGTCCGTCTCCAAGCCGATGGCCGCCTCAAACAGCGACAATCGCGCCCGGATGGTTTCGTGTTCACGGATGAGCTGATTCAGTGCGTGCATAACGGACCCAATGCTGCGACGCGCCAGACTCCGCGGCAGCATGGCTAGAATCGTAGCTCGTTGGCAACATCCCGCCCATCCTACTTAGGTAGGGCACACTCGTCAATAAGCTCTGTTATACTAATTTCTATCGGTCGACACCAGCCATGTGGCTTCGCCGCCTCCAACGCGTACACTCTCACCACCAAGGTTCCTGGCTTGCCCCCACCCTCGGCATGGCTATCGGTTTCGCCTACGGGATCCTCGAACACGCCGTGGACCTCAAAGCGCTGCAATATCCGAAGATTTTTCTCATCCTCGACGACCTCGTGGTCTTCTGCCTGCCCGTGGCGCTCGGCGCGCTGGCGGGCTTGGTGTACAACTACATGCACCGGCAAGGCCGTATCAACCGCGCGTTGTCGACGGACAGCGCCAAGCGCCGCCACGACGTACTCACGCAGCTGCTCGGCTCGCACCTGCTGCACGAGATCGGCAACCCGCTGCACAACCTGACTGTCGCGATTGAACGCTGGCAGCATCAGCTGCCGCCGGAGCAGATCGCCATGCTGCAGCGCAACGTCGACCGGCTGCGCGCCGTCACGCGCCAGCTGCGCAACTGGCATACGCTCGACGACACGATCGACTTGCACGAGCCCGTCCCGCTGCGACCGTGGCTGCAGGAGTTCGTCCACGACAAGGTGCGATCGGAACTCAGCCGAGCCGACGTCGCGTGCGAGCTGGACCTCGATCCGGTGTTGGTCCGGATGCATTCGGTGCTGCTCGAGCAATGCTTCGTAACGCTGTTCAACAATGCGCTGACCGCGGTGATGAGCGAACCGAGCGAGCGCGCGATTCGGGTCGCGGCGTACACCAGCAAAGACCGCCCGGGCTTCGCGCGCGTGACGCTGCGCAACACCGGCGCGTTGTTTCCCAGCGACGTGCTCAGCAAGCAAGGCCGCGAGCCGGTGCACAGCCAGCAAGGGCTGGGGCTCGGGCTTCTCTTAGTGCAACGCACGCTCGAGCACGTCGGCGGTGCTTTGCAACTCGCCAACGACGACGGATGGGCCGTGACGACGCTCTGGATCCCGACGGGGGCCGCATGAAGCTCGCCTATATCGAGGACGACATCGACGCCCGAGCGCTGATCATCGAACAGCTGCGCGAAGAGCAGTGGACGTGCGATGCGTTTACGGGCGCGGAAGATTTTCTGAAGGTCGCAGGTCCGGGCGCGTACGATTTGCTGATCATCGACATCCGGCTGCCGAAACTCGACGGGGTGAAGCTTCTGCGCCGGCTGCGCGAGCGGAACATCTTTACGCCGGCCGTGCTGATCACGGCGTTCAGCAGCCTCGAGTACGCGCGCGAGGCGCTCAACAGCAGCGCGAACTACCTGCTCGAGAAACCGTTCTCGTTCTCGACGCTCATGGGCGTCATCCGCAAGGTGCTGGCGTCGCCGCGCTCGCTGAACGACTACGTCGACCGCGGGCTGGCGACGATCGGCTTGAGCAAGCGCGAAATGGAAGTCGCGCGACTCATGCTGAAGGGGTTCAGCAACAAGGAGATCGCGGAGCTCGCGAAAATCTCCGAGCAGACGGTCAAACAGTACATCACGCAGATCTTCGAGAAAGCGCAAGTCACCAGCCGCAGCGAATTCTTCTCGTGGATTTTTCCGATTTAACCGGTCAGCGCTCAAGCAACGCATACGCGAGCGCGTAGCCGAGCGCGATGGCGACGGCAAACATGGCACCGGCTTCGATGGCCGCGGCGCGCGGGCGCTGGTCGTCGGCAATGGCGCGTTGCGCGATCGGGAGGAGCACGAGGAACATGAGGAACTCGCCGAGCGGGATATAGAGCGCGCAAAAGCCGCCGAGCATGCGGCGCGCCGGCTCGTACTTCCACCAGCCCGCTCGGTATGCGAAATATTCGTAGAAGCCGACGGTGATCCCGGCGGACGTCGCGCAGATGAGCGATGCGGCGATGGCCGCGACCCGCTCACCGATGCGTGCGCGCAGCGCGGCGAAGATCCGCAGCGCCGGGTAGCCGAGCTCGACGATCACGCACGCCCATGCCAGCGGCATCCAGATCGGCGAGCCGAGCAGGACGATGTCGTTGCCGGTGAGATACACCAGCCGCCCGTGCGCCACGCCGTGGATCAGCCACCAGTCGACGAGCAGCTCGCCGACCCCCGCGACCAACCCCATCGCCAGCAGTCTCGCCAGCACCAGGCCGCCGCGTCGCGCCAGCGCGTCGCCCGCCCACAGATACAAGCTTGCCCGGACCCACAATCCCGCGTACGCCCAGAATTTCCCCGACGGAGAATCCGGATATGGAAATCGATACGCAGCGATGAGTGTGAAGACGATGCCGATGAGCATGCCCGCGGCCCACACGGCATCGGACGCGGAGCCGCACTCAGCGAGGCGGGCGAGGAATGTCGATGGTGCGGAGGAACGACGGGCCATGCGCAACGCGTAAGCGCTACTTGATCCCGACCACCATGGAATCCGGCCCGGTCAGCGGCTCGACGCGCGTATCGGAGAATCCCGCCTCGCGCAACCAACCTTGGCAATCGGCGCCGGTGTAGTCGAAGCCCGCCTCCGTCTCAATGAGCATGTTCAAGCTCATCAAGAGTCCGAAGGCGTTTCGCCGGCGCTCGTCGTCGATCAGCGCTTCGTGGATGATCACCGCCCCGCCGCGCGGCAACGCTTGGTACACCTTCGCGAGCAGTTGGCGCTTCTCGTCGAGCGAGACCCCGTGGAGGATGTGGCCGAGGATGAGCACGTCCGCCGTCGGAATCGCGTCCTTGAAAAAATCGCCCGGGTAGAATCGCAGCCGGGGTGCTAAACCCAACGATCCGATGTACTCGTCGAAGATCGGTGCGATGGGCGGCAAATCGAACCCGCCACCGGTGAGATGTTTGTGGGCCAGTGCGATCTGCGCGGCCACCGCGCCCTGCGCGGTGCCGAGGTCGATGAACGTCTGATATGGCTTCCACGGAAACCGCTGCGCGATCACCTGGCCCGCCCCGGTGCTGATGCCGGTCATGGCGCGCGCGAATTGCCGCATCCGCTCGGGGTCGGCGTAAATCGCCTCGAAGTGCTCGCCCTGATGCTGCTTGGTTTCGTTTTGCGGCTGGCCCGTGCGCAACGCCTCGGTCAGCGATCCCCAGAAGCCATACGTGCGCGCGTTGGCCATTTCGAGAATGCCGCCGACGTACGAGGGCTGTTCGCGGTCGAGGAACCGCGCGGTCTCGGGCGTATTCGCGTAGCGATCGTCCTGCCGGTCGAGCAAGCCCAGCGCGACGAGCGCGTCGAAGAAATCCAACGCGCCGCGCCCCTGCAAGCCGAGCCGCCGCGCGAGCGCATCCAACGCCAGCGGACCTTTCGCGAGCTCCGTAAACACGCCGAGCTCGACGGCGGTCAGCAGCGTCTTCGCCGGCCAAAAGCCGAAGCCGATCTGCAAGATGTGCTCGGGCGTGACACCTGTCGACTTGCGCGACGAGGCTGCTGCGGTGTTCGGGGTCATGGCTTGCGCTTGCGCGCAGCCTTCGATGTGGCCGCCGTCGGCGCTTGCGCGGGCTGCTCGACGCTCACGGACGCGTCGATCGAATGAGAGACGCTCGAGCTGTGCGTCTGGTTCCGCGGGTCGTCCGATCCGTTCAGATAATTGATTTGCCACGGGCCAATCCCATGCAGCTGCACGACCGCTTCCTCTGCGGTCCATGCGTAGTGGTGCTCGTGGGCCGGCATGACCGCATAGGCGCCGGCGTGCAACGCATCGCCCTGGGTCGTGTCGAACTGGTCGCCCATCGCCACATGCAGCGTGCCGGACAGCACCGTGACATGCTCGTCGGCCGGGTGCCAGTGGGGCGGGATGCGGTAGTTGGAGGGGAATTTCACGCGCATCGCAAAGAGGCCCGGCGCGGCGGGGTCGCCGTCGAGGATCATGACTTGCGCGCCGGGCGGCAACGATGGAGGCGCCTGGTCCCAGGCGATGTTTTCAGGCGTGACGACGATGTGCTTCGGCTTGGTGTTGGCCACGACGGGCGCGACCGGCAGCGGGGCTGGGATCGGCATGGGCACCGGGACGACCATAGTGTCTTGCTCCGGTGTCGGCGCGGCGTCGTGGGTCATCGGATCAAGCGGCTGGTGGCTGCCCGTATCGCGTCGCTCTGCCGCCGATGCCGCGGTCGCCAATCCGCAGGAGAGCCCGCCGCACAGAACAAGTGAAACGCCGAATCGCATGCTTCGCATCATCGCCCTCGCCGAAGTAAATTAGGAGACGCCGACCCCTCCCTCATCCTAGCAAACATTCGATCCCACCGGACCTGCCGCCGAAATTTTTGATCGGGCCGTGCCCTGCGAACTTCATGGCGCGTCAGCCGGCGGCGACGGCGAAGAGGCACTTCAGGTAGGCGCCTTCGGCGAAGCCGACGGGGTGATCGAGCGGGTGGCCGGTGCGCTGCAACTCTTCGAGCGGCCGGCGCATGGCGCGCGCGGCGCGGTGCATCGCGCTGAAGAATGTCTCGTCGCTGACGTGGCTCGAGCACGAGGAGGCCACCAGCACGCCGCCGGGCCGCAGCACTTCGAGGCCGAGCTTCGTCATGCCCTCGTAGGCGGCCATCGCGGCGTTGACCTCCAGGCGCGTCTTCGCGAACGCCGGCGGATCGAGCACGACCACGTCGAAGCGGGCGCGCTGGGCCGCGAGCCGCTTGAGCACATCGAACACGTCGCCTTCGATGAGATGCTGGCGGACCGCGGCGACCGAACGATACGCGTGGTTGAGGCGCAGGTTCTCGTTCGACGCGCGCAGCGCCGGTCGGCTCACGTCGATGCTCGTGACTTCCGATGCCCCGCCCCTCGCCGCATACACGGAAAAAGCACCGGTGTAGGCAAACGTGTCGAGCACCGTCTTGCCGCGACAAAGCCGCTCGAGTGCTGCGCGATTCTCGCGCTGGTCGAGAAAGAAGCCGGTCTTCTGACCGCGGACCGGGTCGACGATGAATCGCAGCCCATGTTCTTGAAAAATGAGCGGCTCCCGGGGCGGCGGGCCCCCCCGCCGCGCGCCCGCCTCCGGGCCCCG
>OBEQ010391967.1_pt1 | contig 12344 bp, 11 predicted proteins | sample 1670901 | NCBI WGS metagenome assembly OBEQ01 (sample SAMEA104232315, study PRJEB22302) | groundwater metagenome | biome: forest; feature: aquifer; material: groundwater | place: USA | collected 2011-08-07 | depth 5.4 m | reverse complement strand
GCTGGAAAAGTTTTGAAATGGTTCTGCGTTATGCGCATTTAAGCAGTGATCATTTAAAACAAGCAGCGGAACGAGTGAAGTTTGTTACAAATTTACTACACTCATCTGAAGTAGGAGAAAGCGCGAGAAAGATAATTTGAGATAAGTATTTAATTATTCTTATTATTTTCATCGCGCCCGGAGAGATTCGAACTCCCGACCACCTGGTTCGAAGCCAGATACTCTATCCAGCTGAGCTACGGGCGCAAGATGAGAGGCAAATAGTAGTGCAGAGCGAGGGAGAGGTCAATCTCTTCTATAAATGCCATTTAATGCCATCTAATTTAATGCCATCTATATGCCATCTAGCGCCACAACTCTACACACCCCTTGCTTTGTGTTTTGCCGTCCCCCCGTAATTTTTACGCTAGTAGTCTACCCACGCGGTTCATGGTTGCAATCATTAGACGCGGACAGACTTTGACCCCCGTATAATCCCGTATTCGTTTAAGCCATCATTTCAGCTTATAATGAAAAGTTCCAACGGAATGGGAGTGTCGTCATGAAAAAAGAAACCTTTTTATTGTATGTGATTGGCATTATTGTTTTTTCTGTCTTTTTTTCAACTACTTTATTTGCATTAACCAGACCCGCATTAGTATTATTTAGTTAAATTTGAGCTGTTTTAGTAGTACAAAGCACTATTATTTCTTTCCAGGACAAAACACACTGTCATGTCAGCGCAAGTTCACTGCTGCCCGAGGGGAAAATAAAGTTGAACACGTGTCATTCCGGAATTTAGCGCTGCTTATCGAGTGTTTTTTATGAGATTAGTAGCGCTTAATGTCCGGGATCCAGGTTGACATTCTTAAGAGATTGTTTGTTTTATTAATAAAGGTAACGTTTCTTCTATATTCATATTTTCTATATTCATATTTCTTTTAGCAGAGATGTTAGTGAAGTTTGATTGAGCAAATACAGTTACTGGATTATTCGCCACCTGAATGTTGGGTTGTATTTTATTGAGCAATGCAAGCGCAATATCATAACCTTCTATTTTAAGTTCATTTAACTTTTCTTTTATTTCAAATTTAAAAGAATCAAATTGCTGATGGCCTGCTTCTAATTTTAAGTAATCATCTTGAGTAGCTTTAAAGCGATCTCGTATGCGCAAACAATACTGAGTATCAGTATGTAAGTTTTTTACTAAGTATTTTAATGACATAAATATTAACAGCATTATTACTAAGGCAAAAAGTACTATAAGAGCACTGATACCTACATTGACCTTATTTTTTTTAATATCATCAAATATTTTTTTCCCCATAAAAAATAAAGCAACCATGCACATTGCTACAAAGACAAGAGTCGCGGGAACATCTAGTGCCCAATTTTTATAAGTTTTTTTAGTGTTCTTTTTTTCTTGAATATAAATTTTATCTCGGACTTGCTTTTCTGCATAGAGTTTTTTGCGTAAATTTTCAATTTTGTCTGCAAAATTTTCGCATTCCATCGTTTTTGAGCTCACTAGAAATGGTCTTTGAGGAGGCATGTCGAATTTTTTTATATTGATTCGTTGTTCTTGTATTGCTAGCAGCTTTTTTAATTGTATTTTTGGCGGTAGATTATTTTCCAAAACAATTTTTTTACTCAATTTAACTAATTTTAAATCTGCTTCTTCTTTAGATAAACTAGCAAATTTATTATTACGACGAATAGATTCTTTAAAATAAAAAACGATGAATGATCTTAAGGAATGATTGGGTAAGAGATCTTTAAAATAGAAATTTGTTTCTTTGCCTTTAGGATCATCCCATATAAATTTTTCACGAATGAAATTTCTTGGATCTACTTTTTCAATTTGAGCATCAAGGTATTTTGCTAGCGCAAATTGTTCAACACTATAGCCACTCGGTAAACTAATTGCTCCCAAAATGAAATATAAGCTAATAGGACAGGTTGGCGCTTCTTTTTTATTAATAGCATCCATTAAACTGATATCAAATCTTAATAAACGGTTTCTTTCTGCTATTGATAAAGCTTGTAGTTGCAAAAGGGAAATAGAGTTTCCAGTCATAGTCGTAGGGAAGGTAGGAAGATTTTTTTCATTTTTATGGGGGAGATAATTCAATACTTCCTCTAAAATATAAGTTCCACCATTATTAGCAATCACGAGTGATTGTGGAGCAATCATCCCCATTGCTTTTATTTTTGCCGCTGTGTTAGAACGATTAAAATCAATATATTCAAGTGGCATGATGAACCCTCAGGTAAAAGATTTGGATCGCTACGCTTGATTATGCAAGTCAGCACGATATCAATTAATAAAGAAAGAAAATAGCTGTGATATTTAACAGGTAATGATGATTATTACATGAGGATAAATTTTTTGCATAGGATAAGATTTACTGTCATGCCAGTCTTGAGCCCTGAGTTTGTCAAAAAGCATGCATGCAAAGTTTATTTTTAATGAATAACTGAGTTCAAAAAAAATATATTTAGCAGAACAATTACCTTGTTTTATATTGATTGACCCAAAGCAAAATATACGGATCGCCATTCTCACCAAATCCTACGGTCGCCATATCCGGTAAACCATCTTTATTCCAATCACTGATTACAATGGCATTTGCAGAGCGTTCTGAGATAATCTGTTTTTCATAATGGATAACTTCTTTACCTGAATTATTTTTTTCTTTTTGACATAAATAAATCATGAATGAAGTAGGATAAGCACGAAAACCTGCTGCCACATCAAAACAACCGTCACCATTAAAATCAGCAATTTGTGTGACATGGCCACCCGCAGCACGTTTTTCTAGCACTTTTCTTTCTAAACCATTTGCTGCAAAAAGATTACTATTTTGTTTGGGCAAATAAATAGAAACCGTATCACCATGCCAAGGTTGATCAAGCAAAAATCCGGAATGTTTGGTGTAATCTATAGTGGCAATAAAAGGATGTTCAGGCGAGAAATTTGCAAGTGCAGTCACACCAGATAAATCCCAAGTAGGATTTTGCTTGATACCTAATACTTGTACGCCTTTATCTCTTGCAGCTTCGTCTGCAGCAGAATCTTTAGGCGTTCCATGTAACATTTTATTTTGTAATGTCCATGCGCCTTTTTTATCTTGCGTAAATGAAAATAAGAAAATACCTTCTTGGCCAGCGATTAATATATCTTCACCCGTACCATTTCCATTGTTTTTATTTATTTTCACCGCATCATGCAGCGCATGAATTTTTGGTGATGCAAAAACAGTTTTTTTCCACGGCTGTCTTGGATTGGTATTTGGAATATAAAGCGTAATCGTCGCCGGACCATACATGGGCGGTTTTCCTTGACTAAACAAAGGGACGACAACAATTCCTTTTGTGCCGTTACCATCTAAATCAATTGCCACGATGCGATGCGCACCGGGCGAGCGACCAATCCAATAAGTTTGCCAAGGCGCATCTTCTTGTAAATCATTGAGATTAGCTGGTCTTTGCGCCCACCAAATGTTTCCTTCTTTCGCGGGATGCGTTATCGGAACTTCAAAATCTGACATAAATATTAAATCGCTCGTTCCTTTTTTCTGTACATCCATGAAAGCGCCGTGCACAACATGTTTTTTCTTTGCGAGTAAATGTTTTTTCCAACCGAATTTTTTTGGATTATTTTCTGAATTATTTATTGCATTATTTGCCGTATTATCTGGTCCTAAAAACTCATACCAATAAATTTCTCCTGGCACGCTGCCTGCAGTTGTTCCCGTATACGCAAAAGAAACTAAATCAGTGTTGCCATCTTGATTAATATCTTCACCAATTAATCCATAAGATCCCGCCGCATTCGCATCAATCATTTGCATTTGAAACGGAATAGGCGTATTTGCTTGCGGGCTGTGATAAGGCGCCGCATCTCTGGCCCAGGCGTTGATATTTGTAAACATTAACAGGCATAAAAAAAATAAAAATATATTTTTTGATATTTTTTTTAATATATGTTGAGATAGATTTTGCTGATACTGAGCTGGTGAAAGTTGCTGTTGCATTGCTCACTCCGATATAAAATTTCAATTTATAACTATACCCATTACACTTCAAAATGCGAGGGGTATATAAAATAAAAATTATAAAAAATGGGATTTAGATCATATCAATATAATGTGAAGCTGTCACGTTTTGTACTGTGAATAATCCCAGGTTGTTATCTCATTTTTTGATTGTGAAGCAATTAATTCATTGGTTAAGCATATCTCTGAAAAGAAATAACAAGGGGAAAACCAACAATCTCATTTATTAAAAGTGGTTTCGGTAACAAAAAAATTTCTTCAGCGATTAGGTATGTTAGAACTTGAAGTATGTTCCATGCAATTACAACTCGAAGACCATAAAAAGCCTTCACATAAACCCAGACGTTAAATTTTGTAAAAAATCGGATATTGAAAAGGCACGATGATAATTTCACCAATCATACCAATGTCTGCAGAAGGGTGACAGCAGAAGTGGCTTATATTAGTAATGGCTTGTCATTATTCCCAAAAGAGAATATTTTAAGTCAGTTGGATATTACACCGACTCAAGCTATTACCACGTAATATAGCCGAATTGCACGCGCGCAGATTTATTTAAATAGAATTCACAAGGATTTTAACCCATGCCCTGGCTGACTCCCACCACGTTACGTGGCACCCATGTCATTTTAGAACCACTCTCGCACGCGCATCATGATGCGCTGGTTGCAGCCGTGCAAGATGGCGAATTATGGAAATTATGGTACACACCCATTTGTAAACCAACTGATATGAAATTAGAAATCGATAGGCGTCTCAATTTGCAAGCAAAAGGTATGATGCATGCTTTCACCGTGAGAAGCGCAGCCACAAATAAAGTAGTAGGGATGACAACTTATTTAAATATTGATGCTGTGAACAGACGTTTAGAAATCGGTGCGACGTGGTATAGCAAAAGTGTGCAACGTACGGCCGCTTAATACAGAATGTAAATTGATTTTATTGACACACGCTTTCGAAGAAAAAAATTGTATTGCTGTCGAATTTCGCACGCATTTTTTCAATGAGCAAAGTCGACGTGGCATAGAACGACTGGGTGCAAAATTAGATGGTGTATTGCGCAATCATCAAATAAATATTGACGGCTTGTTACGTGATACTTGTGTTTATAGTATTATTGCGAGCGAGTGGCCGACAGTGAAAGCGCATCTTACTTGGCAATTAACTAAGCCGCGATCTGAATAGATTTGATTGCTGTTGCGCAAATGATTTCATGAGGCGGTCATTATGTTTATTTATTCACGTGCCATCATCTTACTTATCATCTCTCTCTTCATCTCAATCATTATCTCGCTTTTTATTTCTTCCACCGCATTTAGTTGGCCAGCAGATTTTAAAGAAGGCGTAACGATTAACAAACCCGCTGCTTATTTTTCTGGATACACATTATTTGCGCCAAATAATGCGATGTATCATTTGCAATATCCCAATTCTGCTTATAATAACAGCGGTTTTGTGTATTTGATTAATATGCAAGGCAAGGTTGTGCATACCTGGAAAACGCCAGGACTTGCCTGGGATGCGAAATTATTACCGAACGGCAATTTATTGGTGATGGTGCTTTGTCAACCTTATAAAAGTTTTTTTGATTTAGATTTAACTTGGGCCGGTTGTCTGTATGAATTTGAGTGGATGAAAATAAGTTAACTCTATTATGTTACGACAATAACATTATTCGCGGTATAACGCGTGCAGTAGAAGTGATTATTGCCTGCAGTTTAAGGAGCTTGGCTCGTGATAACAATTTAAATCGTTTTCACCAGCGAACGTTCTTTTGATTGTGGCGCTGAATGGAGCATCGAAGAAGTTTTATTTTTGAAAATACCAAAAAGGCCACTCGCGGCTTTATTCGCGGCTTGATAAACCATCGAACCTGTTTTTTGAATAACATAACTACTACCGATACCCGCGGCTGAACTAGCAACGAATATGGTCGCAGTTTGTAATGGGGTAATGAGATCTCTGTTTTTAATACATTCAACAATACCGTAACTTGCACAGGCGATAGCAGTATCGGTACAAGCGGCTACATTTGTTTTTGCTAACGCAAACTTAATTAAAAATAGCGAAGCTGTTTGTTCGAATGCTTGCCAAGCAGTTGTGGCCATGTCTTGTTCTGGATTGTTTTTATTTATATTGTGATATTCATACATAAAATAAAAAGAATGAAATAAAATTTGATTTAATGTTTCTTGAGAAACATAATTATTTTTCAATTTTTTACTCGCAAAGCTTGATGCATTTTGTAATGCCGATATTTTTAAACTTTCTAATGCATATTGATAGGCGATTAAACCAGGTGAAGGATAATAGCCTGGAATTAAGTCATCTTCTGTAGAGTTAATTAATAATTCTCCTTTAGGTGTTTTAGAATCTGTAGCGGTTCTAAGCAGTGCCGGTTTGGTTTTTAATAATTTTTTATATATTTTTTGCAGCGCAATTTTATCACCAGCAGGAATAGTAAAGTTTTGTGGCGCGTTCATCGCTTTACAGAACATAACGCTCATCACATCATCCGAAGTAACGTAATCAGGAGAATAATTAACAGCGCATTTATTGGCTTGCATGGCAGCTTTAATCATTTCCTTTTTAGGATAAAATTCAGGCAAACACCTTCTTGGAAAAGCAGCAAAGTTTGGTGGAAAATGTGTGCTTCCTAATGCATGCATAATTTCATGTAAAATTGTCAATTCATATCTTGAGTTGTTTTCAGTAATCTGTATACCAATTAGGTCGGCTAATCGTACTGTTGATGGATCTTGCTTCATTGCAAAATCATAAGGTGCCGTTTGACCAAAAGGATGTGCATCATTTTGGTTTGTTATTTCATGGAAGGCATAAAAGACAAATTTTCGAAAACCATCAAATTCTTGAAAATTATTTTTACAGGGAGAAATTGGAATACCAATATTTGCTAATTGTGTTAAAACATTTTTTACTGCGATGCGTTGCTGTAGATTTAAAGGGAGAAATATACCATCTTTTTTAGGAGAGGCTAGTGTTGCTTCTGGTGAATTAGAAAAATTTAATATTTCAGTTGATGCAAAGTAGCAGATACCCTTTTCTATCCCACGTGTTATAGTGCTAGCGCGTAATAAATAATCCGCAGTTTTACTAGGAGGGCATCGTTGAGGAGGAGTTGATTGATCTGCAAAAATTTCTTTTGAAGTTTTTTTAAGGAAGTCTAAAAATTGTTGTTCGTCATTTTGCGCTGGCTTGCCCATGATATACCCACAAATATTAAATAGTGAAATAAATAAAAAATAAAATACATAAAAAAGTAAAACGTTTATTCTATAAGAGATTTTTTATATTAAATTAAGATAAGCTTAAGAGCTGGTATTTTAATTTTTTACCATTCGAGGAACATAATAAATGATTCCACAAAGTCAGATTTCTAAACTTTCAAATCGCTTGCTGAAAGAGCAAGGCGATAGACGTATACCAGAGAGTGTATTGGAACGTGATTATTGTACTGCTTGGTTTTTAATCGGACTAGCGCAATCAACATTCCGTTTACAGAGCAGTGAAGAGAGTATTTCGTCAGGCTAGAATTACTAGTTAATTAAACATGTCAATTAAACATGCACTACCCAACCACCAACACCGATTTCCCAATCGTTTTTCTACTTTCCAAATCTTGATGCGCTGCAACCGCATCTTTTAATGCGTAACGTTGACCTATCGTAATCAATAATTTTTGCTTAATAATTAAATCAAATAAATTATTCGCTAATTGTGTTAATTCGTTTTCTGTGCGCGTGTAATGCGCGAGCGTTGGTCGCGTTAAATAAAGTGATTTTTCTGCTAGCGCACTCATGGGCATGGGGTCTGGCGGACCGCTAGCTTGACCATATGACACTAACATGCCGCGTAGCGCTAATGATTTTAAGCTGTCATTAAACGTGGTTTTGCCGACCGCATCATACACAACATTCACACCCACTTGTTGTGTGTAAGTCATGATGGCGTCTAAAAAAGATGCTTGCGTGTAATTGACGATGATATCTGCGCCCATGTTTTTTACTTGTTGCATTTTTTCTGTGGTAGACACCGTTGTTATCACATTCGCGCCCAACATTTTTGCGAGTTGAATTAATAACAATCCGACACCACCTGCGCCTGCATGAATTAATGCGGTTTGATTTTTTGCTAATAAAAAAGTTTGATGCGTTAAATAATAAGCGGTCAAACCTTGCAATATTGCGGCCGCCGCAATTTCAAAAGAAATTTCTGGCGGCAAATGCACCACATATTTTGCTGGAAGCACAGCAAATTCTGCATAAGTTCCAGTCCCACCCACACAAAAAGTGACGCGATCACCGACCTGAAATTTTTTCACATGACTACCAATCGCATGCACAATGCCGCTGCCTTCTTTGCCAGGAATGTAAGGGTAGTGCGGCGGTTTGTATAAACCATTACGCGTGTAAATATCAATATAATTGATGCCAGCTGCTTTTATCTGCACGAGCACATCATCGGGCCCGCAAGTGGGCACAGGGCATTCTTGCAGATGTAATTGATCGGCATTACCAGCTGCGTTGATTAAGATGGCTTTCATTTTCATGTTAGTAGAGTCTTTTATGAATAATTTAATATAAATGATTTAATGAGAAATTTATAGATATACACCCCTCGTGCTTTCGCATTTAGGCGTCCTCACGCTTCACCCTTAGCGCTCAGAGGTCGCTCAGAGTTTGGGATGACAATATTGCGTTCAAGAGGATAAAAATAATATCGCCCGACACAGATAATTTATCTGAAAATCCACTTTCAAATAATTTTTAAAAAGTTTGCTACACTTAATAACAAGCAGATTAAATAATTTTAAAAATAAATTGATAATATTTTTTGCAATTTTCCCGAGAAAAAATTATGACTTTTTTTATCTGTTTTATAACAATATTTAATTTTATTTTTTTTCAAGTCATTGTAAATTCTATTACTTCTAGTCGCTTTACGCTGTTACAAAAATTTCTCGCTGACCTTATTTTTCTCAGTGGAATAAGCGTTTTTATAATTGGTTTAGGATTGACCAGTATGTTGGTTGATGCAAATTTTACCGTACTTTGTTTCTTTATTTTTGGGGTGTCGACTATTATTTTCTTTTGTATTCAATTAGGCCAAATCATCAATATGCCAACATCATGGCAATTTTATTTATATGCGATTGGTGCGATTGCTGGAGCGTATATTGTGACAACGACGGCCGATCATTTTTGGTTTGTTCGGGGCTCATCTGATCAATCAGGTGTGGTTAATCTAGCAGAACTTAGAATACATGATGTGTCTTGTGAGAATAATAGGGTATTGGTGCGAATTGAGAAAAATTTTGCTCGCGTTCGTTGTCCCACATTTATTGTATGGGGACAATCTAAAAATAATTTATTCATACCATGGCCTTCTTATCATGAAGGACGCAGTGTTGAGTTGAAACAAATGGCAGAAAAAATAAAAAATATTTTTATAGAGAAAAACGCAATGATATGAATAAGGTGAGATTAGATCAAATTTTAAAATGCTCATTTATTCGCATATAAACCTTGTCCTCGCAAGTTTTTGGCAGGGATGTGCTTTTAAAATTTAATCCGCCTCGATTTGAATCAAAATCGCTAATTTATAGAGGTGCTCTTAAGAGCATCTCTATAAATTGCTTATTTTCTTTGATTCGGCATAGATGAGTTATGTGCTCAAGCGGGTTTAGATGCAATTGCAAGTGATCTCGCTCGCTAGCAACGATAGCTACGAGGTGGACGGACGTCGATGTGGCTGTTCAATCGTTATATTTTCAATTGTTATATTTTCTATTATTTTTTTTGTTGAGAGTAAATGCAGTAATTCCCTTTTAATACTATCTCCTTCTCTTATTTTAAGCAGTGTTTGTATTTTAGTTAATTCCACATGATTTATTATGACACTAACATGCTCGTTGTTAATAACTTGGGTTATTGGATTCCTATAACCTTGCATGCATGTTACAAAAAGAGATAGAAGACGAATTAACAAATCAAAAGTAGATTTGATTTGTTCTTTTGTTTGGTTAATTAACGATTCATTTTGTTTTAATATAAATTGATAAAATTGATCAAAAAGTTGTGTTTTATTTTCTATCTTATCAATATTTTCATGGCCGTAGATAATATCATTAACAAAAGCTTCTAATGCAAGAAGAAAATCATTTCTGAATACATGGCCCTGTTCTTTTAAGGAAACAATCAATCCACCCAATTCATATTTAACACAAAGTATTAACCAATATAACTCGGAAAATGAACTTGTATTATTTTTAAAGTTGAGTGTTAACAAATCATCCATAGCACCGTGACGTGGAAAATAAATATCACCGGCAGAATATGCTGCTTGAATGTATTTATTCCATAATATTTTATCTTCTAATATAACCTTTTCAGTGTTTTGGTAAGTAACACCTTGATCATATCTAGCAGCCATATAGTAAAGAGCATGTATATTATTATTTTTGGTAGCTACTTCTTCCAATAAAGACCAATTTTTTTTAATTTGTGCAATGATCTCTTGAAGTGAAGAGGATGAATTTTCTTTGTCAGCCTGATTTGAAAGAATATGCAGTTTAGAAATAATATAGCAAATAGTTATATCAGAATCATTTTTCCATGATTGATCCGGATAATTATTTTCAATATCTTGAATGACGTCTTCAAATTGTCTTTTATTCAGTTTATCCCATGCTGTTACATAATTTTTAGCAAAAAATACTTCTTCATTTTCTGTGATCTCAGTACATTTTTTTATAATATTTTTTATCAAATCAGAAGATGACTTGATAATAGGAACAAATTTTGTTGTGCCGCCCATTACTATAATGCTGGCTTGTATACTGGCTTTTAATGGAGATGAACCATTTGCTTTGTTTTCTTCTGTTTTTTCATTCAGGTGTTCAATAAGTGCAGGAGACTTTCTCATTAACCAGGTAATAAAATCTATTGCTATTCTGTTTTTTTCACTCAGTAATTGAATAATAGCATCTATATCATCATTTTCAGCTAAATTTAAAAAAACGTCGCAACCAAGATAACGGTAATTTCTATTATCATTACTATAATTATCTTCTTCGTTTCCATTTTTCTGAGATTGTTCATTTTCTTTTTGTGAAAAAGTTAGCCGATATGTTTTAGAATTCATTTTAATATTATTCTGAATATCTAAAGTGATTGGTTGCGAAGAGGAAATTTTATCGCACCCTTGAATAATTTTAATTTTTTCTTCACGAGGAAGTGAAGAGATATGCTGATCCCACCTGGCGACATTTCGCTTATCATCTAAGTTTTCGTTTTCATTTATTTTATCAGGAAATACTTCGTTAGAAAAAAGCCAACTCGTCATGATTTGTTGTTTTAGACCTAAAACAGAGTCTGATATAATTTTTTTACCATGTATTTGTCTTGAGAAAATAGAAGAAGTGAGCATAAATGAAATATCCTAAGTAATTAAAGATGGCAGCAGTATAAGTAATTATTATTAACAGACCCTTAAGGGCACCTCTATAAATTGCTATTTTGATTCAACTCATCGTTAGATCAAATTTTAAAATGCTCATTTATTGGCATATAAACTGCACAAGGAGTCGAAGAGGATGGAAGAGCTTGCTTATCACTCATTGTTACAGACGCGTTTTGGCTGGTGGCATAAAGGAGTAATCAACCTGGTTTTTTGTGGAATATGAATTTCATCAATTAATTTTTGGTGAATGTCATAAACCTAGCATTTCAGGCGTTTTTAACGTTTAACTAAATAACTGTTAAGTTAAGTTTTTATATTGATGGGTATGCTTTCAATCCTTTTGGAAATCCATGAGTAAAACCAGGGAGATCAATTTTGCTAAAATCCCAGTTTTTTGCTGCTGCTTCCCCCGCAATCCAAAAACCCACGGTATTAGATAACATTTCTTTAGGATTTCCTGTTGAAAATTTCAGCCTCATTAAAAAATGATCGATTTGATCTGCTTTTGTGAAGCCATAATCGCCAGGAAGAGGATTGTGATAAGGAACTATAATATTATTGATGTAGTTAAATGCTTTATCAGCAATTAGTTGTCGGCTATAAATTGCGCCCCAAATATTATTTGAGAGTATCTTGTAATCTTTTTCAGATAGAGAATTGTTACCCACTGACTGAGGAATAGCCGTGATCTAGCCCCGACTTCACGGACACCCCACTAAGAGAGTAAAATTCTCAAACTTGAGGTGTAAAAGATGAACGAAAATAATTCAAAGCAACAGAAAGCTCGTCAAAAATATAGTCCACAATTTAAAGATCAAGCAGTTG
>OBEQ011177775.1_pt1 | contig 12346 bp, 9 predicted proteins | sample 1670901 | NCBI WGS metagenome assembly OBEQ01 (sample SAMEA104232315, study PRJEB22302) | groundwater metagenome | biome: forest; feature: aquifer; material: groundwater | place: USA | collected 2011-08-07 | depth 5.4 m | reverse complement strand
TTCGATCATCGCATCAGGTCCAAGGTTCGGCATCTGCGCTAAAAAAAATAAGCGCGTAGAATTAACCGCGCAGAATTCTTGCGCCATAAAATTATTGTAAGCTTGCACGCCTGCAAGATGGAATTCACTATCAGGATTTGCCATGAAATGATACATAGTCCGTTGACTGGGGAAAATAAACTGCGCATCTACGCCATCCTGATTCATGTCGGCGATACGTGCCTTGGCATCAAAACAACCGGGACGGATATCGTCATAGGTATAACCAGCCCACTTCATTTTTTCAAAGCTCATGCCCGGCGTGGCGACCAAACCGATGTGCATTAATCCCCCGCCTTGCTCAAACTGCCAAGCATCGCCACCCTCTTCATCTTTAACCAATTGCGGGGCCTGGTTTTTGTATTTACCTGGCAACCAGCTCTCCCAGATATGCGGGGGTTCTAGTATGTGACAATCTGCATCGATAATTCGATAATCAGGCATGTGGGCAATCTCCTAAACCAATTAGGTTAAGCTCCATTAGATAAAGGGTATAAACGAATTTAATATATGACAGTTGTCTTGTTATAGTCAAGAGCTTGGCTTAGAGAGATTTACTTAAAATGTTTTATATTGAGAATAATCGTAGCCGTTAGCAGTTTTTGAGTTCACTCACGACCTGATTGCGCCCGTTGCGTTTTGCCTGATAGAGAAGTTTGTCGGCGCGACATAACATGTCATCGATGTGCTGGTCGCTATCCGCAAGTTGCGCTACTCCGAGTGACAAAGTGACCGACACTCCCTTATCGCCATCTGAGACTTGTGTTGTTTCCAACGCACTACGAATTCTTTCCGCTTGCTCAACCGCATTGACAAGATCTGTTTGTGGGCAACAGATAGCAAGTTCTTCTCCCCCCATGCGGCCGATAATATCGGATTTCCGGCACAGTTGCAGACAGAGATTGGCGATATTTTTTAGCACTTGATCACCTATAGAGTGGCCATAGGTATCATTGATCATTTTAAAATTATCGGCGTCTAGCATAATCATGGAGGTGGGATGTTGATAACGCCTGGCTCGAAAAAATTCGCTATTGGATAATTCGTAGAAGTAGCGACGATTATAGAGGCCGGTTAAAAAATCAGTGGCGGCCATCTTTTCTAACTTGGCATTCGCGGCGAGTAAATCCTGTTGATACTGTGTCAGATTAATTGCGGAACGGATACGGGCAGAAATAATGGGATATTTAGTGCCCTTAGTCACATAGTCATGCGCGCCTCTATCGAGCGCATGAATAACAGAATCCGCTTCTGCATTGTCTTTGCCGGTAATCATTATGATGGGGATCTGGCCGAGCGAGGCATGCTGCTTGAATAGTTCTATGGCTTCAAGGCCATTAATATCGGGCATTTCGATATCTAACATGATGAGTACGGGCTGGATTTTTTTCGCGAGGGCGAGCCCTGAAATGACATCGGGTGCTACAAACACCGTATACCTATCTTTTTCCAAATAGGAGCGCAGCATTTGGCTGCATTCTTCAGAGTCATCAATAATTAATACTGCGGCCATCAATTACCCCAATGCACTGCTTACGTTAGATAGCTCCCTTCCGTTAAGTATATGTCATAGACAAGTCTGCAATATTCTCTTTTAGACGCAAAAGCGATAGATTTGGCGGCTAAAATAAGCGTAAGACATAAATATCCATTGTGCTCCCGCAAATAGGCTTAGACGGTCTATTTGTGCAGGCACGCCCTGGAAACTTTTTTGGTATCTTTTCCGTGATATTTGTGACTCCAACTGCTGAGCACCTCCCTGATTTTAACAATCAGTTCCTGTGGTTGATCGAGCAATAGATGATGATAGGCATCTGCTATTCCCAGAATTGGCCCACGCTGACGAAATAGTTTTTTGAGTTTCACCACATCTTGGGGTGACACCATATTGCTCTGCTCACCGTAGATAAAAGCAAAGTAGGCAGTAAATTGTGTGGGATCGACCAACTTTTTTTTGGCGCTAAAGCTGCTCAATATTTTGGGATCAAATTTCCATCCCCAACCTTGATCGAATTTGCCAATAGAAAATTGCGCAATGTAATCTACGATGAAGTGGTTGTGACACGGTTGATCTGGAATAAATCGAAATCGCTGCCGCACTGATGCAAAATCAGGGTAATACTCACGGGGTTTGTAACTGCGCGGCAGATTGTTTTCATGGTCTGGCAAATCACGGTCTGTCAAATCATGGCCTGGCAAATGGCGCTGCCGCAAGCTCTCGGCATTCTCCATCAGTTTCACCAAGGGTGAATCTACTACGACAATTCCTTTAATAGCATTGGCATATAATTGTGCGGTTCGAATGGCGATGACACCGCCCAAACTGTGCCCCACCAGCGAAATATCTCGCGTATAACCTGCATGCTGCGCAACACTGATAACATCGTTAGCGTAGCTTTCCAAATTGTATTCCGTCCGCTGGCCACTGTTACCCATCCCACTCAGATGCAGGGCGAGCACACAATGCTGCTCCGTTAGCGCCGGTGCAATAAAGTCCCACCAATTCGCATGCGCACCATTGCCATGAACTAACAATAAACATGGCTTCGTCGGGTCGCCCCATCGATAGTATTCAATTGTGCAACCGTTAACATCGACATGTTCAGTTGCACGAGGAGAATTAATTGCCTCTTTAAACCATGTTGGTGCATCAGTCACAGTGAGATTTTCTATTGTCATAATTAGGTTTGACCTCAGACGTTAATTGAGACCGATGACTGGAATACCAGCACCGTGAATTGCGTCGGCCGCGTCAGACGCTAAAAACCCGATGATCTGCGCAATTTTAGCCGGCTTAACCCAGCGAGAGTGATCCTCTTTCGGCATATCTTGCCGATTCCGCTCGGTATCTATAATGGCAGGCAGTATGCAGTTAACGTTGATATGTTTTTCTCGTAGTTCCATCGCCATGCTCTCGGTCAAACGTAAAACTGCACTCTTTGACGCGATGTAAGCGCCCATTTGCGCTAAGCCTTTTTGTGCAGCACCCGCAGAGACATTAATAATTTTGCCGAGACCTTGTTGCAACATGACAGGTACGGTTGCAGCACTGGTATGTAGAATGGAGCGGGCATTAAGATCAAAAAGAAAATCCCAGGTTTTATCGGTAGTTTCATGCACTGCTTCGCCCATGATAAATCCCCCCGCGATATTCGCTAATACATCTATTCGCCCCCAGCATTTAATGACATGTTGAATTGACTCCCAACAGTCTTGCCGATCTGTTAGGTCTGTTGCGAGATACAATTTTTTGGGGTTATCTTGGCAATCAGGAAAGGTTTTCTGCAGTAGGTCCAGGCTATAATCGATATACGCGACCTTTGCACCACGGCTGAAAAAGTATTCGCATACCGCACGTCCAAGCCCACCCGCTGCACCGGTGACTATCACAACCTGATCGGTAAATTGGTTCATAGTACTAAAATCCGTTGCTTATATAAGTCATTTGTCCTATTATAATCTTAGGTCGAAAAAATAGCTCTTACTTTTCTCTCTAATTCTAGTTGATACGGGTCATAGATTGACGCAATTCAATTAATGAAAAGACGCATGAATAAAAAGCCACATGAATGAAAAAATGCATGAAAGACTGACCACAATTGATCTTCATATGGAGTCGCTGAAGTTCTCTGCGGCGCATTTCACCATCTTCTCTGCAACAGAGCGTGAGCGATTGCATGGTCACAATTTTGTCGTGAGAGCAAAAATCACCTCTCCTGTTGGCCCCAACGGCTTAACTTGTGATTATGCAATTTTTAAAAATAAGCTCAAATCGGTGGCAAATCAACTTGATGAGTACACGCTGATCCCTTCTCTCTCGCCCTATATGGATATCACTGAAGAGGGGCCCTATTACAAAATCGTCTTCAATCATGAAACGATGCTGCTGCTAAAATCGGACACGCTACTGCTACCCATTCGAAACTGTACCGTTGAAGAGTATTCATACCATCTCCTACAAAACCTCTGTGCCGACTCCGAACTGCTCAAAGCCTACGATATCCGCGCCATTACTGTTGACGTTTCTTCTGGGCCAGGGCAGTCGGGCTCATCGAGCTGGAGCATAGGAACGTGCACGAAATAACTTCCCATATCAAACTGATGTAATCCGCTGCGACCGCAGGGCCGCTCGACGAACCTTACCGGCATCATTGCGCAATAACTCATTCACTATTTCAAACGCAACCGGAATTTTGTAGGGCGTGAGCTTGCTCTTTAAAAAGTCACGCAATTGTTGCTCGGCAAGCAGCGCTCCATCGGTATCCACTATGGCGTGAATGCGGTTACCCATCTCTTCATCGGGTAAGCCGATCACGGCACAAGAGCGAACCTTACCATGCTGCAGAATTGCAGCTTCCACTTCAGCCGGGAAAATATTCCGCCCACCAGATAGAATCATATCGCTTTTACGATCCCCTAAATACAGATAACCATCCAGATCGAAGTAGCCCATATCACCAACACTCTCCCAGCCATCGTCCGTGCGTTTGCCAATCGCGCCGCGATATTCATAGGTAGTTCCAGCGCCACTTTGCGGCAGGGTATAGATCTCACCCATGACGCTAGGTGGACACTCGAGGCCATGCTCATCAAGAATTTTCATTTGGGCGTAAGCGAAGGGCTTGCCAACGGAACCCGGATGCAATAGCCATTCACGGCCATTAATCATGGTTCCACCAATGCGTTCGCTGGGGCCAAAAACATCGTGCATTACCTCTGCGCCCAACCAATCTATCCAGCATTGCATCAACCAGGCTGGCAGCGGTGCTCCGCCACTGAGGACATGCGTCAAACTGGTAATGTCATAGTGATCGCGAACATTTAACGGCAGTCGCCAGATACGCAACATCATCGTCGGCACCATCCACATCCGGTCGATACGGTGCTGTTGAAGGGGTTGATTGCCCATTTCCACGAAAAGTTCACTGCCTGATAAATAGCCTCTAAATCTCTCTCTGCGGATCTTTCCTACCATTATCACACTAATTGCAGCATCCCCGCTGGCGCGGTCGTTACTGGTCACGCACTTAACAAGACCTCACCACGCTCGTCGAAATTCGGGTCAACATGCCTCAGCATCTTCACTAGATCAAGCGGATCTCTTTCACTGCTAAAGGAATAATGTCCGGCCAATTTTTTCTTACAGCCCTCTTTTTTACATCAAATAGGTCACGCACTTTCCTATAGCACTCACTTAAATTAACCCACCTATGCTCAGATAAACTGACCCACTATCACAGCACAATTCAAAATAATTGTTCGGATAATGGTTTCTGATAGTCTTTAGTTTAAAAGTTATTTGGAACGCAAAAATAATTTATACAATTCGCCAGTTGATAATTTGCCAGCGAAGCGGCTTGTGGCTGGAAGAGGTGTGGCAAAGTTATATTGGCGGTGGTAAACCTGTTGACACGTCTTTTTGTGTCAATGGGTTTTCCACGGTCAATATAGCGGTCCTGACGAAGGCAGGATTGTCCACCGGTGGGAATATGCCGGAAGTACAGATGCGGGAGTAATGCGTAAAAAGAGGTAAGAGGTTATTATTTTTGGCGGCGGAAAGAATGAAATTAATTTTTGTTCCCGTAAAATATTTCACAATATCATCTCTTCGTTTCACTTACGACCTACGAGCTGTTTCGGATTTGGTAATCTCTCGATGTTATCACTGGCCTTAGACCTTTCGTTTTCAGACTCGAACACTTTTAATGTTTGCACTCGCCAGAGGACTTCCTACCGAAAGCTGTGGGCCTCGGTGGAGAGCTCTAGATCGAGACTTGGACTTGATAAATTAATATCTTGTTTTACATTTTCTAATAAATCGTGGAGCAAACGATCGACTTTTTTAAGTTCGTCTTTACTGAGGTTCTCGCCATCGGCGTGTAAGCTTCTAATCTCACATAGTTCACGGTGTGCAGCTTCCGCATTCATGCGCATGTTAATAACGGATTCTGCGGTATCCCAGATACCCATTTCTTCAAAAGCCAAATCAATATAAGGCCATAAGCTTTCGATTTGTTTATGGCCGGTCATCGATGCAACCTTAGTTAAAATGGTGGACGCAATGTCCATCGGTAATTTCTGACCTATATAAGACTTCAATCGTTCAAGTACCTGTATTGTTATCCATCGATGCCGAAGCATGTGTGCAGTAGCGCTTTCAGATATTCCAGCAATTTGTCTCAGCCTGGCAATATCTTGAGTTATCGTTTCCGTATTTAGTTGCTGGCCTACGTTGTTTAGAAAGAGCCATCCATTATCCTGACTTATAAGCTTTCGATTTTTTAGTTTCCTTACGTGAATTTTTCGCTGTACCTCCACATACGATAAAACGGCTTTAAGTGTTGTCAGGGGGATAGGGACTAACCTTTCCTGTTTATCATTCCTTTTGGCGGTAAATAACTTTAACTTTCCATTACCATTATCAATAGCTTCATAAATATCGGCTACTGTTAGTTGTGATATTTCAACTCTGCGCGCACCAGTATCACCGAGAAGTTTTAACAAAGTTCTGGACCGAGCTTTTATGTAGGGTGATTTAGTAATTAAATCGCAAGCTTCCAACAATTCTAAATAAAGGCTGCGTGACAATGGTTTAACATCTCTCGGAACGTCGTTTGGGACCATGCTGCTATGCCAGATAAAGGATATTTTTCTGCCTTTTACATTTAATTGACGATTCTCTATAGTGATCTTAGCGCCTTCACCAAAGATTCCTACTATTGGTTCACTAATTGGAAATAGTGTTTGATACCATTTTAGAAAAACTAAAGCTCGTCGTATAATCTTGTTAACTTGACGTCCACCTCGTCGTTGAGCTTGAAAGGCCACTGGATCTTCTTCGCTAACGAGATATTTACTGAAAACATGAACGGTCTCATTATCTACAGTTTCGAAGTTTAAACCTTCGTAGTAAATAAAACGCAAAAAGGCAGCAAGCTCACTAGCATAGGTATTGATGGTACCTATTGATCTTCCTTGTCTTAAGAGCATAATCAGATACATATTGGCAGGCCAACAAGGAATGCAGTTCGGCCAAAATAGTACGCGAACGCCTGGAAATGACTTGGTATGCACCCCTGTACTATGGGCATATAATGCCAGACAAAAATCCGAATCAGTTTTTTTCCATAATTTTGCTTGTTTTTTCATTTTCTTTAGCTCCTGCAATCACACTCAATCCTTTTGATGCTTGCGGGTAAATACTTTTATGCGCGTTCAAGAAGTTCTGTAATGATCGGTGAGCCTTAGCCATGTCTGATGTTTTTTCCAGAAGATCAAGATACTGCGCACTAAACTGCATAATCTGATTCGTTAGAATTTGATTTTCTTCAGCTAACTTGCTCGATATCTCCATATATGATGCTTTCGTTCCCGATACTACTTTCTTTTTTTTGGCTGCGCTAAGTAGTTTCCTTCGATCCCGCTCAAAAGCCTTTATACCTCCGATGTATAGTTCAGTAATGTATTTCCGCAGAGTATTCTCAGAGATTGGTGAAATGCCATTTTCAGCATCATCCCAACAACACATTTCTCGGAAACTGCCGAAAGCATGCAAAGTTGACGGATCGATAGCGTGTGGATTAGCTAACCCATCCTCAAAAGAGGCAAGAATGTTTAACACAACTTCTTTGCTCTTCATTTGCTTAGCAGCAATTCCGGGAGCGATTTCCCCATCAGTTAGACGTGGCATAGTTAGACTCCTCGATCATTTGGATCAATATGGTGTGCTTTGTACCTTCTTTGGTAAAAATTGAATGGGGTAATACGCGATATACTCCTTCTTCATGCAGTAGCTCTAGGTAATCATCAATTTCATCGGGTGAAATAATACCAAGGTGATCTACGCCAAAATGTCTTAGGACTACAGATTTTAGTGAATAAGCCCCCTCAACATCACAGCCATGGTTTGCTCTGATGATTGCCTCATGCGCCATTGCAACTTCACTTTGGGTAAGCTCCTTACCTGTTAGTTTCTCTTGTACATAATGCCAAGTCTGTTTAATATCCTTATGCCCCATAAACCATGACAATGCGGGTAATGAAGACTCCATCCCACTTAACCGAAAGAAACTCATAGCGCCAAAACGACGGCACTCATGTATTTTGAAATACCAGCGGCGATTGTGTTGATCAAGCGGTACTTGAATCCAGTCTGTGAATAAATCCAAATAAATTCCAAGCTCGACTCCATTCATTATTTTGCCGCCAGTATCGGTAGGGATTATAAAAAGTTGGCGAGATAATAAAGGATCGTGCTTTCTATAGGTCTCGACTTCAACCAAAGAATTGGCAAGTATTTGGTAGTCTGATAATGTTTGGTAAAGCAATTTAGGAATCGGGCAGGCACTGTTTTCTCTAACACCATCTAGACCAACTTTTTCTAGGCTGAAAGTAAGATAAGGTCGCCCGTCTCGCATAAATATGCAATCTCGCTTCAAGGGAAGTATTTCGTTTAAACGCCTTAAGGAAAGAGCGGCAATCAGCCCGGCAATTACTGCCCCATTAATCCTCATCGCATCAATAACAGTCATGCCGTTTTTGCGAAGTAATGAGGGAATAACGCTTCCCCCGTAGATGTTAAAAAGACTCATACTTTCGGCACGTCTATTCACCAGTGGTGCAACGCGTTGAAGTTTGAGCTCTGCAAGTTTTTTAGGGGTCGAAATGCTAGCAAACGCTTTTTCCCAAACACAGTCTTCAATACTAATATCCTTTAATGGATTTTTTGTACCGTATTTTCTTCTCGCGCTTCCTTGGTGTTTTAATGCGTAATTGAGTAACTCAAGATAATACCGCATTAGCGGTCTTGAATATTGAAGTACCCAATGGATCATGTTGTCATAAATATAGAGTGCAATATTGACTGGTAAGGTGGGAGTTCTTGCATGATCATTTCCCTTTAATTGGGTTGGTAATAGGTGTATGTCTAGAGCGGCAAAAGCACTATTTTCTAGTTTATTAATATGCTGACTGTAATTGGTTACATCGGAGATGAATTTACAGGTGATCGCCTGATCACACCCTGAAGCCGTACTGGTTGCCTGTTGGGTGATGGTTTTAGCTCTGTGCCCTAGATGTTCCCGGTATGTCCAAGTGGCTTCTAATGTTCTGTAATCGCAACATAGCTCGAATACTCTTAGATAGTATTTTAGGTATGCATTGCCAGCGACCCTTTTCCTGTCAACATCTATAGCATCTGCAAATCGATCTAGGTTGATACAGCCCATCGGATCGTACCAGTCATTTAACGCGAACCAACGCCTTACATTTATGACCTTATGGTTTAATTGCAGTATTTCTGGTTTTTTGGGCAAATTAGGTGGATCGACGGTAACTATGCTTCTAAATAAATCATCGATAGCTTTTGAACTCGAAGCTCCTTGTTTTCTTTGCCATTCTAAATATTGCGCATCGAAATATGAAGTCTCAATTTGTGAAAAAATATATGCTTCAAAACGTTTTATCCAATAACCGGTACCAGCTGTTCCTGCCTCAAGATGGTCTGCTAAATACCTTTCCACTTTATCGATCGAAATCATTGATAATCCTAACTGTTCACATTCAAGTGGATAGTGAACTATGAGGTGTTCACAAAGGTTCAAAATTTCAGTCTGAAAGTTTGTGAGGGATCTTGGATTACTGGCTGTAGCAGCGGGATTCTCAATATGAGATAAACACAATAGCTTTGCATCTTCCATGAGTATTGACCAGCGGTTATCAGTTAAATGCCCCCCAGGAAGTTTTAGTGCCCAGAACAGCCGACGACAGCCAAGCCATTTATTTCCCGCTAGGCGAGATTCTCCAGGGATCTTAATTTGCCAATAGTCATCACCAAATGCATTGATGAGCCAGGACGGCTTTACCTGACAATTTAGCTTAACGTCACCTAGCTCTAGAAATTCACTTAAAAAAGAGGGCATGCTGTTCATAATGGCCTCATAAAGAAAGATGTTGCATTTTTTTCTCAATTACAGCTCTTCGTTCACAAGCTTTCGCCACTAACTGGCGAATCTCTACATACTCTTCTGGTAAGTCTCCGCACAATGCATTTCCAAGCTCAAGCCACATTTTAGGAGAACTTTTTGTAGATATATCAGGCTGGTTCAATACGTCACTATTGACGTTAACCAACAAGTCTCTATAAATCAGTAGTACGGCGATCCGATCAGGATCATCAACTATTAGCATTTTGTTACTTAAAGGCTGCAGGAGTTTTGTTTGCTCTCCATCGGTATTGTTTGGATAAATGATACTTCTTACCCTATTTGCAAGGGAGCCATCTTCTAGAGTATCTATTTTGAAGGTTGTGGATGAAAGCAGCCCTGACAAGAATTCATGGAGCTGCTCTTTAGTGTAAAAGTCGGTAGCTTCTAAAAGATAGGGCTGCGTAGAGGCTGCTGCGCATATAATGATATTTTGCCAGCGCCTAATTTGACGCTCGTACATCGTTTCCTGTATGGCTTTCGGAATGTAATTATCTAGCGTAACTTGTAGTCCTTGGTGACCAAAGGCTTGAGCTGCTTTTACAGGGTCGCCATTTGATCGGAGCCAAACAGATACTCCTTTTGAAACGCGTAAAGACCGCAAACTAGTTTTCCATTGCCACTGCTTTAGTTCAATATGGCTTGGTACAAAGCTAGACGTTCTTGTATCTCGTTCTTGAAGTCTTCGAATTGATGGCTGTGATTGAAACCCTTTGGCAAGCTGTCCTTGAGACAATCGTCCATAGTCATAGTGCTTTGCTGTTGTAATACCAAGCCACAACCATCGGGCCTCTTCATGTTTTCCATTTCTGATTAGATACTGCCTGACGGGTTCCGTAAATTTTATAAGCCAGTAAACCACATCAAGTGATTTGGGAGACAAGATGTTATGTTTTTGACTGTGGGCACGAGGTTTATTAACTGTTATTCTGATAGATTCTCCACTCTCGCCTGCTTTACTTAATAATAGTGTCTTACCATATTTATCAGTGAGCTTAGCATTTAGGAGCGCTTCTACATTCAATCTAGGATTTTCAAGTAATAAAAGAACCAGAAATGGCGTGGCCGTACGAGATGAAAGTATACCAAGGTATGGTAATAATTTATTTTTGCCGTACTTACTAACGAACCGCCAATGAGAGGGTCCAACTACAACCTTTTTGCTTATCCAAGGACTGGGCAATCCTCCCATTTCATGATGGACCATAGCCACAAGATTTCTAACAACCTGATGATCTCCGCCATCAATATCAAAGAAATGTTTATTTGATATTGGATCAAGATACATTGCACCATTGTATCGTCTTTCTTCTGTTGCCTGCCTTCTTTCGTCTAAAGTTGTTTTGATTTTTTGGTAATCAACGGACTCGATATAAGCTTGTCCTAAATGATAATACCGAACAAGTCTGCGAATTTCTTTTTCTGCGCAGTGCTTGAAGGCGTCTATAGCAATATTCAGTCGCTCTTCATATTGTGTTAAATAGGCGTCGTCTGAAAGGTGGATAGAGAGTGGTACCAAAAGATTTGTATGAAAGCTATCGTTGTCCTCGTCAATATTATTTGGGGCCATACTGACATCAGCGAGAGTGCCATCTACATATTGTGCTCTTGCAGTATGTGTGTGCGTCATCTTATAGGGTTTAAAGGCTACAGCCCCCCAATTTAGGCTAGGAAATAAATCATCTAGTGCTAAATTTCTTAAGGCCACCAAAAATGCTCGCCAATATAAAGTAACTGTATTTAAGCGTAGACCTTTAGTGACCACGCCCATGTATGTTTCTCTGCGCAAATTTTTAACTAAAGCGGGAGCATCTTCTGAACGAATAGGTGGTAAAGGATAGTTGTTTGGGAATTCCCTATGTTTTTCTAGCCAGATATAAAAAACTTTGTTTGCAGAATGTATCGGAGAGGTGGTGGAGTATTGGTTTGCTAGTCGCTGTATCGTTTTTTGCCAAGCCTTTGCTAATATTGGATCTAAGTGATCTAAAATGTCAAAGTGAACATCCTGTGTTCCTTTTCTGTTTTGCTTGCAATGGCAGGTAATTTTGCGTGTTTTCATATCGTGACCTTCTATTTGAATGATTCAAAAAGAAACGGGCATCAATAGAATAACTGCATAATCTATTAGAAATGCATATATACAGGAATATTATCGGATTGAGAAGATCCTTTTTGACGAAAAGCAATTGTAAGAAAATCAGCATTACATGTGCCCAACTTAAAACTGAACCATTCAGAATTGAGTCAATAATGATAGCTTTGTCTTCCTCGCTCCTGGTCTGAATAATAATTTCCGATAAATACAAATAATTCCACAGCACGAT
>OBEQ012377433.1_pt1 | contig 12347 bp, 10 predicted proteins | sample 1670901 | NCBI WGS metagenome assembly OBEQ01 (sample SAMEA104232315, study PRJEB22302) | groundwater metagenome | biome: forest; feature: aquifer; material: groundwater | place: USA | collected 2011-08-07 | depth 5.4 m | reverse complement strand
GAGTTCTTCGAACATATACTTGCCGGCAAGTCCGGCGTGCCATGAAGTTCCGCAGGCGACGATAAAAATCTTTTTTATCTCTTTCAGCTTATGCAGGGGAATCCCGAACTCATCCAGGTTGACCTCGCCGCTCTCGAGCGAAAATCTGCCCCTGATCGTATCACCGACGGCCCGGGGCTGCTCGAATATCTCCTTAAGCATAAAATGTCTGTATCCACCTTTTTCGGCCATGGAAGGACTCATCGTGACGGACTGCACATCCTTATGCACGGGGGTGCCGTCAAGTTTCGTCACAAGGACCCCGTCACCGGTAAGGACAACCATCTCCTCCTCACCCAGATACATCACGTCCCTCGAATAACTAAGGAACGCGGGGACATCTGAGGCAATAAAATATTCACCGTCACCGAGACCCACCACAAGAGGACTGTCCTTCCTGACGCCAACGACCTTGCCCGGCTCTTTTTCGTTGATCACGGCCAGCGCGTATGCGCCTTGCACCTCTTTCAAGGCGGCCCTCACCGCATCTTCCAGCGGAAGGGTGTTTGCGTAATCCCTGATAAGGTGGCAGAGCGCCTCCGTGTCCGTGTCGGAACAGAATTCATATCCCTTGGATAGAAGTTTCTTTTTCAGACTGAGGTAATTCTCGATTATGCCGTTATGCACAAGAACAATGCCGCCGGAACGGTGGGGATGGGCATTTTCCTCGGATGGTTTCCCGTGCGTAGCCCATCGTGTATGTCCGATGGCGGTCGTGCTTGACAGATTTTCCTTCTCCACGATCGACGCAAGGTCTTTGATCTTTCCTTTACATCTGATCACATCCACGCCCTTTTTTGAAAAAAAGGCGATACCCGCAGAATCATACCCCCGGTATTCGAGCCTCTTAAGCCCTTCAAGGATAATAGCCACGGCATTCCTATTGCCCGTATATCCGATTATGCCGCACATGTTAACGCCGTAATCCGTGAGACCTTACGAGCCGGGAGTTCATGTAAACTTCCTTGACTTTCATTTTTGCTTGAGGGCCTTCTGTCTTTTACTTCCCGTTCCCTGACGCCCTCTGTTCGCCCAGCCGCGTATGTTCTTCTGCCTGGTCCTGCTCAACGCGAGTGCCCCGGCAGGGACGTCCTCAGTGATCGTTGAACCGGCCCCTATATATGCTCCCCGCCCGACCTTCACCGGCGCAACAAATTGTGTATCGCTCCCGACAAAGACACCGTCGCCCAGGACAGTCCTGTGTTTCTTTACTCCATCATAATTGCATGTTATCGTCCCCGCTCCGATATTTACACCCTTGCCTATCACCGCGTCGCCCAGATAGCTCAGATGGGATGCCTTGCTCTCCCTGCCGATGACCGCCTTTTTCAATTCCACAAAGTTTCCCACCTTGGCCCCTGCGCCTACTTCAGACCCCGGCCTCAGATGGGCAAAGGGGCCTACAGAGGCCCTGTCTTTCACTGTAGAGTCCTCGATCAACGAAGAGTCTTTAATGACAACTCCCGATCCGATCCGGGCGTTGACGATCCTGACATTAGGGAATATAGTCGTCCCCCGTCCTATTTTTACGCGTCCCTCAAGATGGACATTCGGATAGATTATAGAATCTCTTCCTATCGAGACGCCGGTATGGATAAATACTGAATCGGCATCAAAAAAAGTCACCCCTCTTTCGGACCATTTTTTTGAGATTCGCTTCCTCATGAGCAGGGACGCCCTGACAAGCTCCTCCCTCGTGTTCACTCCCATAAATTCTTCTTCCGTGCCTATGCAGTAGGCAGACGCTTTTAAGCCGTGCTTCGCCGCCTCTGTTACGATGTCCGTGAGATAGTATTCGCCCTTGGCACTGTTCATCCTGATCGCATCGAGAAGCAAAAGGGCATCCCCGTTAAGGGCATAGACGCCGCTATTTACCTCGCATATTTTTTTCTGGAAAGGATCAGCGTCCTTCTCCTCGATGATCGCCGAAACCCCTCCGGAGCCGTCTCTGATGATCCGTCCGTAATCTTTCGGGTCTTTCGCGTTAAAAGAAATCACCGAAAGGGCGTTCTTGTCCCTCCGGTGCAGCCTCAAAAACTTTTTTATCGTTTCATGTTCCACAAGCGGGCTGTCCCCATTGAGGACCACCACAGTCCCCTGAAAATCGCCCAATGCCCGCCTGGCACACAATAGGGCATGTCCCGTACCTTTCGCCTCTTTCTGAAGTACAAAAAAAACATCTGCCGTCTGCACCGATTTTCTGATCGAATCGATATGCTTCCCCGCGACAACGATCACCTTTTCCGCATTGACCCTCTTGGCGGCGCTTATTACGCTCTCAAGCATGGAGGCTCCGCATATCTCGTGCAGGACCTTGGGTACCCCGGACTTCATCCTTTTCCCGAGTCCGGCCGCAAGTATTACGCACGCGGTGCTCACTTTTTCGCCTCTCCTATCATGTTCGGCGCGGCGATCCCCCCCGACAAGATGATCTTTATCCCTTCATCAATCGGGATGTCCGTATAAAAAACTTCGCCTTCGCTGACCAATACGATCTCCCCGAGGTAGAGATTGTTCGTGGGGACATAGACGGCCCTTAGACAGACTTCCTTGCCGCTGTTGCTTTTCTTCACCGTACATTCCTTTGTGAGAAATCCGAACGCAAAGGCCCCGGCCCTCGGGTATTCGATAATCACGAATTTCTTAAACGAGGCAGACTTGTTGTCCGGCGAAAAGGCGTCGACAAGATGTTTCACCGCGGTATAGAGACCCTTGAGCACCGGGATATTCATAAATATCCTCTCGAAAAATTCAATCATCCTCTTCCCAAATATATTCGTGGAAATAATACCTACCACAAAGACGATTATTACGGCTGAAACGAAGCCCAGGCCGGGCGTATGATATCCGAGGATGTCGAAATAAAGGGGCTCGAGCAGACCGTCCACAAACCTGAAAAACCATCTTATCACAAGGATGGTAATAATTGCAGGTATCAGGACAAACAAGCCGGTAATAAATTTTCTTTTGAAGGTGGCGCTTATAGAAGACATATTACTTTATGATAAACATAGGGTTCTTATTAATGCAATCACCAGACGTGGGGAATCGCTCACCCGGTCTACTTTCCCGCCTTTTCGGCAACCTCGTCGGGGATGTCAAAGTTCGCGTATACATTCTGGACATCATCATTGTCTTCAAGACCGTCCATGAGCCTCACCATCTGTTCGGCTGCCTTGTGATCCAGCACGACATAGTTCTTGGGCAGCATCGACACTTCGGCCGAGGAGATCGGTATGTTGGCTTTTTCAAGGGCTTCCCTCACCTTGGTGAAGTCCTCAGGCGCCGTAATGATCTCATAGTTCTCTTCGTTCGGGTCATTTTTCATGTCCTCGGCCCCGGCGTCGAGTGCTATGGACATTACCATGTCCTCCGATGACTTCGACTTACTTACTAATATGTATCCCTTCTTGTCGAACATCCCCGACACACATCCGGTTTCCCCCAGGCTGCCGCCGGTCTTTGCCAATACATGCCTGATCTCGGGCAGCGTTCTGTTTTTATTGTCGGTCATGACCTCGATCATCAGTGCAACACCCGCCGGTCCGTACCCCTCATATACATATTCTTCATAGGCGACTCCGGGGAGTTCACCCGTGCCCTTCATGATCGCCTTTTTAACGTTGTCGTGAGGCATGTTCACTTCTTTGGCCTTTTCAATCGCGCTGCGAAGTCTCGGATTGCCGTCGGGGTCGCCCCCCCCCAGTCTTGCCGCTATAGAGATCTCTTTCACAATTTTGGTAAATGTTTTTCCCCTCTTCGCATCCGTCTGACCCTTCTTATGTTTTATCTGCGACCACTTGGAATGTCCTGACACGAAAAACCTCCTGAACTATTTCGTTTTATCGTCTTGCCCTTTTCTTCAAGCCTATGTCTCAAATTCTAACCTGTCCGCAAAATTGAAAGAAGAAAAAAGAGATATACACCTTTTTTATAATAATTCCAGGAACTTTCCGCTGTCAAGAAGACTCCCCGGCTCTCACTGCGTTGCCCGGCGGATCAGGAATGATCTTTATTATTCGATGCCGTATTCTTTGATCTTTGTAAGGAGTGTCTTATAGCTTACCTGAAGCAGTTCCGAGGCCCTGCTTTTATTCCCCCTTGTCTCCTTCAGGGCACGGACAATCCTCTGCGTCTCTGCTATCCTCGTAGCCTCTTTAGCGGTGTACTCGAGGGGGCCCTCCGTAGGCAGGCTCTTTAGAGAGTATTCGAGGGATAGTCTCTGGTTGAGCGCCATGTGGTCAGGGAAGATAGTATCACCGTCGCAGAGGATGATAGCCCTCTCGATACAATTTTCGAGTTCCCTCACATTACCCTTCCACGGGTAACTCATCAGCATATCCGACCCCTCCTTCGAAATCTTCTTCTGGGACGTCTTGAGTTCCGCACAGTACTTGTTGATGAAATACTCCGATAGCAGCGGGATATCATCGGTCCGGTCTCTGAGCGGAGGTATCACTACAGGAAACACGTTCAGCCGGTAAAAAAGGTCCTCTCTGAATATCCCGTCTTCGACCGCCTTTTCGATATTCCTGTTGCTTGCAGCCACTATCCTCACATCGATCATGACCGACTTGAGTCCGCCTACCCTCTCTATCTCGCCTTCCTGTATCACCCTCAATAGCTTGGTCTGAAGCGAGAGGTCCATTTCAGCGATCTCGTCAAGGAATATCGTACCCTTGTCCGCCAGCTCGAACTTGCCGATCTTTTTCGCTTCGGCGCCGGTAAAGGCCCCCTTCTCATGCCCGAAAAGTTCACTCTCCAGCAACTCCCTCGGGATGGCGGCGCAATTTATAGGAACGAACGGATACTCTCCCCTCGGACTGAGATTGTGAACGGCCCTGGCAAAAAGTTCTTTTCCTGTGCCGCTTTCACCCAGAAGCAGCACAGTGGTTTTTCCCTGGGCAACTTTCTGGACCTTTTGAGCGACCTCGACCATGCCGCTGCTCCTGCCGATTATATTAGGGGCGCCGAATTTCGCAGCCAGTTCATCTTTCAGAAGTATATTTTCGGTAAGCAGTCTCTGCGTCTCAAGCGCCCTTTTGATCAGGAGAAGCAGGTGGTCCGTATCAAAAGGTTTTGTAATAAAATCAAAGGCCCCCTCTTTCATCGCGGCAACCGCGTTCTCTATCGTGCCGAAGGCCGTCATCACAATAACGGGTGTAAGCTGGCTCTCTGATTTGGAGGCCCTGAGCACTTCAATCCCGTCCTTTTTGGGAAGTTTCAGATCAGAGAGGACAAGGTCGAAATGGCCCTCTTTGAGGACCCGTATCCCCTCCGGGCCGTCTCTGGCGATGACTGTCTTGTACCCCGCAGATTCAAGCGTCTCCTTCAGCATCTGCGCCATTGAATCTTTGTCTTCAACCAGTAGGATCGTCTGCATAGATTTACATCCTTGCCTCTTTCAGCGTCTGTTTACATCCGCATGAGGAAGGCTTCCCTTCAAGGGAGAACACCGACTTCAAAACCGAGCGCAGGCTTTCCGCAGATGACTGCATGCATGCGAGGACCTCTTTCGTGGTAAGTTTCTCTGCCGCTATCCCTGCAGCAAAGTTTGTGATCACCGCAATACAAGTAAAACATATTTCAAGCTCCCGCGCAAGTACGGCCTCAGGCATAAGAGTCATGCCGACCATGTCGGCGCCCCATTCGGAGAAGGCCCTTATCTCCGCCGCGGTCTCGAGCCTCGGCCCGTTCGTGCAGACATATACTCCGGACTTGTTTACGGTCACGCCGGCATCAGCCGCCGCGTCAAAAACAAGAGTTCTCATATCAGGACAAAAAGGTTCGGTAAAATCTACGTGGACCACTTCGTCTTCATCATAAAAAGTCGACTTTCTGCCATGTGTCATATCGATTATCTGGTCGGGGACTGCTATCAGGCCGGGCGTCATCCCGGGGTTTATTCCGCCTGCGGAACATATCGAAATAATCTTCTCCACGCCCAATTCCCTGAATCCCCATATGTTTGCCCTGTAATTGACTTTGTGGGGCTGGATATGATGCATCGAACCGTGCCTGGGGAGAAAGACAGCGTCCCGGCCCGACCATCTCCCTATTCTGTAAATGTCCGAAGGTTCTCCGTGAGGGGTGCCGACCTTGACGGAATCTCTTATCTCCAGTTCAGGGATGTCATATAGTCCGCTTCCCCCCATCACTCCAATTGCAGGCATATCGAATCTCCTTTTTAATGCTGTTTTAATACCGTCTGCTCTTAGTCGGTCCGATTATTAGTGTATAATAATTTACCTCATATTTTCGATAATGAAGCGGCACGATATTTTCTTTTGGGAGGAGTGGATTTGATCGACAAGGAATTCCAGTCAACACTGATCAGGAAAACCCTTTCCCGTGGAGGTGAATACGCCGATGTTTTCGTTGAACAGCGAGAACAGACATCTCTCGTCATAGAAGACGGCAAACTCGAGAAGGTTGTTACGGGAACCGAAACGGGCGTAGGCATACGTCTGATCTATAAGGGGAGGACGGCCTATGCATTCAGTAACGACCTTTCAGAAAAAGTGCTGTTGCAGGTAGCATACGAGACGAGCAAAGCGGCGGGCGAAGGCCACTTTGAAGGGTCGATCGACCTGGAGGTGAAAAAGCCTTCAGTCACCTTCGACATAAAATTATTGCCTGCAAATGTCGCCATCGGCAGTAAGATAGATCTCATAAGAAAAATGGATAAAACCGCGAGAAAATTCGACCCAAGGATAAAACAAGTGACGGCAATATACAGGGATTCGGTGCAGAAGGTCCGAGTCGCAACGTCGGACGGTACTTTCGCTGAAGACGACCGGGTTTATACCACGGCGATGGTACAGGTCATCGCGGCTCAAGACGGCCTCATCCAGTCAGGCACCGAACCCCTCGGGGGGTCCGTAGGCTTCGAAATCTTCGAAGAGAATGATATCGAGGAACTGAGCCTCACAGCTGCAAGGCGCGCCGTGGCTATGCTTTCAGCAAGAAAGGCCCCGGGGGGCAGGATGCCTGTCATTATTTCATCGCGTGCAGGCGGGACGATGATACACGAGGCAATAGGCCACGGACTTGAGGCCGACCTTGCGCAGCAGGGTCTTTCGGTATTTTCCGGAAAGATCGGAACTCAGGTCGCATCTCCGCTCATCACCGTGATCGACGACGCAACCCTTCCAGGAAAGAGAGGGTCTTTCAGGTTCGACGATGAAGGAACCCCATCTCAACAGACCGTGCTCGTAGAAAAGGGTATCCTGAGGAGCTACCTATATGACAGACTTACTGCAATGAAAGACAAAGTGAGATCGACTGGAAATGGAAGACGTGAATCCTATCGCCACCGTCCGATTCCGAGGATGACCAACACCCTTATCACTGCGGGGGAAATGTCGCATGACGAGATACTGAACTCGCTTGATACAGGGATCCTCGTGGAGAAAATGGGAGGCGGACAGGTAAATACCGTTACGGGTGATTTTGTCTTCGAGGTCCAGGAAGGATACTTAATCGAGAAAGGGAAAAAGGGAGAGCTGGTCAGAGGGGCCACATTAACCGGCAACGGGCCCATGGTACTTGAATCGATTGACATGGTCGCTGATGATCTCGGCTTTTCTATCGGGACGTGCGGCAAAGATGCCCAGGGCGTGCCTGTCTCGGATGCCATGCCCACAGTCAGGATACCGGAGATCATCGTCGGCGGCACTTACGATTGATTTTTTGTGCGAAGTGAACATATTCAGTCGGCTATTTCTATTATCTGCTATCCCTTAGGCATCCTGATCAACCGCTTTATATTTAAGGATTAACTGTGTCGAGTGTTAGACAAGTGAGGATATTTCTCAACAGTGTCATAATCCCGGGCCTTGAAATAACAGCAAACAAACATGGCACATATCTTGCTTGTCTAAATTCTTGATTATTATGCGTCCGCAGAGAACCATAAAAAACGAGGTTTCTTTTGAAGGTATCGGCCTCCATACAGGCAGATATGCCAGGGTAACCCTAAAACCAGCGTCAAGAGACAACGGAATTACCTTTATAAGAAGCGACAAAAACACGGTAATAAAGGCCCATGTCGGATCGGTGATCGATACCGCCTTTGCCACTACGATAGGCCAGGACGGGGCCAAGATCAGGACGGTCGAACACATCATGGCGGCGCTCGCCGGCCTCGGCATAGACAATATCTTCGTCGATGTCAATGGTCCGGAGATCCCCATACTTGACGGCAGTTCTACGGAATTGATAAGCATTATATTGAAAGCGGGCATTGCAAAACAGGGCAAGAAAAGGCCCTACCTTAGGATAAAAAGGCCGGTCATATTCGACGACGGCAATTCGAAGGTGGCTGCGCTTCCTTACGAAGGCAGACGTATTACATACAGTATATTTTTCAACCATTATGGATTTGGCGAACAGCGGCTCAGTATCGAGATCAACGAAGAGACCTTCGCCAGGGAAATTGCCCCTGCAAGGACCTTCGGGTTTCTAAAAGACATAGAATTTCTCAGGATTAACGGCCTGGCAAAGGGCGGATCCCTTGAAAATGCGATCATTTTGGGAGAAAACGGAGTGCTGAACTCTTCCGGGCTGCGGTTTAAGGATGAATTTGTACGTCATAAAGTCCTTGATTCTATTGGAGATTTAGCTATTCTCGGGTTCCCGATTTACGGCCATATCATCGCGAATAAGTCGGGTCACTCGACAAATATTAAATTTTTGAAGAAACTTCTTGCCTTTCCTGAGGCGTGGGACCTGATACTTGAGGAACCGTTAAGAATAAGCCCGCTTTTACAGATAAATACTTAAATTTCCGATAGTTATAATCTTGCGAAAAAAAGTTCACAATTTCCCCTGATCTATGCTACTATATCAAAAAAAAGAGGCTGGAGAATGTGGGTTCCCCAGCCTAGATAACTTTTTTCCGGTAACTTATTTCTTTTTCTTCGGGGCGGCTTTCTTCGGAGCTGCCTTCTTTGCTGCCGGCTTCTTCGCTGCTGCTTTCTTAACTGCCATGTTCGTCACCACCTTTCCATCCCCGAAAAACCGGGGAAGATTGAGTTAAAGCTTCCCTGTCAGCAGAATCTTTTCACCAGACAGGAGCTTCTCCAGTTCAGGATCTGCGCTATCTCTTTTATCCTTGAACGCACTTTCATCCATTATCATCGTGTTGATTTTTTTGCCGAATTTTTCCTCTATGTCCTTGAGAACTTCAACGCTCAAAGATGGAGGGCCGACTATGAATAAATCTACAGTACCCGTGTCTTCACTTTCAGTATAAGGACCAAAAATAAAGGCGATCTTCGCACCGGAATTTTTCAGTGCAGCCTTCAAAGCCCCCGAGGCTCCTAGCGATTTGGCAATGAGACTCTTCAACTCTGAGAAGAGAGGGGATTTTTTTTCGGCCTGGAAATATTTCAGGTTTGCAACCTTTTTGCTCGCTAAAATGCCCATTTTTTCCAGATTATCGAGTTCCCTCTTCACCCCGGACGGGTTCTTTCTCAAGAGTGTTGCGATTTCCCGTACGTAGAATCTTTCTTCGGGATTGTTTAGGAGGAGCGCCAGGAGGTCAGCTCTAATTGCCGAGGAAAACAAACTTTTAAGTGTATCTCGTGCTTGTTTCGACATTCTGTATATACTTATACAACATCTAAATTGGGTTTGTCAACAAAAAAATGCAGTTTACATACAGTTTTTATATCCAGGTAAACAAAGCAGCCTCCTTTTTACAACAGCACATGAATAATATGATACAACTATCAATATCTTGGATACGGATGAATGGCATTCAAATACAAGTGAATACCTATCATGATGGATCGAGTGGCCAACAGATACAATCGTTTCAAAACCTAAACGATCATTTACAAGAAATGAGCAACTAAGCCGATAAAATCAACAATATCACTATATATCCTGATTTTATTGAATAAATCTAAATATTGAACAAAAAGCGCACCGCCGATTATCTTCTCGAAGTAGCCGCTTCAAGCAGCCGTCTTGCAACTCGCAAATTCATAATGTCATCGTCCATCGATTTTTTGGGCGTTTCAAGGATAAGAGGCACATCGGAGTATAACGGATGATGGAGCAGGCACCTGAGGCCCCGCAGGCCTATTTTCCCTTTCCCGATATGCTCGTGTCTGTCGATGCAGGAAGAGATCCCCCCCTTCGAATCATTCAAATGTATGAGCTTTACCCTCTCTCTGCCGACGTATTTACAAATATCATCACCAAGGGCATCGATGCCTTTTTCCGATGAAAGGTGGTATCCCGCTGCAAAGGCGTGGCATGTATCGAGACAGATACCCGCGATAAGCTCTGCCGGTGCATCCTGCAGGATATCCGATATCTCTTCTATCCTTGACGTGATATCTCCTCTTTCACCTGCGGTGTTTTCGAGGAGAAGGCCCGCCCGCCACTTGCCGCTCTGTGAGACACCACGAAGAGATGCGGAGGCCCTTTTCCTGGCGATCTTCGGATCATCACCGGAGGCGCTTCCGGCATGCAATACGATGTACCCGGCGCCTATGGAATCAGCGATATTCAATTCCTCTATCACCATGTCCATCGATTTTTTCCTTAGCTCGCGGTTCGCCGATGCAAGGTTGATCAGGTAAGAAGTATGTATAAACACGGGTGCAATCGAGTATCTTTCAGCCAAAGTCCTAAATAAGGCAGTTTCGTCCCGTCCCCTTGCCGAAAGTGCCCATCCACGGGGATTATGGGAAAAGATCTGGACGGTATTGCACCCAAGTTCCCTCGCCCTTTCCAAGCTCAGATGAAGACCCCCTGCTATAGATGTATGGACGCCGAACCTTCGCATAGCAGATTTTATCACAAAGACAGGGGTAGGCGAACAGCAAACTCCATACTCCGATAGGACTGACGATGCCGCCCTGCTAAGTCAGGGATTTGAGTTTTCCAAGGTCTCTGATAACGATCTTGCCCGCCTTCGAACTCACCAGTCCCGCCTTCGACAGCTTGCTCATAGTCCGTATCGATGTCTCGACGGTCGTCCCGACCATTTCGGCGATGTCCTGTTTCGTAAGCTTCATATTGATCGCCACGCCTTCCGGGGTTTTTTCCCCGGCCTTATCGGATAACTTAATGAGAAGCGAGGCGATCCTGGATTCGACCTTTTCCAGCGCTATGCTCTTGAGCGTTTCATGAGATCCTTTTATCCTGTCGCCGATGTTCGTCGCCATGCAGTACATGAGGGCTGGGAACCTGTCGATGACGCCCATCAGGTTCTTCCGCGATATCTTCAACACCTCTGTGTCCTCCATTGCCACCGCGTTAGCCGGGTATGGGAAACCTCTTAATACCGCGATGCCCCCGAAAAAATCCAGGGGAGATATGATTTCCAGGATTATCTCTTTGCCCTCATGCGATAGTTTGGTGATCTTGACCTTCCCCTTCTCGACGATGTAAAACCATTCAGAGGGGTCGCCTTCTGAGAAGATGGCCTCTTTTTTCCGGAACTTACCCTGCAGAAAATAGGGCGATATCTCCCTGGCCTCCTGCGCACTCAGGGTATTGAAAATCGCAACCTGCCTCACGTCGAGCATAAAAATAGCATAATCAATATCATGCCGAATTACAACGCCGAAAAGGGAACTTGCCGAAACAAAAAGAGGCAGAAAGTTTCTAAAGTTATAATTTATAGGCTACCTGTTTTTTTTACTTGACTTTGCCCCCAGAGTCTGGTTTTATATAACCATTAAGCGCCTCGTTACCTCCCCTAAGCTGCTGCCCACATCCCACGGGCAGCAGCACTTTTTATTTAACCAATCTCTTTCAGCTCATATTTCCTGTCACCCAGCCCTAGTCTTGCGGCCTCTTCCACCTGAAGCAGATAGGGTTTGTCGTGAAGTTTCAGCAGGATGTCCTCTCCGGCGGTTGCCCGTCTGTCAAAAGCGAGGGAACCAGGCAACGGCTCAGAATTGAGTAGGATATCGATGCTCGCCTGTTCTATCGCCACGAGGTCGTCCGAAAGAAGTATCCCCGCATCCTGCATCACAGGGACGTCGGCTGCGGGCATGCAGTCGCATTCAGGCTGGATCTCCGTCAAAAAGTTCGCAAAGATCACCTTGTTCGGCTCAAATGTCCTCAGCACCGCTGCTGCGGATTCCGCAAGAGATCTCATAAACCTATCATTATCACCGGGCATGGTGAGCCCTTCGGCCTGACATACCCTTTCGCACCTGCCGCACCTCCAGCAATTGTCGCCTTCCCATATGAGCTCGTCTTCTTTGAACTGTATAGAGTCCATGGGACAGATGTCCCTGCACTGGTAGCAGAGCTCACACTTTTCCCCGTCCCAGACAAGG
>OBEQ011572091.1_pt1 | contig 12348 bp, 13 predicted proteins | sample 1670901 | NCBI WGS metagenome assembly OBEQ01 (sample SAMEA104232315, study PRJEB22302) | groundwater metagenome | biome: forest; feature: aquifer; material: groundwater | place: USA | collected 2011-08-07 | depth 5.4 m | reverse complement strand
CGCATACGGGGGCGGTTACGTTCACGGACAATCAGTTACATACTTCGTTGTAATGATCTAAAGGGCCGCAACTTCGTAGCGGACTAAATTAAATTTCTTCATGCGGTTGCTTGCTCATCGGTATTTCTATTAACGAGCAGGTTGCCATATAAGCCTACACCTATTGCACCTTGAATGCCCCAAGAGGTGTATGTAATTGCTGTCGCGACGCCCGGCAAGAAGATACTAGCTATAGTTGCTACCCCTTCCATAACAACGTGGACTGCGTACATCCCAAGAGTTGCCCCTTCAAATGATTTGAACGGATTTAGATCGTTTTTCAATTTAGCCCAAGCGGCTATAGTTTTCTTAGATATCTCCTCGTCAGGAGTTGCTAAAGCCACTCTATATTTTGCGTAGAGGAGGATAGCTGTACCACCGTAAGCTAAGACATCAAAAATTCCTGTGTATTGAGCGAGCACTTTTACCACGCTAAATACAACTCCAACAGGAGGAATTGCATATAGAAGAACAAGGGGGAGCCATGATGGGATTGCGTGACCGACACAAGTAATTAAACTGACAATGTCCTTAAGGATAAGGGCTACATTCTCTTTCGCTTTAGCTAAATGATCCCCTCCTAAAATAAGAGCCCCAAACAAATGGGCCAAAACTGCACCTGTATGCCATACCGTCTTTCCAAGTGAGATGAATGCTCCTACAAACCCCTTTACAAAGTTTCCAAGCTCAATATTGACACCCATCTTGATCAAGACAATGACCGCATTCAATAGGTGCTTTCCAGCATCACAAAACTGCCAGTTTCGTAAGGATAGGACCATATTGCTTGCCGATGTTTTAGCAAGACCTATAGCATCCTTCATGGCGCTAAAGTACTCTTCCGACCACATTTTCGTCGCGTAGTCGTTTTCTGTAAGCAACTTACGGTTAACCCGTCCCTCTAAGGCCCAATTAAAGTCTTTATGCGTCCAAATACTTGTTACAATAGCCATAATTAACCACTATTTTATAAAATTACGCCGCTAATTGTACCAAATTCTTTAATTAATGTAAATTAATTTTTTACAAAAAAGCCCCTCTCTGCTAACATCTTAAGATATGAGTATTGGTCAAGAAAAGCTCCTCGCTCTCGACAAAGAAATGGCTGAACTCGGCCTTAAAGAGAGCGATCTCATTGAAAAGTTCATTCTAGGAACAGGCTCAGGGGGGCAAAAAATCAATAAATCGAGCACCACTGTTTATCTCAAACACGTCCCCACAGGCCTCGAAGTCAAATGCCAAAAAGGGCGCTCCCAAGCACTCAACCGGTACTACGCCCGAAAAGAGCTCATCGAAAAGATCAAAAAGGCCCTCTTTCAAATCGAAACAAAAAAAGAGCAAGCGTCCGAAAAGATCCGCCGTCAAAAAAAGAGGAAAAGCCGCAAGCAAAAGCAAAAGATGATCGACGACAAAAAACACGTCTCAACCATCAAATCGGGCCGCAAACCCCCTAAAGAGTAGTACTATAGTATTCCTTGAAGGCATGAATTACCCTTTCTATATCCTCTTTTGTCACATCGAGATGAGTAACAAGACGGAGAGTCTCTTCACCCCAGATAAGAATCCCTTTGGATTTTAGAAACGCTTCGAGTGCGCTCCCGTGAGAGCCTACGTTGACAAAGAGCATGTTAGTGTGGCACTCTAGCGGCATAAGACTACGCAACCCTTCTGCTAAATAGGCTGCATTATTGTGATCTTCTAAAAGCCTTTCGATATTGTTTTCAAGTGCATATAAGCCGGCTGCCGCAATGATCCCCGCCTGACGCATCCCGCCGCCAAGAGTTTTTCTAAACCTGAGTTTTGGGTTTATCAGACTGCTGGCCAAAGAGTTTCGAGACAAGTTTGCATCGGCTGAGCGACCCCATATCTGAAAGTACTACGGGCGAGCGAAGAGCACTTGGCGGCCGATGCAAAATTGTAAAGAACTTCGCCGGCCAGTGGGCTCAGAAACCCAAAACTCAGGTTAGTAGCCTTTTAGTTGGCTAGATCCTGGATCGACGATTCTAGAGCATTTGTAGAATGCAAATTTTTCTTGGTTTTTTAACATAAGAATCATTATCAGACGTAATTTTAGAGGTGGCGGTTAAACTGATATGGACGGAGTTCTTCAAACACGAGCGACTAAATATACCCTTTTCGAATAAAATCGATCTCGCTTAAATATAAAGGGGTTAATCCCCTACACAAGGGTATTCATGGATTATCAGGGAAATCCTAATAGAATGTATAACTTTGTTATGATTATTGGAGATGAGAGAGAAGCTGTTGCAACTTTAGCAAGACCACAAAAATAACTAACCTAAAAAGAGATTGCGTAGTAAAATCAGCTCGTTATGGTCCGGTTTTTTTTAGTTTTTGTAGTTTTTTTGTTTCTTGGAGGATGGGTATATTTTGGTACAAAGAGATCCTATCTTGCTTTGGATGAGGGAGATCTTTTTTTAGCAAGACCGAGATATCGCATTTTAATCACCCATAAAGGTGGCATTGGCGAACAAGAGATGGCTGAACGAATCAAGCTTGCGGGTAAATCGCTTAATTTAGAGTGTGCAAGTTTCCCTTTAAATCATCCCCTTTTTTTTAAACGGGTCTTTCCTCATTATAAAGAGCGCTTTGCTACACTATTTCACCCAGATATTGTGATCTCTTTGCAAGGGGAAAAAGTTTGTTATCCCCACTCAAAGCACTATATTGCCCTCACGCACGGGAGTAACTATTACTTTCATTCAAATGCCATTTTGCCGGTCCGTCAGTTAATGGATTTTGATGGATTTTTGGTCTCTTTTCCTGATCAAGAAAAATTATTGTCTAATCACAATTTCATTCAATGGTACTCCACATGTGGAAAAACTGAGTTTGCTCCCCCTACCCACTTTCGCCTTTTTTATTGCGGCCTTAATATGGCAAACACTCTATTTGGGACTAAATATAAGCAACTCTTTTCTAGGCTAGATAAAGCGCACTATTTCAACGTATACGGAAAGAAAAATGAGTGGAGGCACACTCCTAATTCTTATCGGGGTTTTATAAAATGCAATGGAGAAACCCTCCTTCGCACTATGAATAATACAGGTGTGGCTCTTCTTTTACATGCACCAGATCATTTTTGCGGTCAAACTCCGACAGGGCGGATTTTTGAAGCGGCAGCCTCTTCTAACGTGATTATTTCAGATAGACACCCTTTCGTTGAAAAGGAATTTGGTGATACTGTTCTCTATATTGATCAGGACAAATCTTCCGAAGAAATTTTTCAGCAAATTGACGGTCATATGCGTTGGATCCAGTCTCACCCTAAAGAAGCTATCCTTCTCGCAAAAAGATCTCACGATATTTTTATTAAAAAATTTACCCTTGAAAAACAGCTTGAAAATCTCATTGAGCTCCATAAACGCCTTCAAGAACCTGCAGAAGGAAGTCTTAAATTAATTGCTGTCAATTAGTTAAGTCAACATCCTCTTTTGATACAATCATTTAAAGGGGGATATATGAGCTCTTATTGCACAAACATTACAAAAGTAGTTAAGACCAATGCATTAGAATTGAAGACGATTTGGGGTGCGACAACATCTTTTGGGGTTCTTTACAGCTTACTAACAACCCCCTGCATTCAAAAACTCACCCCTTCTGATTTAGCACCTATACAAACAGATGTTGTCACTTACTTTCAAAATGCGGTTCAAGATCCTGCCATAGCTGCTGTTATTGCAACGATTCATACAGCCATTACTACAGGATATCCTATTTGTTTTGAAGCTGGACCTGTGTTAACAGCTTTTTTGGCTAATCCTTCAGAAATTACTACGATTTCAGAGATTACAAACTTGTACACAGCTCTAGAATATTTTATAGAGCATCCGAATGCTGATTAGGGGCTTTCTGGAGCTAGGGAGAGCTTGATTACGAGAGTTTCTTTAAAGAGGGCTACGCTAAGCTCATGAAGCTCTTTCTGATTGATTATATCAAGCGATTCTTTTTCGGATAGGAGGGTTTCTATAGGTTTTTTATGAAGTAGGGATTGTTTGTGTAGGTTGCTCCAAAAAGCATTTTTCTCTCTCCCCTCTTTTACTTGCTGCTTTATAATCTCTCTTGCAGAAGAGACCTCTTCTTCTGTGGGGCCCTCTTTCACAAATTGATCGATTACTTGAGTGATTTGCCCCTTTAATTCATCCCCTTTTTCAGGTTTTGATGTGAAGTAGGCGCATAAGTGAACATTGTGCATGATAGGTTCTAAAGGGCACTCATAGGTAATAAAAGAGTCGTAAGTGTCCCCCGATTCTTTTCTAAGCTTCTCAAGCATCCTTTGAGTTAGAATATGCGTTAACGCTTTTAGAGAAAGGTGAGAAAGTTCCCTCCCCTCACAATTTTTCCTGTAACACATGAGGGTTAAGCCGTGCGTCTCACTCCCCCGATAAATTGTTTTATCAAAAGATTCTTCCACAATAGGAAGGCTTGGCAATTGAATTTCCCTCATTTTGGAAGCTTCTATTTTTGGAAAATAGAGGTATTTACAAACAAGCGCTTTCATCTCTTTTACATCAAAGTCGCCTACAATGATTAGAGAAAAATCTCTCGGGTCTTGAAAAGCGTGCTCTATACACCTTTTTGAGAGCGCTTCTTTTGCATCAGATGATTTTGTAAATGTGTAGAAAGGGTGTTTGTCGTAAAGAATTTGTACCGCCCGTTCAATAAAAAAGCTTTGAGGTTGATTATCTCGCTGATTCTCAATCTCTTTCCACTGCTCTAATAAACCACTCCAGATAGCTGAATCAAACCGTCGCTCCATAAAAATCGATCGAATGGTTTGCAAAAGCATCTCTTTTTGCTCTTTTGGACCGGAAGTTGAAATAAGTCGGAGGTTAGCCCCAATCCATAGAGAGAGGGTGCTATCCCGTTTTTGCAAGAAATTTTGTAGCTCTACCCCATTAAGGTTGCTCAAGCCCGATTCAATTAAATAGCGCGGACTCAGTTCTAAAGAGGCAAACTCTTCTGGTAAAAAAAGTGTCTTTCCTCCAGCCGCCACAAGTTCAATAGAAACACGCCCCTTTTCTAAGGTGGTTGGGTGTAAGATCACCTCAATCCCATTTTCAAGAATCAGAGTGGTACTTCCTAGTTTTTCATTAAAAACGGCCGACTTTATATTCTCAACACCTTCTGAGATAACTGTTAATTTGGGTTCTGCCACTTCTTTGTAAGGGAGTAACTTTTCACTTTTTACCTGGATAATGCCCTCTTCAAGATCGTTTGATGAGAGGACAAGTTCATGAGGCATGGAGAAAATTTTATGCATTTTATCTAAGTGAATATTCTTTTTTGCAAACTGGATAAGATCTTTTGTCCGAATTTTTTTAAGAAGGGTCTTCCTTAGCTCACACCCCTCTTTAGGGGAAATAAATGCCCTCTTATGAATGAAGTGATCAACATACAATTGAGCAAACGATTCATTTTCAATCTTATTTAAGTTTGCTAACGTAGAATTTAACCCCTCTTCCATACAGGAGAGCTCTCTTTCCAATTCCCCCTTTGTTGGTCCTAAAGTTCGCAGCCTTTCCACCTCTCGATAAAGAGCTTTCGCACCGTCTATAGGCCTATCCATAAATCCTACAAAATGAAATCTTGTAGCATCATGATAAGTTGTAAATGGTAGAGAAACCATCGCAGCATATAAAAAGGGGGCTTGGCTAGCTTTAGTCAATGCATCTAGCCGCTGATTTAAAATAGACGAAAATAGGGAGGCAATTATATCGGCACGGATACTATTCTTTTCCACTTTTGGAGCAAATTCTTTTGGATAAAATTCGGTGAATCCCCCCTGAATAAACATCTCTTCCTTATCTGTAATGAAAAGGGTGGTAGGTTTTTTAAGAAAGCAAACCTCAGTAGAGACAGTTTCTTTATTATTCCCGTTCTTGAGATCCCCAAAACACTTCTGAATCTCCCTTTCCATAACGGCAACATCAAAATCGCCTACTGCAATTAGCGCCATCCGACTGGGGTGGTACCATTTTTCATAAAACTTCTTAATTACTTCGGGGCTGCAGTGCAAAATAACCTCTTCGTTTCCGATCGGAAATCTATCTGCGTAAGAGGAATCTTTAAAAAACTTATCATACATCTGATGGGAAATTCGCCCTTGTGAGCTCCTTTCTGCTGCATTGTATTCATCCATGATGACGGTGCGCTCTTTCTCAATCAACTCACCCTTAAGGCTCGCTCTTCCTGCATAATCACTTAAGATCAAAACACCCTTTTCTAAAGCCCCCTCTTTCTCTAAGGGGATATTGAGGTGATAGCAAGTTTCTTCAAACGTAGTAAAAGCGTTTGTATCGGCCCCAAATTGAGCTCCGATCGATTCTAAATATTGGATGATTTCAAAGTCGGCGAAATGCTCAGAGCCTCGAAACATCATGTGCTCTAAAAAGTGGGCAACTCCCCTTTCCTCTTCTGTCTCGTGCAAAGAGCCCACTTTGACGATGAGCTGCAAAGAGGCTTTCTCTTTAGGAAATTCATTATGCTTTATATAATAACTAAATCCATTCGGCAATTTGCCGATCCGAACATCGTCAGACGGTGCTTTTTTTGCACACCCTCCAAGAGACAAAACAACTAGAACTAAAAAGAGTCGGTTTTTCATAAGAAGAGCATTTTAGCTCTTTTTTGCTTTTCGAGCAACAGCTTGGTAGCCGCATCCTTTGAGAATTTGAGGATGACCGAAATATTCGATTCGGGGCCAGGTGCGGCAAATTGTGGGGCGCATGTGGTAAACGCCACATTTACCATCTTTTTGCAAATATCGACACCCCATGAGATACACTTTCATCCCATCAGCGGTGTGGACTTTTTTATCCCTTCTAAAAAATCCATTGATCTGGGTGTGCCAAAAAAGGTCGAGGATCGAAAAAAGCCCCCTCGATTTTCGGATTAAGATGTAGTGGCAGCAATTCCCCCTCTTTTTACAATGGCCCACCTTTTGATATGGGGGTTTAACAATCTTTCGGGCTACCCATTGAGCGAAAATATCGAGCCAAATAAAAGGGATCAAAATCGCTCTAAGGGGCCATCTAATAAAACCGGGAAGCCACTGTCTTGGAATATCGCACATTGGCTGCTTTGCGTTATCATCTCCGGCATGCTCTAGAACCTGCTGCAACATCCAACTACGTTACCAGTTGGGAAATTTGGGGACAATGGTTACCTTGATAAGGGCAAAGATTTCTTGCCCTTTAGACTTATTTAAGTTTTTGGATGGGAAGAAAAGCTTATTGTGAGAGACATGAATGGTTTTAACCACTTGATCGTCTTCTAAAAGACAGAAAAAAGGTGTCTCCCCCGCTTCCGGCCTTTCGCTCCGGATTTCATTAGAATTTTGAGCCATCCGGAGCCCATCAATTAGAGCTTTTAATAGGTTGTCCAAATCGCCATGAGACTGTTTAGAGCCTCCAGGACCTGTTTGACTCAATAAAGTAACATCTAGCAACACTTCTTGAGGGCCGTCTCTCGTTACAAGGGGGAGAAACTTAAATGGCCCAGCTTCTCTGATTTTATCTTCAGTAAAGCCTAACCTTTCAGAAACCCCATTAGCCTTATAATGTTCATCAAGCGCCTTTAATTGCTTGAGGAAAGTCCTCCGATAGAGAAACTTCTGCTTCGCGTGGCCCGTTGTTGATAACGTTCCGTGATAATTTAAATAAAATTCCATTTATTATTTTTTCTTATTATTATTTCTTACAGTCTATCAAATCTTTATTTTAGATGCTTTTAATGAAACTCCCCCCTATAATCATGCTCATGGAAACCTATTTTAAGATTCTTTTATTCCATCATCATGGGCATCTGTCCCATTAAGCTTATTTCTTAGTATTTATTAGTTTTTAATCGTTTTTTCACCTTTAAAAGGAGTTTTTATGAATATTTATAAAATTCCGGAGGGTCTTCACAGACTTACGGAATACAATTATCCCAAGAACTGATTCAGAACGTTTTGAATCAGCTTCAATGCGCCTTGTTATTAAGATGTTACGGTCAGCTGAAGAAGACTTCAGAGCTTGCAATTATCCAAAATTTGATGGAAATCCTGGTGACGATCAATGTCAGGTTAGGGCGATTTGCCTCCTTTATCTAACTTGTTATGAGCGAGAAAGTCTTTTAGAGGAATTCAGCCTCTCAAACAAAAAAGTTTCACTCTCGTTCTCCTTTCTAATGCAAGCATACCTCTCGGAGATCTTCCGGGAACCGTATACTGTTGAAAGTACAGGTAGAACGTGGACTCGTGGAAATCCAGGTCGAATAGATCGGGTTGAACCCGGTTTTAAAAAACTGTCGGGGGCCTCTCGCAAAATTCTTGAATATAATCAGACAGAGCTTTCAGCTCTAAGCGCTGAACTTCTCCAAAAGATCACAAAAGAAGAGGTGTTTCCGCGCAAGATCCGGACAGAGCTCAAGGACAAGACTTATTCAGCCACCCGGACATTCACCTCCCTCTTTCACACTACGAGGGCAGCCCTTCGAATGCTTTGTCAAATGAGAAGCACTGTTTGCGTGCAAGAGATTGTGCCAAAAACAACCGAAAGGGTTCCGCGCGAGTTTTTCTTTCAGGCGCCGGAATCTCTCGAATCGATTTGGCCTCTAATCTCTCCTCCCACAGGCCCTTTTATGGTAATTCAAGTGGTGATGCAGGGAGAGTTAGAGGGAATTATAGAGTATTTCAAGGTTAACTCACTTGCCCGCTACTTTTTACATCAAGTTGCAACAAGTTGTCCCCCCTACGATAAGGGGTCAACTATAGAAGATATTCCCGATGTTGCGGCACAAGCAGAGGTTAGATCGTATCAAATAAGGGATCAACCTCCCCTTTTTGACCTTGATCACTACTTTATTGACTTTACGGGGAGGCAAAGGCGTGGTATTGCCACTTAGTTTGATAGCCGAGCTTGCTGCAGATGCCAAAAGCCATTCTTTCGGGATTTAAATAAGATGCACCGATACGGCACCCTTTTGCAATAGCTGTTTTTAAAGCAAGTTTACGAAGGGCTGTATTGATTCCTTGGCATCTTACTTCGGGAAGGGATGCTCCGTTCCAAAAGCTGACAAGTTCTCCTTGAATCAGCGTGGAAACTACGGAGACAGCCTTTCCCCCTTTTCGCCCAATCCAATGAAGCATCTCACTATCTTCCCATAATGATTTTTTGTAAAGTTCTCCAGCTAAGTTATCCATATTAAATACTGTGCATGCAATTTCCGCAAATTCTTCCATGGCAGCATAACTTGTAACTAATTCTAGCGTACAGCCATCTGGAACATCAGGAGTATCTATTTCTAAATCAAGAGCTCCGATTACCCCTCGAAAAATCCCCGCGTCATGAAAGCCCTGGATAAGAAGCTTCTCTTTAAATGCAGGAGAGACATCTCCATCAAAAATCCAAATAAATGGCATATCTCCAAAAAACTTACATGCGGTATCAATATCTTCTTCTGGATAGCCCGAGATAACATTACAGGAATGCTCTGGAATATTTGAAAGGGCACGCCATGTATTCCCTTTGAATTCAAATAGCCCGTCACTTCCATGAGAGAATGAAAAAGTAAAGTGGTCTCTTAACATTTTTGTTTGTGTTTCATCAGGTATTTCATAAACTATTTCTGTAACAGTTGGTTCTGCAAACATGATCAATGCTCCCATTTAAATAAGATAAATTGTATGCTAAAAATATGAAAAATGCAATTGAAACAAAGAACGCTCCTAAAGCTTTAGGCCCCTATTCGCAAGCGATTATGGTTGGGGCGTTCCTCTTTGTTTCAGGCCAAGTCGGGATCGATCCAAAAACAGGCAAGCTTGTCGATTCTACGATTCAAGCGCAAACTAGTCAAGCACTTACGAATATCGAAGCAATTCTAGCGGCAGCAGGGCTCACATGGAAAGATGTGGTCAAAACAGAGATCTATCTAAAAAATCTCTCCCACTTTCAAGAAATCAACACTCTCTATGGGGCGAAATTCCCTCATCCCGTCAAGCCTGCAAGGCAAACGATGGAAGTATCAAGGCTTCCCTTAGACGCCCTCATCGAGATCTCGTGCATCGCTTATCAAAGCTAGCGGGCGTAAGGGAGTTGCCAGTAAGGGTGTGAGAGATCTTTTTAGTAGCGGTCTGTTTTGGGATTATAGACTTTAACGGGGTCTAGGTTTTCACCATAGCGCATCTGTAGGTACTTTTTAGTAAGATTCGGGACAAAGACTTCGACGCCGTCAAATGAGGCTTTGCGTAATGGGAAGATCATATCAAATGGGGTTGAAAGGACGTACCGTCTTTCCCGAATTTTCCATGACTCGGGAAGAAAAATGCTATTTTCATTAGAGAGAATGACACAAACAGAACGTGTTTCTGGATCGATTTTAAAGTTGTAGATGTCAATTAAAGTGCCCCCTTGCCGGTCGTATACTTTGAGATAGCTTTTAGGTTTATCCCGTCCCGACCAATCTTGAACAGAATATTTTTTGGGATCAAGTTCATTTAAGGCCTGTTTTGCATTGTCAAAATCTTCTTGCAAAATGGCAAGATCGATGTCGTTGTCCCATGGGATAATCCCCCCATAACGATAGGCACCTAAACAGGTGCCACAATCTACCCAAAAAATAATCTTGTGTTTTCGAAGCACTTGAATGATGTCTTTCAAAGCCTCTTTTTCATAGTTCATATAGTTTTCATCACCGGGGCGTCTTTGATAAAACTCTTTTTGGATCGGCTCTAGAATTTCATCGACAGCCATTCCTAAAAGGCGATATCGATCAAGATGAGTGCGGATTTCAGGAGAGGCTTGCCAAGCTACAAAAGCGTCATGCTTTTCCCTTACATCGTGAGAAAGATAAGCTATACCTTTTACAATCGATCCCAAAACCAAACTGACAGGAGCTGCAACTACAGCAGCGCTCATTTTTAAGGTAAAATGATCTGTATAATTAAAGTGAGGCTCTGTCCGAAATTGATTTGGGTATTCCAAGTCCCTTATAATGAGCTCACCATTAAACGCATATTGAACAGGAATGAGCAAGATATTTCCAACCTTTTCTATTCCTACAGCTTCGTTATCTGCCATATTGAGAAAGATATTGCTGCAAAATAAATGATAACAACAAACGGTAGGAAGCCCTGCCCTGCTTATCCAACTACAAAAGGTGTTCCACAATTCCAAAAGCAAAATCATTCTAATAAGGATTATGCAAATTCACTATTTTTGCAAAGTGATTTTTGTTATGGATTGATTAAATATGCGTGTTCTTGTATACTTGGTTTTATTTTTTGCTGTCAACTTTTTAAAAAGCAGCTACTTAGCAATTTCAATCATTTTTAAAACTCTGGCTATTCTTTCCTATGTGGTCGGACACCTTTTATTGAATGTTTTTTGGATACCCTCTTTAGGAAATGAGTGTCTTATTTTAAGTGATACCTATCGTTACTCGGCTAAGCACTCTTTTGAACAGCTATTTAAGGATGCTTCTTTATCTAAATCGTGTGATTCATGGAATCATAATCAAAAATTTCTTTCACAACTTCCTGCTTCCTCCGAAGAAGATCAGAAACTCCTTCTTTTCCTAGAAAAACATTGGCTTTCTAAAATAACGGGAATTTCATCTTTCTTAGTTAACTGGATTTGTCCTTGTTTTGGAGTGGGCATTCAGGTTAATCCAGAAACGACCCATTGCTATATAAGACTTCCTTCGACTGCTCTCTCAAAAACTTACAAACACCGAATGGAGACTTGGAAGCGCTCTCTTCCTCAGCCATATCATTTTCCTCTCATTCTAACTCGCCCTTATGATTTAAGTGATTATCTCCCCCACCATTTTAAATCACCAATACAATGGATTAAACAAGATGAAATTGGTGGCATTCGATTACTCTCTTCTAAGGACACCTCTTCAGATGAGCAATTTCTTCTTGATTGGATCAGCACTTTTGGACTTTCCGCCAACCGGATAGAATTAGACAGAGTGCCTCTTGCAATAAAGAGACCCGCTAAAAACATAAGCATCCCTCCTCAAGAACCTTTATGCATAAACCTCTTACCCACACAATCAGACCACCCTCAGAAAAATCTCATACTCAAGGGAACTGAAGAGGTTCTTAAAGGGCTCCTAAAGGCAATCTCGCCATCTCAATGGGACACTATCTTAAATTGCCCGATAAAATCTTCGATTGTAAAATACTCGTTTCAGAATATTGACAAACAGCTGAAACAGATAGCAGAACAGAAAGAAAATGCCACTTTTTTTGATATGATGTCTCATATTGAAGAGATTCATGCCCATCTTAGTTCTCTT
>OBEQ010843827.1_pt1 | contig 12348 bp, 12 predicted proteins | sample 1670901 | NCBI WGS metagenome assembly OBEQ01 (sample SAMEA104232315, study PRJEB22302) | groundwater metagenome | biome: forest; feature: aquifer; material: groundwater | place: USA | collected 2011-08-07 | depth 5.4 m | reverse complement strand
TAGAACGAAAGTCCCTGTTCTCTCGCGGCGTCCGCGAAAGCCTTGATCCGTCCGTGGTACAAAAATCCGCCGCGGTCGAACACGACTTTCTGAATGCCTTTTTCTTTGGCTTTTTCGGCCACAAACTTGCCGAAATTCACGGCCGCCTTGACATTGCCGCAGGTTTTTAAGCCGGCTTTTTTTTGAAAATCCTTGCCTTTGGTGGAAAGGCCCAAAAGCGTCGTCTGCTCGTAATCATCAATGATCTGGGCTTCCAAATGCTGAAGGCTCGGATACACCGAAAGACGCGGGCGCTCCAAAGTCCCCCGGACTTTTTTTCGGAGTCGAAAATGACGAATAATCCTATTGGTTTTAACCCGATTTTTAGCCAGCATTACCCCACCACCTGATTTATATTTCGTGAAAACCCATCACCTCAAAATTAGGTGGTGGGGTTATTTGGTCACCGTTTTGCCCGCTTTTCTTCTGACGACTTCGCCTAAATACCTTACGCCTTTTCCTTTATAAGGTTCGGCCTCAAAAACTTTTCGGATCTTTGCCGCAAAAAGCCCCACTTGGGCCTTGTCGATCCCCTTCACCAAAACTTGCGTCGGCTTAGGAACTTCAACCGTCAGCCCTCCGGGAACCTCAAACAAAACCGGATGCGTGAAACCCAGAGCAAGGTTCAGTGTTTTTCCCTGAATTTGCGCTTTAAAACCCACGCCTTCGATAGCCAATTCTTTGAAGAATCCATCCGTGACACCCTTGATCATATTCGAGATAAGAGTGCGCGAGGTCCCTTGCAAGGCTCGGTCGTTCTTTTGATCCGTGACCGCGCTCACGGACAAAATATTGTCCTTCATCGCCGCTTTCACTCGCGGGCTTAAGACCAAGCTCATTTTACCTTTGGGCCCCTCAACGTTCACGAGGCTGTGATCCAGATCCAACTTCACGTTTTTGGGAACTTCGATCGGTTTTTTGCCTACGCGTGACATGGTTGACCTTTGCGCAAACTATTGGAGGTTTGGAAGCCCATATTTGGGTCAGATGCGAGGCGCGACGACGAAGGCGTGTTCTCTGGAACACGTCGAGGAGGAGCAACGAAGTCAGATGACCCAAAGAGGGGCTTCCCCTTTGGGGCTGGACGCTTTTTGAACGAGACTGCGTCACTCGTCCTTGACGTGGTCCAGAGACCACGCCTGCGTCCTCGTTTTCGCCACAAAGCGTCGGCGAATCTGTCCAAAAAGCTTTGTGGACAAATCCGCCGCGCTTTTTGGCGGACCTTGTCTCGTTCAAAAATCATCTTAAGCCAAATGCCTCATAGTATGCGGGTAACTCGGTGTATTTTATCACTTTTTGAACCCTTTCTCAAAACACGGGCCTTTTGGGAAACAAACCTGCACAACCGAGATATCGTCCTCAAAAAAGCCTTCGGCGCCCCCAAGAGTTTTTCGGCTTTTTTCCAAAAGCCAATCCAACTCGTGCCCGCCTTCGGACCATTCGTTCAAGATGTTTATAAAATCATCATAAGAACCGTGTGAGCCGTCGGTTTTTCTGATCTCAAAAATTCCGTCGCTGAAAACCAAAAGCCTGCTGGATCCCCCCAGTTCAAGCGACTCTTCCTCATAATCCAATTCCGGGAAACAACCGATCATGATGCCGCTGTTCTTAAGGCGGTTTAAGGACGCCTTCCGCGGAGAAAACCCGTGAGTGAGGATCGCCGGGGGATGGCCGGCGCTGGCATACACGATCCGATGAGTCGGCCGGTGGTAAACGCCGTACCAGATCGTGAAACTTTTGTTGCCGTGAAGGTCCATTTGAAAGATGTCGTTCAAAACTTTTAAGACCTTGGCCGGGCGCCTAAAATCCGTGAGCGGCAAGGATTCGGAACGAAGGGCATTGATGACGCTGATGGAAAGCAGCGCCGCGCTGACCCCATGGCCCGTGACATCCAGAAGATAGATCGCGAAATGTTCCTTGTCGATCCAGTGGTAACCGAAAGCATCGCCGCCGAGATTTGAGGATGGCACAAAACGCCAATCGGTGGAGACTTCCCCCTTCAGTTTAGCCGGCAAGAGGTCTTTGACATACTGCGCGGCTTCGGCCAGTTCTTGCGCGAGCGTGTTCTGACTCTGGACCAATTGGTCTTTGGTTTTTAAAAATTCGCTTTGAAGCCGCAGAGCGTCGACAAGGTTGAGCTCATGCTCAACCATCGCCGCAAAATCCTTGAGCTCCTTCACTTTTTCGGGGCCGAATTCTTTCGGCTTCATATCCAGGATACAAAGCGTGCCTATTTTGTAACCGCCGGGGCCCGACAAAGGATGCCCTGCGTAGAAACGCACCCCCGGAGGCCCAGTCACCACAGGGTTATCCGCAAAATCCGGATCTCGGGTAGCGTCTGGAATCACCAGCGTATCGTCTCTCAAGATGGTGTGCCCGCAAAAAGAGATATCCCGTGGGGTTTCGCAAATATCAAAGCCCTGCTTGGATTTAAACCACTGACGGTTTCGATCCACCAGGCTGACATAAGCGACGGGAACTTGAAAAAATTTCGCCACCAAACGCGTGATACGGTCATAACGCTCCTCATGAGGCGTGTCCAAAATATTTAAAACGCGGAGGGACTCAAGCCTCTCATTTTCGTTGACCGGGATCGGCGCGATTAGCATCCGGCCGCCTGCGGAAGTGTCCGGAAAAAATTTTGGGTCATGACGGAGCGTCCTGTGAAGCCGCCGTTGCTTCTTTTTTTAGTCTTTGGGCGTCCTCGTATCTGGGTTCCAGCTCAAGCGCCTTGTCCGCGTCGGCGATTGCGCCCGCGTTGTCACCTTTGAACATTCGCGCCAGGCCTCGAAGAAAATAAGGCACGGGATCCGTCGGCATAAGTTCAACCGCCTTTGAACAATCAGCGATTGCGCTTTCGTAGTCCTGCTTCATGAGAAACGCATTCGAGCGGTTAATATAATATCCGGGCTGCTTGGAATAAAGCCCGATGGCCTTGGTGTAATCCGCGATGGCCTCATCAACCCTCTTCTTCTTCCGATAGGACAAGCCTCGGTTGTAATAAGCGTCAGGAGCGGTGGGTTCGATCGCGATCGATACCGAAAGGTCTTGGATCGCCGCATCAAAATCTCCCGCCTCATAATGAGCCGTGCCGCGGTTGTACAAAGCTTTGGCATCTTTCGGATTTGTAGACAGAGCCCGGTCCGCTTCGGAGATCGCCTCCGCGGGCCCATGAGCGCTCGTAAAATTCGTCTTGGCATCCGCAACAGAGCCGATTTGAAGCCCCAGGCACAAAACAAACACAAAAATAAATTTTCTAGTATTTTTCACAACCCGCCTCCTTTTCATTTATTGAGGACCTTCTTGATACCCTTGGACGTCCAAGTGATCGCAGTGTCGATGCCTCCCCCGAGGGTCTGCCCCACGCTCCGCGCCTTCGGCGCCGTCGCGCACCCCCCTGCCAGCCCACATAAAAAAATAACCAGGAAAAATTTAATAAAAAAATTTGGCTTTATTTTAAATTTTATTTTATCAATCTGAACACCGGTCTCGAAGAGAGCGTCAACATCTTTTCGAGGCAGCTTGACGACACGAGCGCCATGGAACACGAGCTTTTTAACACCCGCGAGCGTCGTCACGCAGCGAAGCTCCGCCTCGGAGGGGCGGACGAGCGATGACTCGAAGAGATGTTGACGCTCTCTTCGAGGCCCGTCGTTATGGCTTGGCTCGCCCAGTGTCGGCATCTCTGCACTGCTTCTTTCCATTTGGCGTACAACGCTTCCCTCCCGGCCATTTTTCGAGGATGAAAAACCCGGTCCACTTTCCTCGAAGCGTTGAAGGCTTCCCGGCTTTTCCAGAACCCCGACGCCAGGCCCGCCAATCCCGCCGCTCCCAGAGCCGTCGTCTCCAGCACCCGCGGTCTTTCCACTGGGATCCCCAAAATGTCTGCCTGAAACTGCATGAGAAAATTATTCACGCTGGCGCCGCCATCCACGCGAAGCGCTTTAAAATGGGCCTTCGTCCCCTTTTCCATCACTTCAAGAATATCACGGGTTTGGTACGCGATCGCTTCCAGCGCCGCCCGCGCCAGATGAGTCCGGCGCGTCCCGCGAGTCAGGCCGATGATGAGGCCGCGCGCGGCAGGGTCCCAAGCGGGCGCGCCCAGACCCGTGAGCGCGGGGACAAAATAGACCCCGTCATTCGACGGGGCAAGCGCCGCGAGCTTTTCCACATCGGACGATTTTTTAAAAATCCCTAGTCCGTCGCGTAACCACTGCACGGCGGCGCCCCCGATAAAAACGCTTCCTTCCACAGCATACTCCGTATTTTCCAGATTTCCTATCGACCAAGCAATCGTCGTCAACAAATTTTTTGAAAAACGCGGCGTCCTGCCCGTGGTTTCCACCGCAAAGAGCCCGGTCCCATAAGTATTTTTTACGATCCCGGGAGAAAAACACCCTTGAGCGAAAGCCGAGGCTTGTTGATCCCCAACCATCGCCATGACGGGGATCTCACGCCCGAAGAGATTCCGATCCAGTTTTCCCACCAAGCCGCTTGAAGGCACCACTTTCGGCAAAATGCTTTTTGGGACTTGGAACGTCCGGCATAAATCCTCGTCCCACTGCCGCCGATGGATATCAAAAAGAAGCGTGCGTGAAGCGTTGGAGGGGTCGGTGACATGAGACTGCCCTCCGGTCAATTTCCATAGGATCCAGGTGTCGATGGTGCCCGCCAGACACCGCCCGCTTCGAACGAGCGCCCGCGCGGCTTTCACGTTTTTTAAAAGCCAGGAAATTTTGGTGGCGCTGAAATAAGGGTCCAAATAAAGGCCTGTTTTTCGGTGGATCTTTTTTTCCAGGCCGCGTTTTTTTAGGGCCCGGCAAAGATCCGCCGTGCGGCGGTCCTGCCAGGCGATCGCGTGGTGAAGAGGGCGGGAGGTCTGGCGGTCCCAAAGAAGGACGGTCTCTCTCTGATTGGTGATCCCGATCGAGTCGATGTTTTCCGGAGAAATTTTCTTAAAAGTTTGGGACAAGATTCCGCGGACGCTTCGCCAGATCTCTTCAGGATCGTGCTCGACCCAGCCGGGTTTGGGGAATTTTTGCGAAAACTCGCGGTACGCTTTAAAAATAATTTTTTGGTTCCGGTCAAAAACCAGGGCCCGGTTTCCGGTCGTTCCCAGGTCCAGCGCGAGGATGGCAGGCGCTTTTCGGCTCATGAAACACCGCCAAAATCTTTGAGAAGATTCGAGATCACAAGCTCGTTGGTCGGCGGAAATTTAAAATTCTTAAGCTCGCTTACGTCCGCCCAAAGGACTTTTTGGCAATCCAGGGTCTGCGGTTCTCCCGAGACGTAAGCGCAAAGATAAAAATTGAGCCAGATGGTCTTTTCGCTGTATTTCTTTCGTATCTCCATAAATTTTTTTTGAACGGATATCAACACGCCCAGTTCTTCCATGGTTTCGCGGACTACGCACTGCTCAAACGTTTCGTCCCCGTTCTTCTTGCCTCCCGGAAATTCCCAAAAGGAACCAAAAGTGTCTCCTTCATGGCGCTGAGAAATAAGGAATTGCCGTTCTCTGCGGATCAAAGCGACGCCGCAGGGGATCACGGAGGATCTTTTTTTCAAGACGAGAGCCTTTTACGGATGAGTTCCGTGATACGCGCGTCATAACCCAAATAGGGGCAAAGCTCGACCTTCGCCCACCCACGGTATTTTTTTTTGGCAGCCGAAGCTATCTTGGGTAAATCCACGGTGACATGAGTCCCTAAAAGCAAAAAATATGGCAGGATCTTGACTCGCTTGGCTCCGCGTCTGACACAGGCGTCGATGGCTTCTGGGATCGACGGAGGAGCGATCTCAAGATACGCGGGCATGACCTCAAGGAAACGGCCGGATCTTGACAGATCCCGAACCACTTTTTTTAAGGGAGCTTCAAATCCTCGGATCTTGCTTCCGTGGCCTACAAGCACCACCGAAATTTTTTTCATTTTAAACCATCTCGCATGAATCTTTGGGAAGCCAACCTTCGCTTCCGTTGTCGAAACGGATGTAAAACCAATCTTTCGTCTGGTCCAGTACACGGGCTTCGGACCCTTCGTGGAGAACGAACGCTTTGGTTTCTTTAGCGGACGGCCCATAATGCGCGGCGGCCTCTTTTGAAAGAACGACAACCCTAGGCTCTTTCACTCGAGTCCATTTGATAAGAAAGAGTCCCGCGACGATGAGGATCAAGACCAAGAGGGGGCCTTGCGCAGCTCGCCCGGAACACCGCGCGGGAGGGCAAATCCAAGCCAGCAAAGAAACAACGGCCAATAAAAACAAGAACGAGGTCAAAATACTTCCGGCTTCGTTGATCGAAAAGAAATCGGTGATCTTTTTATAAATTTCAACGACCCCAAAAGGATCCGCCGGGGGGTCCACACGGTCGGTGAGCGCATTCTTTAAAATTTGTAAATTCCAAAGGATATCGGCGTCTCTGGGCTTGATCTTAAGCGCACGCTCATACCAGACCCGGGCTTTGCCCTTTCGGCCCGCGCGAAGTTCGGCGTTGCCCAAGTTATAAAAAACGGCCGCGCCCCCTCTTTTTTCTTCGGCGATCGATCCGTATCTTTCGGCCGCCTCTTTAAACTTGCCGGATTCATAGAGGGCATTGGCTTCTTTAAAATCAGAGGCTTTGCTTTGGGCCGACGCGCCGTGAGCCGTGAAGGCCACCCCACAGCCCAAGATTAAAAATAAAAATAGCGCCGTGCCTGCCCGCCGACGCTTTGATGGCGGGCGCCTCATCGGATCCTCGCTTTTTCAAAATCCGTGATCACTTGCGCTACGGATTCATAAAGCACTTTCATCTCTTGGGCATCGGAACCTAAGGTAGAAAACCGGCCGGCGGCCATCCGGTCAAACAGTTGCCTGACTTGTTCCAAAAGCTTCGCGTCTACTTTTGTTGCGGCTTCATGCTCAAGTTCCTCAAAACTGATCCAGGAGGAGGATTTTGGCAAACCAAGTTTATCTGAAAAATAACCATGAACGGCCCTGGAGATCTCCGCGTAGAATTCCTCCTTTTTACCTTCTTTCAAAAATTTTGCCGCGCTTTTAAGCTTTTTGTTCGCGGTTTGCTTGGAGCGGCGCGAACGCGCCGCGGCTTCCTGGGAGGCGTCCGGTTCCCTTCGAGAAAAAAACATGAAAAGAGTCCCCATGATGGCCAGCACCAGATCCAAAACCCAATACCAGCCACGCCGATAAAGTTCTTTGTCAGGCAATTTTTTGCCGTCATCGACCGGCTTAATGTAACGAATGTCTTTCCCCAAGAACAAGACGTCTTCTTTCTCGGCCGGTGTGATCGGTGAAACAGAAGAACCTCCGGACGAATTGTCTTGGGCTTCGAGAACGCCCGGCAGGACTTTCAAGCGCTGCATCACGGTTCTGAGTTGTTTGTATTCGTGAAGTTTGGGATCGAAATAAGAAAAAATTAAAGAAGGGATCACAGTGTCGCCTTCCTTTTTGGGCACCATCACAGTTTCAACGACTTTTTCGCCTTCCACGATCAGGCGGTTCTTGGAAATATTCGTGGAAGTGGAAGAATCATAAATTTTAAAATTCTCTAATTTATCGATCGCGGGAAGCTCAACCGTGCTGATGTTTCCTTGGCCGCTTAAACGAAGGCGAAACGTGACGGGATTTCCCGCTTCGACTTCCTGCTTGTCCAAGGAACTTTCGATCCGGTAATTCCCCACCGCTCCCTTGAAACTTGAAGGTTTTCCGGCTTCAGGCAGCGCGTCAACGGTCAGGACCACTTTCTCGGCCGGTATTTTCTTCTCGATGATCTGTGAAATAAAAGTGCTTGGGAAACTTCTGCGTCCGAAAACATTGGATGAAAAAAAGTTGTCAAAACTGTCTTGGCTGCGCACTTCGATCGCCGCGGACAAAACCCCCGGCTCGATCGTGTAAACCCCGCTTTGAGTCGGAAAAAGCGCGATCTTTCGGACATCCGCGACAACGTATCGCGAACCGTTCAAGATCTGTTCGGTCCGCCGAATGGTTTTATCCGGAGGAAAATCTTCGATCCAGAAGCCTGTCGTTTCGGGCTCTTTCTCAAAACCCCGATACGTGGCCGAAAGCCTCGTGTATAAAGTGTAGGCCAGCATTGCCGGTTCGTTAACCACCCCGGTATCCTTGTCCAGCCACACTTTCACAAAAATATCCCTGTCGCTCACGCCTTCCGTCGGCAGCGCTCTCGGATTGGGGGAGGAAACGGATGTTTGTGAATAAACCATCGGCCCGCCAGAAGAAGGGCCTCCGCCGCCGTTTTGAACAACCTCCACTTTGACGGGAGCCACTTTGTAGGTTTTATCTCCTATATTGATCTCAAAAGGCCCGATAGTTTTCTGGCCCAGTTCGTTGGCGATCAAAATATAGCTGAAAATGCTTTTTGAGGAGGTGCGGCCGTTGATGATCTGAATTTCTTGAGAACGGCCTTGAGAATAGGAAGTGAAGCCTTGAATGGAAGAAATATTTGGCGTGGAGATCTTCCCTTCGGCGTTGGTGATGATGAGATCAAGTTGAAGTTCTTCACCGACGGCCACGCGCGAGCGGCTCACTGAGGTTTCGATCGCGACCTCCGCAAAGGCCGGGTTTGAAATACATAAAAGTATAAGCGCTAATACTCCTGCAAAAAAGGCCGACGGGTCCTGCCGCTGCGCCAGCTCATTTTTCGACAAGTGATTCTCCTTGTCGAAAAACGAGCGCTCTGGCTCCGCGTCACCCGTCGGCTGCCGTCGAAACATCCGGTTTCTTGTCATTCTCATGGTTACCAATCTTTGTCCGTTATGATTTTTCTTGGGCCGCGGATGGGGCCGTTCCGGGAGCCCTGCATTTTTAGGGCTTGTTTCTCGCCGGCTTCGAGGGCTGAGAGCATTTGTTCGGCTCGCTTTAGAGCCTCGCTTTTTGGTTGTGGTTGTTCCGAATTTTCTTGGCCGCCTTCGGAAGCTTTCTGGTCTTTTTCGCCTTCAGGTTTTTCTTGGCCAGAAGACTTGGCGGCACCACCGTCATCCTTCTGACCGTCTTCGGATTCTTTCTTCTCTTGGCCTTGGTCGCTATCCTTCTGGTCCGCTTTTGATCCTTCTTTTTGTTGGCCTTCCTTGCCTTGGCTCTCGCCCTGCGACTCTTTTTGATCCTCCGACTTGCTTTCGCCCTGATCTTTTGAACCTGAATCTTGTTTTTGCTTTTCCTGGCCTTCTTTTTGCTGCGGGGAGTCTTGCTTTTGGTCTTTATTGTCCCCTTGACCGCCTTGATTCTGATCTTTCTTTTGGTCTTTTTTTTGATCCTGGTCTTGTTTCTGGTCCTGCTTTGGGTCCTTTTTTTGGTCCTGCTTGGGCTCTTGTTTCTTTTTTTCGAGCGCTTGGTTTACAAGCTCGAGGTTATACTTGGCGTCGGCGTCGTTCGGGTCGATCCGAAGCGCTTGTTTATAAAATTCCCCGGCTTTTTCAAGGTCTTCCTGGCGATAAAGGGCGTTGCCGATATTGTAAAACGCGCGGGATTCCACATCCGCGGAAGGCCCGTTTTTAGCCGCTTTTTTATAAGAATCCAGTGATTCCTTAAAGAACCCTTCTTTATAATAAGCATTCCCCAGATTAAATGCAATCTCACGGGATCCGGGATCGCTTTTAAGCGCCGTTTCGTACTGCGATTTGGCCTTGGAAAGCTGGCCTTTCTTGTAGTAGCGGTTGCCCTGTTCATTCTTTAGTTTTGAATAAAAATCAAAACCAAAAAGCGGCAGAGAAAAAAGCACCAGGGCCACGCATCGGAACACTCGGGCCGGCTTTCCGGAATCTTTTCTTTTCATGAGGAAAAAGGCCTTTGCGGGTTCGGCTCTTTTTTTCTTTCGGGCAAAAGTATTTCTAAAAACAAAGCCAGGACCGCCAAAATTAAAAAGATCTGATAATTTTCTTGGTATTCGAAGGAACGACTTTTTTTGAGGCCTTTTTGGGTCATCTCTCGGACGCGACGCGACAAGTCCTCGATCTCGATCTCTCCTCGGGAGGCCCGGTAATAAGTCCCGCCGGTCTCGGCGGCTATTCTTCTTAAGAGCCCTTCGTCGAGTTTCGATAAAACAATATTCCCCTTAAGGTCTTTTTTTAGAGTACTCGTCTCCCCGGATATCCCGGGAAGTGTGCTTCCTGATGGAGTCCCGATCCCGATCGTAAAGATCTTGATCCCGGCTGCTTTCGCGGCTTTGGCTTGATTCAATGGATCAGAGCCCTGGTCTTCGCCGTCCGTCAGAAGGATCATCGCTTTAAAAGCTTTGTCGGTGTCCATAAAAGCCCGCATCGCGACCTGGATCGCGCGGCCGATCTTCGTGCCGGGTGTCGGAACAAGGTTGGGATTCACCGACGAAAGAAAAATTTTGACCGCGTTGTGATCGGTGGTGAGCGGGCACTGGATGAACGCGTCCCCCGCGAAGGCGATGATCCCGACCCGGTCCTGTTTCAATTTTTCGACTAGCGTTTCAAGCTCAAGTTTGGCTTTGTCAAGGCGCGTGGGCGCGATGTCTCTGGCCAGCATGCTTTGGGAAACATCAACGAGGATCAGGACATCCACGCCTGTTCTTTCGACTTCGATCTCTTTTTTGCTGAAATGAGGCTGGCAAAGTGCCAGGACTGCCATGAGAAGAGCTATTAAGATCAAAGCTCTCTTTGCCCATCGCTTCCTGAGGTCCAACGAAAGGGTCAGCCGGTGCATTAGGGGAGCCTCTCCGAAACGGCGTGCCGCAAGCGACCGTCTCCAATCGGAAAAAACAAAAAGCCCCGCGACCGCCGGCAAAAGCCAAAGCCATTTAAAATTCTCGGAGGCCCCCCAATCCATAGTCATGGGAATTTGACGCTCACCGCGTTGGCCCAGACCAGCTCTGCTAAAAGAAAAAGAAGTGCCGGCCACAAAAACCAAAAATATCTTTCTTCGTAACTCAAGAAATTCTCCACCGTGATCTCGGTTCTTTCCAGGCGGTCAATTTGCCGGAAAATTTCATTTAAAGCCTGCCGGTCCTGCGCACGAAAATAAGCGCCGCCGGTCATTTTGGCGATTTGGGTGAGCATTTTTTCATCGATCTGGGTCTCTACTTTAAGCAGTCGCGTTCCAAAGCGCGGGTCCTGCACAGGCAAAACAGATTCCCCCTCTCTTCCAACCCCGATCGTGTACACCCGGATCCCCAATTCCTTGGCGATCCCGGCCGCCGTCAGCGGGCTGATCTCGCCGGCATTGTTCACACCGTCAGTCAAAAGAATGACCACTTTGCGCTTGGCTTCAGATTCTTTGAGGCGATTGAGAGCATTCCCGAGGCCCAAACCGATGGCCGTCCCGTCTTCGAGCATCCCCAGCTGGATCTTGTCCAAAAGCGCCAAGATCGCGTTGGAGTCCGTCGTGAGAGGGCATTGCGTGACGCTCTGGCCGGCAAACACCACCAGGCCGATCCGGTCGTGGGGCCGGCCTTCGATGAAACGTTTGGCTTCCTGCTTAGCCGCGACAAGACGATTATCGGGCTCAAAATCCAAAGTCGCCATGCTGCCGGAAATATCCAAAGCAATCATGATATCAACCACATGCTCGGTGGTTTTGGTCTCCCCGCTTCCGGTTTGGGGCCTCGCCAGAGCGAGGATCATAAAAACGAGAGCCAGGAACCTTAACATCCCTCGGATCCATCGGCTTAAGATGACGCGCTTAGCGCCGGCCTGTTCCAGCAGTTTCAAGCTTGAAAACTTAAGCGCCGCTTCGCGGCTGATCTTGCCCCGGAGATAAAGAATGAAGAGGGCTGCGGCGGGAATGAGCCATAAGAAATGAAGAAGATTTGCGAACCTCATTTTTTCTTCTCCTTGGGGGCTTCTTCTTCCCGCGTGCGTTGAAGCAAACCCAAAAGCCGTCCCGAAAGTTCATCACTTAAGACCCGCGGAGGGTTCCAGTTCGCGAATTTCACCAGGTCCGACGCCTCCAAGATCTCTTTCACATCTTCGCGAATGGGCCGCTCAAAATCTTTTTTCTTTAGAAGGGCCAGGATCTCCGAAGTGGTGAGGTCCGGTGTCTTCATCGCGTACCTTCTTTCGAGATAGCGTTTTAAGATCCCGGACAATTCGCTGTAATGTTCTTTGAACTTTCCGGAGGAGAGAAGATCCTTTTTCCGGAGCCTTTCCAGTTCCAGTTCCGCGCGGCGGTGAGCCGGAAGGCGCGCTTCAGGGTCTTCGGCCAACTTTTTCTTCTTTCTTCCTAAAAAGACCCGAACCGCCAAGATCACGGATAAGATGAGAGCCAAACCTCCCAAGAGCAAGGAACGCAGAAGGCCGGGATCCATCGAAATGACATTTTTAATCGGCCGAATGTCTTTCT
>OBEQ010405670.1_pt1 | contig 12348 bp, 14 predicted proteins | sample 1670901 | NCBI WGS metagenome assembly OBEQ01 (sample SAMEA104232315, study PRJEB22302) | groundwater metagenome | biome: forest; feature: aquifer; material: groundwater | place: USA | collected 2011-08-07 | depth 5.4 m | reverse complement strand
GGCCTAACTCCTCAAGAAAAACTACTCCAAAGTGTCACCCTTGACTGTTAACTGTACAGCCTCAAGCAGCGACAATGGAAACAGCCCCATCCTACGAAAATGGGGCTTAAGGAAAGGCTGGCCTAGCAAGGTTCATGTTTGAGGTCGGCACTAAAATCTTCTCCGACCGTGGTTGGGTATACTTCTGGCTCAGCGGCTTTGGACCGCGACGACGTTTGTGGGTCGGGTACAAAATTCGCACCGTCTTCCCTGGCTTGGATGAGGCCTTCTATGAACTCTTTTTCCTTTAGTACAGGCGGCTTAATTCCACCATTCATCACAGTCGCCAGATTACAATTTTGTTCCATTAGTTCCTCCTCGTTGTTTATTTTGCAGCTACCCTACACCTGCCCAAGCCTACCGTTAATGGCCTATACTACCCCTACCATGGCAACGGTACTTAAGCGCCAGCTCCAGCAGCTACCCACCGCACCCGGCGTGTACCAGTTCTTCAATGCTAAAGACAAGCTGCTGTACGTGGGCAAGGCCAAATCCCTACGCCCGCGGGTGAGGTCATACTTCCAAACCGGAGTGGATTTAAGCCCTGCGAAGCAAATCATGGTGGCTGAGGTGCACCACCTGGTAGTGACACCCGTAACCAATGAAACTGAAGCACTCTTGCTCGAAGGCAACTTCATCAAACAGCACCAACCCCCCTACAACGTAGTGCTGAAGGACGACAAGGGCTGGCTGTACTTTGCCATAGATAAACGCGAGCCATACCCGCGCGTATCACTTGAACGCCGTCCTATCGCCAAGGGCGTTACCTATTTTGGACCTTATGCTCAAGCCAGCACAGCGCGTAACTCGCTGTACCTGTTTAAAAAAATCCTTGGCCTGCGCACGTGTACCAATCCGCCAGAAAAGCCGTGCTTTGCCGCAAGCTTGGGCCGCTGCCTGGGACATAACCTGGAATCAGGAAGTAAAACTATCTACCGCGCGCAACTTAAGAGGTTTGAACAACTGCTCCATGGCCAGATACGCGAAGCACTTGCGACCTTATCGACTGAAATGAAACAAGCAGCCCTAAGTAAACAATTCGAACGGGCGGCACGGCTTAGAGACCAGTACCGAGCGCTGGAGCGCCTGGCCATCAAACAAAACGTAATTGGACCCCAACCAGAAAGCTACGACGTGTTCCACGTAGCGCATGGTCGCTCGAGTTCTGCTCTGGTAAAACTGCCAGTCCGGCGCGGGGTGCTCCTAGACCCGGAACGATTCCTAGTCGACCACCCCAAGGGGGCGGAGGAACAAGAAGTGCTAACCGAATTTTTAGAGCAGTACTACCCTCAGGTGACTGAAAGGCCGAAGCAGTGCTTTGTGCCGTACCCAAGCTCACTCAAGACAGTGGCCAAGGTGCGCTTGCAGGTACCCAAGCGCGGCAAAAAACGCCAGCTCCTTAAGCTGGCACACCAGGCCGCTGCCACCTACCTAGACCAAAGCCTAGCTTCCTGGCAGCGCCGAGAAACCAGAGCCAAAATCGGACTCAAGCAGCTCCAGGAAATGCTGAAGCTCGCACACAAACCTGCCCGCATTGAAGGCTATGATATTTCAAACATCCAAGGCAGAGAAGCGGTGGGGGCGATGGTAGTACTCACCCAAGGGCTGCCCGACCCCAAGAGCTATCGCAAATTCAAGATACAGCACCACACCGAACCTAATGACTTTGCCATGCTCGCACAAATGCTCACGCGACGCTTCAGCGGGCAGCATGATTGGCCTATGCCTGATCTCGTCATGCTTGATGGCGGTCTAGGCCAGCTCTCGGCAGTACAACACGTGCTCACCCGTGCCAAGGTTAACGTTCCGCTGGTTGCCCTAGCTAAGCAAGAAGAGCTTTTGTACGTACCTGGTACGAGCCAGCCCATTCGCCTACCCCAAAATGCGCCTGGGCTGCTCTTGCTTATGGAGCTGCGGGACGAAGCACACCGCTTCGGCATAACCTTCTACCGCTCGCGCCACCGTAAAGCAAGCGTAAAATCCGGTTGGGATGAGCTGCCTGGAGTAGGGCCGGCTACCAAACGCAAGCTGAAAGCTGCTTTTGGCACCATGGCCAAACTAGAACACGCTTCAGTAGAAGAAATTGCCAAAGTAATCGGTCGCGGTCGCACAGAAAGTATCCGCACCCACCTGCACATTACCGGCTGATCCTTGCATCAAATATCAAGTTGCATTATTATTCGAGCCAGAAGAAGCTCAGAATGAGTTTCTCAAAACTACACGGGGTCACAACAGAAAGGAGGTAAAAAATGAAAGCCCTTTCTCGACCCAGGAAATTCTCCTGGAAGCTCTCGGTGGAGCCGAAGGCTTACCAGACAGGCAAGTTTGGTCAAGGCGCCAGCTGCCGCTGTGGGAGCGGAAAGTGCACCAAGTGCAAGTAACCTTGCGTGCCACTAGGGAGCGTAGCGGATCTATTTCGTTACGCCCCTACTTTTTTGTAAAAGGAGCCATCGCAAAAATAGTCTTTGGTTTCATTATCATGATTTCCTGCCAAGATCTACCGGGATAAGTTTTGCGGAATGATTTGATTATTCTGTAGCCAATCGAATAGCCAGTCCATCGTTTATACTTTTTACTCCCAAAAAAGACCTTTTGGTATAGACCGTATTCCCTTGAATGTAATGAACGCTTTAACGTAAGAAGCGTTAACTTACATTGCTTCTGACTAAGCGCTAGAGACCATGAAGAGGGCTTACCTCCTATAACCTCCTCTCTAAAATTTTCAGCCAGGCCCTCAAAGATAAAAGTTTCAAGAAGTGTTAACTCTAGCGCGGATCGGCGATGGTAAAAAAATACAGCGTGATTAAACTCGTGAGCAAGCGTTTCTTTTAGTGATTGGGAGGAGAATTTTGCTAGTACAATAAATAGATGAACAGTACTTACGTATGGAGCAAAGCCGTTTACGCCACCGAATGCTGTATCGTATTTTGCACCAAGCCAAGGAAAAATAAATACAAAAAGAGAGGATAGCGGTAATTGCTTAAAACATTTTTTGGTGGTTATTCGAACGATTCTTTCAATTTTTTTATGGTCAGAAATACGGAGTTTTTTGTATTTTCCTGTCGAATCCTCGAAAAACTTTTGAACAAGGTAGTCTTTTAAATGAGGTTGTTTTAAAAAACCCGCAAATCCAATTTTTCTATTCCACTGTATTCCACGGATAATGTTATCGATAGCTACTTCTTTATTTGTGTTTGCATGGGTATCGGGGTAACAAAAATTGATTCTTACATTGTTAGTTCGCTTCATAGTACTATTGTATCAAAAAAAATGGGCGAAGGCAAATACGCATTCGCCCATGACTTACGTGTAGGGATGTGGAAACTTCGGCATGTCTCGATATGAAATCGAAACACCTCTTATTTCCTTTGCCATCACATGTATCCGCTCCATGCCACACGGTTCCGACTGGTTACCGAATCTTACAAAAAATTTCTTCGCGCATTGTCCGCACGGCTCGGTAGCCTGGGCGCAAGGGAAATAACAGCAACACGAAATGGGCACAAATCCAGCGTTAAGCTGGAGTTCATTCCTGTAAAGCAGCAAATCGCGCTGCAGGCAACCGTTACCTTTAGAGTGGGTGAGATTATCTACTCAGCGTTCGTTGAGACCCGCATACGGCGAAAGCAGGAGTGGATGCTCGCTCCAAACATGAACGCGCTTGCCGACAGTTTGGCGTCGGCTATTGTGCGGCAGTATCGGTAACATTTTTCTCGAGGGGGCTTCAAGCGAAGTCCCCTTTATCGTTATTGGAGAAGCCTGAAGCCAGGTCGAGCCCAAAGCTGTACGGCAGTGGACTCGTTTTTTATTTGGCTACGAGCTACACTACAGCTGTATGGCTACAGAAGGTAGAGTGGTGGGCGTTTTTGGAAAGCCCATGAGGGACTACGTAGACACGGCCGAGCTGCCCTGGTTTGCGCTCACCTTGGTACTCACCTTCAGCTACGTGGGCAGCTTCTGGCTGGAGGTTTCCTACCTCACGCTCATGGCACCGCTCGCGCTCATCCTGCAGGTAGTTACGGCCGTCGTGGCAGCCTACCTGGTTGGGGTGCGGAAGGGCTTCACCTGGCAGCAGGTGGCGTGCACCTGCGCACTGGTAGGCTTTGGGGGTGGACTAGCCTCAGCGGTGCTCGCCCTAGTTCGGTTCTGGCACTACTGGCTGGCATTCAACGTGCTGGTGGAGCCGTTTTGGAGCGCGCTGCTGGGGGCGTTCGTGGGGGTGCTGACCGTGGGGTTCTTCCAGCTGCCCAAGCTAGCGCAGTACTTCCGCGACGAGGAAACGCCTGAAGCTAGGTAGCCTAAACTTTAACCAAGCTAACCCTAGGTACCTATGGACCAAAGCTCTGTTACGCAGGACGATAAGGTATACGCCGCTCTATCGTACCTGTGGATCCTCTCCATTCTGCCGCTCGTCATGAAGCGAGACCGGCCGTTCGTGCAGTTCCACGCCCGGCAGGGGTTCATGCTGTTCATTGCGGAGTCCGTGGTTTCCTTGGTAACGGTTTTGCCGGTGCTCGGGTGGATAGTGGGTTTCTTCGGCTGGATTTGCGCCGTGGTGCTCACCATCATGGGCCTCTGGGCGGCGCTCTCGGGCAGGGAGTGGGAAATGCCGTTCCTCGGGGCCTACACGCGGAAATTCAGGCTGTAGGTTTCCTACAGCTACCAGGGTACGGTTCACGTCCGCGTCCGACGGGTGGGACAGGCGGGTTGACATACGGAACGTGGCATGGTACGGTTAGGTCCGCTCGATTTTCACCCCCTACCTCTTGGGTGCCAGCGCGAGGGGAGCACTACTATTCATACTTGATATGCAGCGTTACCTGCAAATCGCCCAGCTCACCATTTCAGTCCTGCTGATCATTGCCATCATCTTCCAGAACCGTGGCACGGGTGTTTCTGGCCTGTTTGGGGGTGAGGGGAACGTCTACCGCACCAAGCGGGGACTTGAACGCATACTCTTTGTTGCTACCATCGTGTTCGCCGCTGCCCTCTTCGGGCTGGCTGGTTGGAGCCTGGTAACACGGTAAAGCTTGCGTGAAACCTACCACCCTACTCCGAGACGCCTGGCGTCGACTGACTTCGCGTTTCCCGCGCGGAGGCAGAAGGATCGGTGAAACCCTCTACGGCCGGGGAGTCCTGGAGGCTGAACCAGCCATTGCCCGGGCTACCACCGGCCTGCCCACCGCCCGGCAGTTCCGCTTCCTGGCGCGCGTCATGAGCTGGCAGGAGTGGCGCGTGGGGGCCGTACTCCTACTGCTGGTCCTTACCTCGGGGGGGCTGCTCACCTGGCGCTGGGTTGAACGACACACGGAACTAGTACCGCAGCCGGGCGGCGAGTACTCCGAGGCTGTGGTGGGGAACCCCCGTACCACTAACCCGCTCCTCGCGAGCATTGACCCAGACCTCGACCTGGCAGCGCTCACCACCCGCGGGCTCACCGCTACAACTGGCGATGGCACGACGGTACCTGATGTGGCAGAAGCCTGGACCGTCTCACCAGACCAAAAAACGTACACGGTAACTTTGAAACCCAACCTCCGCTGGTCTGACGGGCAGCCAGTGACGGCCGACGATATAACCTTCACCTACCAGAGCGTGCAGGACCCTGCGCTGTCTAGCCCACAGCAGGCTTCGTTCCGTGGGGTTACCGTGAAGCAAGCGGATGCCCGCACCGTTACCTTCACCCTCAAGGAACCTTACCCGCAGTTCCCGGCGGCGCTCGGGCTCGGGCTGGTGCCAATCCACGTCTGGCAGAATGTAGCCCCCGACCACTGGACGCTGGCGGAAGCTAACCTCAAATCGGTTGGCCTTGGTCCCTACCGCTTCCGCTCGCTCACGAAGGATCCGCAGGGCAGCATTCGAACCATCGTGCTCGAACGGAACCCGTACACCCACACCCAGCAGCCGTACCTCGACAAAATTACCCTGCGCTTCTACCCCGACAGCGTTAGCGCGCTGGAGGCACTGAAGCAAGGTGCGGTAGACGGTGCTACCGGCGCTGCGGCTGAGTTGTCTTCACGGCGCTACCAAACCTACGACTTGCCGCTCCCCCAGTACACGGCGGTTTTCCTCAACCCCCAGGCGAACCTCGCGCTCAAGGACCGTGGCGTGCGGCAGGCGCTTAGCCTGGCGGTGAACCGGCCCGACCTAATCCAGGAAGCCCTGAGCGGGGCGGCTACCCCTGCCGGTGGACCGTTCGTAGCGAACGAGCTCCGCGCCACGGCTGCCATGCTAGCCTACGACGCAGACCGCGCGGCTGAATTGCTGAAGGCAGCAGGGTTTGCACGAGACGCTGATGGTACGCTCAAGAAGGGTGGGCAACCGCTCTCACTGACACTCACCTACGTGGACACCGATGAGTACCTGCAGGTAGCCCAGGCACTTGAGCGCCAGTGGGGAGCACTCGGCCTCACGGTAACGCTGGAGGGTGTGGCCAGCTACCGGCTGAACCGTGACGTGCTAGTCCAGCGCACGTACGAAGCCCTGCTCACAACCGAAGTCGTGGGGCTCGATCCTGACCCCTACCCATTCTGGCACTCCTCACAGGTAGCGGCCCCAGGCCTGAACCTGGCGCAGTTCCAGAACCGAGAGGCCGACCAGCTGCTCGCGGAGGCGCGGCAAACCACGGACCACGCAACCAGACTTGACAAGTACCGCAGGTTCCAGGAAATTACCTCGCAGGAGAGCCCGGCGGTGTTCCTCTACAGCAAAGGGTACCGCTACACGGTGCAGGGCAGCATTCACGGCATAACCGCCACGCCGGTGGGCCAACCAGCCGAGCGGTGGCAGAACGTTGGCACGTGGTACCGCAAGACTGACCACAGGTGGCTCAAGCAGTAAGCAAGCAGACCTACCTAACCCAGCTGACGGACGAGCGACGAAGGGAGGTACACCCCTACGTGGGGGGTAAGTGGCGGAACTGGTATACGATCTTTGGCAGTTGTTGGGCAAGTGGCGGAACTGGTATACGCGTACGCTTCAGGAGCGTATGGGAGTAATCCCGTGAGGGTTCAAGTCCCTCCTTGCCCACCAACTGCCAAAGATGCGTCCCGCTACAGCGGGATGGCCGCAAGCCAAGTGAGGGTTTCACCCTGCGGGTGATCTCTGTCCCTACGGGACATCTCTCGAAGGGACGACCGAAGGGATGACAAGTCCCTGCCTGCCAGCAGGCAGGAAACGCTCCTGCCCACCAGCACCTGTCTGCCGACAGGCAGAGGTAGGCGACAGGTAGAGGCAGCCCTTCCTCGCCCACCATTCGACTCACTACGCCGGGCTCACCATCTCGGCCATGAGCTCGTCGTTCGAGACCCTGAGGGGTCCCCACTCGGCCCTGAGCTCGTGGCCGAAGGGTCAGACCCTGAACGGGAGGCCGAATGGTGGCAAGCCAATGCGTCGAATACCCTGCCTTCGGCTCTGGGCCCTGCGCCCAAGGGCTCAGGCTCGAAGAGAGCTTGCCGAAGGGCACGTGCGGAAGACCGTACCTCGGTGCAACCCGCATGCCACGGGCGCAGGTGTTCACCAAAGCTATGGATCCAGCCACCCTTAATTCACCCGTTCCTTTGCAACGCGCTCTTGAAGCGCGTACCTAACGCCACTCTGGCTAAACCAAGGAGCAAACCTAAGCTACACCAGGTAACCTATGATCCCAGAACAAGCAAACCAATTCAACCCACGGGGCAGCCGACCAGGCCGCCCTGACCGCCGACCCTTCCCGGGCCGGCCTCCGCAGACCCCGCCACCTGCTGGCAAGCCAGACCTCCGCGACGTCACCGACAACTGGCTCACCGGATCGTCGCGTGCGAACCGTGCACAGCAGCCAGCAGCGCCGCACCGCCCCCGCAAGCCTGAGTTCAAGCGTCGCGCACCGCCCCCCAGTCGGCTGGCACCCTCAACCGCACCCATGCCGAAAGCGCCCATGGGCGAACCCCGCCTCCGCATTATCCCGCTCGGAGGGCAGGAGGAGGTTGGCCGCAACATGACCGTGTTCGAGTACGGCGACGACCTAATTCTCCTCGACATGGGCCTCCAGTTCCCCGAGGAAGACATGCCGGGCGTGGACTACATTATCCCCGACGCCCGCTACCTGCAGGGGCGCGAGCGAAACATCCGTGGCGTAATCTTTTCCCATGGCCACCTTGATCACATCGGCGCGGCGCCGCACCTGCTCCCCAAGCTCGGCTGGCCACCAGTCTACGCCAGCAAGATGACCTTGGCGCTCCTGCGCCGCCGCCTCGAGGAATCGAACCTCACCCGCTACCTCAAGGCCTACGAAATCAAATCGGCCAGCGAGCAGCTGCGCCTCGGGCAGGTGAAGGTTTCGTTCTTCGACGTTACCCACTCCATCATGGACGCGCTGGGCGTCATCATCCAGACACCGGTAGCGAACGTCATTCACCCCGGCGACTGGCGCTATGATCTGAACCCGGTTACCGGGAAACCAACTGACTTCTCGCACCTGGCACGCTGGAACACAAAAGTCGCGCCATCCATCCTCATGATGGAATCCCTTGGCTCTACCAAGGAGGGCAGCCAGATCCCCGAGGTGGAGGTATTCCGCAACATGAAGGCGCTCATCGAAAAAGCGCTGGGTCGGGTGATCGTGGCCACGTTCTCCTCCATGGTAGAGCGTGTGGGCTGGCTGATCACCATCGCCGAGCAGCTGGGGAAGAAGGTAGCACTCGATGGCTACTCCATGAAGATGAACACCGAGATAGCCAAAAAAATCGGCTACCTCAAGTTCAAGCCCGCCACCATCATCGACGTACGGAAGATACACGACTACCCCGACAGCAAGGTAATTGTGGTGTGCACCGGCGCCCAGGGTGAAGACCGTGCCGTGCTGGCACGCATCGCCTCTGGCGAGCACCGCTCCATTAAGCTCAAGAAGAGCGACACGGTGGTCTTCTCCTCCTCGGTGATTCCGGGCAACGAGCGAACCATTCAGCGCCTGAAAGACACGCTCTACCGCCAATGCGACAACGTGATCCACAAGGAAATCATGGATGTGCACGGCGGCGGGCACGCCCTGATCGAGGACATTAAGCTGCTCTTGCGGCAGGTGCGACCCCAATACTTCGTGCCCGTTTACGCCAACTACTACATGCACAAGGAAGCCGGCAAGGTAGCTATGTCCATCGGCTTCCCCGGGAACCGCATTTCCTACCTGGACAACGGCTCCATCCTCGAAGCCGCTCGCCAGGGCGTGCGGGTGCTCACGGAAAAGGTGCCAATCGAGTACGTGTTCGTGGACGGCCTCGGCGTCGGTGACGTTTCCCATGTGGTGCTGCGCGATCGCCAGGCGCTCGCCACCGACGGCATGGTGGTGGTGGTAGCCACGGTAGACGGCAAAACCGGCGAAATCGTTGGCAACCCCGACATCATCTCCCGCGGCTTCGTCCTCATGAAAGACAGCAAGAATCTCATTGATGAAGCCCGCGCCAAGGTTCGGCAGATCCTAAAGGGTCAATCCAAGCAGCAGCTGGCTGACGAAATGTACCTCAGGGACAAGATTCGGAACGACCTCGGCCAATTCCTGTTCGAGAAGACCGAACGCCGGCCCATGATCCTGCCGGTGGTAATCGAGGTTTAACTCGCCACTAGTTCTTAGCCACTAGCCACTGGTATACTTAACCTACTAGTGGCCAGGAACTAGAAACTAACCACTACCCACTATGTTCCCCAAAGGTAAAACCATACTCTCTGGCATGCAGCCTTCGGGCGAGCTGCACCTGGGTAACTACCTCGGTGCCCTGAAAAACTGGGTGCACCTGCAGGAGGGTAACCGCTGCTTCTTTACCGTGGTGGACCTCCACGCCGTTACCGTACCCTACGAGCCTAAGGAACTCCCGAAGCGCGTGCTGAACCTGGCGATTGACTACCTAGCTGCGGGGCTCAACCCAGAGCGATCGGTTATCTTCGTGCAGTCCCACGTGCCCGAGCACGCTGAGCTGGCCTGGCTCCTGGCGACCATCTGCCCGCTCGGTGAGCTAGAGCGCATGACGCAGTTCAAGGATAAATCAGCCCAGCACGCGCAGGCGGTGAACGCTGGGCTGCTCACCTACCCCGTGCTGATGGCGGCGGACATTCTGCTCTACCAGCCCGACCTGGTGCCCGGGGGGGAAGACCAAACCCAGCACGTGGAGCTCACGCGCACGCTGGCACGCAGGTGGAACGCAACGTTCAACGGCACGCTGAAAGAGCCCAAAACGTACGAAGCTACCGTGCCGCGCGTCATGTCGCTGCTCGATCCCGCCAAGAAGATGAGCAAATCCTACGGCCCCGGCCACTCCATCGCCCTGAGCGATGAGCCTGAAGTCATCCGCAAGAAAATTGCCAAAGCGGTAACGGACGAAGGCGGCCCGGGCGGGCGCGGGGCTTCGGGCGGCAAGAATTTACTGCAGCTATTCAAGGTGCTGTCTGACGACCGCGCCCTAAAGCAGCAGCTGAACGAGGCTTGGAAGAACAGCGAACTGAAATACAGCGAGTTCAAGCCACTGCTGGCTGAAGCTATCAGCAAGGTGCTGACGCCCATCCAGGAGCGCCGCAGAGAGCTGGAGGCGAAACCGCAAGAGGTACACAAGATCCTGCAGAGCGGCCGCGACCAAGCCCACCTGGTAGCCGCCAAAACTCTGGCCGAGGTGAAGGAGCGCATGGGGCTCGGGTTAATTTAACCTACCGAAATCTCTAAACAGTGCCAGGTATATGCCCCACAAACGAGAACAGCCACCGGACGAGTACGATGAACTCATGCGAAAGATACTCCTGGAACAATCACCAGCGGAAACAGCCGAAAACCTCCGAAGTTCCGTATTCATAGTCCTCAAACAGCACAGCCATCCCGAGCTAGCCACAATCACGGAGCAGTTGCCCGCGGGCCTAAGCCTGGACCAGCTCATTGAGCGGCTCGATCGCCTATCACGGTACTACCAAACTCAAATTGATGAGCTCGACCAGGCGGGGACGAGCTTCAGTGGCGGTGAGAACTACGACCCGGTACTTGATGATCCGCGCTTCAATAACAGGCTACGGCGTTCCATTTACACTGACGCCAAACAAACAATTGAGAATGAACTCTTCTGGGTGCTCCCCGACGTGCGTCAGCGGATAGCGGGGATCCTGGCAACCAATGACGACCGCGCGTCATTCCTAAGAAAGCTATTTGCTAGGTACTTCGGCCGTAAACCCAGCACCTAGACCACAGGGCGTTAAAACCCTGTGGCTAGGAAACACGAACTCACCCTGTGCACAAGCACAGGGCGTTCTAGGTGCTGGGTAAACCAGACAGCGGCGCTGACAATCCGCTGCTCACGTAACCGTCCGCGACCAAGCCCGCCTGGTGGCTGCCAAAACCCTGGCCGACGTACAAGGAGCGAATGGGGTTGACCTAGAAATCAGTTACAAAACCGCCCGTTAAGATAGGGGCGGTTTTGGGTTTTTGTTCAATATCTGCATGCTATGGCACTGTCAACTGTATCATGGACCAGTGCAGTTATTTGACAGGAAGCAGAAAAATCGCTACAGTGAATGGGTTTCAAAAAACCAACAACCAAACAATCACCGACTCCTGGAGGAAAAAATGGACGTTATCATTACTCTTGTGCTCCTGCTGGCATACGTCGCTATGACTGGCAGCGTTGCTGTGGTCGATACGTACCCGCGACAGAAGTGGTACCTCAACACGCTCGATTGGACCTTGAGGCCGATCATGAAGCTATTTTTCCATGGGAAACTCACCCCTGGTCACCACTGGAAAGCCTACTACGGCGTTCTCAACTACGATGAATCAGTGCGAGTGGCTGGCGACCCGTCTGCCCTGGAGGTGCGGGGCTGGTTCTCACAGATACTGGCCGAGTTATATGGCTGGCATGTTGTCGCTGTACTTACTACAGAGTATGCTCACCCCCTGGGCAAAAAACCGCCTGAACAATGGAAAATCGGTTTCAAGAACATCCTCACAGGGGAAAAGAAGCTGTGTACCATAGTACTCTCAACTCACTCTGATAGAGCAGTGCGACTGTATGTAGGCCGCGAAAACATAATGTTCTTCGCCACTAACCTCCAAGGCAAACAGCTGACTATCACCCTGCTCGCGCGAACGCGACGCGATGACTCACAGTACGTGAGCTACAAGCTGCTCTGAACACACCAAGAGAACCGCGCCAACACAAAGGATTCGGTATCCCATCGAATCCTTTGCTTTTTTTACGGCAACACTACCTGAGCCAGTCTCGGAACCCATTGGGCCAACCGCGGAGAAGGAGCAGCGCTACTGGCGTACCCCAACTTGCCCCGCACTGGGCTTTACTCTGG
>OBEQ010597602.1_pt1 | contig 12350 bp, 16 predicted proteins | sample 1670901 | NCBI WGS metagenome assembly OBEQ01 (sample SAMEA104232315, study PRJEB22302) | groundwater metagenome | biome: forest; feature: aquifer; material: groundwater | place: USA | collected 2011-08-07 | depth 5.4 m | reverse complement strand
CCTGACATTGTTGGCGCGAAGTCTTCTCCACTTTCTGCTACCGATTTGGTAAATCGCAAGATTGCGGAGGAGGGCTTCAAGAAGCCGGACGGGACGCCTGCCAGGGAGATGAAAGACCTGTCCCCATCGCAAGCCCAGAAACTCCGGCAGGACAAGAACTTCCAAGAGGAACTGAAGCGCCGCCGTCAGGCTTCCGACAACCCCAGGGCAAAGGTAGCCGTGGAGTTCGAGCGGATAGACGTGGAGCGAGAGACGGAGTTCGCGGGCGCAGGGGGCCGTTTCCGTGCCGGGGACTCTACGCCCCAGGACTTCCGCACCCGCGTGAACGATACGCTCACCAAGGCGGCTATCGAGAAGCGCACCACGCTCAGGAACTTCGGCGTGTTGGAGCAGGAACGGCCACAGGACGTTCACAAGGCCGCCCTGTGGGACTACTACCAACTATATGAGAAAGGCCCCGTGGGAGCGCGTCAAGTGGACGGCTCAATGGACTACGAGGAGTTTGACCTCCGCCTTGGAGTCCTGGAGAAACAGTGGGCTTCCAAGCCTGGCCTTCAGGGGTATGTGGAGGCCAACACCAACCTGTCCACTTCGGTCGATTCATCCGTCCAGGGTTACTTGGACACGCGCCGCCAACTCCGCGCTACGGGCTATTGGGACATCTACAAACGCAACCCAGCCTACCTCCGATCACAGACTGTTATGAAGGATTATGAGGCGTGGCGAGAGGCCAAACGAAACGGGACGATGGAGGCATGGGAGCGATCTGTAGGAGCCCACCCTGGGTGGATCAAGTACATGCAAGCCCTGGACGCCGACGAGGAGGCTGCCAGGGAAGGGATCAGATGGAAAGACCTTGCGTTAGACCTAGGGGTGAGCCGTTACTATGGCGGTGCTCCGGTGAGGCCGGAGAACCAGGCGAGGCTGATTGAGGAGCGCGGCCTGTCCGCGCAGTTTACAACACTTGGAGTCAATGCCGATGCTCGGCGTGCGCTACTTCGGCAGGGTATCGACACCGTGGAGAAGGTTGCGGCCATGAGTGAGGCGCAGGTGGAGGCGCTACCTGGTGTCAGCCCCAAGGCCGCACGAGACTTGTTGAAGCAGGCAAAGGCGGCGGCGGACGCCATGGAGAAGAAGCGGAGGGCGGCTTGACCACCACTGTCGCAGCCCTTGTCCGCGTGACCTGCTCTGGGTGTGGGGCGCTCCATGCTAAGCGTGAGGGGAACGTGCTGAGGCTAGAGTTAGGGGATCGGCACACCTATATCACAATGCTGGCGACGGTCACTGGCGGAGATCGCGATGTGGCGTTTACAGGGGGAATCGTCCAGATCATTTGCCGACGCTGCCACAAAGGAACCGTCACAGACTTGCGGGGCACTTGACACAGCGTTTATACTGATTGCAACTGAATGACGGGCGGAAGCCTTGTTCGCCGGAAACCGGAAGGTCGGCGCGACAAGGCTTTTTTTGTTGTCCAGGAGGGTGCAATGGCAGAGGACGCGGTAACGACTCCAGACTCCGCCGAGGCGTGGCTGAAGGCCGTCATGGAAGGTGCCAACACCCCTGAGCGGCAAGCGGCGCTGAAGAAGGCGTCTCGCGCCTTCCACGAGGCCGAGATCACCGCCGCCACCCAAGAGGTGGCAAAGATCAGGAAGGCCGCCAAACTGGACCCCGAGGGCCTCGCCACGGAGCGCCACCTGGGTTGGGCCAAGGGTGTTGCTAAGGCTGCGGGCGTCCCAGAGGCAATGCTGAAGTACGCCACTGATATGGGGCAAGTCGAGGAGATGCTGACCGACCATCAGGCGGGGGCACCTCCCGAGGTCAAGGGCGAAGCCCCGCTCTCAACCACAGATGAACAGGTGAAGGCCGTGCTCGCCAAGATGGGCATCACGGCGGAGCAGGCCAAGGGGCGCACTCCCATGATGCCTGCGGGCGGGCTGCCCGTTGCGGCCATATCGTACAAAGAGATTTTGCGGAGTGGCAAGCCATTACCGTCAGCGGCGGAGATTGATCGCATGACGGCAGGATACGCGCAGTAGCACAAGGAGAATATCTTGGCAAATGTCACAGGCACCACCGCTGACAAGTTTATCGACGACATCTGGTCCAACGAACTCAATCGTGCAGTCGAGTTCAAGTTGGTGATCGGGGCCTTATTCTCGGACTGGTCCGGGAAGATGGTCGGGCACGGCGACATCTTCCACCTCCCTGCCCGGCACAACCTGACGGCGAACACCAAGTCCGCTGGCTCTGATGCCACACCTGAAGCTATCACTGAGACGGAGCAGACCTTCACTGTGTCCACGCATCAGATCGTGGCCCAGGAGATTGAGGACTTTGCCGAGGTGATGTCACGCTATGACATCAGGTCCGAGTTTACGATGGCTGCGGCTTACTCCCTGGGGCGGGCAATGGATGTAGCGGCAGCTGCGCTCTTGGACGACAACACGACACAGACCGTAGGCGCTCTGTCGGCGGAACTGACGGACGACAACTTCATTCGGGCATGGCAGTACCTCCAGGATTCCTCGGCGGATGCGCCGTTCAAGGCGGTGGTGTCTCCAGGGGCCTGGGGCGGAATGCTCAAGATCGAGAAGTTCACCCAGCAACTCTTCAATGGCGACACCCAGGGGCGGGCGGTGCATGAGGCCCAGATTGGCCGTGTGTATCAGGCCCAGTGCTATGCCTCGCCTCTAACCGTGGGCACCGCGCCTAACTCAGACGGACACATGTGGGCGGGGGATCACTTCTTCAAGATTATCAAGAAGGCACCGAAACAGGACGCTTGGTACTCCCCGCTGGCGAAGGCGTGGGTTGTGGCGACAGACCAGATTTACGGGGTCTTTGAGCGTCTGGAAGCGGACGAGGCGGCAGCCGTGACGACAACAGCAAGGCTTCATGGCGTAAGGCTCAGATCCTTAAAGTAGTAGGCATAACATGAGCCGTAAACTGACTACTCGTGATTTAGTCGCCTGGGCAGCAGGCTTTGTTGATGGCGAGGGCGCTGTCGTCCTTGGTATGCAGCACCCTACACCTGCCGAGCGGGCCAAAAAGGGTGGAAATAACAGCCGCCATGCGGGACAGATGAAGCTTTCCTTGTCTGTTGTGCAAACCAAGCGAGAGCCATTACTACGTCTTCAAATGCTCTTTGGTGGAAGAATCTATGGCAGCAAGGCACGTACCGAGCGCCATGCCGAATCATGGGTCTGGAGACTTCAAGATCAGCATGCACTTGATGCGCTCCTGACGATGGAACCATATTTAGTTAATAAAGCAGCCAATGTTCGCGTGGCTAGCGATTTTCGTGCCCTTGTAACAGGCACAACCTGGGGGCCTCCTGGGATGCCTGAAGAAGAAATTGCGAAGCGGGTTGTCCTCAAAGAGGCGATGGCCATCTTGAACAAAAGAGGCCCACACCAATGACCACGCTCAGCATGCGACCCACCCTCCCCAAGCGAGCCTATAAACTGCGCTGTAGGTTCAAGATCGAGCCACACCAGGCGGAGTCGCGGCTTGGGCGTGAAAAGGTGCGGATCGCAGAACGGTTCGTCAAGGACATGCACGCACAGGGGTGGGAGAACGAACCGAGCTATGGGTTCTTGATGCGTGGCCCATTGCCAATGGTGACGCCGGTGACTATCCGACCGAGGCGAGTGCCAACGGCCAGGGAGATGCGGGCGGGCGTAGCGCGAGGCGAGCGCTTCCTGGACACTGGCGAGGACACAGCGAGGCTCATGCCAACCCTGGCGATGTCAGAGTGGTGGGAGTACGAGATCGTGGGCATCTTTGTGCGGCCACAGATCATGACGGAATACGCAGACAGGCACGAGGAGCAGTTCTAATGGTAAACGCCGCAGTCTCTGACGACATCGCCTCTGGACTTGGGATTTCGAGGCGCATCACGCCGACCTTTGGGTACTACCGCCAGAGCAATGGGTGGATCACCATATCGCCCAATACGCGGCTGGAGCGGCTGAAGTACACCGAGCAGGGGTGGACATATCTGGAGCAATACGGCGCGTTCGACATGACAACCTACACAGCCAGTCACCCATTCGATGGGCTGTTCATGTTCGGCGGCGCGAAGGAGATGCCTGTCGCACAGGTCATTGAAACGGGTCTCTATATCGACCCGCCGCTCGTGCCACGATGCAAGCAGCATTTGACCCAATACCACCGTTCGCATGGCAGGGAGTGTTGGGCAGGGGCGGTTAGGGTGGAGTTCCCACAACTCGAAGGGGTGGCAAAGGAGTTGATTGGGCCATTCGTTTGCGACTTCTGCAAGCGGAAGATGCCGACCGTCGATGCGCGTGAGCAACACCAGAGCGTTGCCCACGCGAGGACATTGGGGAACGTCCAGCTTGGGCAGACTCTCGGTGATACCCTGGCTGGTGCGTTGGGCAGGCATGTGCCCGAAGCTGGTGGGCTGACGAACATCCAGGCGCGGCGGCTGGCGGAACTTGAGGCGAAGGAAGAGGCGCGGCGGGCGAAGGGCCGCGAGAACGCGAAGAAGTACCCGCGCAAAGCGAAGAAAAACCTCGTAGCTTCATAGCGGAGCAGACCGCAGGCGGCAGTAGGCTGCATAGGAGAACACGATGGCAGAACGCAACTCGACGAGACTCTTCAGGGACTACCTGAAGCAGATTTTTGGCAGCCGGGACCGCTTCTATGGTTACATGGCGCGGCAGGGCGCCCTAGACCTGGTCCGCTTCCCGGAGGAGTTCATTGGGCCGGCCATCGACACCAACCACTGGACGGTCGGTAATGGCGGGGGCGCTGGGGCTGTGTCTCCAGCTATCATCGTCGGCGCACAGGGCGGGCAGGCCAGGCTTACCACTGGTACGGCGAACGACAACACCGCCGCGTCCACGTTGGTCTGCGGGCGGCACTTTACCGGCGACACCAACGCCCTGATTGTGGCCCGGCTCAAGATCAACACCGCCGTTACCAGCGTCAAGGTCGAGGTTGGGTTCAAGGACAACATCCTGACCTCGGCGGGCAATGGCGCGGTCGTCAACGTGATGGCGACGCCGAGTTTCAATGCCACGCCACCAGTGGTAGACGGCGTGTGCTGGTGCTACGACACCAACAACTCTCTCGGATGGGAAGGGCTGGGAATAGCCAATAGCACTGGCGCTGCCACAGACACGGGATACGCTACAGCTCCGACGGCGGATACCTTTGAGTACCTGATGATCGAGCTTGTCGATGGGGCGGCCTACTTCAGCCGGTACGACGCCACCGGCCTACGGATTTACTACGGCGGCGCTGGGCGGGAACGCCCGATGCTGCTGGCGGTCACGTCCACGGTGCTGCTGGCCCCCTACGTCTACGTTGAGGCCAGAAGCGCAACGAGCAAGAACGTCGATGTGGACATGGTCTTTGTGAGCGCGGCTAGAAACACCAGCCCGTAAGGGCGCAAGCAGACCCGCACTACGGCGGGAGAAAGAAGAACATCGATGGCTGACTTTGTAAAGACCGCAGGAGGGGTGGCAGTCCCCAAGACTGACCTGTTCGAGAACATTATCACCTCCAGCGAGGAGCGCCGATGGAATAGGGAGGGGCGTATCTTCTCCTCTGGTGGCGGAGTTCTGAACACTCTCGAAACAGTTACGGCCACGACTCTGATCCGGCAGCAACCGTTTGCCTTCATTCGGGTGCCCGCTAGTATCGTGATCATCCCTCTGAGCGTGGTAATAGTCTTTGGCGCAACTGGGGCCGCTGTGAACCAGACGCTCATCAGCGTCTGCGACAATGACCCTGGCACGTCCAATAGCGTGTTGGCTGTGCCCAAGTGCGTCAACACTCGCTACGCTGGCAAGGTTTCATCGGTCAACTTCTACGCAACCAACACTGGGGCGACGGGTACGGCCCCGACTAACGTGTCTGACCTCTTCCGAACCTATATGCAGGCTGATCAGGACGCCATCACCGGCGCTCCGACACCCCCAATCGTGTACAAGCCGTCCGTTGGTTTGGGCCAGGAGGCCATCGTCGGCAGCTCCGGCGCCGTCAACGCCTTCCTTGTCTACCTCTCCAACGGCACATCCAGCACGGCTTTCGTGATAGCTACATGGGCGGAGTTCACCTACGCCGAGATTTACGGAACCTAAGCCATGGCAAGCACAAGGCGCATTTTGACCTGGTATCTGCGCTCTCCCAAGGACATCGACCTGGCGGATGACCGGGACATGTCCTACTACCTGAGAGGGAGCGCAGACCCAGTAGGAATCACCCTACGGGCGAGGGTGGCCCCAACAGGGCAGGCGTTCATCGTGGACGTGAAGGCAGACGGGGTATCTATGCTGGACTCACGAACACAGGGGACGCTCCCTGCTGGGCTTACGCTTCACCGCTCGACCAACGTGGCAACGATGAAGGCCCCTGCGGGGGCGGCGGTCACGCTGTCGCTGGTGCAAATGGGGAGCAAGGAGTACGGGCGTGGCGTGACGGTGGAAATGGAAATCATGGAAGCGAGCCCGAACTAACATGACTACGCAGCCATACAGGTTCCCAGAGGAACGCACGGAGTCCACGGGCGCTGGCCCTGACTTCCCCGACTCGGCGGGAGACCGCGAGAGGGGGAAGTTCAGGCCGTCGAGCATCCCGCGCCGCACAACCTTGGCGGTGGCCGGAGATGACGGGAAACCTGTAACGCTGACGTTGCAGCAGATCATGGCCGAGATGCTCCTGTGGCAAAAGGCCATAGTCTTGGCGCTTGTCTGGTCCTCGGAAGGTGAAGGGTTCTCAGTCGATGATGTCCTGAACGAAGCAAGCAGGTTGTAGCATCCCCGCTCTTGAATGAGGGGGAAGAAGGAGCAGACGATGTTCATTGATTTCGCAGGCGTCCAACTGGTTATCGGAAAAGTCGGTGAGGCCCGTATCGCCCAGGCTCGCGCCCCATTCGATCTGGCCGTGGAACGCGGCAACGTCTACGTCACGGCCAACCAGACCACCGTGACCACCCAGGCGGGTCTCTCGGTCACTACGCCCGCCCTGACCATCGCCAACCGCGTGAACAGCGGCAAGTCCGTCCGTATGTGGTACGTCAGCGCGTCCGGCCTCGTGACCCCTGGGGCTGCGGCTCAGATTTGGGTTACGCTCGGCGGCTACTCCGCCACTGCCGTGACCGAGACCACTGCTGCCACCGTGCGGAACATGAAGAACGGGGACGCCGGCGCCGCTCCTGGCGTGGCTACCCTGGCCGTGGCGACGCTTCCTGCGGCTCCCGTGGCTATCGGCCAGCTTGGGGCGCAGTTGACGGGCGCAGTCACCACCGCGCCGGTTGTCCAGCCTTTCGAGCGTTGGTACAACGGTGCCCTGTGGGTGCCCCCAGGCTACAACCTGAGCATCCAGACCTCGACGGCAACGACCCTGTTCTGCGAGTACATTTTTGAGGTCGTTGACCTGTAGGAAGTAACCGGAAACCCAGCCCAACCCGAAAGGGGGGTGTTGAATGGGCCTCAAAATCGAGTTCATCCGCAACCCGGTTCAGGTTGATAGCGGCGTCTTTCAGACTCAAACCGTCCAGGTCCCCGGCATCGGGACAGGGGCGGCGTATGCGTCGGGGGACGCCTTCGGCTCGAAGATCACCATCCCGGTCCCAAAGAGCGGCACCATCAGCTACGTTGTCTTCCTCGACCTCGACAACGAGGGCGCGACGAAAGACCTGGTGCTATTCAAGTCCGACTTCGTTGCCACGGCAGACAACGCGGTTTTCGCCCCATCGAGCGTTGATCTCGTGGGGTGCCTGGGCGTCATCACCATCGACGCCCTGGACTTCGCCAACTTCAGCACAAATCGCATCGGGAGGGCAACGCCCGCCTTCTCGTATGTGGCCCCCGCTGGGCTGCTCTACGCGCAGTTCGTGACTCGTGGCGGGGACAACATCGCGGCTGGCAGCCTTCCGCAGTTCTTCATGGTGATTGTCTAATGGGCATCAACCGTATCGCCCTACCCAGCCAGCGCATCGACTACGTGCGTCTCTTCCGCAACGCCCAGGCGACGGGCGCGGCCACGGCGTCCAGCGGCCAGGGGGCGATGAAGTACAGCGAGGGCTGGAACGTTGCCATCGACGCGACCAACGTCTGGACGACCAGCGTGGGCGCGACCGGCACAGTGGCGATGGGCACAAACGCGGGCCGCCAGATTGCCCTCCTCAACTGTCCGGCTGCCAGCGACCGGGCGGAAATGCAGGGCAAGAAGGTTCTCACCAATCCTGGTGTCTCCTCACCGACCTTGGACATCTACCAGCAGCTTGTCATGGAATGGGAAATGCTGCTGGGCACCCTCGCCAACATCGAGAACACCCTGGCGCTCTTTGGCCTCATCAACGCGGGCGGTGCTCGTACCAGCAACAACATCATCGGATTCATCCTGGCCTCGGATGCGCTCAACGTCATCACTGACGCGGCTGCGGCTGAGACGGTAACGGTCTTTCCATCGCCGCCCACGCTCACCGTCTCGAACAAGTACAAGATCGTGGTTCGCAACGGGGCCGTGGACTTCTACGTCAACGACGTGCTGGGCGTCACCCACACGGCGAACATCCCCGCGTTGCCTTTTCAGCCGCAGTTCCGTGTCGATGCCGAGGCTGCAACAGGGGCGACCAAGGCGGAGATCGGCGCCGTGCGGTGCTACTACCTGGACTAGGAGGCGACCGTGGCGATTACTGACGTGCAGATATTGGAACGCAACCGACTCCCTGACGGACAAGTCGAAGTCGTGTACTGCGCCACCGCCACCCCAGGCGTCCGCTACAAGACCATCGCCTCCTCCGACCTGGGCATCGCCATTGACGCCGCTATCGCGGCCCATATGAGGCGGCGGCTGGAAGCGGGCCAGGACTATCCTGGCAAGCCCGAGCCCGCCCCACAAGTGCGTACCCTCATCTTCTAGGGGGCGTCATGGCCGTCGCTGTATCGCCTCGCACGCTGGCCCTGGTTGTCCAGGACGTTGCCCGTCTCACTGGCGACCACCGGAATTCTGGCACCGCTACGGCAGGCTCCACAACGTCCCTGACTGACGCCACGCGAGAGCGGACGCCCACCGCTAACGCGAACAGAATCCTTGGCAACTACCTCTATTCGACAGGCGGTACTGGCGCGGGCGACATCCACGAAGTCACCACCTACACCATCGGCGTGATGACCTGGGCCGTGGCAGGGACGGCTCCCACCTCGACCACCACCTGGACACGCCTCTCACGCGACCCCCAGGCCATCCTGGAGGCCATTGACGCGGTGACGCGAAGGGGAGCCTGGAAGCAGGCCCAGCCCTACCAGTCCCTTGCCCTCGTCACGAACAACCTGCTTGGGTATTACGGCTCAATGGAGGAGTTCACCAGCGGCACTACCTCCGCGCCGGACGGGTGGACGTTAGGGGGGGTAGGGGCCTCGGTTGCAAGGGAGGCCACGGTTGTCGGGCAGGGGCGCTACAGCGTCGCCTTGACCGCTGTTGCGGGCGCAGTGGGAACCCTGACGCGCACCATACCCTTCTCCCTGGCGCGGCAGCTAGACGGGGCGTCCCTTTCCCTGCTGGGGCTCCTGGCAGAGAACGTAGCCAGCGACGGGGTGGTGAGGGTAACGATCACCAACAACGCGGGGGCGGCCACGAACGCCTCCCCCGAACGCACGGGGACGCTCACGGGCAACCGTTGGCAGGAGTTGAAAGACATCTCCACCGCCAGCATCGCCGTTAGCGACCCGGCCCAGACCATTGCCGTCCAACTCAGCGCAGCCCTCAGCGCCACGGTGTACTTCGATGACCTCATCGTCCCCAGCCCAAGACCGCTCCGCGACTATGACCTGCCGCCCACCTTCATCGGCCTGGAGCCCGTCATTATGATGGAGAGCGGACAGTACACGGGCAAGTTCACCATCCCTCTGTTGTACGGCAGGAACTGGAGCGTCGCGCCCCAGGACGGCCTCGCCGCTACGCGCACGAGCATCCTGCGGATGCACCAAGACCTCCCGGATGGTCTCCACCTGCTCATCAAGGGGTATCGCGCCCCCGACGTGGTGGCCGCTACCGCGAACGTGGAGCCAAACCCTGAATGGCTGGCTCTGGCCGCTGCGGTCTACATCCTCCAGGGCGACCCCTTTGGCCAAGACCGCGACGGGCGGCTGACGCAGTTGCGGGCCGAGCTTGCCGCAATCGAGGCCACATCCGATGGCGACGTGCGTCATGGCCGCACCATCATCCCCACCGAGGTTCGGTAATGTCTGGGCCGAATCCCGCAACGCTCGCTATCGTTGTCGGCAGCACCAACTACGCCTTTGCCCTGGCACGCGCCCCGTTGCTCGTTCGCGCCAAGCCCCGCACCGGCGAGGTGCTGCGGCTCACGGGCAAGAACGCCCGCGACGATCAACTGGACGCTCCTGTTGCCATCTCGCGGTTCACGGGGCTGGGGCTGGTGCGAAACACAGAGATCGGGACTCCCAACTTCCGGCTCTGGGACGCCATCAACGCTATCACCTACTTCGACGGCCTGCTGTTTTGCCTGGGGCCGAAGAAGCAGACCCCGACGTGGACAGGCGGCCCCGCCACGTTCAAGGCCCTGGGCAATGGCCTTACAGAGACTACGGATGGGACGCTCTGGATGCACGGGTCAGGGGCGGCGGCGGGGGATGAGCCCCTATGGTATCTGAGCGGCACCACCTGGACAAACGCGACCGCGAATGCCGACGTAGCCGGGGACTTCAACACCTGCTCCGGCATTGTCCAGATTGGCAACACGTACTACGCCGTCAGCCGCGATTCATCCTTGAGCGGGGGGTTCAGGAAATGGATGGTGCAAAGCACCGACAAGACCACCTGGGCATACAGCTACACGGCAGCGGCCAACGAGGATAATGGTGCGGACGTTCAGTTGTACTTTCTCCAACTCGTTGGCAAGACCTTCTACACCCTGGCGCACGTCTCCAACTCCAAGATCAGCATCTACTACAGGACTACCGTCAACGCTGCCTTTTCAGAGGTGTCGGGCGTGGCGGATGAGGATGCGGGCAGCCCGCCGCGAGGACTTGTTGCCTTCCCTGATGCCGTTGGCGTGGAGGACCTTTTTGTGGGGACGCGTGGCGGGCTCTACTGGCACGATATTAGCGCCAGCCTGTCCAGACGAGTCCACACCTTCCGCGACCCCACCAGCGCCTACACCGGCAGGCTGTGGCTCGACCCCACTGGAACGCGCATCAGGTTCCTCGACGGGGACAACCAGGGTTGGTTCCAGTGGGGGGCCAATGGGGAGGCGGAGGTGCATTACCAAGGGCCTGAAAGCCTGGACGATCCCTCGATCCCCTACGCGGGGCTCCCCACGCCCAAGGCGGGCGCTACGACGGCGGGATGCGCCAGCCAACGCCGCCCCTGGAACTACGTAGCGAAGGGCGGTCTCGCGGCCAGCCGCAACGCCTGGATCGGCCTCTCCGATGCTAGGGGGTCAGGCTACCCCCACTGCCCGTACCAGAACGCCACGGCGCAACGGGCGATCATGGCGATCATCGAGGCGGGGGACACGCTGCATATCCTGGAGGAAACGGCGGCGGGCGGGACTCAGACACCCTTCTACTTCGCCAACATCACTCGCAACCCCTCGACGACGGCGAGCTACCCCCACGCCGCCACGGGCTCGGTAGTGCTTGCCAAGGATGATCGGCTGTTCCCAGAGTTGAACGGGGTCTGGCGCAAGGTGGAGGCCATCGGGACGGGGCTCACCGCCAATAACAATCTGACCGCCATCTTCGCCAGCGCCGACGCTGCCCCGTTGGACATGGCCGGTTCCTGGGGCACGACGCTGGGGGCAATCACCGCCACGGCAGGCTCGGTCAACTTCGCCGCCACGCCAGCGGGGACGGGCCAGAGCGCCAGGGCTGTGCAGTTGCGGGTCGATCTGATAGGGGTGTCCGACGCCTCGGCCTACCTGGAGCAGTTGGCGGTCTACGTTCGCAAGGACTTGCCAATCAAGTACGTCCGGCGCTTCATCGTGGACATTGAAAAGTCGGCCAACGGGACGGTACGTCCGCCGCAACTGGTCAAGGCGGACTTGGAGGCCATCGTTGCGGCTACCACAGACCTCAGCGTGACAGCGGGCGAGGAGGATGCTATAGTCATGGAGCCGTGGTGGGGCGGCGCGGAAGGCCCCCTGACCTACGAGGACATGCCCAGCGCCCCAGGCACGGTCAAGGATAAGTTTGGCGCGAAGGTGGCGATCTTGACGCTGGTTGAGGTTTGACGATAATGGGCCTCTTCAAGGGCGGGAAGAAGGAGAAACGCTGATGCCTCACAAAGATGTGCGCAAGGCCGGTGACAAGAGAGATTACAAGTCCACGCCGAAGCACCCCAAGCCAAAAGGG
>OBEQ012774566.1_pt1 | contig 12354 bp, 11 predicted proteins | sample 1670901 | NCBI WGS metagenome assembly OBEQ01 (sample SAMEA104232315, study PRJEB22302) | groundwater metagenome | biome: forest; feature: aquifer; material: groundwater | place: USA | collected 2011-08-07 | depth 5.4 m | reverse complement strand
TTTGCCCAGCGCACCATCCCCACGTGCGTGGGGAAAACGGCTATGAGTGGAGAAATCAATTACGAGCCGCCGGACCATCCCCACGTGCGTGGGGAAAACGAGATCAACGACGGCGCCGTCAACTGGCACGGCGGACCATCCCCACGTGCGTGGGGAAAACTCCACTATCTAGTGGGTGTCTATCGAAGAACTCCTTCCTGTTGTGGTAACAGCGGCTCGGATTGATCCCATTTCTCGGCGACTAACCACAACCCAGCCACTTCAATTCCCTTCCGATCAGGCGAGCCGGTGGTCTCGATCTTGTAACCCTGGCAATTGGGGTAGCTGCTGATGATCAGTAAGCCGATGTCGCCCGCGTTCCGCTTGATATATTCAACAGTTTTTTCATGGGTGCGCCGGTTGAGCGTTCCGACGAACACGTTAGGGCGCGGCTCAATAAACCAGCGTTTGAGCATCCCCCGGATGGCATTGGGAGTGTCATGGGCGACGATAACGGTCATTGGATGAGTTCCTCGAGATCCTTGGGTATTTTCTGCAACAACCGCTCCTGTTCGATACGCTCCTTCAGGAGCGTCCGAACCAACTCACCCGTGTCGTTGGGCTCTTGTCGAGCGGTTTGGAAGGCGGCGGGAAATGACGTGATCTCTTTATACAGATCGGCCACATCATAGATAAACGGCAATGTGCCACCGTCATGGATGAAACCCAGCGACGGCACGTAGCCAAGCGAACAGCACACAGCAGCGCAGACGGCGTACAGACTGGCGTTGGCGGCCGAAAGGGCCCGGTTGATGTTGTCGGCAAGATTCCAGTTTGACTTATCGTACTCGCGGCCTTTCCATGTGACGCCATACTCGACACCGAGCTCAGCATACCTGGTACGCACACGTAGGCCTTCCATTCCACGCAATTCAGGAATGGAATGCTGCTGCACCTCCACGCCAGGAAACCGTTGCGCGAACATGCGGCGGGCGATCTCGGCGCGCTTCTTCGGATTGGCCCATAGCACGGCATGGCGGCGAGGTTTGGTGTTATCATGGTTGGGGGTGATTCCAAACGCGTAGAACCGCATACCGTCTTCGCCAATCCAACAGACCGGCGTATTCGAGTCGGCGCAGGCTTTCATCGCTGCATGTGTGACGGTGGTTCCGGGGCCGAGTAGAACCGCGGAGAGCGTCGCAACCGGCAGCGGGTACACAAGCCCATCCGCGCCGATCCATTTGATGCTGGAGTCGTCCACCTCAAGTCGACCGTGCTCCAGATAGATCGGCGTCCACCGATCCTTAGCCGGCGTCAGCGTTTCCAGCGGCGGCCGTTCAAAGATAGGCAACTGGTTTACCTCTCTGTCGGTAGTCCGGTCCCCGGCTGAACCTTGATGCGGCGGGGGGTGAACTGTCGCTTGTCCAGACCGCTGCTTGTCCCATCGCCGAAACTCACGGGTTGATCGTTGAGTGAATCGGTCCCGGCGGAGAAACTCTCCGCCTCCGTCACGACCGTGAATGATTCCAGTGGGACATCTTCAATCAGCGCTCTGCGGACTTCCGCTTCAGTCGCGGCCAGTCTACGGTATACCGGCTGTGCCGGAATGCAACTTTTGCGGCCGAACCAAATACCCCAAACCGGATTCTGCAGCGCAGTGCCGGCGCGCTCCAACACCATCCACTCACCCCGTAGAATGACGCCGAAACGGGCGTCGAGAAGATACTGACGCCGCGTCACTACGGGATCATCACTCGTCGTCCCGCTCGCCCGGCGCGTGTTAAGAACCGTGTGAAAATCTTCCAATCGACGCATTGGTAATTCTTCCGTCTTGTCTGTCCAGGGATTAGCTCGTCGGCGTGGAATAACGATGCTGGTCATCTTCAAAGCGGCAAGCTTGGGTAACATCACCCGCTCTTCTGCCGAACCCTTGCCTAACCCCATCGCGGCGCAGATCAGGCCGATGACACCGCTCTTTGTCGGGTACAATCCAGTGGTGCGTCGCTGGAAACGGCTCTCGAATCCCCATGACTGCAATGGGGCGTCCAGCAGTAACGCGAGATGACCGATCTCAGGTGACATGGCTCAGGATTTTCTTGCAAAAAGCCTCCAGCGATTCGTCCGGAATCGCCGCTTCGACGATCAGCTTGATGCCCCAGGTCTTCTTCAGCTGCTCGTGATGCGATTTCAATTCGGCGACAGAAGCATCCAATAGTCCGTCGTTCGACCTTACAGGTTTTTCGAACGCATTGACCAGTTGGATCGGCTGACCTTTGTCTTTGACAAGACCCAGCACGTAGCCCGGTCGCGTATGGGCGTTCATTGAGTTCTTGCGCGCGCCCGGCACGGCGAGGATGGTCGCGCGAAGAAACGCATCGACCACGCCACGGCGCTCATCGGAAGAGAGCTTCCCGAGGTGTTCAGAATCGGTGAGTAGGCCCAGGTTCAGTGCCGCGTAGCGGTAATAAACGGCCGAGGTGAATTCTAAGGTGTTGGCATGTGCCGCCCCCGCATCCTCCTCTTTGAGCTTTTCATCATCAACGGCTGAGAAGAAATCAATATCGTTGTCCGCCTTATGGGTGGACAAGGCGTGGCCGAACATCGCCGCTCCTTCAAGCGTCAATTCCGGACCTTTGGCAACCATCCGGCCGAAGATGGCAATATCGGCAGCATCGCTCAACGGCGTTTTCTTACAAACGGCAAACAACTTCTTCGAATCGAGCTTTTTCTTTTCACGGACGAGTGACGCCACTTCCTTTGCAACTGCGGTAAGCTCTGCAGATGATAGGAAAATCAGCGTTCCCACCCGCGGCTTCCGGCCCTCTTTTGGAGTACCCGTTTCCCTATCGATGGTTTTTTCGTCCAGACCGGCGAGTGCATCGGCGACTTCCGCCGCAAGTTGCTGCGCCCTCTCGGCGGGCAGCTTTTCAGCCAGCAGGCGTTCCTGTAGAGGCTCGATGATCAGCCGCGAACGAGAACCACCGAAACGGGCGGCCGGGTACTCTTCCTTGGCGTATTCCCGGATTGCCCGCTTTAAGCACTGGCTAGAGATCCGCGCACGATTGACGCCGCCGAACACCGCGGTCTTAGGCGCACCCACGTCATCGCGGTTCAAGCATGACACCGGAAACGACTGAAGAATGTGCAATTCGATCAGCTTCATAAGATTCTCCTTTTCTTTTGCGTTGCACGGTACACAGCCCGCTTTTCCCTGACGTGAAAACCGATCTGCCGTTTAGGAGTCTTCGGCACGTTCATCAAATCCCGGATAGCATCAAATAAGGCCCGAATAGCCTCGTCGTGTTGCGCGATCTTTTGCTCCAGCTCGGCAAGCCTACCGGCTAGTTGTTTATGCGTGGCCAGGGTTGCCCGGATACGGACAAAGACCCGCATAATCGCGATGTTCACCCTGATGGCGCGCGGACTGTGTAACACGCTTGAGAGCATGGCAACCCCCTGCTCCGTAAACGCATAGGGAAGATATTTGGCGTGCTCTCCCCGCTTTAAGGTGCCAATTTGGCGCCTTAACGCCTGGTGCTCTTCCCTCGACAGGGTGAAGGCGAAATCCTGAGGGAAGCGCTCCAGGTTCCGTCGGACCGCCCGCTTGAGGGCCTTATTCGGGACGCCGTACAACCGGGCAAGATCAACATCCAGCATCACACGCATCCCGCGGATCAGATAGATCGACTGCTCAACGGACATGACTGCCGGCGCTGTCTGTTTCATGCATCGCCCTCTCCATTTTTCCGGCAGCCAACGGAATCACGGCCAACAGGCCGAACCCGAACGCTTTGGCCGAGCCGATGCCGCGCGTGAACGTCTCACGGAATTGGTCAGGATCAATCACGCGCAATACGCCCTGAAACTCCATCGCGCTGTGCAAGCCGCGTTGACCGTCTTTCTCGAAGTATGCGCGTCCGCGCGGAGAGGCGCGCAGGGTTTCCTCCTCCACCGCAAACCCGCCCTGCTCGCCCTTGCGCTTGATCCAAGCGACCAGCTCCTCACGCTTCCGAAGCGGTTCGCGGCGGCCATTGGGCCTTTCTGAACCGTTCGGGCGGAACGCCTTCACCTTCTTCGTCGGATTGGCGCAGAGCTGGAATCGGTAATGGCTGCGCGCGAAATAGTGTTCCGGGATCGGCTTGGTCTTCCAGCAATCCGGCGGACACCATTCGGGTCGCACAGGTTCGATGGGCGAGACGAGCAATAACCGGAAGCCTTCGCGCTGTTGATCGAGACGCGTGAGGAAATCCCGCCGCTCGCCGTTACGTCCGGGGAACGCTTTCCAAGCGGCTTGATGCCAGTCGTAACTGTCACGCAACCGCAAGCGGGCGGCAGTGGCGAAATCGAGCGTGACCTGCGTCAGGTAGGTCATGCCGCGGTTTCCGTAGTGGCAGGAGCGGTTGTTTCTTCTCCTTCAGGCGCACCCCAGAACTCAGCAGCCCACCGCGCCTTTACCGTCTCGCCCCAATAGGAGAGATCGGCGAACAGTTGCTCGTAGTTCATAGGTGCTTTAGCGGCGAGCACGACCGGACGGATGTGGTCATAAATATCGTCGCGGCCGCACGCTAGTAACCGACGGAAACGCCCCTCGAAGGTACGATGGTCGCCGCTAAGCTTCCGACACGTTGTCCCGAGGTTGCCGGCGCCGGTTTCTTCGGGGTGGTAGGCGAACAAGCCGGCAACAGTTTCGTACCGCCGGTCTCCGATTCCTCCAATGCGAGCCAGTAACGGCCAAGCGCGGTGGCGCTGGGCGGGATTGAGGGCGCGCCGTAGCTCAGCCATCGCGCCCCGATCGCGCTGTAGCTGGCGCAGATATCTCAATAACTGCGCGGCCAGTTCCTTCGGGTCAGTTTGTTTGGCGTTCATGACACAGTCTCCTCCTTTTTGGGTTGGTAAATGTCAGGCGCGGCCACCAGTACGTTTCGGCCCAGCGCGTACGCGCGGATTTGGCGGGCCGTCTCGTGCGGGCAAGCGCGATCATAGGAATCTACCGCTACTCGGCAAACGTGTTTTCCCCAGTCGGTGTCGGAATGAGCGGGCTCTCCGTTTCGTGTGGGGATTGGCTCTGCCGCGAATCGATTTAACAGATCAAGCCTATGTTCGATAAGCGTCCAGAACCCTGAGTACATTTTATTGCTGATGTTGTCGAGCCGCTCGCGATCCGGCTTCTGTAGTCTACGCAACCGTCCAACTAATCGGTCAACAGCGTCTTCGTTGGTTTCCATGGCAAGCCGGTAGATTGAAATCGCTCGTCTCAACCGCCACTCCCAATGCTTGGCGTACTTGACTCCAGCTTCGTAGGCAAGCTGTGCGGTCGCGTGCAACATGCCAGCGGGAACCGAATATGTCGACTCCACTGTATCCTTGACCTTCGCTTTATCGGTAACCAGAGCTCCTATCCATAAATCAAAACTCGAATCGTCATTCAAATTGACAAGAGCAAACGGCCCTCCAACGCCGTCATCTGAAATCTGCTTCACGGTAAGTGCGTGAAGTTCACGCCAGGGCTTTTTGATGTTATCACCATCAACTGCATTTAGCAGAACTGGTTTCTCGCTTCCACCCCTCTCTCGGATGACTCGGACGGCAGTTGTGGAATCCCTAACTCCCTCGTCACTAAAACTCGGATATGTGAGACCGTTCGCGTTCGATGCGGTTGCTAAGTCGTCATTCAACCAGACGGCTCGAGATACTGGTGCGAGCCGCCCTAGAAAGCTCTTGGTCAGTTGATCCTGTTCCTCCAAGCTAGCAAGCCCCTTGGCCTCCCAAGCTGGCCTACCCCAAACCAGAGTGCGAAACTGACGAATTGCTTCTTTCGTAACAAGGTTAGAATGAATCGTGGATAGCAGGCTATTGCGCCGAATGAAGGTGTGAAATGCTGAACTATCTCGACATGGGCCATTCTTACCTTTCTGTGGTTGAAGTTTTCCGCCGACTTCAGAAGATCCACCAACTGTGCCTCCAGCGGCAAAGGACTGATAGGTAACCAAATGCAAAGCAATCCATGCCGGATCACGTCGTCGTCCAATGACGACATCTTGGTCAAAGAGGGTGGTCATTTCAGCATCGACGAAATCAAGTTTATCGAGCTCCATCGTACCGGGATTTCCCTTCCCCTTGGTCTGCAGGAACCTCTCGTCGCGGCCAAACAACTCGAAGGCATGTTGCCAGCGCTTGAGGTAATCGAGTGCGGCGGGAACGAGTCGCGGCCGGCATGTTTTCCAGTCCTTGTAATCAACGGGCCCGTCGAGCGCCGCTTGGGCAACACAGATGAGCAGGCGCATCAAGGCGATCCGCTCGTGCGGACGCACGGCGAGATCGTGGATCTTGTGGCCGCATCCGAACGCGTCGGCCAAGCTTACCCTATCCGCCTTGCCGTCATCCCAGACTATCGGAATCCACGGATCAGTCGTAAGATTCATCGGACGCGCCTTCTGCTATGCGGGGCACCTGCTTGCGGCGGATGATAATGCCCTGATCAGCGTGATAGGAAAGCTCAGTTGACCGTTCATCTCCCGGCCATTGGATATTCCCGTCGGAGAGCAGTCGTGCCACGGCGGTAGCTTGAGCAACGTGGTTGGTCAGCCAGCCTGGTGGCTTCACCAAGCCCGTCACCATCGTCCAGTATGGCACGGGCGTAAGATTGCGATGGATGGTTTTGGCCGTATCAAAATCCCAGTCGCGGTCATGTGCGACCACCGTCGTCCCATCGAGCAGACAAAGACGCGCTGAGTGCGAGTCGAGCGAGGTGATCTCGCTCGTCAACAACAGTTGAGCCGTCGGGTACGTGCCATAGCGGGTTTGGACGCCTTCTTCGTCTCGCAGCGCAGGATTGCACCAAATCTGGGTAGCTGACAGCGCACAGGCTGCCAACTTGCGCTTGTGCTTTTCCAGTTGCTCGCGCAGTTCCTGCCACGCTGATGGTTCGTCATTGGTAGGGTCGGCGTAGGTGGCTTCAAGGATGGCACGGATGTCCGCTGGCAACGCAACGAAGTCGCGGCTGCGCCATTGTTGCAACGAGCGAAGCAACACATATGGCGTATAGACCTTCGCACTCTTGCCCAGTGCGGTGTGTAATTCTGTCCCTGTCGCCTGCCAGAGCGCTGCGTCAGATAGCGGAACATCCTGTATCCACACTTCGGGCTGTCCGCGCCGGTTTAGCCGTTCGTGCCGCCAGAGCCGGCCAAGCCGTTGCAGCAACATGTCGGTCGGCGCGAAATCAGTAATCAGCAAGTCGGCATCAATGTCCACGCTCTGCTCGGCTATTTGTGTCGCGACCAGCACACAGCCGGCAGGACGCTTGGCAGAGTCTTTTCCGAGGGCCTCCATCCAGCATGTTTCGAGTTGCTCGCGGCGAAAAAACGGGAATCGCGAGTGGAGGACGGCAATGGACGGGCCATCTTCGCGGTTGGCGGCCTTCAAACGGCAATAGGTCTCCTGCGCATCATCCACCGTGTTGCGAATCCACAAGACGCACTGGTTTTGCCGAGCGCGTTCCAGGCAGTCTTCAAGCAACACGGATGGCTCCAGGAAACGCACCGCGACAACCTTCGCTGGCGGTGGGTCGCATGAGACTTCGATCAGTTGGTTTGCCGCGCCGGAAATCAAGGGATAGGCATTGTTCAAGAGCTGGCCATCGCCCGCCTGCAGCAGTTGTTGGCGACGCGCCTGAGTCAGTGTGGCGGAAAGGACGATGACCGTGCAGTGCAGTTCCCGCAAGCGCTGTATCAGCGTGTCGATCAGTGTGCCCGTGTAGAGATCGTATGAATGAACCTCGTCAAGAATGACGACCTTGCCGGCCAAGCCGAACTGCCGGACGAAGAAATGCTTCGCCGCCACGACACCAAGCAGCGCCTGGTCAATCGTGCCGACGCCAAACGACGTCAGCAGAGCGCGTTTGGCTGACGCGAACCACGACCGGCCCGCCCGAACGTGATCTTGTACCTCACCATCAAAATTAGGCCGAAGCGCGATCGGTGGATTGGTATCGAGCAGCCACGAGCCGCTATGCACCAGCCGCAATTCTGCCGATTTGACGGAGGCCTGTTCAAGAAACTGTTGGACGCGCAAATAAATTCGGTTGCTGGTCACCTTGGTGGGCAGCGCGAAATAGAGGCCACTGGCCTTGCCTGATGCAATAAGCCGATAGGCTGCTGCCAACGCCGCCTCCGTCTTGCCGAAACCCATCGGTCCTTCAATTACATAAATGCCAGGCTCTTGGATAGTCTGCATCGCCGCAATCTGCAACTTGTTGGGAGCATACGGAGGGAACAACTGCTCAAAGGTGAGCTGCGAACGATACTCCGCTGGTCGCCAGCCGACCATCGCTAGTGCCGTACGTCCTTGCCGCTGTCGTTCCGTAAACTCCCAGCCAGCATTGTGCGGGAATCGCGCTTCGTCTGATCCGATCCAGTCAGCGATGGTAATCAATCCGGCGGAGAACCATAACATCGCTTCTTCAGACGGATTATCAGGAAGCGGGCCGAAGCGGCTTATCAGTTCTTCCGCCAATCGGTGGCGCTCCTCTTCCCACGGCTCGCGTACCTGAACTCGCTCACCTTTGATTGTGCCGTGGTGCGCTCCGATAATCGCTGCCCAACGGGAGAACTGGGAGGATTGGAATAATTCCTGCACGGTATGCTGCCCGATCTTCGCGTGGTCAGACTCCCGCACGCTCCATCCTTCCTGTAGGGCTTTGTCTTTCAACCCTTCCCGTCTCAACCACGCTTCACATTTCACCTGGAATCCTGGTGACACTTTGCCGATGTCATGTAAGGCCGCGAGCGTAACCACTCCTCTAGGCAGCAGACACCGAAGCGAAACGGGCATCATGTCCAGCAATGCCTCCGCCACGCAGCCGACGTTCAAACCGTGATCGCGAACATTGATCCCCGGCCGTCCATCCAGAGTGGTTTTAGCCCAGCACCGCTCATGTGCGATGGGCGTCACGGAAATGGGCTGGCCTGCGTGCGACAATGGCATCTTGGACTATGGAACAAAAAACCTCCGCGGGCAGCACACGCCTCGCGAAGGTTTTACTTCTTTTTACGTGGAGGTGAGCCCCTTCGAACGCACCACGTCTTCCACTTGTGTTCTCCTTATACACCGGCGCGCCGGGCCCGTCAAGCGAAAACCCGCCCCGGAGGCTTCGGCAAAGTGTTATCTTGAGCCAACAGGGGCAGCAAGGGAGTCGAGGAGCGCGGTGAGCTGGTTCAGGTCTGACGTCGGGAGATTGCAGGCGTAGCCTTGGCAGACGTAGGCGGTGGCGCGCCCCTCAAGCGGACGCTGCTCCTTGACGAATGGCACCAGCGCTTCGATGTCCTTCGCGCGCGCAGCAGCCGGATGCAGGATCAGCACCGCGCGCGGCAGGAACCGTTGACGGACGAGGCGCAGCATGTCTTGGGTATCCGGCTTGGCAGGATCCCCCGCGATGACGATCTCCTGGGAGGGGCCCAACCACCCGTCCAGCGCGATCAGGAATTGGGGAAACGCCGACGGCAGCTGCTGGGCCTGGCTGGAGAACGTCTGGAACAGGCGCTCGGCATAGCCGTGCAGCGTCTTGTCCATCGTCACCTGCGCCAGGCGCACCAGCACCAGCGCCGCAACCGAGTTGCCGGATGGCAGCGCGCCGTCGTAGAGCTCCTTGGTCTTGGCGATGAGGCGCTCGTTGCGCGCGCCGCTCACGGAGAAGCCCCCGCCGGCCTCATCCCACTGATGCCGCACCATTTGATCCGCGAGCTGCTTGGCCCTGGCCAGCCACAGAGGATCCCCCGTCGCCTCATACAACTCGAGGAGCCCCCAACTGAAAAACGCGTAGTCGTCGAGGAACGCCGGGATCGCCGCCTCGCCCTCGCGATAGCGATGCAGCAACTGTTCCCCCTGTCGCGAATGGTCGAGCAGGAAGCGCGCCGCGCCAGCCGCAGCGTCCAGGTAGCGAGGCTCATCAAGGACGCGGCCTCCAAGGGCGAGCGCGCCGATCATCAACCCGTTCCAATCGGTCAGGATCTTATCGTCGCGATGGGGGCGCGCGCGCCGGCCCCGGGCCGCGAGCAGCTTGGCCCGAGCCTCGGCGCCGGCCGCTCCTTCACGCGGCGCGGCAATCGAGAGAATCGTCGTGTGGTGCTCAAAATTGCCCTCTGGCGTGACGCCGTAGACGCGATTGAACAGCTTGGCATCCTCAGCACCGAGCACCTGTTCGATCTCCTGTGGAGTCCAGACGTAGAACTCGCCTTCCTTGCCGACCTCGCCGGCATCCTCGGCGGCATAGAACCCGCCTTGCGGATCGTGCATGTCACGCAGGACGTACTCGAAGATGCCGCGCGCGACCTCGGCGTACAAGTCCTTCCCCGTCACCTGATAGGCTTCCAGGTACGCCCTTGCCAACAGCGCCTGGTCGTAGAGCATTTTTTCGAAATGCGGCACGAGCCAGCGCTCATCGGTGGAGTAGCGATGGAACCCGCCGCCCAGCTGGTCGTGGATGCCGCCGTCGGCCATCGCCTCGAGCGTCCGTTGCACCATCTCAAGGACCCGCGGATCACGAGTGCGCTGCCATGCGCGCAACAAGAAGGACAGGCTGTGAGGCCGCGGGAATTTCGGGGCCGGGCCGAATCCTCCGAACCGCTCATCGAATTGCTGCGTGAATTGTCGCACGGCCGACTCGAGCGTCTCGGCCGTCAACGGCACGGTGGTCCCGGGCTGAGTGGCGGCTTGGATCGCTTCCGTAATCCCCTGGCTTGACTCGAGAATCTCCTGCCGCTTGGTCTTCCAGACGTCCGCAATCCGGTCCAGCACCGTCGCGAATCCTGGCCGCCCCCAGCGATCCTCCGGTGGAAAATAGGTCCCGCCCCAGAATGGCTTACCCTCAGGGGTGAGGAAAACGCTCATCGGCCAGCCGCCCGCCCCCGACATCGCTTGAACCGCAGCCATGTAGAGCGCATCGATGTCGGGGCGTTCCTCCCGGTCCACTTTGACCGAGACGAAATGCGCATTCATGAGCTGTGCGATCTGGGGGTTCTCAAACGATTCCTGCTCCATCACATGGCACCAGTAGCAAGTCGAGTAGCCGATGGACAGGAAGATCGGTCTGTCCTCCCGCTTGGCCCTGGCCAACGCCTCCTCGCCCCACGGATACCAGTCGACGGGGTTGTAGGCATGTTGGAGAAGATAGGGGCTTTTCTCGTGGATCAGGCGATTGGGCGTGCGTTTCTGGGTATCAGGGGCCATGGGTCGAGCACTCTGCAGCACGATCCCTCCGATCACGACCACAAGACTCAAGGCTGCTCCACCAAGGAGCCATCGGGATCTCATGTACCAGAGTAGTATAATCCTTTCAACGGCCGGCAGCAGCAGGCAAATCGCCTTGCGTTCGAGCGAGTCTCTGTGCTACAGTGGGCCAAACCGACAGGAGGTGACCATGTTCGCACGACGTCTCTGCGTACCCGTATTCGCTTTCTTCCTCATCGTCGGCCACCCCTTCAGCGTTGCGCAGGCCGCGCAACAACTCAAACCCGGCGGAGCCGCCAACAAGCTCGGACGCGGCGTCGTGAATGTGATCACCGGCTGGGTGGAAATCCCCAAACGCATCTACGAAACCTCGACCAACCAAGGCACCGCCGCCGGCTTCACGTGGGGGCTCATCCGCGGCTTCGGCTATGGCTTCGTGCGCACCGCCGCCGGGTTCTATGAAGTGTGCACCTTCCCCTTCCCTCAGCCTCCGGACTACATGCCAATCATCCAACCCGAATACGTCTTCGTAGACGAGACGACCGCAGCGACCGCAAGCAGCGACTACAAATACCGCTGATGTCTAGGGCCCAACTGCTCCCCGCCATTTTGGTGGGAGTGGTTGGGCTGTCCGTGTCTTCAGGCGTTGAGGCGCTTAACGTCGAGCGGCTCGAACCTTCCGAATCTGCCCTCCTGCACTCCACCCTGCAGCACCTCGAACCACTCATCACCGCCAAGAAGCGGGACGGCAGCGCGAATCTGCTGACGTGGGAGGAACTCTACCACCCGCTCGCTGTTGAAGAACAAGGATTCCTCAATGCCATCCGCGCGATCAAGGCTGAAGCCCTCGGCTCCACCAGCCACTACTTTGGCGAAAACGACGGCCCCCTCTCCCTTGTCTCTGTCGGCCCGCAGCAGATCCTGAAAGCCGGCGCGCCAACGCCGCTGGACGTGCAGTTCCTGCCGAAAAAGATCGCACAGGTCTACGAGGCGATGATGCAGGCGATGGAGCGCGATCTGGGCAGGCGCCTGCTGGTTGAGTCCGGCTACCGCTCCCCCGCGTATCAACTGTATCTGTTTGTGTTCTACCTGCCCTCGCATGAGGAGTCGATCCGCGAGAGCAACCGCCACGTCGCGCTGCCCGGTTACAGC
>OBEQ010763912.1_pt1 | contig 12354 bp, 13 predicted proteins | sample 1670901 | NCBI WGS metagenome assembly OBEQ01 (sample SAMEA104232315, study PRJEB22302) | groundwater metagenome | biome: forest; feature: aquifer; material: groundwater | place: USA | collected 2011-08-07 | depth 5.4 m | reverse complement strand
TCGAAATGGGTTCTAACTTTTTCAAACAAACACCACCATAACGAATTTGAAGAAAGATTGACCTCGCCCGCGCCAGAAGCGCGGGCTGTGGTGTACTACAGTATATCGGGGTCATGCCACATGAAATAGAAAAAGGCTCCCTGTGGAGCTTTTTTCTATTTGGAAATATATGACCCCGCAGCATACCCGTGATCTTCGATTCCTCAAGTACACGGAATCTTCCATATGCAGTGTATTCGCGATGTCACAAAACTAAAATCAGCCTAGAAGTAAAACTTCTAGGCTGATTGCATGCCACACTCTTTTAGTAATGCGTTGCGATGCTTTGATACACGGAAATCATCTCTTCTACCGTATTTCCTTTCCAATGTTTTCCATGAGCTGCTTTTGCAATACTCATGAGAACTTTTTCGACACAGTCGGAGCCGATGCAGATCGTATGAATTTGTATCCCATACGGATCAGCCTCGCTCGGAGCAAGTATCGTTTCGAGCTCGGGTAGTGTCAGTTTGCTCGTGGTATCAGCTCCATCAGAGAGCACGACGATGCCATAACGAAGCTTCGTACCGTTTTTGCTGACGTATTCTTTTTGCAAAATACTGGCAGCTTGCCGTACTGCCTCATAGAGCGCAGTTTCTCCAGATGCCGCCGTACTCGCTATGTCTTGCACAAGACGTTCGCCGATATCTGCCTTTGTACCGCGCACCAAGCTTTCGTAGACCTTACTATCAAAAGGCATCCACAAAAGAGTATCACCAAGCTCCATAGCAGAGACAAATGCCTGGGCTCCTTTAACTGCTGCGGCCATTTTCGAACCGCGCATGCTTCCCGACTTGTCGAAAACGATCACGACAACAGACTTCTTTTTGACTCTGTGCCAAACAGCCTCAATATGTTCGATCACATTTGTGTCAGGAAGATCCATTTCGACGATCTTTGTCGCAGGGTTTGCACCATAGGCAAGTTCTATCGGAGAACTTACCGGCGCTTTTGGGTCGGCACCACGCATCCCGAGGGACAAAACTTTTTGCTGTGCCTCTGTACGAAGCAGATATCCTCTGAAAACTTCAGCAGCAGCAACTTGTTCTGAAGTAACCCACGGAGCTCCATCAAGGATCGCAAATGGATGACCGACGACAACCGCGCGTTTTCCCGGATATACAGACACCAGGGGTTCGCGCATCTCGCCAGATTTCTCGGTGTTCATGCGAATCACGTTTGATTCGTAGGTGATCACCGCGTCAAGATATTCAGGACCTCCCTCTATCATCTTTTCAAGAAGCCAGATACCAGACTTGCCGGAATGCACCTTGGCGTACTCAATCTTTTCCATGAGCTTGCCGCAGCCGGAGTCAACAGAAACATCTCCAAGTTGCAGGCCAGACGTTTTTTTCGCGCCCGTCATACACATGGAAATAATACCGAGCGTTCCAGAGTTCGACTCGCCGAAATACCCATAGCCGAGCTTTAGTAGCCCCCATTCAGAACGTCCCAGAGCACCCCAGCCACGCGGATCCACAGCAAGATCAGATATGCGTTCCCAGGTACACGTCTCACTAACCTCTGGCCAACAGCCAAGAGCTTGCGCGCGTGACTGCCACATTGCGACTACCGTTGGTGTCCGTACGAGAACGGGCGATTCTTTACGTACAATCCAAGAGCTGTTCGCCATACGCCAGTCCTTATTGAGTCTCTTTATCCAAGAAGGCTCGCCAGGAGAAGCGACTGTCGGCTTGATTTTGCCGCTTACGATATGCGATACCATCGTACCAGACCGGTAATCCACGTTCTTTCCGTCGATCTTTTCCTGCAAGATTTCAACAGTTACTGCTCTGCCATCAACTTGAAACTCCGAGTTTCGAAGTGAATCCTTCTGAAATTCTGCAACTTGTTCATGCAACCAAGCCTGCTTTGTATTCGAACTTGCGATCGAAATTTGTATGGGATGGCCAGTTGCTTTCTGTTGTAAAACTGGACTGGATCCAGCATTGGCAGCTTCACGCTGCTCGATAACTACCGTCGTCTTCGTGTCGCTTTTCCACCAAAATGGCACCGAAGCGACAGCTGCTATAGCAACTACAGAGGCACAGACAAGCTCAAAAGCTCTACCGCTCATTAAAAACCTCCTCAAACAGGTTCAGATCTTCAGTCATAGGAAACTTTTTCTGCTTGAAATGTAAAATATATTCTATAGATTGTCAATGCTCTCGTGATCTTGTTTGTAACTACTCACACCCGTCATTGCGTTGTTATGCAAAGGGTGTGAGGGGTTACTTGTTTTTATTCACATATTGCCATATACTCCACTCGGAAAAACAGGACGAGTGTAAACTCTTCTTGTTCATTGTAAATGATTGAGGTTAACGCTTTCGAGCGTTTCCTCTACCCACTTCCTGCGGGAAGTGCCAAATGGCTGCGGCCAAAAAGGAACTTTGAAAATGGGTACATCGAGATTCACCACTCTTTCTTTCCTCATGAGAAATAATGCGGGACTCTATCATGCACTAAAAGGCATGGAAGTTATCCAGTACCAAGATGTTATTGGAGATGCTTTACAGAGCATCATAGCGTCCAGGAAAGACACCGATGGTGTTGAGTACTACGGTCTTTTGACGCATGCTATTTACGATGCCGAGTGTCTGCCACATGCACATGCGCTTTTTCAGGGAAGCTATGGCCTCGCCGACACACCAGAGGTGCATCAAGCAGTACAAACTGCGCGAAGAAAATGTGCTCGCTCCGCGATGCGTATTTTAACGGAATCAGCGAAACATAGTGTTGCACAGTGTCCGAATACAGCATATCTTCTCCTCAAAGAAATTGGTCTTTGGTGGCGCGATACGCAAGATGAAGCTGAAGCTGTTTGTATGCTCGAATGTCTTCGAGATATTGGCAGGGATCTTCCAACGTATGGAAACTATGTAGGCGAAAAATGGGATCGTGTGTTACGCGAAGTAACCGACAGTCGTTTTCCCAGGGCACGAATTATAGAGCATTTAAAGAAGCTTACATTTCGGCTACCTTCCGTTGCTCACTACCGTTTTCCAGTCAAGGATAGTGATGAAACCATGGCTCGGATTCTTGCGCTCGCATGGCTTCGAAATCAGGAGATGCAAAAGTTTGCTGATGAGATCCATATTCTCGAACCGATTCGCCAGGCATCTTCTGCAGCTCACGATCTGCTCGTAAACTCAATACAGCGAATCGCTGATCTTGAAACTGCAGTTGGGAAACTGATAAAGTTGGTGAGCGAGATCGATCTTGGGAAATCGGGTCTGGCTGTTGCGCAAAGAAACCTCTCGTTCACGTATCCAAGTGATGGGAAGGTTTTTATAACGAGCAGCCTGCGCGTTGATGAGAACATGTCGCTCAAAGGTGTTGATAAAGCAGTAAAAACTGATTTTGAGAGCATAAAATACCACGTCTCAAAGTGGCAACACGAACACGGGCAATATCTCGTTCGAATCAGAGTTGATGCTTTTCTGCGGGAAGCGACAATCCCCCTTTCTTTTCATGATTCCAAATCATCTGGCGAATCCAGTGGATACAAACGTTGGATAGGACAATCCGTCTAGCTCTACCCAAACCCCGTACACATAGTGTGTACGGGGTTATCATTTTTATTGGTGAATGCAGAGAATATTACCTTCTGTATCTTTGAACCAAGCTGCTTTGGAAGGTCCAATCGTCGCAATACTGTTTACGGTCTTAAAATCAGGAAAATCATACTCCTCGAATGTAACACCATTTGATTTGAGCTCCGCGACAGTAGATGCAAGATCAGCAACTTCGAATGTCGCAACCGTGTGTTCTGCCTTTGATGCCTCGCGTTCGTACATTTCGAGCTGCGTTCCCTTGCCGCATTGAAACAAAGCCATACCAGGCATTGCTTCAGGCAGAAGCTTTAGTCCCAATTTTTCTTGATAAAATGTTTTTGCTCGTTCCAGGTTTTCGACGGCAAGAGTTGCGAAAACAGGTGCATTTGTCAACATAGTTTTTATGTATAGTTAGTAGTATGTGCGGAAGTATAGCACACTGTGAAAGAGTATATGAAAACAAAAATGAAAAGACGTTGCACCTGGGCTGGAGACAACTCTCTCATGCAGCAGTATCATGATACCGAATGGGGCGTTTCTGTCCATGACGACCTCAAACTTTTTGAGTTTCTTGTTTTGGAGAGCGCTCAAGCCGGATTGAGTTGGAGGACCGTGTTGCACAAAAGAGAGAACTACCGAAAAGCATTTGCTCAATTTGACCCAAAAAAAGTTTCTCATTTTACAGCACGAAAAGTTGAGGCATTACTCAAAGATACAGGGATTATTAGAAATCGAGCAAAAATCGAAGCGGCCGTCAACAATGCAAAGTGTTTTCTTGAAATACAAAAAGAGTTTGATTCGTTTGCACACTACTCATGGCAATTTGTAAAAGCAAAACCCATACGGCACAAGATCATAAATATAAACGAGATACCCACGGTGATACCTGAAGCAGAGCTATTTGCAAAAGATCTCAAAAGACGCGGGTTTACATTTCTTGGCGCAATAATCATATATGCATACATGCAAGCCGTTGGAATGGTCAACGATCATATGGTAGGATGTTTTTGTCGGAGATGACACTATTTTGCAAGATATTCGTTGTTTTTTCAGTTCTATTTTTTGTATATGTCCGAGTACACTTCATATAAATACGAGCAAGACATCTCTACTTTTTTCGTCGTACTATTGTTTCTTCTTGGAGGATATTTTGCTTTTACGAGAATACTCAAAATAAATCCACTTACAAAAGAACTTGATCCTGGGGCATATGGTCGCCAGTGCGGTAAGATCGTCGGAACCTGCAATGACATTACGGCGATCAGCTGCCGCGCAGACCACGGCGGACCGCTTTACTATGTTAATAATAAGACCGGGGTAATGCTTGGCCGTTGCGGTGGTGACTGTCTTAACGGAGTTTGCGATCCAAATACATGTCCGCCCAGATTGTGGACGTGTAAAAAAGTAAAGTATTGATGTTTAAGATATGAACCAAACACAACATAGTGAAGAAAAAGGTAAGCCCTCAAAACAGAGTGCCACGACAGTACATATTGAAAAACTAACTTCGTGGGTTGGTTCTGTTTCTTCTCTTATTCTGCATACGATCATTTTTGCGAGCTCTGGAATGCTCGGCGTTTTTGGGTTTGCTACATGGGATACGATTTTGCTCGTTGTTACTACTATTGTTTCACTCGAAGCGATTTATCTTGCCATTTTTATTCAGATGACGGTAAACGAGCATTCTCGCGAGCTTGACCAAGTAACCGAAGATGTGGAAGATATTCAAGAAGACATTGAGGAAATCAGCGAGGATGTCGAAGACATCCAGGAAGATGTTGAGGAGATGAGCGAAGAAGACAAGCAACAGATAGAAAAAAGACATCATCAACTCGTCACGCTTGACCAGCTAACAAAAGATGTTCGACGCGTTCTTGCCGACCTTGAAACGCTTAAAAGAGAAAAGTAAGAGAGCATGATATCAAAGACGTTTAGTCTTTGATAGAGTTATATGCATTGATGACCGCATGCTCTCTCGGAATGAAAACTATTGTCAACAATTTGGCTGTTGAGTATGAAGATCACGGTAACGGACCCGTACTGCTTTTATTGCATGGCTGGCAGGATAACCTGCATACGTTTGATAAACTCTTCCCTATCCTATTGAAATCCTGGCGTGTGATTGCACTTGATTTGCCTGGATTTGGTAAAAGTGAATCTCCCAAAACTGCCTGGAATCTTTCAGTCTATGTTGCATTTGTGAAGGAATTTCTCAAAAAAATTGACGTCTCTCCGAATGTTATCATTGGACACTCGTTCGGAGGAAGAATTGCGATTAAAGGGTTGAGTACGAAGATACTTGCTGCACATAAAGTGGTACTCATCGCTTCCGCTGGTATTGCAAAGACAAACACAGCCCGCTCACTTCTGTTCACCTATGCAGCAAAAATTGGAAAAGTTGTAACATACATTCCACCCTTCTTTTTTTATCGCAATACATTACGCAAAAGACTCTACGACCGCTCCGGCAGCGACTACATGAACGCAGGTGCTCTGAAAGAAACATTTTTGAATGTGGTACGCGAAGACCTTTCGCACGATGCCGAGAGTATCACCATTCCTGTTCTTCTGCTCTGGGGTTCGAATGATACTCAAACACCACTTTCTGATGGACAGAAATTTGCTCGTATGATTCATGGGGCTAAACTACAAGTTTTCGAAGGTGCAGGGCATTTCGTACACCGTGAAAAGCCCAAGGAAGTTGCACAAGCTATAAGATCATTTGCTGAACAATAATGAAAAAATATTTCTCACGATTTCACCCCCGCTATATTCGTTCACTCGTCTACATGCTGCAGGCGAGTGAATACGTTGTACACGACTATCTGCGCTGGCTCCGCCGCGTAGAAGATTTCAGGACGGTTGAAATAAGAAAAAAGATTGTACCTACATACAAGGCTCGTTTTCTTTTGGCGATTGCCTGGGTAATGCTCGGTATTTTGTATGCAGGTGCAATTGCCTGTATCCTGTTACTCGAGGCTCCTCTTAGAATTGCGCTTTTTGTTGTAGTTGCAAGTATGGCACCATATCTTCTTGCGTATACAATTCTTATCCCGCTCTCTCTTATAGAAATTTTCATACAGAGACCTATTACTCGCGGCAAGATCAGACGTGCAGCAGAGAAGTTACATAAGCTGCCTGCAATCAAAATTGGCGTCGCTGGCAGCTATGGCAAAACGAGTATGCGGGAGATTTTAGTAACAGTAATTAGGGAAGGTAAAAGGGTTGCCGCTCCCGAACGAAGCATTAACACTCCACTTGGAATTTGTGATTTCATCGAAAGCCTCAAAGGCGACGAAGAAGTTCTAGTGTTTGAAATGGGCGAATATTATCCAGGCGATATTGCATATCTCTCAAGGCTTATCAGGCCGGATATTGGCATTATTACCGGAATCAATGAGGCACATTTACAAAAATTTGGAAGTATAGAAAACACAACAAGAACTATTTTCGAACTTGCGGGATATCTTGGCCACAAGCCTCTGTACGTAAACGGTGAGAATGAATACGTACGTAAAGCTGCCGCTCCGCAGCATATTGCTTACAGCAAGACTGGCGTTGCTGACTGGCAGATCGAAAAAGCAAAAAGCGAACTTTCTGGGACCTCGTTTGAGCTTGTTCAGCAAGCAATACGAATTCCTGTTGCCTCGAAACTCCTAGGGCTGCATCACATCGGTCCTCTTGCAGCTGCTGCAGATGTTGCTTCTCGCGTCGGTATTTCGATTGAAGCAATAGCACGGGGGCTAAATAAGACTTCTGCATATGATCATCGTCTTGTGCCAATATATGACCCAAGCGGTGTTACAACGCTTGATGACAGCTATAACGGCAATCCTGACGGTGCTGCTGCTGGTATTGCATTTCTTGGATCGCTCACTGGCCGTAGACGTTTCTATGTAACACCCGGTCTTGTCGAAATGGGCTCTCAAACATCCGCAGTCCACAAAGAGATCGGTAAGAAACTCGCCGAAGCTGGCATTGAAAAAGTTGTACTGATCAAAAATTCTGTAACGCCGTATATCGAACAAGGTTTGAAGGAAAATAATTTTACAGGAGAAATACTTTGGTATCAAAATGCACAACTCGCATTTTCCGCACTTCCTTTACTGACAGCAAAAGGCGATGTAATCCTCCTACAGAACGATTGGCCTGATCAATACGCATAATACAACATGAGAACAGCATGAAAAAAACGATTGCAGTTATATTCGGAGGAAAAAGTGCTGAACACGATATTTCGATCATTACGGCACATATTCCGATCATTACATCCCTTATTGCAAGTGGCAATTTCGATGTGATACCTGTGTATATTGCTAAAAATGGATCTTGGTATTCAGAACCTGCGATGAACGATATTGCCTATTTTAAAGATCTTTCCTTTTCAGACCATCTTACGAAACAAAAAAAGCTACAAATACTCTTTGATAATGGGTTGAAACTTATCTGGCCTGGATTTCGACCGATTATATGCGCTATTGATGTTGTCTTTCCTGCGATGCACGGCACCTTTGGTGAAGACGGCTCTCTCATGGGCCTCTTGCGCATGGCTTCTGTACCCTATGTCGGTTGCGATCTTTTTTCATCGGCAGTCTCAATGGATAAAGTGCTGACAAAACAAGTCATTTCAACCGACGGAATCCCTGTTGTTCCGTATGTTTGGTTTACAAAATTTGATTGGTTGAGTAACGAAGAGGGGTGCATGGCTGCAATTTCAAAACTCTCATATCCCTTGTTCGTAAAGCCGGTTCATCTCGGATCGAGTATCGCAATAACAAAAATTAAAAAACCAGAGGAGCTCAATAATGCATTGGAAGTTGCATTTCATTACGACAACAAAGTTTTAGTAGAAGAAAGTGTAGAAAATCTTATCGAGGTAACACTTCCCATCATGGGGAATGAGATTTTACGTCTCGGGGAGATCGAACGTCCCATGAACAAGAGCGCTTTTTTTGACTTCAACGATAAATATATTTCAGGTAATAAAAAAGGTGGCGGGGTAAATGCTGAATATAGTGAGATTCCTGCAAAAATTGATGCCGATCTTGCAGAACAAGTCAAAGAGTTTGGTAAAAAGACGTACAAGATACTCGGCTGTTCAGGTATTGCACGTATTGACTTTCTTATTGAGGGAACAACAAAGAAAATATATGTGAATGAGGTCAACACGCTTCCCGGAAGCCTCTATCATCATAATTGGAAAAAAGCCGGCATTTCCGGCGTAGAGTTAGTCACAAAACTCATTGACCTTGCGCTCGAACGCTTTGAAGCCGAAAAAACTGCAACCTTTACGTTCAATTCAAACGTCCTTCAGAACATTGGGGGTAAAAAAACGTAGCTGGTATTGTTTTAATTACAAGACACTACTTTACTTTGTCGGGATGCCGAGATTCGAACTCGGGTCACGCGAACCCGAATCGCGCATACTACCGCTGTACTACATCCCGTTTAAATTTCTCATCTGTCATTGCGAAGGCGAAGCCTGAAGCAATCCATGAAGCTAATAATGGTTATTTAATGAGCATGTCTTCCTTCCACGAGAGTCAACCGAACTCTTTAGGGAAACATTTCTTCGGAGTGCCGGGAATTGAACCCGGGCCGCATCCACCCCATGGATGTATACTACCGCTATACTACACTCCGTCAATTTATGTTTGCTTGTTTTTTTGCCGACAAGCATTTGAGCAATATCCTTCTTGGCGTGTCTCACACAATGCACAGCAAATGAAGTGAATGTGGCAAGGATCATACACGCAATTGGTATACCGTTCGGAATCTGTACCACATGCCGCACACTTTCCTACAGCCGAATGCTTTCCGTTTTCAGGCTGTATTAAAATTCTGTTGTCAAAAACATAGAGTGATCCCAAAAAATCTTGGCCGGGATATTTTTTCATATACGTGGCGATCCCGCCTTCGAGCTGGTAGACATTTTTGTAACCTTTTTCTCGAAAAAGTCTTGATGCTTTTTCACAGCGAATTCCCCCCGTGCACACCATAACCACTTTTTTGTTTTTGTACTCCTTTAAGTCTTCGACAAATTTTGGTATTTCACGAAAATTGGTGATGGCGGGAGTAATCGAAGCGCGAAAATATCCGGCCGCTGTTTCGTACTTGTTCCTGACATCAAGAATGGTCATGTCTTCTCCTGTGCGAAACCATGAACGCAGTTCTTTTGGTTGCACATACTTCCCTTTCTTTCGCGTAGCAACTGGCACGCCGAGAGTAACGATCTCGTCCCGCGCTTTTATTGAAAGTTTCGGAAAAGCGTCACCCGTTCCTACGCTATGTTTGAAAACAATGTCAGCAAATCGCGTGTCCTTTCGCATGGAAGAAATATAACGTAAAATCGCACCTCGAGTGCCTTCAAGCGTTCCATTGATACCTTCACTGGACAGAATGATTCTCCCACGTAAACCAAGCACCTTACACAGAGCAAGCTGCTTGATTTTAAGCGTTTCTGGACTACGCACAGATATATACTTATAGAAAAGTATAATATCAAAAACAGGTTTTTTCTGTATCATCTTTTGCATGTCTCCTGATTCTACTATGGCTCTTGGAAACGGCAAGATATAGCATTTCGTTGATTTTAAACCTGTATTCAATTACTCTAGCTCTAGACATACTTCTTTACATGAGGAGATTCTATGACACCGCATGCTGCGCAGATTATCCAAAAAGAAGACATTTCTATTTTTGAGCACATACGCGATGCAATTATAAGCCTTCCGGATCTCGATCTTGGTACCGACGAAGCTGGGCAGAATATTATACTTTCATGCCATATGCTTGCCCGAGCAGTTGGCGAAGTGTATTCACTTCGAGTTGTGGATGGATTTTTCTATCCATATTATCAACATTCCTGGGTTGAAACGAAGTATGGGAATGTCATCGATCCATACCCAGTAGGAATCTTAGGCGGTCCGATTCTTGTGGATGGTAATAGAATATATGCTCCGAGTAAACATCTATACTTGCCAAAATCAACGAGTAAAATATCGCAAGGTCGTTTCTCGAAACCATCGTTTCGGCGGAGCGTACGAAAGTTGGTTCATGCGTTAATTAAACTTCAACCGAGAGAATCTATGATTATGTATCGATACAATGTCTCGATACAGGGAGGAGAGCTGGATGTTTAACGTTTCTATTCAAACGAAGAGGTGCATTGAAGTAGCCGAACACATCCGTGCATCCGGAGGCGTTCCACTCGACGTCGAAGATCCGATGCCCTACTCGTATCCGAAACATATCGTTCATAACGCTTGGTGCGCTATTGTTGCAATCAACCAGCAGACAACGCCCGTTGTTGGGAAACCTCTCCGTGGAACAGTAAATGGCGTTTCTTGTCGTGGCTGGGACTACTTGTTGCGAAAGTCTATACAGGCTGCTAACGAAAATCAAAAAATTTTCACAGTTCCATGGTTACAATTTCTTACTGTGGCAAAGGTCGAGAAGCTCTTTTACGATGACGAGCATGGAAACACTTTAAATCAAATACGGGAGAGAACGCAACTGTTGCGAGATTTCGGTAATTTTCTACATCGTCAACACTGGGATAGCATCCATCAAGCTTTCCTAAATGCAGACGGATATATTGTCCGTAGTAATGGATCTGGTATTGCGCGGGTACTTCATGAATTGCGAGCATATCGGGATCCTGTGCAGAAAAAGCTCTTCTATTTTCTGGCTCTCATGCAAAATCAAGGTCTGTGGAAGTATCGTGATCCGATCAACATCGGACCACCGGTGAACTATCATGAACAGCGAGGTCACTTGCGGCTTGGTACGGTGCGAATCGAAGACGCAGAGCTTCTGCGGAAGATACAGATGCGCGAGGAAGTTTCCGATGCAGAAGATATCGAGATTCGCATGGCAGTCCGCCGTGCAATCGAGTTCATTGCGCAGTATCTTTCTGTATCACCTTCGTCGATGCATTACTATTTCTGGAATCACATTAGGAATTGCTGTAGCCGCGATGCCCCCCATTGTAATGAATGTCGTAGCTGTACACTTCCGAAAAGATACCAACTCGGCAGCACAAGAAAATGTATTTTTTCCGATGTTTGCCCAAGTGCAAAGTTACCAGCAAGCGAAATGCTCATAGAACCGCGAATCGATAGTACAATTTGGCAGTAACTTAGAAAGCAGCGATATTCGCTGCTTTCTTTCTTTTTTAGAGCTATACTTTGAGCTATATGACTGAAAAAACAGCACACGATGAAGTGGAGGGAGAGAAGCTTAAAATTACAAAGATATTTAATACTGGAATTGAGAATGTTTTTGAAGCGTGGGTAAATTCTGAAGAAATTACCGAGTGGTATGGCCCAGCTAATATGACGGTTGACCTTCGAGAAATGGATGCTATTGAAGGCGGCGTTTTTCGCATGACCATGAAGGGCGATGATGGCAGCACACACCCACTTCGTGGAAAGTATAGGGTCATCGACCCTCCGAATAAAATTATTATGACCTGGCAATGGGAAAATCCAGATGCTTCAGGAGAAAAACCAAAAGAGACACTCGTTACCGTCGATTTTCGAATACTTGATGAAGATCGGACAGAATTGACGCTCACACACGAAGGATTGAAAGATGCCGAAGATGTGAAAAAACATAAAGAAGGCTGGGAGGGATCGTTCAGCAAACTAGAAGAGATTTCGGAGTAAAGGAAGTTTTTAGGTGCTAATTTAACTCTTGTTAAGTAGTTCAGATATCACTCTGTAGCGTCGATCTTTTCGTAATCCGTGGTGAGCAG
>OBEQ010331535.1_pt1 | contig 12355 bp, 9 predicted proteins | sample 1670901 | NCBI WGS metagenome assembly OBEQ01 (sample SAMEA104232315, study PRJEB22302) | groundwater metagenome | biome: forest; feature: aquifer; material: groundwater | place: USA | collected 2011-08-07 | depth 5.4 m | reverse complement strand
GTCCTAATAGATAGACTCTGGAGGCCATTATTAATGGGTTCCTTGAGCTTTTTATGTTTTAAGCTTGCAAAAATGAGCAGAAAAAGCCAAAGTGAAACTTTGATGAAGATTTGTGTTTTATTCAATGATGGAATACGGGATTAAGCAATTTTAAAATGAAACTTTCACTACAAGAACAATTATTAAAATCCGGTTTAGTTAGTGCCGCTAAAGCCAAAAGCGTTAAATCTGATAAACGAAAACAGACCCAACAGCAGCGCAAAAATAAAATTGAAGTGGTTGATGAGGCCAAAGAGCTGGCTCAAAAAGCACAGGCAGAGAAAATTGAAAGGGATAGGGAGCTGAATCAATTACGCCAGCAACAGGAAGAGCAAAAACAGCTAGCCGCTCAAGTCAAACAGATTATTGAGTTAAACCGGCTGCCTCAGGATGCTGAAGGCTTGGCCTACAACTTTACCGACAACAACAAGGTCAAGCAGTTGTATGTCTCAGAGGCAATGCGTGATCAAATTGCCCAAGGCCGGCAGGCTATCGTAAAGTTCGGGCAACAATATGAGGTGGTGTCAGCCGAAGTGGCAAAAAAGATACAATCACGCGATGCCGCTGCTGTGATTGTATTTAATGAACAAAATACAACAGTAGATGTGGCGGATGATGCTTATTCGCAGTATCAGGTTCCTGATGATTTGATTTGGTAAAGATGCTGCATTATTACAGCATGCAGCATCGGTTACGGCCTTCTTGTTTAGCCTGATAAAGTGCCTGATCTGCGCGATCGAATGCCGTTTCATCAGTATCATTCAGGATAAACTCGGTAACACCGCAAGAAATCGTAATGGTCACAGACGCACCACTGGCATTAAAGCCGGTTTTCTCAATAGTGTGACGCAGTTGGTTAGCTAGTATCAGCGCCGATTGACTGTCGGTGTTCGGCAGCAACATGGTAAATTCTTCGCCGCCAAATCGGGAAATAAAATCGGTTTCACGGGAATGATCGGATAATTGTTTGGCGATTAACAGCAGCACTTTATCGCCGGCTTTATGACCATAGCTATCATTGATATTTTTGAAATGATCGATGTCCCAGACAATAAGGCTTAATGGCGAATGGTAACGCTTCCAGCGAGCTAATTCGGTTGCCAGGCGTTCATTATAGGCATGGCGATTTGGCAAGCCGGTTAAGGTATCGCGTAATGCCTGGGTATTGGCGATTTTTAGTTTTGATTTAAGCTCATTGGATTCTGACTCCATGTCTTTTATTTTATCGACCAAATTATCCAATTGCTGCTGTGTTTTTTGCCGTTGAAGAGCTTCTTTTTGGTTGTGCTCCTGAATTTCTTTGGCGATATTCGCCAATCGGCTATTAATGATTCCTTTCAAAGGCTCCAGTTTGGTTGCATTGGTCGAACTTAACTTCAATTCTTCCATCTGCTCGGAAACGGACTGATCGAGTCTGTCTCTGTTTTCAGCCGATTGCTGTGCGGCCGTGCTGGCTCCCATTACACTTGTATCCAGTGCCGCCAATTGTTCGGTAATATGAGATAGGAATTTATCAATATCTTGTTGTTCCGATTGGCTGTGTTGCTTTATTTTAAGCAGCAGCTTAAAGGACTTATCCAAAATCGATTCAAAAGCCGTTGTAGTTTGATTAGGCGCCGATAGCAATTGTTTTGCAACTTGTACTTGTTGATCAAAAATACTGGGAATTTCGATACCTTCCAACAAAAGTAACAATTGCCTGCTGACGACTTCTATATCGATATGGTTGGCGATGATGTTCGGCGCAGGGGCGTCATCAGGTTCGATGGCTTCAAGTATCGCGGTAAATAATTGGTTGGGATCCTCGAATTTTACGGTTTCAGCTTTTTTCTTCAGCGACTTCAGTAAGTTTTGTTGTTCTTCATTTGTATATTGCTGAAGCAAAAAATCAAATAGCAAATCGGTTTCCACTGATTGGTCTTGAGCGGGTGTATGTTTGATTTGAGCTACGGAGTTGGTGAATTTTTCAAGCTCATCTTTAAGTGCGTTGCTGTTTATGCCGTTTCTTAATTGATCACGGATACTCAGCAGATGCGGATCCAGAAGAGGGTCGAGCCCGGCGGTTGCGATAGTCAGGCGTACTATGGTTTTACAGAGCAGATCTTCTTTTTCCCTGTAAGACTCTGTTGATTGTTCTTGTTCGTCAAGCAGATTTAAATATTTCTCTTTCCATTTATCCTGGTCAGCTGCCTTACTAAAAAAACTCATGATAGACCTTGTTAATGATTAAAAAGCGAAAAATTAAATAATTTATAAGCAACGGATAGCCTTTATAAGCCGCTCCGTTGCTTATTTAAAATAGATTAAGAGAAGTAGGCTGTTAATAGATACTGCGTTTATTTTGCAGTACTTTCCTTCTGAATCAGCTGGTTCATAACTTCTATCATTTTTTCATGAGAGCCGGCTAGAGGGCCGTTCGTTTTATATTTACCATTAACAATGATGGCGGGAACGCCGGTTACGCCGTAACGGCCGGCTGTAGCGGCTGCCTGGCGCATTTTTGCGTCGACCAGAAATGAATTGTAAGCGTTATGGAATTCGGCTTCATTGACGCCGTGTGCAACAAAGAATTTAGCCAATTGATCTTCGGTTTCAAGATTTTGTTTTTTATTTTGTATGGCGTCGAAAAAGTCGGCATGAACCTTATCGACTACACCCAGCGCTTCAGCAGTAAAATAAGCTTTAGCATGCTTACCCCAAAGATCGCTGAATACAGCCGGTTGGCGGATAAATTCAACGTTTTTAGGCAGATTTTTTACCCATTCTTCCAAGACGGGTTCAAAGCTATAGCAATGCGGGCAGCCGTACCAGAAGAATTCAATAACTTCAACTTTGTCGGGATTATGGGTGGGTTGTGCCGGCGACAGGGTTTCGTAACCGACGGACTCGGCTTTTAACAAAGCCGAGAAAGAAATCAATAAGATTAATAAGCTGGTTTGGGTGATTTTTTTAAGCATGGCTAAAGTTCTCAATAGGTTTTGCCGGCGGTTTCGCTTTAGTAAGCCGCTCAACTTTATATGTGAATAGGCGGATTGTTCGGCAACTGCTCTTGCATTGCGTTACCGCCATCATCCCTGTAGCTTATACCATCTGCATGACCTACAGGGATGCGGTTATGCAGATGTAGCGCAATCCCGCGCTTATTTCATCATCGATATACGGTATGAAACGGCTTTAATTTCTTCATCCGTCATCTTCTTTGCAATCATGTACATGATGTTTTCCGGATTATTGCTGCGTGAGCCGGATTTAAAGTCAGTGAGTGTTTTTATCAGATAATCGGCATGTTGAGATTTTAATGCCGGGAATGAAGCCGGTTTATTGCCTTCTCCAAAAGGACCGTGACAGGCTATGCAGGCTGAGACTTCGCTTTTGAGGTCGCCGTTGCGGTACAAATTGCTGCCTTGAGCAATAATGTCCTGAATAGTCTCTTTTTTACCGGCAGGTTTATCGTTGTCATCATCGGATCCCAAAACCGGTAAAGTATTTGGCGAAATTTTTTGTGTCGCATAATAAGCGGAAATGTCGATTATATCTTCATCGGATAATGCCTGCGCCATCGGCGACATCATGGGGTCGTTGCGGCTGCCGGTCTTAAATGCTCGTAATTGTTGTTCCAAATAGGAAGAATGTTGCTGTGCAAGTTTGGGGAATGTTGCTACCATGCTGTTGCCGTCTTCTCCGTGACAACTAGTACAGGACGCTGCTTTTTGTTTGCCTGCGTTAACATTGCCTACAGGGTGTGGATTTGGGGCATTAGCAGGAGTGGAAGTACCTTCTGCATGTAGAATACTTGTAGCACTGGTCAACGCCAGAGAAATTGAAAGTATCTGCAATTTTTTCTTCATCAAATTCCCCTTCGGAATGGTTAATCATTTATCGTGGGTGCACCGGCCGGTCACACCTGCGAGGCTGCTGTGCATAATTAAATTTTACTCTAAATAGTAATTCTAAGCGAGACAACGATGAATCCAGTTTACACTCAAGCAAAATTTATTAACAGTTCGCCGCATCTGCGCGATACGCCGCCGGATCAGGGCTTGGAAGTGGCGTTTGCGGGGCGGTCGAATGCGGGTAAGTCCAGCGCGATTAACACCCTAACCAGACAAAATTCGTTGGCCCGAATCAGTAAAACGCCAGGCAGAACCCAGATGCTCAATTTTTTTGAGATTAACGAGCGGCAAAGGTTTGTCGACTTGCCGGGTTACGGCTATGCCAAAGTACCTTTAGAAGTGAAAAAAAAATGGCATGAGTTGATGGAGACTTATTTGACTGGGCGCAAATCATTATGCGCGATTATTTTGGTGATGGACGTGCGCCATCCCTTAACCGAATTCGACTGGCAGATGATAGAGTGGTGCGAACATACCGAACTGCCGTTGCATATCTTGTTGACCAAGGCAGACAAATTGAATTATGGGGCGGCTAAAAATGCCTTGTTGCAGGTACAAAAGGAGCTCAAGGATGCTAGTTTTCCTTTAACGATACAGTTATTTTCATCCTTGAAAAAAACCGGCATTGATGAGGTGCATGCTGCGCTTGATCGGTTATTTAAACCCGTTGATCAAAATCAAAGCGAAATATCGACACCTTCCTGAGCAAGTAATAATTCGCAGCAGATCGCTGGATTGTTTTGCAACAAGTTTTGGTAAATAGCATCAAGACTGGCATCGCTACGGGTGGGTTCATGGTGGGTAAAAAACAGTTTTTTTGCCTTTGCGGCGGTAGCCAGTTTTATCCCCGAATCATAAGTGCCGTGTCCCCAACCTTGTTTGGACGTGTATTCCTCATTGGTATAGGATGAGTCGACAATCAGTGCGTCGACATCTTTCATGGCCAGCACGACTTCGTCCCATTTTGCATCGACAAAAGACTGGAATTCAACAAATTCATCATCTTCCGGGTCATAGATATTAAGTTGCGGTTCGTAATCGCCGGTAAAAAAAACCGATTGTCCGTCGCAATCGATTCGATAGCCGAAATTTAATACCGGATGACTGAGTACAATTGGGGTGATTGTGGCGCTGCCTACCTGGACCGGCACGCCCGGTTTGACTGTCGTGTAGTCAATTCTGGCATTGAGTTGGGCTTCCCGTATCGGAAAGAAGCTGTATTGCAACTGCACGGAAAGCGCCCTGTTGATGGTTTCATTGGTTACCGGATCGATTCCGCCGTAGATTGTAACTTGGTTGTTCGGAATAAAAATGGGGATAAAGAAGGGAAGGCCCTGAATATGATCCCAATGGGTATGGGTAATGAAGATATGTGCCTGAACAGGCATTTCTTTGAGCAGATTTTGTGCGAGGGAATGTATGCCGGTGCCGGCGTCAAGAATGATCAAATCGTTGTCGTTGGTCCTGATTTCTATACAGGTGGTGTTGCCGCCGTATTTAACCGTATTGGGCCCCGGTGTCGGTATGGAGCCTCTAACGCCCCAGAATTTAAGTTTCATTGTTGTCCTTCACTATATCAATGCAGGAGCGCAAACCGAGCATTATAAGTTAATAAAAGATTGAGCTTCTGTTTTGACGGAGTCTAAATCGCCCAAAGCATCGCACATGGCAGGGAAAGTCAGGCCAAAACGGGTGACAATGGATTCGGGAAAGGGTTCTATCAATGGATTTCCGCCATTGCCGAATTGCATATGTTTGCTGATTTGATTGGCGGCAAAGACGCAGTCTTTCAAGGCATTTTGGCTATGACCAAGATCATGGTGATTGGCGATGGCGTCAATTAACAAATCTGACAACTCCCACTTTTCGGCCAGAATTTTACCTGCCTGCGAATGATTAAGACCGATAAATTCGAGTTCGGTTTGATGTAGCGGCAGTTGTTGTTCTTTGCTTTTTTCCAGCGCGAGCCTAAATTCATCGGGCATAAATTCGGCAAATACTACTTTTCCAAAGTCATGTAATAACCCGGCAACAAAACAATCGCCGCATGCTGTTGAAGATAGGCTAATACGTTCGGCAAGCAATTTACTGATTGCAGCGGTGGTCAAAGAATGCAACAGGAAATCGGAAGTGTTGAAATTAGCTTTGTTATTGGCATTGAGCATGCCCATCGCGGCAACGCCCAAGGCTATGTTTTTTATTGTGTTAACGCCGATATGGACGACTGCCCGTTGCACCGAGGTGATTTTTTGCGGCAGACCGTAGAAAGATGAATTAATAGCCTTAAGGATTTTCACGGTCATTATCGGGTCGCATTCAATAACGCGGACAATGTCTTTGGCTGAAGCATTGATGTCTGACGCTAATTGCACTACCTGTTGAACGCTTTTGGGAAACGCGGGCATTTTTTCAACAAGAACGATGAGTTTTTCGCTTTTTGAGTTTGGCATTATGTATCGTTAAGCAATAATCAACAACAAGAGCATAGTAAATTAGTCCTTGTATTTCATTTGGTTAGGAATGCGATCCAGATTCGCGCTGTTACTATAATACAATATCGTCATCATGCCGAAAACTAATAACTGATAATTATAAGTTAGTGAGCTTCGTCCCAATTATTGCCTATGCCTATATCGACAATCAGCGGTACATCAAGATCGACAGCCGCGCACATGATGGACCTGATCTTGGCCGTACAATCGTTTACCTGATCTTGTGCAATTTCAAACACCAATTCGTCATGTACCTGCATAATCATTTTGGCATCCGGATTGTCTTTATATAACCATTGGTCGGCGGCAATCATCGCGCGTTTAATGATGTCGGCCGCAGTTCCCTGCATCGGCGCATTGATAGCGGTACGTTCGGCATATTGACGGCGTGCCGCATTACGCGAATTTATTTCCGGTAAATACAAGCGTCTGCCGAACAATGTTTCAATATAGCCTTGTTCGCGGGCTTGCTCCCTGATGTTGTCCATATAGTTAAGGACACCCGGATAACGGGCAAAATACAAGTCGATATACGATTGCGCCTGATTGCGCGACAAACCCAGTTGTTGCGCCAAGCCAAAGGACGACATGCCGTAAATCAGCCCAAAATTGATGGCTTTGGCGGAACGGCGTAAATCGTTGGTGACTTGCTCGGGAGCAACGCCGAATACTTCAGCGGCTGTGGCCCGGTGTACGTCTTCTCCGTCGCTAAAGGCTTTTAGCAAGCCTTCATCCGCCGATAAATGCGCCATGATGCGTAACTCAATTTGAGAATAATCGGCAGCGACTATTTTTCTACCTTCGGGCGCGATAAATGCCTGCCGGATTTTTCGGCCTTCTTCGCTACGTATCGGAATGTTTTGCAGATTGGGATCGGAAGAAGACAGGCGGCCGGTTGCGGCTATCGCTTGATGGTAAGAGGTATGAATCCGGCCGGTTTGCGCGTCGACTTGTTGCGGCAATTTATCGATATAGGTTGATTTAAGCTTGCTTAAACTGCGGTGTTCCAAGATCAGTTTAGGTAGCGGATAACCGCGGTCTGCTAATTCCTGTAGTACCGATTCTTCGGTCGATGGCTGGCCTTTAGGCGTTTTCTTCAACACCGGCAGTTTTTGCTGGTCGTAGAGTATGTCCTGGATCTGTTTAGGCGAGCCTAGGTTGAATGTCTGTCCGGCAAGATCGTGAGCGTGTTGTTCAAAGGAAATAATTTTGCTGGAGAGCTCAAGGCTTTGCTGTGCAAGCATCGCGGTGTCGATCAACACACCATTATTTTCAATGCGGGCCAGCACGCTGATCAGCGGGATTTCCATTTCTGTGTATAAAGTAAGTAATTCCGGTTGCTGCATCAGCTTTTCAGACAGCACCTGATGCAGTTGCAAGGTAATGTCGGCATCTTCCGCAGCGTAAGGTGCTGCTTGTTCTATAGATACTTCCTGGAAGCCGATTTGTTTGGCGCCTTTTCCGGCCACATGCTCATAATGGATGGTGTCGACGCCCAGATATTCCTTAGCCAGGTCATCCATATTATGTTTGGTTGCGGTGCTGTTTAACACATAGGATTCGAGCATGGTGTCATGGGCGATGCCGCGCAAGGCGATGCCGTGATTAGCCAACACATGCATATCGTATTTCAGGTTTTGCCCGAGTTTGGCTTTATGCGGATTTTCCAACAGAGGCCGTAGTTTTTCGAGTATCTCAGTCCGGTTCAACTGATCCGGTACGCCGGGATAATCATGAGCCAAAGGCACATAAGCGGCTTTGCCTGGGGTTACCGCAAAAGACACGCCGACTATCTGCGCCTTGCTGTAATCCAGGCTGGTCGTTTCGGTATCGAAGGCAAACAGCTCGGCTTTATCCAGCTGTTCAAGCCAGTCGTTAAAATGCTGCTTGGTTAGCACCGTTTCATAGGACGGTGTGGATGTAGCGGTTGCGTCTATTTCGGCGTTGCTTGGAGCTGCTTTGGTAGCGTTTGTTCCGGGCCTTTCGCTTACGCCTGTGCTGGGCTCAGTCGAAGCATCTAACGATTTTAACCAGGATGAAAATCCGAATTCGGTTAATAAATTTTTCAGCTCAGCCTTGTCCATCGGCTGCTGTTTCAAGTCTTCGATGCCGTAGGGTAAATCAAGATCGCATTTAATGGTGGTGAGTTGTTTGGATAACGGCAGTTGCTCCAAGCTGGCGCGCAGGTTTTCACCGATTTTGCCGGTGATTTCATTGGCGTGGGCGATCAAATTTTCTAAAGTCTGATACTGCTCCAGCCATTTTGCCGCTGTTTTGGGCCCGACTTTGGGTACGCCGGGAATATTGTCGACGGTATCGCCGATCAAGGCCAGGTAATCGATAATCTGTTCCGGCCTGACCCCGAATTTGTCGATAACGCCCTGAATATCCATGCGGCTATTGGACATGGTGTTTTCCAGGATAATATGCTCGGTGACCAGTTGTGCCATATCCTTGTCGCCGGTGGAAATGATAACGTCGTAGCCTTGCCGCTCGGCGTGTTGGGCCAGCACCGCCAGCACGTCGTCGGCTTCCACGCCGGGTTCGATGATCAAGGGCACGCCCATTGCCCGGATCAGCCGGTGCAGCGGCTCGATCTGCACCCGTAAATCATCGGGCATGGGCGGACGATGGGCTTTGTACTGAGCGTAGAGCTCATTGCGAAAGGTCTTGCCCGAGGCATCGAAAATGACGCTGATATGGTCGCTGTGATAGTCGGCGATCAATTTGCGCAACATATTGCCGACGCCGTAAATTGCGTTGGTGGGTTCGCCGTTCGCGTTGGTCAGCGGCGGAATAGCATGATAAGCGCGGAATAGAAAAGATGAACCGTCAACCAGAATCAGGCGTTCCCTTTGGCTTGGCTCAGGGCAGGTTTGTGTTTGTTGGGGCATAAGATTTAGGCTTCAGGTTAAAAGGTGTAAGGCATCAGGTTTTACGCTTAACATCGACGATATTAGGCAATTGGCTTATTTTATTAAGCACTTGGCTTAACTGGTCGGTATTTTCAATTTGAATGGTCAGATTCAGTAGCGCTGAAAAATCGGGGTGCGTATCCAGCCCTGCATTGGAAATATGAATTTTAGCCTGGGCTAAAATCTGGGTAACGTCATTCAGCAAATTTTGCGAGTTAAAGGCATGAATAACAATAGGCACAGCGTAGCTGGCCTTCTTTGCGCCCCAGCTAACCGAAATAAGCTGGGCCTGTTTTTCGGGGCCGAGGTGCAGGATGTTTTCGCAATCTTTACGATGGATGGTAATGCCTTTTTTATGCGAAATATAGCCGATAATGTCGTTACCCTGAACCGGGGTGCAACAGTGGGCAAACGAAGTCAGGACATTATCGATGCCTTCCACGGAAATGACTGATTTAGCCTCGGCGGGCTTTTTGCGATGAATAGGCGCCGCCGGCGTTTCCAGTTCAGGAATCTTAAAAAACGCCGCAAGCTGACGGCTGTTAATATCGCTCCGGCCTATCGCTTCGAGCAGTTTATCGGTATCAGGCTGATTAAAATGTTTAGCCAGCTCCGTTAAGTTAAGCATTTTTAAGCCCAGCCGCTGGCTTTCCTTGTCTAAAATCGCCTTGCCTGTGGCTATGTTCTGAGTTTGCTGCTGATTTTTAAACCAGCTTTTAACCTTGCCGATCGCCGCCGACGTTTTTAAATAGCCCAGGTTGAGGTCAATCCAGTTATGATTAGGACCGCCCTCTTTTGCGGTTAAAATCTTTACCTGATCGCCAGACTTCAAGGTATAGGTCAGCGGAGCAATGCGGCCATTGACTTTTGCCCCACGGCAGCGATGTCCTACTTCGGTATGGATGGCGTAGGCAAAATCCAGCGGCGTAGAACCTTTAACCAGGTCGATTAATTTGCCGGCCGGGGTTAAAACATAGACGCGATCGTTAAATAATTCGCTACGGAAATTTTCGGACAGCGCTTCATCGCTGCCTTTCTCTTCGAGCAATTTGCGTAAGGAGGCGATGTTTTTTTCTATCGCCGTATCATGCTTGCCGCCTTCTTTGTAAGACCAGTGCGCGGCAACCCCGAGTTCGGCAAAGTCATGCATTTGCTGGGTGCGTATCTGTACCTCAATGCGGTTGCCGTCGGGGTCGATAATGACAGTATGCAAAGACTGGTAACCGTTCTCTTTAGGGTTGGCGATATAATCGTCAAATTCCTTGGGTATGGTCTGCCAAAGGCTATGGACAACGCCTAGCGTGGCGTAACAATTGGTCAAGTTGTCGACAATCACGCGCACTGCCAACAAATCGTAAAGTTCGTCTATGTCCAATTGCTTGCGGCGCATCTTTTTCCAGATGCTGTAAATATGCTTGGGCCGACCGTAAATCTCGGCAGAAATCCCTTCTTCGGCAAGCTTTTCCTGGAGCAGGACAATAAACTTATTAATACAGGTTTCCCGCTGCACACGGTTATCGGTTAGCGACTTGGCGATGCGGCGATAGGATTGCGGCTTCAGGTAGCGGAAGGCCATGTCCTCCAGTTCCCATTTTAATTGATGAATACCCATGCGGTTGGCAATCGGCGCATAAATATCCAATGTTTCCTGGGCAATGAAACGCCTGAGTTCATAAGATTCCCTGGGTAAAACCTTAAGCCGTTGAATCCGGTAAGCCAGCTTTATCAGTACCGCGCGGACATCCTGAGTCATCGACAGCAGCATCCGGCGTAATGTTTCCGCCTGATTTGGCTGGTCCGCCATTTCCAGGGAATAGACAGTGATCTTGTTCAGCCAGTTCACATCGTCAACCAGCGCGGCAACTGTTCCACCGAACTGTTCTTTAATGTTGGGCTTTGGATTTAAATGAGCTAAACGCGGGTCGCTTAATATCGCGGCGAGAATGGTTTTCAGGTCGATATTAAAATCCATCAAGATTGCCGCGACCTCAATTCCTTTGGGACGGAAATAACTAGGGTCTTCAGGGATTTGCGCAATAATCGCCAGAGCCCGATTTATCTGTTCGGTATCGGGGGCGGAAAATCCGTTAAAAAGCTGTTTATTCGGCTCGGTGGTTTTTTGCATCAAACGATAGGCAATAATTCGAAAACTTGGCGGTTATAATAGGCTAATGCCGGTAAATGTAACAAGCGTTGATTATATAGACAGGGAGCATAATGATAATCCTACGGATGGGAACACAGAGAGACGAAGCATAAGCATTAACTAGCCAAGCGCCTATTTTAAGTTATTGAAACAGAATAAATTTATGATCGCCAATAGCGGTTCTACGGTTACGGAACAGACTCATATTTTTAGCAAATAATAAAAATTGAAAAAAATGAAAATTACAATATTCGGAAGTGGTTATGTGGGTTTGGTGACAGGCACCTGTCTTGCGGAAGTCGGCAATGACGTCATCTGTGTTGATATTGATGAGGCTAAAATTGCCAGGCTGCAACAGGGCATTATTCCGATATATGAGCCGGGACTCGAAGTCATGGTTAAAGAGAATCAAGCGGAAGGCCGCTTAAGATTTACTACCGACATTAAGCAGGCTGTGGATCACGGCGTATTTCAATTCATTGCTGTCGGTACGCCGCCGGATGACGATGGTTCGGCGGATTTACAGTATGTCCTGGCGATGGCAAAAAGCATTGCCGAGAATATGGACGAGTATCGGGTGGTGATTGATAAATCCACCGTGCCGGTCGGTACCGCAGATAAAGTTAAAGCGGTCATGCAGGAAATATTACTGAGCCGCGGCAGCGAGCTGGAGTTTGATGTGGTTTCAAATCCCGAGTTCCTGAAAGAAGGCGCGGCTCTGGAAGATTTTATGAAACCGGACCGGATCGTTATCGGTACCGATAATCCCAGAACGGCAGAATTGCTCAAGGCGCTTTATGCGCCGTTTAATCGTAGTGTCGATCGGGTCATCACCATGGATATACGCTCAGCCGAATTAACCAAATATGC
>OBEQ010089351.1_pt1 | contig 12355 bp, 9 predicted proteins | sample 1670901 | NCBI WGS metagenome assembly OBEQ01 (sample SAMEA104232315, study PRJEB22302) | groundwater metagenome | biome: forest; feature: aquifer; material: groundwater | place: USA | collected 2011-08-07 | depth 5.4 m | reverse complement strand
TGTTTTGGGCATAGGGGGGGGGGGGGGCGGGAGTTATGACGTCCCCCGCCTTGGGCGGGGCGGAGGGGTGGAAGGGTATGGGGGCGGTTTATGAGCATATCCTCAGCGAATGATTGGGCTTTTGGAGTATCAATTGAAGCCTGTTGAAGAAACCCTAACGGCAATTTAAAACGACAGGAACACAGCGGTTATAACAGTTTACAGCGCGCTTATGTTGCACACCGTTTTACAAACCGTAGGTAGGGCTGATATGTTGAGGCAGGTCGTCTCAAGTATGTGGCAAAAAAATTTAAGTTGCATGGCAAAATACATTTTTGAGATAATTAGGATAAATATCCCGAAATTATTCATGTTTGCGATAGATTCAACAACTCTCACTGGGGTTGTCTCAAAAGTAAAAACCCCGTCACCCTGAGCGGAGACGAAGGGTGAATTAGATACATAAACGCGTTATTTTCGTTTGAAGGTCATAAACAAAACGACTTTTGAGACAGCCCCGTGCCTGTCCCGCCTTAGCGGGAGGGATGGGTCGGCTTTAGTGTAGTAACATACCGCCATATTAGTCTCATCTATTGCCGTTGCATTCATGCAACGGGAAACATATTCCCACATATCATTCTACCTATTCCTAATAAAAATAGGCAAAATTAAAAATAAAAAAAAGGTTAATCCAAAATATGCAATTGTTAAATACATACCTTTTTTCTTTTGTTGAATTGATTGATCTTCAAATTTTTCTTTTATCTTTATTAGATTCTTATTTGCAACTAAAAAATAGTAATTGATGGGTAATAGAATCGCACCGTAAGCAATAACATGAAAAAATTGGATTTTATGTCCGACATACTTAAATGGAATAAAAAAATTCACTATATCTATTAAGGTAATTATGTTAAAACCTATCCATGCCGTTATAACACACACCGCACCATATTCTGGCGTTGGACTTCCTACAATAACTTGCCATCGATAAAAATTATAGAAAAGACCTTTATATATCCATTGAATTTTATTCAACATTTTATTCATCTCGCTCTAATCTTATATCTTTTGTTTTATTTTAGGATTTAACCGCCCACTGCGTTCCACAAATCACTTTATAAGCGCACCCGGGGCATTCCTTCTCAATCTCATTTGTAGGAACAAACTCTTTCGCAGGATCCAAAATTTCTTGTATCATCTTAAACATAATCGGCTCCACCTCCTTATACACATCGGCAGAGGAATCCTCATCGCGTTCCATACCAACTTCAATCTCATCATTCAATTCCGGCTTCCCCAAAAACAAATACGCAGGAATAATATTCTCAATTCCCTTCTGCGTCATCTCGTTGTACATTAACATATACATCGGCAATTGGAATGATCGTATCGCCTCACGCCACGTTGAGCGATCATCACTCACCAACGAATCCAATCGTATGCGAATGTACGTATCATCCGCCCCCGTTTTATAATCGAGAATATAAAACTTCTTCCCTCGCATCTCAACACGATCAATACGTCCGATAAAATTCACCCCATCCTTCTCAACATGGAATAACTTTTCTAACGATAGAATTACAACCTCCTCTTTCTCCACCAAAGGAATCTGGTACCCTTCCAAAAACTCTTTCAAATGCTCAAATGCTTTTTGTTTAAACAACGCCGCTGTCCCCGTCAACATCTCTCCGAATTGCTGATGAAAGCAAAGGTCGGTAACATGTTGTAGCCGCTCAATGGTAAGCATGTCCTTCTTCAACGGCACACCGATAAACGGTTCAAAATATTCACTCAATATTTCATGGATCACTTTCCCCACTATCAACGCGTCCATTTCATCTTTGGCTTCTTCTTTTTCATCTAACCGCAAAATGGAACGGTAGTAAAATCGCAACTGACAAGCGTTATACGTATCTAATGTTGTCGCGCTTATCCTTAGTGATTCATGCATCCAGGCAATCATCTCTTTCGTTTTTTGAATAGCTTCCGGTCGTTCATTCGCAAGTTGCACCTGATATTTTACAGGCAACTCATAGTCCTCTGTCGAAATCGTTGAATCTCTTTGTTGCACCTGCCATAGTAACTTTTCAATAAACCTGCTTCTCTCATTTTTCCCCGATCCCGACCTTGAATAGAAGAAAAACACCTCTTTTGCCCCTGAAACAGCCAAACTAAAATAATATTCAATCAGTAATTCCCGTTCCCGGTATGTTTCCAGCCCTAAGTTGTTCCTTACATGTTGAGGAAGGAGTAAATCCGCATCCGGTTTTCCGGGAACAATTTCATCATTCATATCCAACATATACAACGTATCGAATGAAAGATTTCTTGTCTCAAGTAATCCAAGAGCCTGTACACCCTTTAACGGTGTTCCCGAAAACGGCACCGATTCCACCGCCAACAAATGCCGCAAGAATGAAAAATATCCCGCGGGCTCTGTAAAATATTTCCCCGCCAACAACGATTGTGATGTACTTTCCAGTGCATCAATTAATCTCTCCACGTATGGTCTGAAATATGGATGCAATCGCGCTGTGCTATTTTCAAAAATATATTCCAATATTTCTGATGCCTTCTCTGCACAATCCCGCACCGATGTAAATCCTGTAAATCGGATAATCGTCTTAGCATGAATCGCTGTTACATGCTCGCGTAATTTCTCAATTGTTATATGCTCGTCAACTCTGGAAACAATTTTCTTCATTCGTTCAAACAGTGCATCGTCAGATACTATCGAATCCAAACGCACGCGCATAATACCGCGTTCGGCAATATATTCCTCTATCGTATGAACAACAATGCGCGTAATATCGGAACGTGTTCCCATCTTAATATTTTTTGCGTATGGATGCAGAAGAAACTTCATGTACTCAGAAGATGAATACGTTCCCTCAACTTCCGAGCCGACTAAATCCATAAGGTTGACTAAAAAACCATAAGCCGGAGTTCTTGTAATAGGGTACCCCAATGCAATATTATATTCCTCATTCGGTATCAGCGAAAGCACATGATGATACAATGGAAATACAGCATCCGATGTCGGCAGAGCCATCGCAACCCTATGGTTCATTGCATCATTCTTCTCAATTCTCTCTTTGATTTTTGCCGCGAGTGAAAACACCTGCCCGTGTAAATCGGGAGCCGCAATAAAATGTACCATCGGTGTGGGTATCCCCTCATATTCACCCTCCCCGCGAGGCGTGTCATTCTGAGCTTGCGAAGAATCTCCATCTCTTTCATTTTGTACAACTTTAGAGGTTAGTGAAGATTTCCCCTCATACTCCCCCTCCTTAAAATGAATATCAATATCCGCTAATTTTTCCCTCAAACCCGCCCCGTTTTGAAAAACTAACTGAACATTATCCAGTTCACGTAAATCCTCTATAATCCTCTTTTCCGCCTTAGTAAAGGCAAAAAATCCTGCCAGAAATAGTTGCCCGGTGGAGCTCAAATCAATCTCTTTAATTCGTTCGGCTACCGTTCGGTACATCATAGAACGTGTAACCAATCCTTCCTTCTCTACGGTCGAGTAAAATTTTTCATAATACTCAGCTAAAGCATGAAACTTCGGAAACGGTATCGCTCCTACAACATTACTTATGTGTTTGGTAGAAAGATATGCAATCGCAACCTCTTCTAACTCTCCAAACAATTTAATTCCAACCGGAATAAACGCATCCAACGAAGCATAATTACTATCACCGATTTTTTCTTTTGCTTTAGAATGAATATCAAACAATACCGAAAGAGCATCTGCAATGCCAAGTTTCTTTTTATGTAATCCCAACGAATCGCGATATAATGATTCAATCCATTCATCAATAGAAAAAATCCTCGGTGGAATAAAACTCGTCTTCAATCTATCGGCAAGCGTTTTCCTCAATACATGCGCAGGTCGTTTCCCCGGAAAAATAATTGTATTCTTCGAGTAATCCGCCCCATCCGATACACAACGCGAAATCAATTCCCCTACCAACTCCTCGTGCGGAGCCAAAATCGTAATCGTACTCATGCAATCCTCCTCGATGTTCCTCTATCTATATAGAGTAACACACCGCCAAACTTTTTCTTTGGATATAATGGTTGTAAAACTTCCATATAATCCTTCACCTGCTTGTCGTGTTCTTTATTTTCTTTTCCCGTCTTAAAATCAACAATTGTCACGGCATTTGGGTCTATGACAATCCTGTCCATTCTCCGCAGAACGCCATCCCCACCTACGACTTCTTGTTCATTCAAAACTATGCGTCCTTCTGCTGACGTAAAATGTTGTTGTACATCATCCCTTTGCAAAAACTTTTCAACCAACGATGTTATCATTTCTACATCAACATCTTCCCTGCTTCGTTTTGCATAATTTTCAAGAACAGTTCTAATCTTCTCCGGCAAACTTGAATCAACATACTCAATACCGGAAAGCACAGCATGAATCAATTCACCCCTGTTTACTTCCTCTCTCCCCACTAACGCGATATTCGATGCCTTTGCTAACCCTCTCGTAGGAACATGCAATTGCGGAGATTCCTTTTCCTGCCTCCGTTCTGCTTGTTTTTTCGTTGTTTTCTCACCCAGAACACACCCATCTTCAGGCAAGAACAATGATGGCTCTTTCCCCCTTTTTGCCTTTACACTGATAACATAAAGCTCCTCACGCGCCCTCGTTAATGCAACATATAATTTATTGAGTTCGTCAACCTTTCTCCGTATAGCATTCTCTTTATACACCTCATTAATAGCGGCGCATTTCTCTCCCCACTCTTTAGTTGTTTTTATTACATTAATGGATTCGCCATTATCAACAATCGAGAGCGTATCAGGTCGGGGCAATCCATCATAAAACAAAGCAATAACTACCGGGAAGCCAAGCCCTTTCGCTTTATGAACAGTCATGAGCGTTACCACATCGGCATTATTTGATTTCTCAATTTGCCATTCAGTATCATCTTCGCTCTCTTCCGAGTAAAGAAGAAAATCTTTCAAACTATTATTTCCTTTATCCTCAAAATCTTTAATAACTTCAAGTAATTTTACTAACGTTGCTTCTTCTTCACTTGAATATTTAAACAATTCAAATGCAGTATAGATCTGTGCAATTAAATCATAGACCGGAAGATATCCGACAAGATTAAATAAATTCTCAAAATAACCGCTCCATAATTCCGTATAATTTCTTCTGAACAACGTATAGAGCGGAACATTATTCTTGTACTCTATTCGTGCATTCAACACAAACGCGCGAATTTCTTCAATAAACTTTTCCTTCTTTACAACATGGGCAAACACATCGCCTAAAATAAACGTCGCAAATGAAACATCATCAATCGGTGAATCGAGAAATTTCATTAACGCAAGAATCTCACCGGTTATTGTTCGCGTGCGTATATCCAAACTGCTATGCGAAAGAAATTTTATCCCCGCATTATTCAACCATCTACTCACTTCGATAACGTGTTTGTTCTTAGGTGTAAGAATAGCAATATCACTGTACGAGTATCCTCTCTCGCGACAATCCCGAATTATCGAAAGAACCTTCTTCTTTTCGCGCTCTCCATTGGCTTCCTCCTCTGGCAAATCATTTTCTTCAACTTCATACTTCGTGACTTCAACATACCCCGTTCCTATCGCCTTAGAGTTCACTTCTTGTTCAAATGTTGTCAGTCCACTTAATTTCGCCGCTTCTCCTGCTTCCGTTTGGGGAATAATCTCCTGAAATACATGATTCACAAACCGAACAACCATCTCAGAGCTCCTCCAGTTAATCGGCAACATCCCGATATTGCTATGCACTGAAGGAAACTCATTCCTCTGTATCATACGCGCCATAATCTGCCAATCCGCGCCACGGAACGAGTAAATAGATTGCTTCGTATCTCCTACCAGAAACAAGCTTCCCTGCTCCGAAAGCGCATTTTCAATCAATGGTCGCAATGCCGACCACTGTATCGGCGAGGTATCCTGAAACTCATCAATTAAGTAATGATGAATACGCTCTCCCAGTGTAAAATAAATCTCCGGAACAATCTCTTCTTTGATTCTATTTGCCAGGATTTTATTTGCCTCTGCCAAATTCAGCTCACCCCGTTGTCGGTGAATCGTTTCCATTGTTTCCGAAAGCAACCTGTATGCGCGCACGTAGGGTAAATAAAATGTTCGCGCCTTCGCTTCAAGATACTGCTCAACATATGTTTCCGTCTCTTCCTGAAGTGTCGCGATCTGTGCCACTGCTCTATCATAAGCCGCACCCGATAGCTTCTTCAAAGCGCTTTGTGTAAGTGATTTCTTTACAAGCGAATCTACATCACCGCTATGTGCGGCATCAACAATCTTCAAATAGTTCGCAGTCATCGTGAACTTACCCTGCTTCGTTATTCTATCAATTGCTTTAATTGTATCAATCAATCGGTGCGCAGCATCTGTCTTCCGCTGACTCCATTCTTCTTCTATAGGTTGTCCCCTGTGTGATCCGATTTTACCTGATAAATCGGTCAAGCCTTTAAGAAGTTTTGTGAACGGATTCCAGAGGAATTTCGTTGTCGAAGTCTGATTCTCATCTAATAACTCCAACACACCATCAATCATCTGTTGTGTTTGTTCATTCCGCGAATAATGTTGTGTCACAAGACCTAACGCTTCATCAAAAATCGGAACCATGTTAAACGATACTTCAAATTGCGGACTGAACCCAAACTCCACCGCTGAGACTTTCATTAGCCTGATAATAAAACTATCAATTGTCTGTACCTGAAAATCAGAGTAATGATTAAGAATGTCGTCAACGCATGCGCCTGCTCTTGCTCGAAATGTTGTATCGTCTAATGAAACTAAACTTTTCAGTTCCCTTACAGCCGGGGTATCAATTCCTAAATATGCACATTTCAAATATTCCAGAATGCGCTGTTTCATTTCCGCCGCCGCATTGTTTGTAAACGTTATTGCAAGAATATTTTTTAATTTGTTGAAAGGGATTCGTTGGGAGAGAAGTAATTGCGCGTAGCGCAACGTAAGAGTATAGGTTTTCCCTGAGCCTGCCGAGGCAGTAACAATTGTACAATTGGGTAAAACAAATGTTGTATCGTTTACGAGGATAGAAGCCATTGCCTGTGGTATTCGCTGTTTAAAAGTTTGGTAAACTTGATGCAAAATACAAGAAACCAAACTCAACTCCAACTTGGTATCCATGAAATCTTTTCTTACTTTTAGGAAAGGGGAATACTTATGGAAACATCAACACATACCATTCGACTGCTCATAGTGGACGACCACCCGCTGGTCATTGCAGGAATACGTATGTTTCTTGCTCAACATCACCATATTTCTATCGTTGATGAGGCGCATCACGGTGACGAAGCTATCGAAAAAGCGCTCCTTCATCGCCCCGATATAATCCTCATGGATATTACTATGCCGCAAAAAAACGGACTTGAAGCGGCTGAAATTCTCCTAAAAGAACTCCCGGACACCAAAATCATATTCCTTACCATGCACCCCGATAAAGAATATGTGAGAAAAATATTCAATCTTGGTGCAGAAGGCTATATTCTAAAAAATGAACCGCAAGATAATATCCTTAAAGCAATCGAAGTCGTCTATCGCGGATATGCCTATTACAGTCCCGAAGCATTAGATAAACTCTGGGAAATCGTCCATAAAGACGGCATTTTAACCCCACCCCCGCGAACAATATCCGAACCTACTTCTTCTGATGAAGGACTCTCCGAATTAACACAAAACGAAATTCTGACGCTTAAACTCATCGTTCAAGAATACAGCAATAGAGAAATTGCCGAAAAAAACTTCATTAGCATCAGAACTGTCGAAAATCATAAACACCATATCATGCAAAAACTCAATATCCATAACCTCGCAGGGCTTATTAAATACGCAATCAAAAAAGGATTTCTTCAGGTTTAATCACCCGGTAATTTCTTGGACAAAGTTTCCGCTCCACTCTGCGTCCTCTCAGAGTGAACAACCCACAATCTGTAGAGCAAATTCTTCAATTCCTTCGCCCACAACCCAAAAACACCGCTCATATCCTTCATTTTTACCCTTCTCAATTGACAAAAACCACTCAAAACTCTCATCTTCAAAGTTTTTTTCTCTCAAAAACACTGCCAAACCGGACTGTATTCGGCAAAAATGAGTAATAACCGCAACATCATCTGTCTTTCGGTTAAAAAATAGAGTAGGTTACCCAATTGATTTAAACTCCAAAATTCCGTTTCTTGGTAGCGGAACCTGCCACTCCTTACCTCAATTACATTATCTATCCAAGGCAAAGTGGATTAGACTTCAACTGGGAAAGAAATAAAAAAAAATCGGACAGGGGGTTTTGGATGAGAAGGTATTGGGCGATAGTCACCGGCTGGTTCTCTATCGCCTCTAACCTTCACCCTTATAGCCCCGGTCACTTAAAACAAGTACCGGGGCTTTTTTTATTCCCCCTTTTGATTTCATTAATTGTAATTGAGCTAACCAAACTATCATTCTTTTTGTTTTAGTATTCTTCAAGCCAAATATGTAATTTCGATTATGCTGGTAAACCGAATTATAAAACTACATCGAAATAGTGAAACAGGTTTTTAATACCATAAGTTTTTTCAATGTGTGGAACAAACAACAAACTTTTTTGTCTAAAGTAACTTTCTAATTCACATATTAATCACTATATAACCAAAGGACTCACCCCTATGGCACTACCTTTTCCACCAAAAGATCACCATATTTCTCTTGCCGATGCGGCAAGATTAACAAAATCGTTCCGCGATAATCCGTCGGGACCAAAAGTCAAAGCAGTCGCCGTTGATCGTGGCATCATTGATGATATACTCAAACAGAACGATTGCCAAGGACTCCGATGTTACTTTGCCTTGAACGATGATGGGACGCAAACCCTCGTGTTTGTCGGGGTTGATAGTAACGGAAACGATATGTATAACGGCATACTCGCTGAAAATCTTTGGCCTTGTCCACCCGTTTGTGATAATTCTGTTTCATCAAATAGTCCCTTAAACAAGTAATAACTATGCATTATTATCACTGATACAACATAGTCCCACCGTAGCCTTCCCACTGAGGTGGGACTTTATGTTATTTCAAAAGCTATAAAGTCATTTTTTAACTTGTCCGATATATTACTAAATTAACAACATGAAACTTATTTTTTCGATTTTTGGATTCATAGCAATGTTGTCCTCCTGTGTGATTATTCTCGTCGGCAATAGAAGTTATCGTTCGTTACCTCAAGCGTTGAAAATCCTCACAATCTATTTTAATATAGACCTTCTTTTTTCGCTCATTGAGTTTACACTTGGAAAGCTTCACACTCCTAACTTATTTCTTATGAATATTCAAATTCCTATTGAATATGCATTTTTCACGATCGCTCTTTCATATTGGATCACTAATGAACGCATCCGTACAATCTTATTCTACTCAATACCAATTTTTACCCTCCTTTGCATAACATTGTTCCTGACAATCGAAGATTTCTTTGCCTTTAGCAATATTTCCAGACCCATCCTCACCACATTGTTACTTTTCTGTTCTGTATATGTGCTGATCACTATTCTCAAAGATACTTCAACTACCGTAACCTCACAATCCCGTTTTTGGATAAGTTCCGGGGTGCTTATCTATAATGGAGGTAATGCTACTTTTTTTCTGATGATGCATTATTTAGGATTAGTTTCTCATGATGCTGTAATGATAGCGTGGGTATTTCATAATATTATCGGCGCCTCCGCATACATATTATTTATGGTAGGCTTTTTATGCCAGCAGACAATATCGAAATCTTAAAAATAGTAATATTAGGCACTTCTGTTGGCTTAATCCTTTGTGTAGGATTAATTACTGCCATTATCTATAGCCAACGGCGGTTTATTGCCGAACAACAAAAAACATTAAACATCCTTCGCGAAAGCGAAGAACGCTTCCGAAAACTTGTCGAAGAAACTCCTGTTCCAACCTTTGTTTCTATCAACGGACTTATTTCTTACGTCAACGCCGCTGTCCTCTCGTTAATGAACGTTGAAAAGACGAACGATATTCTCGGCAAAACGATTATTCGGTTTTTAGCTCCGCTGACACCTACTCCTATTCATCGGAAAATTGTCTCATCCATTGAAAAGAATAAACCGCTGTCTCCTACAATACTCTCTCTTCTTCGTTCGGATAACAAATTACTGGAAGTGGAAATTTCCGCAATACCAATTCTGTACAACAACAAACAAGCTGTTCTCATCGTCCTTCTCGATATCACTGAAACAAAACGCGCTGAAGAGGCTCTCCGTGAAATTCCCAGAAAAATCATTGCCGCACAAGAAGAGGAACGCAGACGCTTTGCTCGCGAACTTCATGATGGAGTGAACCAAATTTTATTTAATGTAAAAGGTCAGGTTGAAACACTTGAAAAAAGCATCTCGCTTGATCCGGCTATCGGCATCTCTAACCTCGCTCCAATTACTGATCCTTTGAAGGCGGCAATGAAAGAAATCCAGCGCATCTCGCGTAACCTCCGACCCAGCGCACTTGACGAACTCGGACTCGCTTCAGCAATCAATAGCATGGCAGATGAATTCATTCTCCGCACTCATATTTCTGTTTCGGTAAATGGATTTCCGCAAGAGCGTCTCAGTTCCGAGTTAGAGCTCGCGTTTTACAGAATTGTTCAGGAAGCGTTAAACAATGTTGAAAAACATTCACTTGCAACTCAGGTCATTATCGAATGTGTTGAAGATGAATCCTCAATCCTTATTACTATTACAGATAATGGAAAGGGAATTAAACGCGAGCAACTTCTTACAAATTCTTCAAATTCCGGTGTGGGACTAACCACCATGAAAGAACGCGCAGAACTCGCCGGTGGAACCCTAAGCATTTCTTCCCCACCGGGAAAAGGTACATTGGTTACCCTCATTGTTCCCAAGCCTCGATCGTATGCCATGTAACCCTTCCATTCAACGTATTCCTCTCTCGTAGGGCAACTTCCTTCCTACTTCTTATTTCTAATAATTTCATCTTAAACAGCGTTTAAATTCATCTGATCCACTTTCTTTACACAATCAAGTCAATAGATGATATTATTTTTGCCTTTCTAGCCCATTTTCGTTATTTTTAAAGACTAAAACCTGCCATTAGAGATATTCTACATGCTAATGGAAACCGAAAATCAATAAGGATAATGTATGCAACGGAAGAACGTCATTATTATGGGAGCGGCGGGAAGAGACTTTCACAACTTCAATACAGCGTTTAGAGATAACGACATGTATAACGTGATCGCTTTTACCGCAACACAAATTCCGAACATAGACGGAAGAAAATACCCATCAGAACTTGCCGGGAAATTATACCCGAACGGCATTCCTATATACCCCGAATCAGATCTCAACAGCCTCATCCACGAACATGAAATTGACGAAGTAATCTTCGCCTATTCCGATGTCTCTCACCAGTACATCATGAGCAAGGCATCTCAAGTCATGGCAGCAGGCGCCGATTTCAAAGTCATGGGGGCGCGTCAAACAATGATTAAAAGTAAAGTCCCTGTCATTGCTGTGGTTGCGGTCAGAACAGGATCGGGCAAAAGCCAAACATCGCGCAAAGTGTGTAAAATATTACGCGATAAAGGTATGCGCGTTGTTGCCGTCAGGCACCCTATGCCCTACGGCGATTTAATGAAACAAGTCGTTGAACGTTTTGCAACACTCGACGACCTTGTAAAGTACGAATGCACCGTAGAAGAAATGGAAGAATACGAACCACACATTGTCAACGGCGGTGTTATCTACTCCGGCGTTGATTATGAAAAAATTCTCCGCGAAGCCGAAAAAGAAGCTGATGTCATTGTATGGGATGGCGGTAATAACGATATGTCATTCTATAAACCTGACCTCACAATAACCGTTGCCGATCCGCACCGACCTGGACACGAACTATCCTACTACCCGGGTGCCGCAAATATTCGCCTCGCCGATGTTATTGTCATCAATAAAATTGATTCTGCAACCAGAGATAATATTGATATCGTCAGAAAAAATATTCGCGAAGTCAACCCACTTGCAATCGTTATTGAAGCCGCATCGCCTATTACCGTAGATGATGAACGTGTCATCCATGGAAAACGAGTCCTTGTTGTTGAAGACGGTCCCACTCTCACGCACGGAGAAATGCAATACGGAGCAGGAATTATCGCCGCGCGAAAATTCGGCGCATCCGCAGTTGTTGATCCGCGCCCATGGGTTGTTAATTCTATTGCCGAGACTTTTAAAAAATATCCTTACATCGGCACATTATTGCCCGCAATGGGTTACGGCGGGGGAAAAAATCACCATCTTGAAGAAAATATTAATAATGTTGTTTTTTGGTC
>OBEQ011317394.1_pt1 | contig 12356 bp, 15 predicted proteins | sample 1670901 | NCBI WGS metagenome assembly OBEQ01 (sample SAMEA104232315, study PRJEB22302) | groundwater metagenome | biome: forest; feature: aquifer; material: groundwater | place: USA | collected 2011-08-07 | depth 5.4 m | reverse complement strand
TTGCATATGGATTTGACCGGGATTGAGGATGTCTTTGTGGAACCTGATGTCAAAACCCAAATCGATATTAATGAGCAAATGGGACAGCATATATTGTTTACGGATGGAGAGGCTCTCATTATTGCCTCCCAAGTTCTTGCGCAAATAGAAAAACCCATCAATGACGCGCGCGCCAAAAAAGTCAAGGACGAGGCTGCCGCCGCGGCTGCTTTGCATACGGAAAGACAAAAGAAAATCAAAAAAGAGATTTTCGTCAACGGCTCCGACATAAAAGACGGGATCAAACCGAATGTCACGCTTCAAACGATGGTCGATCTGGCGCCTGCGGATACGGTTTATGATGTTTTTAAATCACCTTATCGTGAAATTTTGAAAAACATTACCTTACAATTTCAAGGCAAATCGATTTCATTGGGAGCATGGAGTCTTCACGGTTTGGTGGAATTCATTCGTGAGTCCGAACAGAAAAAACTGCGCGAAGAAGGCCGTAAGAACCCTTATCTTAATGCAGAAGAAAAGAAAGCGATTGTTGAAGAAATCGTTGCCTCCGCCGAAAAGTCCAGCCAAAAAGAAGGAACCGGCGCAAGAGTGTCTGAGGCGCCGTCATCGGCCACATTGAATCATAACGAGACTTTAGTTAGCGATACAGAACCTGCGCTTGAACACACCGTGCCATTGGCATCCAATAATCATAATGAAACGCTTGTGAACGACGCGGACCAAAACGAAACCGGCACAAGATTGCCTGGAGATTTGACGGACACGGAAAAAGCGGAACCGACGCCCGAACAACCTATTAAAAGGAAATTGGATTTAACGGGTGCTGGTTCTGGCGGCCCGCCTCCGAAGGAAAACGAACCCGTCAGAGCAAAGAGTTACAAAGCGCCAACAGCCAATCTTGGTTTGCCCTTGACGGACGAGGACAAAAAGAAAAAAGGCGCTCGTTTGTCGCTTTCGGGTGTTCAAAATGGACAGCCAATTGGCTTGCCGGAAATTTCGCCGGTTAATTTCGGTGCCCGTTTTATTCAATATGCGATAGCTCCCGAGCCGGCAACTCCGGAAGATTATAAGCTCGCTCTCCAGAACCAAATCACCGCGTATCAGGTGGATGGATTGATGGATCGCGTAAATTTCATGAATGCCACCGGAAGCTTAGGCGCTCAACCCGTGATCGCGATCGATGCCACCGGTCCGAACAATGCTCTTGGTCAAATTTTGGCGGGTATACCGGCCGGTTTTTCCGCAACACCTCTCTATGCAATCATAGTAGTGAATAATGCCGCCGAAGCCGAGAAAGTAAAGGCTAAGAATAATGAGCTACGAATAAAAGGTGGCGTGGAAAGAATTCAGGCCGTGATTGTCGCGCCAAACTCTCAAGTCAATCCGATCCATTTAATTCTTGGGCGCATCGCTACCATTCGTAAGCAGAGATTGGAGGAAGTCAATCTTTCCAATGTTGCGATCAGCGCTTCGGATGACACGGTTCGCGGGTTCATGGAGTCGGCTGCCAAGAATATGGGGCATGGCCAGAGACCTAGTTTCCTGATGACAAAGAGTTTGTCCACTGAAATTTCCGGAAGCACCCTGGCCGGAACCGTGACGACGCTCTTACATTCTCTGCTCGCTAAACATGAAACCGTCGCTGCCGTCGGTTATGGTTCTGCCGAACTGAACGAGTTAAAACAGGTTTTCGTGAAGATGGGTTTTGAATTCATCGCAGCGGAAACCATCCTCCGGTACATCAAAGATTTCCTTCTCTCAAAAACCATGGCCGAGCACGCGGCGTAAGGATTGTCTCTGAACAGGAGGCGTCCTCCCGGAGGCGTTCCCCGCGGGGACACCCTGGCGGCGGATGACTTCTTTTGATATACTGAACTCCATTATGGAACTTAACGAAATCAAAAAAGCCGTTTTAGAATCCATAGACAAATATCTTCCTCTTGAAAAGACTTATGTTTTCTTGTTTGGTTCAAGAGCCCGAGGCGATTTTTTTCGTTCGTCCGATTATGACATTGGATTGTACAATGGGGAAACAGTTTCACTGGCGGATATTGCCCTCATTGAAGGTGAATTGGAAAAATATACCATCCCGGTAGACGTTGATTTTATTGATTTTTCACAAACAGATCCGGATTTCAAAAAAATCTCTTTATCAAAAATCGATTTATGGAATCTTCCCAAGACAGACTTAAAGCTGATTTAATCCTTCTTAATCGAGCGCTCAAAACTCTCGAAGAGGTTTTGAACATGCCGCGCTCCAACGTCACTCGCGATGCTGCCATTCAACGTTTTGAATATTGCTTCGAGCTTTCATGGAAAGCTTTGCAGGCTGCCTCCAGAATAAGCGGTTTAGACTGCGCAAGCCCGAGAGATGCTATTAAAAACGGCTTTAAAGAGGGATGGATTACCGATGCGAAGCCCTGGTTTGAATCGCTTGAAGCCAGAAATCTTACTTCGCACACTTATAACGAGAAACTCGCTGAAACCGTTTATCAGATCGCCAAGAGATTTCCGGAAATCGCAGAATCTTTAAGAGAACGCTTGGTGAAATCAGAAGCGTAGCTGCAACTCGTTCGAACTTTCATGGAAAGTTCTCCAAATAGCTGCAAAATCTTCCGCATTTCGGTACCGTTACTCCAGGTACCGTCTACCGCGGTAAACGGTACCCCGGTGCCAGGTTAAATTTAGTTAAAATTAGAAATCAGGAGGCGTCCTCCCGGAGGCGTTCCCCGCGGGGACACCCTGGGGTTGCCGGTTGCTCAATTCTATTTGAAAAATCGAGTCTTATAAGTTACACTTTGGGTATTGAAAGGTAACTTATGACACAACTTCTTCAGCAGGCGTTCGCAAAGGCTTCTAAACTTCCCGAAGTAGAGCAAAATGTCTTTGCCCGGTGGGCATTGGAAGAACTTGTGTCTGAAAGACGCTGGGAAAAGATTTTTGCAGCATCTGAAGACATGTTGAGTAGGCTTGCCGATGCGGCTCTCAGAGAGCGTAAGCGAGGTAAGACAAAGCCACTTAATCCCAAAACCTTGTGAAGTCCCATACAACCAGGCCTTTTCGTAGCGCGTTTTCAAATCTTCCGATTTCCGTCAAGAAACAAGCAAAAAGAATGTACAAGCTCTTTCAAGAGGATCCTTATCATCCGAGCCTTCACTTTAAACGAATTCATTCGGTGAGGCCCATCTATTCAGTGAGAATCACCAAAGACTATCGAGCTGTTTGTATTCAAACTCACGATGAAGCCCTATGGTATTGGATCGGTTCGCACGCTGACTATGAAAAGTTGATTAAAAAAATATAGGCCATTGACCCGACATGAAACCGTTGCCGCCGTTGGTTATGGTTCTGCCGAACTGAACGAGTTAAAACAAGTTTTCGTGAAGATGGGTTTTGAATTCATCGCGGCGGAAACCATCCTCCGGCACATCAAAGATTTTCTCCTCTCGAAAACCACCGCCGAACACGGGGCGTAAAGAGAGTTTGTCTGTTCGTTTAAATTGATAATAGAACTAAATGTTATGTTATAATTACACCCCTAGTTTCTTGAAAACCGTATGATTGTAGATTAAACTTTTTTTAGGGTCTTGGCTGGTGCCCGATTTAGCTTTTGATAAAGAAAACAGGTGTTACTTTTCGACTAAGCATCATGGAGAAGTTTCTATTTCCAAAGCGAAATGGGATGAGATTTGCCAAGAGCCAGAGCGATTTTACTACAGGGAAAATGCCGAAAAAATAGCTACAACGCTGATAAACCCTGAGTATGTGAGGTACTCAAAAAATTATCAGAGTCAGTTCATGTATTACAAGAAGTTTGAAATGATTAGAATTGGCAGTAAGGAAGTTAACTCAACCGTACCTTATTGGTCAATTATTATCGATGATTCAACAAAGAAGATTTGTACTTTATACCCAACACCAAAACCAAAGTCAGGCAAAGAGTATACTGGCGAGAGTGCGTAAATGAAAGAAAAAATAGGCAAGATGAACATTCCATTTTCTGAGGTCTACAACGAAGAAGATGACGTTTATTATGTGACATTCAAAACGGGCGAACCCTCTTTTTGCTTAGAGGTGGATGATGTTCTTGTGCTGGAACTCGGAATGTTTACAAATTTGCCAACAGGTTTTAGAATTTTAAACTTCAAAAAGAATCGAATTGCATTTGTTGGGATGGGCTCTTTGATTAAAAAAATCAGAGAAACCATTAAACACGAAGTGGACCAACCGACCCTTCATGACCGGGAAGCCCAAGTCAAACAAGCTCTGGAAGAAGTTCTCGCTAAGTAATTTACTGTTTCGCTAGTTTTTTTAACGCGTTTGTGCTACGGCAACCCCTTCCTGTTTTTATCTCTTGTTATTTCCTGCTTAATTTCCTCAAAATGAATGGCCTTGTTGTCCCCCAAAGTACCCGGAAGTGCTCTGGCCGGAACCGTGAACAGGAGGCGTCCTCCCGGAGGCGTTCCCCGCGGGGACACCCTGCGGGTTTTTCTTCGATTCATGAATTCGAATTCAAGAATTTTGAAGCCTGATTACCGCCTGGTATGGTATAATTTTAGCCCTTCACCCAAAATCAGGAGCCAAGTTTGTTACTTATGAGAATTAGGGTAGTTGTGAACATTTTTATAGGCATTTTTGCCTGTTCCATGGTTTACGCCGAGATGCTGACTCCGAAGGCTGTCGACCCAGCCCAACCTCAGGCGACGGTTTCTCCGCAGTATAAGGTAGATGTGAACGACATCATCCGCGTGACCGTCTTGCAGCCAGATAAGCTCGACACGGAGCTGACTGTTTCACCGGACGGCACCGTGACTTTTCCTTATATTGGTTCGTTGCTGGTAAAAGGTCTGACTTTGATGGAAGTTCAGCAAAAAATCCAGCAAGGCCTTTCGGATTACATGAAGTATCCGCTCGTGGCCGTTTCGCTGAAAGAATCGCGCAGCCGCAGTTTTTTTGTGTATGGGGAAGTGAATCAATCCGGCTCTTATCCTTTGGAAAGGGACACGACGGTCATCCAAGCGATCACGAAAGCGGGAGGTTTTACGCGCGTGGCTTCGATGAATAATGTACGGATTTTAAGGCAAAACGAAAACGGCTCCGGCAACACGAGCCTGATCGTCGATGTGGATGCCATCATGAACGGAAAAGAAAAAAATGAAGTCAAAGTCCAGCCCGGCGATGTGATCACGGTTTCCAAGAGGTATTTTTAAATGAATTCATCCACGAACGGCGCAAACGGCGCGATTCCCGAAATCATGGCAACCCAGCTTCATTACGATATGACGATGCGCGATTACATAAAAGTCGTATTTCGCCAAAAATCCATCATCGTGCTCACGATCCTTGTTGTCACGCTCGGGACTATTTTAGGCCTTGAGATCATGACTCCTATCTATGAAGCGCATGTAAAAATGTTAATTTCAGCCGAAAAACAAATTGATTCGCCGTACTATCGAGACGCCTTGGCGGGGCGGAATGTGCAAGCGACGGCCACTCAAAGCGAGATCGTGAAATCGAAGCCGGTGCTGGAACGCACGGTCGCCGCGCTTGGGTTGCACAAAAGACCGCTCGATTATGAAAAACATTTTGCAACGCCGTTAAAGCAGCGCATCGTGGATTGGAAGTTAGACCGCTTGCATCTGGACAAGCTTACGCCGGAAGGTCAACAAGCCGTTCAATACCGGATGACCATGGAAGACTTGAAACAAAATATTACCGTCGAGCCGATACGCGACACGAATTTGTTTACAATCGACGTGAAGGATTTCAGTCCGATCGGAGCGGCGATCATCGCCAATGCGCTGAGCCGTTCCTATGTGGTATTCGACCTTGAGCAGCAATACGTAGAGTTGCAGTCGAAATACACCGAAAAGAACCCGATCGTGATGCAGATGAGAGAAAATATTTCGAAGATGGAACAGGGGTTGTCCGGCCAGCCGCTCCCGAACATTGAGGCCATCGGCCCCGCGTCCGTGAAGATCATCGAACAGTCCACGCCGCCTTTGCAGCCGGAGGGTCTCCCGAAAAAATTCATCCTGATTTTGGCCGTTGTCATGAGCGTGTTTCTCGGATTTTTTCTCGCGTTCATGTTTGAATATCTGGACCAAACTTTTCATTCGAAACAGGATCTTGAAAATTTCCTCGGTGTTCCGGTGATCGCGTGCATCAATAAGAAAAAAGGCTGGACCGATCGCAAGCTTGTCAAGGATGTTTCCGACCAAAACCATTCGCCTCGCAGCGTCTCCTACCGCATTCTCGCGCAGCAGATTTTGTTCATGGTGAAAACTAAAAGTATCCAAACGCTTTTTTTCGTTCCGATCCACCCGAAAGACGAGTCGAGCCCGATCCTGTCGAATGTGGCCGTATTTTTGTCCAAAAAACTTGGTCTCCGGACGTTAGTCATCGACGCGAATCTTCGCAAGCCGCATTTACACAAAATTTTCGGCAACCACCTGGAACGCGGCGTGGCCGAAATATTGGAAGGGAAGATAAGAACCGAAGATACGATGAGAACCGTGGGTGAGAAACTGGATTTTATCCCTGCAGGTCGCAGTTCCGCCGATCCGGGGATATTGCTCGACGCCTCTTCGTTTAGTCGAGTGCTTACGACGGCAAAGTCGCTTTACGACGTGGTGCTTGTCGACGGGGCGGACTTGAGGGATTTCCGCGATTCAGCGCTCATCGCGCCTTCGGTCGATGGCGTAATCCTGATCGTGGGCGAGTGCACGGTGCGCCGCCAAGTCGTTCGATTTTCAGTCAAACATCTACGTGACAGCCATTGCCGCCTTGCCGGCGTGATCATGCCGAACCGACATTACATGATCCCCAAATTCATCTACGAAAGCTTGTAAGTTGAGTAGTCCGAAGATAGAAAAACCAATCGCCATCGTCGGCCTTGGGTATGTTGGTTTACCCCTAGCCATCGAATTCGGCAAAATCACCGAGACCATCGGCTATGATGTGAATGAAAAGCGCATCGCCGATCTAAAACGTTTCCACGATGGGAATCACGAACATTCCAAGGCTGAAATCCAAGAAGCCAAACGTCTCCGTTTCACCTACGACGGAACCGAGCTCAAAAAATCCCGTTTCATCATCGTAGCCGTCCCGACGCCGGTGACTTCGAGCAAACAGCCGGATCTTTCTTTTATCGAGAGTGCCGCCCGGACCATCGGCAAGAATTTACAAAAGGGAAGTATCGTCGTTTTTGAGCCCACGGTTTATCCGGGCGTGACCGAAGAAATCTGTGTTCCGATTTTGGAAAAAGAATCGGGCCTCCGGTATATGAAAGATTTTAAAGTCGGCTATAGTCCCGAACGCATCAACCCGGGGGACAAAAAGCACACGCTTGCGAATATCGTGAAAGTCGTGTCTGGATGCGACGAAGAGTCTTTGGAAATCATCGCAAGCGTTTATGAAAAAATCGTCAAAGCCGGCGTGTTCCGAGCCGCGTCAATCAAAACTGCTGAGGCTGCAAAAGTGATTGAGAACACCCAGCGCGACCTGAACATCGCGTTGATGAACGAGCTGGCGCTGATCTTTCACCGCATGAACATCGACACCCGTTCAGTGATCGAGGCGGCCGGGACGAAGTGGAACTTCATGAAATTTTATCCGGGCCTCGTCGGCGGCCACTGTATTGGTGTCGACCCGTATTATTTGACCTACAAAGCCGAACAACTCGGTTATCATCCGCAGGTAATTCTTTCGGGTCGACGTATCAACGACAATCTGGGCAAATACATCGCCGAAGAAACGGTGAAACATTTGATCCGCGCCGCAAAAACCGTCAAGGGCGCAAAAGTCATGGTGATGGGGATCACATTTAAGGAAAATGTCAGCGATATCCGGAATTCCCGCGTGATTGACCTGATCCGAGAACTGGCAGAATATGGCATGAACGTCATTGTGTGCGATCCACATGCGAATCCGGAGGAAGTAAAGCACGAATATGGAATCACGCTTAGCTCTTATGATGAGAAAGCAAAATTGGATGCGATCGTGCTGGCGGTGAACCATTCTGATTTTGTGAAATCATTCACGGTTGCTTCGCTAGAAAAACACCTGACGCGTGGAAATTCGGGCGGCGTCGTCATTGACGTCAAGGGGATGTTCGCTCCAAAAAATTTTCAGTCGACGCGCATTCTCTATTGGCGTTTATAAAAAACTACCCTGTCATCCCCGCTTAAAGATTGCGGGGATGACAGTTTGAGAGATTAGATGAAAAAAGTATTGGTCACCGGCGCCGCAGGCTTCATCGGTTCTAAAACGGCCGAATTCCTTTTAAAACAAGGCCGCGAGGTCATCGGCGTCGATAATCTCAATGATTATTACGACGTTAGATTAAAAAAACACCGGCTCGAGTCTCTAAAAAAATCTGCCTCTTTTAAATTTTATCTCGTTGATATCGAAAACTTTTCGCGGCTAAAGGTTATTTTCAAAAAACACCGTCCAGCGTCGGTGATCAATCTCGCCGCACGAGCCGGTGTCCGCTACAGCGTCGAAAATCCTTTCGTTTATTTCTCGACGAACGCGCAGGGGATGCTGAATATCCTCGAGCTGTGCAAAGAATTTTCCGTGAAAAAAGTAGTGATGGCTTCGACGTCTTCGCTTTACGCCGGCCAAAAAATGCCTTTCAAAGAAACGCTGCCCGTGAATACGCCGATCTCGCCTTATGCAGCGTCCAAAAAAGCTGCTGAGGCGCTTTGTTATACTTATCATTATCTTCATGGACTCGATGTGACGGTGCTCAGGTATTTCACCGTTTATGGGCCCGCCGGTAGACCCGACATGAGCCCCTTTCGTTTCATTCAATGGATCGATCAAGGCAAACCGGTCCAGGTATTTGGCGACGGCAGCCAAAGCCGTGATTTCACTTATGTCGATGATATTGCAGGTGGCACTGTGAAGGCTCTCTCGCTCAAAGGTTTCCATGTGATCAATCTCGGTAGCCATCGCCCTTATAAGCTGTCCACATTTATTCAATTGATCGAAAAACACCTTGGCAAAAAAGCCAAACTCCGGCATTTCCCGAAAAATAAAACGGACATGGATGCGACCTGGGCGGACATCCGTGAGGCGAAAAAACTTTTGGGTTGGACGCCGAAGGTGGGGTTGGAGGAAGGGTTGAGGCGGACGATTGAGTGGTATAAACGGAATAAAAGTTGGGCGGGTAAAATTCACGTTTGACGTAAAGAATTGAAAAGATGGCATAAGCTTATGAAAGAAGGTTATATAAAATTCGTCCAAGCCATAGACACTCGACTGACGAAGTGATGAAAGTAGGAATGCGCCAACGTTTAATGACTGATCCTAGAAATTTACATCTCTAAATTAAGAGGTCCGTATGATAACTCTATCCATTCATGAATGCAAAATCATGAACTTACCTAAAATTCCCGATCCCCGGGGGAATTTGACTTTCGTTGAGAACCGTAAACATATTCCCTTTGACATCAAAAGGGTCTTTTATACCTATGACTGCCCCGGAGGTGAGAGCAGGGCCGACCACGCCAACATCCGTACGGAACAATTCATCATCGCCATGAGCGGCAGTTTCGACGTGGTGGTGGATGATGGACGAGAAAAAAAGAAATTCCAGCTCAATCGCGCCTATTACGGTTTATACATTCCCAAGATGATATGGCGGGGGATCGAGAATTTTTCGTCGGGCGCTGTGTGCCTGGTTCTGGCTTCAACCTTCTATAGCGCGGATGACTACATCAGAGACTACGAAGAATTTAAGAAAAAAGTGGCGTCATGAAATATTATCGGCATTCCACCGCGGTTGTTGAAAGCAAAAAGATCGGAAAAGGAACGACCGTCTGGCAGCACACGGTGATCTTGAAGGGAGCCAAAATAGGAATCAATTGCAATATCAACTGCCATTGTTTTATCGATAATGATGTTGTCGTGGGTGACAATGTGACCCTCAAAAGCGGAGTCTATCTTTGGGACGGCATCACGATAGAAAACGATGTGTTTGTGGGCCCAAACGCTACATTCACCAATGACACAAGGCCGCGATCCAAGCAACGCCCAGCTATTTTTGATAGAACGACCTTGAAGAAAGGCTGCTCGATCGGCGCGGGCGCGGTCATTCTCGGGGGGATCTCCATCGGAGAGTACGCGATGATCGGCGCGGGCGCTGTCGTAACGAAAAATGTTCCCAGGAACACCCTTTGGTACGGCAATCCTGCAAAAAACCAGGGTTTTATCTGCGATTGTGGAGAAAAATTAAATAAAAAATTCATCTGCGCTGGATGCGGCTCCCAATACAGAATTTCCGCCCGGAAACTTCTCAGATCCGCATGATTTCTTTTTTGGATCTGAAAAAGATCAATCGAAGGCATAAAACCCAGATCCTAGAAGCCATGGAACGCGTTCTGAATTCCGGATGGTTCATCCTGGGGAATGAGCTCAAAGAATTCGAAAAAGAGTTCGCGCAATATTGTGGGGCAAGACATTGCATCGGCGTGAGCAACGGGCTGGATGCGTTAATCCTTATTCTGCGCGCGTATAAAGAGCTCGGGCTGTTCAAAGAAGGCGACGAGGTCATCGTTCCCGCGAACACTTATATCGCGACTCTTCTTGCCGTTTCCCGAAGCGGCCTGGTTCCGGTGCTGGTCGAACCCGATATTCTTACTTACAACATTGATCCGGATAAGATCGAGAAAAAGATCAGCAAAAAAACCAAAGCGTTGATGCCCGTTCACCTTTATGGGCAAGCGGCGGACATGGATAAGATCAATGCCTTGGCCCGCCAATACGGCCTTAAAGTGATAGAAGATGCGGCACAAGCCCACGGTGCCACCTATAAGGGTAAGAAGACCGGAAATTTAGGAGACGCCGCAGGGTTCAGTTTTTATCCCGGTAAAAATCTAGGAGCATTGGGGGATGGCGGCGCCGTGACTACCAATAACGAGAGACTCGCTGAAACCATCACCGCTTTACGCAATTACGGATCCCATAAAAAATATTATAATCTCTTTAAAGGATACAACTGTCGTCTGGACGAAATACAAGCGGCCATTTTGCGCGTAAAGCTCAAGTTTTTGGACAAGAACAATAAAAGACGGCGTGAAGTGGCGAAATCATATCTTAAAAGAATCTTAAATAAAAAAATCATGCTGCCTACAGAAGCTGACTACGGTGTGCATGCATGGCATTTATTCGTGGTTAGAACCCAGGAACGCGAGCGTTTTCAGCAGTATTTGAAACACAAGAACATCGAAACCCTTATCCATTATCCTGTTGCGCCTCATCGACAGGACGCTTATAAGGAATGGAAAGACTTACGCCTCCCTGTTTCTGAAAAGATCCATAGGGAAGTTCTGAGCCTTCCGATCAGCCCCGTCATGACGGATGCAGATCTTGAAGCTGTATCGATGGCTGTCAATGAATATATTTAAACGCTTTGTAGTTTTCCGTATGTTTCAGCGCGTCCGTATCTGGAAACATGCTTTTTTATCTTCATGCGAGCAAATCGAAGGCAAGCCGCTAAAACATCAGCCTGTAGAGCTTTCCGGGAAGGGACGGATTATTTTTCGTAACCATGTCCGATTGGGCGTGTACCCTTCGCCGTATTTTTTCACTGGCTCTATTTATATAGAGGCACGCAACCCTTACTCTATTATAGAAATTGATGACGGTGTTTGGATCAACAATAACGCGGTCATGATAAGTGAAGGAAATGGCATTTTTATCGGAAAAAAAACACTTATCGGGCTGAATGTCGAGATCTATGACAGCGACTTTCATGGGGTAGAGCCGAACAAACGCTCGGTATCCTCAGCAAAGATGGCGTCCGTTTGCATCGGAGAAAATGTTTTTATAGGTTCGAATGTAAAGATTCTTAAAGGTGTGAGCATTGGCAATAACTCCATTATTGGAGCCGGCTCTATAGTGACTCAGTTCATTCCCAGCAATGTAGTTGCGGCCGGAGTCCCTGCCAAAGTGATTCGCCAGTTATGAGCATGCTCTTATGAAAAAACTCATTGTAAGGGTTTCGCACAGCAAATTATTTAGGACAAGCGTTTTGAACGGCGCAGCCAATTTTATTAAGATTCTTTCTTCTCTTGTGAGTAGCAAGATCACAGCCGTTTATTTGGGGCCTACGGGTGTGGCTCTTTTAGGGCAATTCATGAACGTGTCATCGATGGCGATGATATTTTCTACGATGGGCATCAATAGCGGTGTGACAAAATATACCGCAGAATACTACGACGATCCAAAAATGCGGTCAGAAATCTTAAGCTCTGGTTTTACAATGACATTATTAGGAAGCATCCTCATGTCGTTTTGCGTTTTTTTCGGAAGGCATTATTTATCCCGTAAGCTTTTGCATACCGAACAAT